>ENA-USUG01006921-USUG01006921.1-human-gut-metagenome-genome-assembly--contig:-NODE-6921-length-11483-cov-5.907329_pt1 | contig 11483 bp, 11 predicted proteins | sample MGYA00250059_ERZ773394 | MGnify/ENA primary metagenome ERZ773394 (study PRJEB29103, sample SAMN06111957) | human gut metagenome | biome: human gut; feature: ankylosing spondylitis patient; material... | reverse complement strand
CATGCCGTGCGTCTTTTCTCCAGCCTTCCATGAAAACACCCCCGTTTCCTCTATTATAGCAGAAACAGGGGCGTTTGCATAGTTTTTTGACAGACTGGAAGGATAAAAAAGACTGACTGCGTGATCGCAGTCAGTCTTTTTTATCCTTCATTCTCCCACAAACAGCTCAAACGCCAGCTCCGCCTGTGCGTGCAGCAGTGCCAGCCCGCCGATCACCGGCAGTCCTCTGTCCTGCGCCGCCGCCAGCAGCGCCGTTTCGCGGGGCTGATATACCAGATCATAGACCCAGCCGTGACAGTTCTCCAGAAAGCGGAAGTCCGCAAACTCCTCCTGTCCCGTCATGCCCAGCGGCGTGGCGTTCACCAGCAGGTCGCAGTCCGCCGCCAGCAGCGGCAGCTCCCGCCATAGCCGGGTCTCCATGTTCCAGCCTGCCGTTTTCTCCGGGTGGCGGCAGCAGATCGTCACCGCCGCGCCGGAGCGCCGCAGCGCCCGGCTCACCGCCGAGGCCGCACCGCCGCTGCCCAGCACCAGCACCCGTTTTCCGGACGCTGTAAAGGGAAGTGACCTGACAAAGCCCTCGCCGTCGGTGTTGTAGCCTACGGCGCGGCCCTGCCGCACCACCACGGTGTTCACCGCACCCATGGCGGCTGCGTCGCCCTCCACCGCGTCCAGCAGCGGCAGAATGGCCTGCTTGTGGGGCATGGTCACGTTGAAGCCGTCCCACGCACCCTGCCGGGCTTCCGCCACGAAGGCTTCCAGCTCCCCCTCCCGCACGGTCACAGTGGTATAGATGCCCTCCAATCTCCGCTGCCGCAGCAGCGCCGTGTGGATAGCCGGGGAACGGCTGTGAGCCACGGGATCGCCAATCACACAAAGTCTGTACATGTGATCTCCTTTACACATTCTGCCGCTCCATGGCTTCCAGCGTGTCGATGGCCCGCAGGTAGCCGGGGAAGCCCTGCCCGGCGATGACCGTGACGCAGGCCGGTGCTGTGACCGACGTGTGCCGCCACGGCTCACGGGTGGAGATATCGCTGATGTGCACCTCCACCGCCGGAACGCGGATGGAGCGCAGCGCGTCGTGGATGGCGTAGCTGTAGTGGGCATAAGCGCCGGGGTTGATGACGATGCCGTCGGTGCCGTCGGCATCCGCCAGCTGAATGGCGTCGATCAGCGCACCCTCGTGGTTGGACTGCACGAACCGGGCCTGATGACCCCGCTCTTTGGCGTAGTCCGCGATCATGCCGCACAGGTCGGCGTAGGTGCTGTGGCCGTAAATGTCCGGCTCACGCTGCCCCAGCAGGTTCAGGTTGGGGCCGTTGAGGATCAAAAGCTTCATGTGTTCCTCCAGATCTCGGCGGCCTGCGCCGCCAGCTGCTCTGCCGTGCCGCTGCCGATGGCGGCGTCGGCACAGTCCAGATACCAGTCCCGGCGCCGCCGGGCCAGCTGCTCCAATGTGTATTGCTTCAATAAGGGCCGCTCACGGTTGCCCACGCACCCGGCGATCTGGCGGATATCCCGATCCAGAAGCACCACCACGCCGCTCTCCCTGAGCAGCCGCCGGTTTTCCGCAGATTCCACCACACCGCCGCCGGTGGCGATGACCCGCGTATCCTCCCTGAGCAGCGCCGCGAGGATACGGCTCTCCACGGCGCGAAAGCCGCTTTCGCCCTGCTGGGCAAAAATAGCGGGGATGCGCAGTCCCGTCTCCACCTCGATCAGCGTGTCGCAGTCGGAAAAGGGCAGCCCCAGCCGTTCCGCCGCCAGACGGCCCACGGTGGTCTTGCCGCTGCCGGGCAGACCGATCAGGATCAGGTGCTTCATTCCTGTTCCACCTGGCGGGTCTGGGCCATGATGGTCTGGAACACCGCCTCCACGGCGGTGCGGTACTCCGGGGCCATGTCACCCCGGCTCCGCAGCACCTCCGCTTCCCGCGCTTCGTCCCGGATGGCTGTTCCTGCGGCGGCTTTCAGCGCCCCGATTTTGCTGCCGATTTGCAGCCGCTTTGCCAGCAGATCAACGATCTCGCCGTCGATCTTGTCGATCTCGCCGCGATAGCCCGCCAGATCCCCCGTCGGCTCCTCCTGCCACAGCTGGCAGATGGCCAGCGCGGCGGCAGCCTCCACAATGGGAGCGGCCCGCAGCGCGATGCAGCTGTCGTGCCGTCCGGCGGCGGACAGGGTGACGTTTTCCATCCGCTCCATGTCCACCGTGTCCTGCGGTTTGCGGATGGTGGGCGTGGGCTTGAAGGTCACGGTGAACTCCACCGGCATGCCGTTGGTGATGCCGCCGTTGATGCCGCCGTTGTGGTTGCTGGTCGTCCACACGGTCTTGCCGTCGGTGCGCAGGGGATCGTTGGCCTGGCTGCCCCGCAGGGCGGCGAAATCCTCGCCCGCGCCGAATCCGATGGCCTTCACAGCGGGGATGGCGAACACGTGGCGGGCGATCTCACCCTCCACCGTGTCGGGCCAGTCCGGGCCGCCCAGTCCCGCCGTAAGCCCGGTGACGGTGCAGACCACCTGTCCGCCCACGCTGTCGCCCTGTTCCTTCGCCTCGGCGGCACGGCGGCGCAGGTTTTCCTCGTCCACCACGCGGGCCGTCACGGTGACGCCCTGACTGGCCAGCACCGTTTTGGCGATGCTGCCTGCCGCCACCAGCGGCGCGGTGAGCCGTCCGGAGAAGTGCCCGCCGCCCCGGTAGTCCTGAAAGCCCTTGGCCTTGATCCGGGCGGTGTAGTCCGCGTGGCCGGGCCGGGCCACCGACCGCAGCGCCTCGTAGTCCTGCGGCCGGGCGTCCCGGTTGGGCAGCGCCATCACCAGCGGCATGCCGGTGGTGCGGCCCTGAAACACGCCGGAGAGGAACTGTACCTCGTCCGGCTCCTGCCGTGCCGTGGCCAGTGCGCCGCTGGGGCGGCGGCGCAGCAGGTCGCGCTCCATTTGCAGCTCGTCTATGGGGACGCCGGCCGGGACATGCCGCAGCAGCACCCCCACCACAGGGCCGTGTGACTCCCCGAACAACGTATAGTCCAACATGGGCTTATCCTCAACTTTCCATCAATTCTTCCGTTTTTCCGCCCAGCATGGCGTAGTCACGCCAGAAATCCTCATAGGATTTTGCCACGCAGTTTCCGCCCCGCAGCACAACCGGTTCCCGGCAGAACAGGGCGGCGCAGCCGCACAGCATGGCGATGCGGTGATCGTCAAAGGCATCCAGCGTCACGCCACCGTGCAGGGGCCTGCCGCCAACGACGGTCAGGCCGTCCGGCAGCTCCTCCACCGCTACACCCAGCGCCGCCAGCACGGCGGCCACCGTGTGGAGCCGGTCGCTCTCCTTGCGGCGCAGAAACGCGCCGCCGGTGAACCGGGTGGTCTGGGGCCGCATGGCCGCCAGCAGCGCCAGCGCAGGCAGCAGATCCGGCGTTTGGGACACGTCCACCGTTTCCGGCAGCTCCTGTAAATAGCCGGTAATGGCCCGGTCGGGCTGGCTGCTGTGCAGCGGCAGATTCGTCACGGTCACGCCGCCGCCCTGCAGCGCGTTCGCTGCCAGCCACCAGCCGCCCGCCGACCAGTCGCCCTCCACTGGGGCTTGGTCGGGCTGAAAGACCTGCGGCGCGGGAATGCGCCAGCCTGTTTCCGTGGTCAGCACGGTCACGCCGTGCCGCCGCAGGGCGTCCAGCGTCATGTCCACATAGGCGCGGGATACCAGCGGCGTGGTCAGCACAAGCTCTGACGGCTCCGCCAGCAGCGGCAGTGCCATCAGCAGGCCGCTGACGGTCTGGGAAGTCTCGTCTCCCCGCAGGGCATAGCGCCCCGGCGTCAGCGGCTCGGTGATGCGGTAGCCTGCGTTCTCCCGCGCTACGGGATAGGGCGCGGACAGGGGCCGCTCCAATAGCCGGGGTGTTCCGGTAAGATGCAGTCCGGTGCGTTCCAGCGCCATCGCCAGCGGCAGCAGGAACCGCAGCGTCGCGCCGGACGCGCCGCAGTCGATGGCGTCGCCGCCCTGCCGCAAGACCCGCAGCCCGGACAGCGTGGCGCTCACATCCGCTCCGGACAGCTCCTGCGGCAGCGGCTGTCCCGCCAGAAAGCGGCAGATTAGCTCCCGGTGCCATGCGCTTTTGCTGGGCGGCGCGGCCACCGTGCCCGTCAGGCGGGCGGGATACAGCCGCCGGGTCATGCCAGACCCTCCTGCAGCGCCGCCAGCGGCACGTCCTCCACGTAGGCGTCGCCGATCGCCCGCAGCAAAACAGTGTGAAGGATATCTCCTTCACATTTCTTGTCCCGCGCCAGATAGCGGGACACTGTTTCTTTGACAAACGGCATCGTACAGGGCAGCTCCCAGCGCTCCAGCAGCGCCAGCAGCCGGTCGTAGGCCGCCTGTACCCCGTTGCCCCGGCGGAGCTGCCACCGCAGCATGGCCGCCATCCCGGCGGCCACCGCCTCGCCGTGGGTGCAGGCGGCGTAGCCGCCTGCTGCCTCGTAGGCGTGGCCGAAGGTGTGGCCGAAGTTCAGCAGCCGCCGCGCCCCGGTGTCCCGCTCGTCGGCGGCCACCAGCGCCGCCTTGATTGTCAGGCACCGGGCGATGATGGCCGTCCAGTTCGGCGTGTCGGTTTCAAGCGCGTCCAGCAGCCCGGCGTCCTGAATAAACCCGTATTTGATGACCTCCGCCATGCCGCACCGCAGCTCACGCCGGGGCAGCGTAGTCAGACAGTCCGGATCGGCGATCACCAGCCGGGGCTGATAGAACGCGCCCAGCAGGTTCTTGCCCTCCGGCAGATCCACCGCCGTTTTACCGCCCACGGCGCTGTCCACCTGAGAGAGCAGCGTGGTGGGCAGCTGCGCCAGCGCCATGCCCCGCTGATAGCAGGCGGCGACAAAGCCCGCCATGTCGCCGGTGACGCCGCCGCCCAGCGCCAGCAGTCCGTCGCTTCGGGTAAAGCCCTCCTGCGCCAGCTGGCGGCACAGGGAGAGCCACGTCTCCGGGGTCTTGTGCGCCTCTCCCGCCGGGAAGGTCAGCAGCTGGCCGGAAAGTCCCGCGCTCCGCAGGCTGTCCAGCACCGCGCCGCCGTACAGCGCCGCCACCGTTTCATCCGCCGTGACGGCCCAGCGGTCAATGCCCAGCGGCGCCAGCAGTGCTCCGGTCTGCCGCAGCGCGGCGGGCTGGATATGAACGGGATAGCCGCCTTGCGGCAGCGGGACGGTCACGGTCATGAGAAGCTTCCTCCGAATGGTCATTTTTTCCATTTTACCCTACATTGCCCCCGTTGTAAAGTGGCGGAACAGCACGGTTTGCCCTTCCTGACGGAAAGCTGTCTGCGGCGGGATGGAGAAATGGATGCAAAATTTGGAAAAAAAGACGGATACTATGCACCCGGCATATTGTTTTTTTGGTGAGAATCGTGTATAAATAATATAATATCCACACGCGCCGCATTGGCGCAGTTCCATAATTTGGACGAAAGGGAGAGAGCATACCATGAAAAAATGGATCAGTTTATTGATGGCCCTGCTGATGGCGCTGAGCCTGCTGTCCGCCACGGCCGTGGCTGCTGAACCGGAAGACGAGGCGCGGCAGGAGATGCTCCAGCAGGAGGACGTGATCCCGCAGGAGGAGACCGATTTCCAGCCCAATGAGATGGACGATGAGGAACAGCCGGATCCGGCGCCGGCAGCGGCAGAGACGGAAAACGCGCCCGCCCCGCTCAACGCGTCCGGTGATATAGATGATCTTCTGGTAGAAAAAGGGTTTAGCGTGCCGATGCTGGGACAGCAATTCAATGTTGATGTCCCGGCTTGGAGCAGCTTCAATGATCTGGCATCCTTGGACTATTCCTCCTTGGGCAAAGTGGGTGAAGCGACGCTGACGCTGAATACCGCCACCGCCGAGGCGTGGAGCGCGGCGTATAACCAGTCCAGTCAGTGGTTCCCAGGTGTGCCGAATGAGGTGCGCAGTGTCTTCTCCTATTACGCGCCGGCTGGTGCCGACAACTTTTCCTTTTGTATTGCCGATGAAAACAGCTCTGAACTGTCAAACTTTATCAATGGCAATTACACATACACAATGAGCGCCCAATCCGGTTGCAATATGGGTTTTCGTATTGCGGATGTTGAGAGCGGCTATATCAAGAATACAGATGATTACAGCGTTTACTATCTGGTCGTTTGGCGGAATAGAAACGGCGAAATCATTGACAAATACGCGCTGAAGATCAATATTGAAACGGAAGAATTTAGTCATCCGCAAGGAAACCTCGCGGATAAGCTGAAAGCTGCGGGCTTTGTCGCGCCGGAGATAGATGATGCGGGCGCCGGTATTTCGGGCGCACTCATTCTGGAACTGCCAGCGGGCTTGAAGAAAGGCGATGACTATAAATATACATACAATAAAAACACCGGCGAGTTGAACATTACGATTTTGAAAGGTACGGCGGCAAATTGGAAAACTGCCTATCTGGACTCCGTTATCGGCGAAGAAGCGAATTTTGTTGCCATGGGTATCAACTTTCAGTCTGTAGACGGTTCGACGCAGGGACTCAGCCGGCGCAGTTGGGACAAAAGCGACCTGTGGGCGCTGCTGCAGGATGATATCTGGGACGATGCGTTTTCCTTTGAAGAGGACACCAGGTGCGGAGCCGCATGCTGGATGGCCGACGCGCGGGACAATGGCGCTGGCGATGTTACCATCAGCTGCGAAAAAGGCACACAACAGTTCTATCAGGCAGCGCTATGGAAAGATAAGAACGGAACCGTACTGGCACGGTATCTGATAAAGGTCACGGTCAACTACAGGACTTTCAGCCATACCGTAGAAGCGCTTTCCATGAATAAACTGAATGCCGCTGATGCGGCTCGCTTTGGACTGGAGCTGGAGAACCCCAATTCGTTCATGACCACGATTCTGAAGAACGGAAAGGTCACGCTGGTTCCCAAAGCCGGCGCTGTCCTGACTGATGAATGGGATAATATCGGCAATTTCCGGGTAAAGGCGCCTGCGGGCTATACGCTGCAATCCTGCTATATATCGTATAGCGAGGGACATAATGAGATCGTCCGCGAATTCGATAACGATGGTGGATACTGGGTTCCTCTCAGAATGGAGAATGCCAACACTGATGGCCATACCCAGCTTACACTGCGCTGGAAGAACAATAATGCCAAGGCGGCGGATCTGATCGAATCGCTGAGCGTGTGTCTCAACAGCGGCTGGGGCAAGCCGTCCAACCACGAGGGTGCGCCCGACGTGCGGGACGTGGCGGCCATCTATGACTGCCTGACGCAGAATAAAACGCCTGCCTGCGGCGACAAGATGGCCTGCGACGTGAATCTGGACGGCAATGTGGATATCTACGACCTGCAATACCTCTATGAGTGCGTAGCGCAGGGCCAATAACGGCGAATTGCCCTGCGGCGGCGGTTCATACCTGCCGAATGTACTTTCCATACACCTTGGCGCCGCTGCCGCAGGGCTTTTGCAAATAAAAAACACTGGGGAAAGCTTTCGGCTTTCCCCAGTGTTTTTTATATCGTTCAGCACAGCGTGTTGGCGTCCTCGGCGTACAGCTTGTCGTTGACCTCCTCCAGCGTCATGCCGTGGCTCAGGCAGAAGATCACGATGGCGTCCCGCCGGTCGCGGGAGTACAGCGGCGCAAGCCGGGCGTGGCGCAGCAGTTCCTGCGCTTCCTCCACCGAAGCGCCAAGGCCGAAGCACAGGCACAGCAGCCGGTTGCGGGAAGGTGTGCGCCGTCCGGAAAATACCTGGTGGAGATACACCTCGCTGATGCCCGACTGGCGGGCCAGCGCCGTTTTGGAGATCTCCCGCCGCTGGAACAGCGCCTGCAGCCGCTCCTGCAGCGCGTAGCCCTGAAAGCTGCTGTCGTTGTCTGCCAGCACCCGATCCAGATCGTTTCCGGTCATCAATTCCTGCTGTAACTGGTCTGTGTTTTTGCGTTCCATTTTTCCTTGCCGCCTTTACATTGTTGTTCATTTCCTTTATACTACATATTGTAACAAAAATTTTCCTAAAAACAATATGCGCGCTGCATAGGGTAGGGGGGTTTTTTATGTATGACCAGCTTTTGCGCGCGATAGATCTGTATTTTGACGAAGTAAAAGTATTGCGGCGGAGCGCCCGCGGTGTCATCACGCTGCTGCGCCACCGGAAAACGGGAAAGCGCTACGTGTTCCGCCAGTTTATGGGCAGCGCTGACGTGTATCGCCGCCTGTTGACGGTGGAGTGCCCTTACCTGCCCCGCATCGAGGAGGTGGCCGACAGCGATGGCCGCGTGGCAGTGCTGGAGGAGTATGTACAGGGCGACACGCTGCTGTTTCTGCTGGAGGGCGGCCTGCTGGACTGGACCGAAGCCAAAAAGGTCACGCAGGATGTGTGCGCGGCGCTGTGGGTGCTGCACTCGCTGGGCGCGGTGCACCGGGATGTGAAGGACAGCAACGTGATCCTGCGGGGCAGCGACGCGGTGCTGATCGACTTTGACGCCTCGCGCATCGTCAAGCCGGAGCTGGCCGCCGACACGGTGGTGCTGGGCACCACCGGCTACGCCGCGCCGGAGCAGTTCGGCCTGTCCCAGACCGACGGCCGGGCGGATATCTACTCCCTCGGCGTGCTGCTGAACGTGATGCTGACGGGGCAGCACCCCTCCCGGAAGCTGGCGTCCGGCAAGGCGGGACACATCGTCCAGCGCTGCACCATGATGAACCCCGACCAGCGCTATCAGACTGTTTTGGAGCTTCGTGACGCCCTATGAGTGAGAAAACCACAAGAACCTGCCTTCGCTGCGGCGCGCCGCTGCCGGAGGGTGCGACTTTCTGTCCAGTCTGCACCGCCTCGCAGGTGGAGCGGCAGACCCTGCCTATGCCCCGCCGCAGGCGGCGGGTGTGGCCGTTGGCGGCGGGGTGTCTGCTGCTGGCGGTGCTGGCGCTGTTTTTCGTCCTCCGCCGGTCTGCGGCGGAGCCTGTGGAACCGGCGGAGGAGCAGCCGTCCCCACAGGAGACAGATCCCTATCTGACCGCCTGCCAGACCTACTATACCGCCGCGGATGGCCGGGAGTACCACGTGTTCGCCTCCTTCAGCCCCGGCATTGACGGCGGCAGCACCATGCGGGGCTATTGCTCCGGCCTGCTGGAGCCGGACTGCACCGATACCGGGCCGCTGACGCTGTTTGTGGAGGACGCGGAGACCGGACAGAATGCCCGGGGAAGCTTTTACGCCCTGATGGAGGACTGGGACTTGACCATTACCGCGCCCGATGGCGGCAACCGCTGCGCCGTCTCTGACCCGATCTTTGACTATACCGTGTCCACCGATGCCATGCTCTATCAGGAGCTGCGGGGAACAAGCACCTGTAGGGAGAATGATATCCTCTGGACGCTGCAGATGAAAAACGGCGATGAGGTGACATTGCGGCAGCGGCTGTCCTACCAACTCAAAACAGAGGTGGAATACCATTGGGAGGATACCCCTATGAACACGGCGGCGGAGCTGCAAGCGCTGCTGGATGATATTGCCGCCGCGGCATCTGCCGAGGAGGCGGTCAGCGTCTATCTGCCCGCCGTGAACTACGACGCGCCGATACGCATAAGCAGCCGCCTGACGATGACAGGTCACGAGGCGGGTACCACGTTTCTTGACACCCTGACGATAGACACCATGGAAGACAGCGAATGGACAGATCCTGATACGGTGCTGCGGATGCTGAACTTCTCCGGAAACGGCGGCACGGGTCTGGAAGCCCGTGCGCCGGTGTTCTTGTGGAAGTGCCGCTTTACCGGCTGGGATGTGGCGGCGCGGGCGGTAAACGGCGGCTGGATCTTCTGTCAGGAGGATGTCCGCTTCGACCGAAATGCCGTGGCCATGCGGCTGAACAGCAATTTCAGTATCTCCTGCGGTGCTAACATTAACAACACGTCCTTTACCCGCAACGGCGTGGCCCTGCAATTGGAGCGGATCCCCGGCGAGCGGATGGGCCTGATACTGGACTACTGCACCTTCTACGGCAACGGAATCGACATTGAAAACCCCGAAAACTATACGGTGGAGCTTCTGCCCACCACCAGCATGAAATAACCACATATGAAATAACACATTGGTGCGGATATTGTCATATCCGCACCAATGTGTTATACTATTCCCATCAATTCTGATCGTTGGGAGGATGGCAAAATGATTTACCGTGACTTCAAGGGAACGAAGCTTTCCATGCTGGGCTTTGGCACCATGCGTCTGCCGGTGCTGGAAAACGGCCAGATCGACGCGGCGCTGACGCAGAAAATGGTCGATTACGCCATGGCGCATGGGGTGAATTATTATGACACCGCGTGGCCCTACATGCAGAATCGTTCGGAGACCGTGGTGGGACAGTGCCTGAAAAAGCACCCCCGTGACAGCTTTTATCTGGCCACCAAGTTCCCTGGCCACATGGTGGCGGAGACCTATGACCCCGCCGATATTTTCGAGCAGCAGCTGCAAAAATGTCAGGTGGAGTATTTCGACTTCTACCTGCTGCACAACGTATATGAAAACTCCGTCCACGTGTACGACGATCCCCGCTGGGGCATCGTGGACTACTTTGTCGAGCAGAAGAAGCAGGGCCGCATCAAGCATCTGGGCTTTTCCAGCCACGCCGACCTGCCCTGCCTGACGGATTTCCTGAACCGCTATGGCGACGAGATGGAGTTCTGCCAGCTGCAATTCAACTATCTGGACTGGACGCTGCAGCACGGCAAGGAAAAGTACGAGCTGCTGCGGCAGCGTAATATCCCCCTGTGGGTCATGGAGCCTGTGCGGGGCGGCAAGCTGGTAACGCTGGAGCCGGACGAGGAGCAGCGGCTCCACGCCATTCGGCCCGACGACAGCATCGCCTCCTTCGGCTTCCGCTGGTTACAGGGCTTTGATAACATCACCATGGTGCTGTCCGGCATGTCCAACATGGCCCAGATGGCCGACAATATCAAGACCTTCGACCATCTGGATCCCCTGTCCGACGCTGAGCGGGATATTCTGATAGAGGCTGCCGAGCGCATGAAGAATGCCATTCCCTGCACTGCCTGCCGCTACTGCTGCGACGGCTGCCCCCAGGGACTGGATATCCCCGACCTGCTGCATAAGTATAACCAGCTGCGGGTGGGCAGCGGCTCCTCCGTGAAGATGCAGCTGGACGCCCTGCCCCAGGACAAATGGCCCGCCGCCTGTATCGCCTGCGGCGCCTGTGCCGCCCTCTGTCCCCAGAAGATCGCCATTCCCGATGAACTGGCGGCCTTCGCGGCGGAGCTGGACAAGCTGCCCAGCTGGGCCGAGGTCTGCAAGGCCCGTGCCGAAGCGGAGCGTCAGGAAAAGGCCTCTCGCGGCCGCTGAATAGAATGAAGTAAAGCGAGGCCCCGGCTTTCTGCCGGGGCCTCGGCAGCCTGTCAAAGAACGCCAGTTCTCGTTATGCGAGAGCTGGCGTTTTAGTCGTATCAAAGAAGAAATAGGGCAGA
>ENA-USUG01006919-USUG01006919.1-human-gut-metagenome-genome-assembly--contig:-NODE-6919-length-11485-cov-4.695565_pt1 | contig 11485 bp, 15 predicted proteins | sample MGYA00250059_ERZ773394 | MGnify/ENA primary metagenome ERZ773394 (study PRJEB29103, sample SAMN06111957) | human gut metagenome | biome: human gut; feature: ankylosing spondylitis patient; material... | reverse complement strand
TCCAGCAGGACGGGCTTGTCGGAATGCAGTACCTCATTTTCAAAATTCGCAGCAGTAATTTTCAGTTCAGCCATGAGTAAGGCTCCTTTCTGTTATCTTTGTTTATTCTTTGTTTTTCAGCTTGCAAATACCCTGCGTCATGGTTCCCATGGGGCAAAACGCACACCATGTCCGGGGCTTGTAGAGCACCATATGCACCGCCGAGCGAATCTCAACACTTCGACCAAAGAAGCGGCTTCGGTAGGGGAGTGCCCCTGCATCGCCCTGCTGAAAGGTCACATCTTTCCCAGCTTCTCCAGACGGGATAGGATCGAACCGGAGGTTCGCTTGAAATGTGCGCAGAGCTCCTGCTTTTTCATGCCCTCATCAAATAGGCGGCATAGCTCGCTGTCCAATTCCTCCGTCCACGGCTTTCCGTTGTTTTCCGGCAGAGGATTTCTCCGTCGGCGGGACAGTTCTTCTACAGCACAGTGCAGCGCACGAACGATCTCGACTTTGTTGCAGACATGGTCATCCGGCAGCACCTCGCCGGTCAAAGGGTCGACGCCATCTGCCAAAACCTCCAGCAGCTCTTTTGCCCGTTGAATATCCATGATAGGCCCTCCTCGTTTCGTCCTCTATCTTACGCTCTAATCTGTCTGCCACTCCAAGCGGTATTCCAGCACATGGCTTAAGCCCCTCTGCCACGGTTATCTCGCCTTGCTGCCAGAATGTGTCCGTCACATTCGGTACGCTGCCCTTATCGCGGGAAGCTTCCGGCTTCTCTATTTTTGCGCTGAGAAGTTGATCAATTTCTTCCTTTTTTCCTCAAACGATTTTCCATCGCCGGTCTCCAGAATGGTCAGCACTTCGTCCAGCACCGCGTTAACACGTCCTGCAATCAGGCGCTCTAAAAGCGTTTGCTCGTCCATATGTGATCGTCTCCTCTGTTGAAGATGTAAGTACCGACGTAGGCTTTTCCCCCATATAGGATACGACACCCCGCATCCACGGCCTTTTCAGTACTGCCTTGTCTTAGTTTACACGAGATTGGCATAAATTGCAAATCCGAGTCATATCCTGTCAATTTTCCTTTCCAACAGGTTCTTATCGGCGTTCTGCTTCAAAAAATTGTTGCGGGAGACAGAGCATCGATATATAGTATAAGCAGGTTTATTCTAGAGATAGCGATCATTACATAAGAGGCGACAGAGAGATGCACTACATTGTTTTAGATTTCGAGTGGAACCAGCCGTTATCGGAAAAAGAGATGATCTTGGAGCCGTTTCCTTTTGATTCAGAGATCATTGAGATCGGCGCGGTAAAGCTGGACGAAAGCTTTCAGACGGTGGACGAGTTCAAGACCTTCATCCGCCCGCGGGTTTACCCGCACATGAGCAAAGCAGTCGTTCAGCTCACAAAGATCCGGCCACAGGAGCTTGAGAAGGCCCCGTTGTTCCCTGAAGCATTCGACGCTTTCATCGACTGGTGCGGGGACGATTGCGCGCTTTGCTCCTGGGGGCCGGACGATATCCCTGTGCTGCTGGACAACATGCTTTTGCACGGCATCCCCATTGAGCCGTTCCCGTATTGCTATGACCTCCAGCGCATCTTCGCCCGAGAAATCTTGCGTGAAAACCGGCAATGCTCTCTGACCGACGCTGTGAAAATGCTGAATCTCCCCGCTGACCGCGCGCACGACGCATTGAATGACACCCGCAATACGGTGCGCGTCTGCGAGCGCATGGACTTGGCGGGCTGTATCGACGAATACCGTACCGCCTTTGTTGGGTATGAAGCTGACCGCAAAAGCGGGCTCATCTCCGGGCGGATTTACCCCAGCCTCGACGCCGCTCTGGCTGACACACGCGTCAACGAGATCACCTGCCCCTACTGCGGCGAACAGGTAGCGCTCACGTTTTCCACGCAGGAGGGAAATACGCTCCTTGGGTACGGCGTCTGTCGTGAAGGAGACGAATTCCTCGCCCGCATCCAGCATTATCGTCAGGAGGGCAATGCCCGTAAGGTCAAGCGGATCGTCTATGAAATGAGTGATGACCTGTGGGATACCTACCAACAGGCCAAAAGCGCCGCAAGCCACGGATGAGGGGCTTTGCGGCGCAGAAGTTGAGCCGCCCTCGCTTACAAAAGCGTACACCGCCACTCTGCCGTACAGAACGAGAAAATAGGCCAGAAAGATCATCAGCGTCGCGATGACGGTGACTTTTATGGTGTATTCCTTTCCGAGGGCTTTTCCTATTCGCAGAAGCATTCCGGCTCTGATACCGGCAGCATTATTCCGCCTTGCGGCAGGCAAACCACGCGATGCTTTTCAGATTACCCATGTCCACGTCCGCGTACAAGCCATCCAGCCGTGCTTTCAGGCTGGCGACCGTCTCATAGGGCGGCGTGAAGAACCCTGCCTTTTCCCGCGCCTGTCCCATCATATCCGCTGAGTAATCCAGACAGGAAATGTCCGCCTCCGGCAGCGTCTGGTAAACCGGCATGGTCAGAATACCTGTTCCCACCGGCACCTCCAGCAGCCTGCCGGAGAAGCGCTCCGGAATGCCGGACAGCGCCTTTTCCAGATAGGCGTCGCATTCCGCCTTGTTCATATCCCACACCAGACGGCACACGGCCTTCCCGCTCAGCGTGGTGCAGGTGATCATGCCGTCATAAAAGCTGCTGCTGCCCGTCAGGCGGTAAGCGCCGCGAATGGCTTCTTTCCGTTCCATTGTGATTCCTCCTACATGGCTGGTTAGGTTGCGCTAACCTTGTGACTTATGGAAAGCCGCGCTTCCGCGGCTGTTCCGGTTATGATATTTCTTCGACCGTATCGTAGCAAAGGCTGCTTCCTGTGTCAAGAGGTTGAAGGGGCTATTTTGCGATGATGACAACTTTTAAGGCGCTGTGAGGAAATACCCGCTGAAATCAACGATTTCAGCGGGTATTTCCTATTCCTTGTCCCCGGTGATGAAGTAGTCGCAATACGCGCCGCCGGAGGCGATCGTCAGCTGGCGGTGCAGGACGCCGTGCTGGAGCGTGATTATCACCTCGTCCAGCTCACAAAACAGGGGCATCAGCTCGGCGACGCCCAGCTTTTCCGCGTAGGTACAGATGGGGCGGCGGGTGATGCGGTAGTAGCAGGCGCCCTCATAGGGCTGGCCCACAAAATCCACCTTGAAGGAGGTGGGGTACTGCCGCTCCTTTTCCGGCGTGTACCACTTGGCGTACTTGACGACGCTCTTTTTGTTTTCTGCCTTGCCCTTGGGCGTGTTCAGATTCGTCCGGCCGAAGTACCACTTGATGTGATACAGGGAGCAGCGCATCATCTCCTGCACCGTCTTCGGCGGGATCTTCTTTTCACTGGCTACATACGGCGCCACGAAGGCCAGCGCGAACAGCTCGTTATACGCCATGGGATTGTCGTCGCCGATGTCGTCCGCTTTTTCCACCAGCTCCCGATAGACCGCCTTGCTCTTTTTCATGACCTCGGCGGCATACGCGCTGCCGTATTGCTCGGTCAGAACCTTCTTCATGAAGCCCTTGAACATCCCAAAATAGAAACCGTTATATTTCATGACCATCCTCCTGTCAAATCTGCTCCAGATCCTGATAGGGCGCAAGTGCCGGGCTCTTGTCGCCCACATACCAATAGTCGCAGCAGTCGCCGCCCAGCGCTTCCGTCTGTGTGCGGATGAGCCGTGCGTGCATGACCTCAGCAAGATAGTGGTCAGTTTTGCAGAGGTAGGGCAGCAGCTCGCCGTAGCCGTGCTCCTTGGCGTGCTTGGCGATGGGGCAGCCCACGAGGTGGAAGCAGAAGCCCTCGGTGCGGTGGCCGGGGTTCAGCTGGATCCTCCAGCTGTCCCGCCATTCGCCCTTTGCCTGATGCGCCGCCTGCATGCGAATGAAGCTCCGGTACATTTTTTCAAACAGCTTGTACGGACACTGTTGCCTGTTGCCGTCCACCAGCTTTCCGAGGAATTTCATCCGGTCTACGGCCCGGCGCTTGATGGTCAGCAGCGTCTCGCCGTCCATCCGGTGGCCGCTGGCCTCGTAGAAGGCGAGGATCGTGAACCAGTCCAGCATGTTCTTCGCCATCATGTTTTTGCCCAGATCGGGCATATCCTTGAGAAAGACGAGATAGTATTCCTCTGCTTTTTGGAGGATCGACGCGGCTTCATCCGGGTAGGTCTCCCGGCAGTACTGCTCGCATGGCTTTGCGTATTGGGATGTGCGATAAGCTCTTTTCATAGGTGAGGCTCCTTTGTCGGCTGCGCGTTTTTGTTGGGGTATTTTAATGCAAGGCCGCACGGCCAGCGCCGGCCGAAACGTATACGCGGCAGTTAGAACTGGCTAACCGCCTGCTTTTTGGAAAGCCGCATCGCTGCGGCTGTTCCCTTGCGGCAAACGAGACAACTCTTTTGCCCATATCGCAGCAAAGATAGCTGACGCTGTCAAGAGACGGCGGCAGCTATCCCCTACGCGGTACGATTGCCGTCAGTCGCTGATGTGTTTGATCTTTTCCAGATCGCCGCTGCACAGGGCGTCCATGTTCCGGAATATTTTTTTCGCGTCCCAATCCCACCAACGGAGCGTCAGGAGGTATTCCGTCAGAGCCTCGTCAAACCGGCGGCGGATCACCCGGCAGGGGTTGCCGCCCGCCACACAATAGGCGGGGATATCCCTTGTCACCACGGAGTTGGCGGCGATGATGGCGCCGTCGCCGATGTGAACGCCCGGCATCACCGTCACGTTCTGGCCGATCCACACGTCGTTTCCCACGATGGTATCGCCCTTCAGCGGCAGCTCCTCCAGCGAGGGCGCGAACCGCTCCCAGCCGCCGCCCATAATGTTGAAGGGGTAGGTCGTCACGCTGTTCATCCGGTGGTTTGCGCCGTTCATCACAAACTCGATCCCCTTGCCGATGGCGCAGAATTTCCCGATGATAAGCCTGTCGCCCAGAAATTCGTAGTGGTGCGTCACGTGCGCCTCGAACCGTTCTGCGCCGTTCACATCGTCATAGTAGGTATAATCGCCCACCTCAATATTGGGGCGGGTGATTACATTCTTGATGTAAACCACCTGCCGGATGTTTTCATTGGGGTAAATGCTGTTGGGGTCTGGCCCTGTCATACCGTTCGACCTCCTTTATCGCTGCGGCTTTGTTAATTGATGGTAATCATATCACATAGTCATACCCGTCGGGTGCGCGGCGCATCAGATCGGCCAGCGTGATGTTGGTAAAGTACTCCGTGATCAGCTTGTCCAGTCCCTGCCACATGGAGAGTGTGCGGCATTCCGATGCACGGGGACAGGCCTCGGCACCCGGCTCAAGACAGGCGACAGGCGCCATGGAGTCCTCCGTGACCCGCAGGATGCTCTCCACGGTGTACTGCTCCGGCGCTTTCGTCAGCTGATAGCCGCCGCCTTTGCCCCGCAGACCATTCAGCAGCTTGGCCTTTACCAGCAGCTTGATGATGTTTTCCAGATATTTTTCCGAGATCTCCTGCCGCTCTGCAATGACCTTCAGGGGAATAAAGCCGTCCGACTGATGTTCGGCCAGGTCGATCATGACCCGCAGCGCGTAGCGTCCCTTGGTTGAAATCAACATACCGTTCCCTCCTTTTGAGGATAAACCCATTATACAACATGGTAAGTAGGAAAATCAATGTAAAATTTTGCGGAGAGCTCTTGACAAACGATGGGGAAGGGGATATAATCACACTAACCTACAAGAAAGGTTGGTATTAATGTGAAATACGACCTGCACCTCCGATGTTGCCGCGGTGATCAATAAGCCGAAACACACAACACAAATCACAACAACATCATTTAGGAGGAATATAATTATGAGCAAGATCTATACATCCGCTGACCAGCTGATCGGTAAGACTCCGCTGCTGGAGCTGACTCACATTGAAAAGGAAGAGGGCCTGGAGGCCAAGGTGCTGGGCAAGCTGGAATACTTCAACCCCGCCGGCAGCGTGAAGGATCGTATTGCCAAGGCTATGATCGACGACGCGGAGCAGAAGGGTCTGCTGAAGCCCGATTCCGTCATCATCGAGCCCACCTCCGGTAATACCGGCATTGGTCTGGCGTCCGTGGCCGCCGCCCGCGGCTACCGTATCATCATCGTCATGCCGGAGACCATGAGCGTGGAGCGCCGCCAGCTGATGAAGGCTTACGGCGCGGAGGTGGTGCTGACCGAGGGCGCAAAGGGCATGAAGGGCGCTATCGCCAAGGCCGACGAGCTGGCCAAGGAGATCCCCAACAGCTTTATCCCCGGCCAGTTCGTGAACCCTGCCAACCCCGCCGTACACAAGGCCACCACCGGCCCGGAGATCTGGGAGGACACCGATGGTAAGGTGGATATCTTTGTGGCGGGCGTCGGCACCGGCGGCACCGTCACCGGCACCGGCGCGTACCTGAAGAGCCAGAATCCCAACGTGAAGGTGGTGGCCGTGGAGCCTGCCGCCTCTCCCGTGCTGAGCAAGGGTGTGGCAGGCAGCCATAAGATCCAGGGCATCGGCGCAGGCTTTGTGCCTGACGTGCTGGACACCAAGGTGTATGACGAGATCATCCCCGTGGAGAACGAGGATGCCTTCGCCACCGGCAAGCTGATCGGCAAGAAGGAGGGCGTACTGGTGGGTATCTCCTCCGGCGCTGCCGTGTGGGCTGCCATCCAGCTGGCAAAGCGCCCGGAGAACAAGGGCAAGACCATTGTGGCGCTGCTGCCCGACACCGGCGACCGCTATCTCTCCACCCCGCTGTTCGCGGACTGAAGTGGATCATATGTAAAGGGAGACTGCCATATTACGGCAGTCTCCCGTCCTTTGCGGCTTGATACAAGCAACCATGCGGGTTTCCGGTGTCAAGCGCGTTAAGGGAGAAATTTGTGATGACGGCGAAAATGCCTGATAAAAATATTATGTAAACAAAACGGCGGGGGATAACCTGCGGCAAACCGCGTTTGCGGGTTTTCCAAAAAGAGGAAAAGTGGCGGGGAATGGACGGAAATACTGAGGTTTGCACCGTGTGGAAAAAGGTGTGGAAAGTGTGGATAACTCCTTGTAGAAGTTATGGGGAGCAGAATTATGTAAACCAAATGTAAAGGAAAATCCCTGTCGAAAAAAGTGGAAATAATACGTAAAAAACAGGGAAAGACGGGAGAGCAGTCAATTTTTGGCGATTGGTCATTCTGCCGAAGCGGGAAGAAACGGCGCGAAAAAAGTGGGGATCATGGCGGAAAACTTTCATCCGCCGGGAAATGATTACCCTGTGTATTTCCCGGCGGGAAAGCGGGGAAAATAGCGGCTTCGGCAGCGCTGTGGGTCTGTGAAAAATAAGAGTTGACGGATGCGGGGATTTGTGGTATGATACCACATGGCTTGCAGGGTGGTTGCCCTGTGGGAAAAAACAGAGCGAGGCGAGGAGCCGACTCTTATCAGGATGCTTGTGTGGCTCAGCTGGCAGAGCAGCTCACTCGTAATGAGCAGGTCGCCGGTTCGAATCCGGCCACAAGCTCCAGACTCCTCGCGGATGACGCGAGGAGTTTTTCTATGTGCAAGAACACTGACAAGCGATATACGGTTCCCATGAAGAACGCGGAGGCCTCCGTCCGCATGGAGGGCTGTCAGGTGACGCCCCAGATGCGGGAGCAGTGCCAGCGTGTGCTGCGGGGCGAGGTGACCACGGCGGAGCTGCTGCGGCGTTTTTCCAAACCAGCCGAGAGGTGACGATGATATGGCGTACAGCATCGATCCCATTCAGGACAACTGCTACCCCGGCACAACGGCGCTGGTGAACAAACTGCATATCCATGACGAGGCCGCGCTGCAAGAGGCGGAGGCTCTCGCCACCTATGTCAACGCCTCCAAGCTGGAACAATGCCCGCTGGAAGGTGTTTTTGATTTTGCCCACTACAAGGCGATCCATCGGTTTCTTTTCTCTGACCTGTACGATTGGGCGGGGCAGATCCGCACGGTGAACCTTAGCAAGAAGGGAACGGATTTCTGCCCTGCTGGGGAGATCGAACCGCAGGCCAAGCTGATTTTTGACCGGCTGAAAGAGAAGAATTACTTCAAGGGCTTGTCCCATGACACATTCGTGGATGAAATCACCGACTTCTATTGCTCCACCGACTATCTGTACCCCTTCCGCGAGGGAAATGGACGTACCCAACGGGCGTTCCTGACACAGCTTATCCGCAGCGCGGGACATGACCTCAACTGGTCGGAGGTGGACGGCGACCTGCTGATGATCGCCACCATTCAGGCCGCGCAGGGTGTGACCGACCTGCTGCATCAGGTGCTTGGCGAGGCGATAAAGTGAGTATATAGCGAAACAGCACCCCCGCCGAGGTGCTGTTTCGCGTATGAAAAGGCTTATTCCGCGGCGATGCGCCAGCCCTCTGCCTGCTGGCGGATGGCGGTGAAGCGCCGGTACAGGCCCTCCTGCTTCACCAGCTGGTCGTGGGTGCCGTGCTGGGCGATGCGGCCGTCGTCCACCACAAGGATCTGGTCGGCGTTCTGGACGGTGGCCAGACGGTGGGCGATGGTGATGATGGCCTTGCCCCGCGTCAGGGCGGAGATGGCCTGCTGGCTCAGGGGCATGTCCTTTACGTTGACGCCGCCGATGGTGATGGCGCCGGAGGTCACGTCCCAGAACCGGGCGATCAGCTTGGCCACGGTGGACTTTCCGCCGCCGGAGGGGCCTACCAGCGCGGTGAAGCTGCCCTCAGGCAAGGTCAGGTCGACGCCGTGGAGCACCTCGTCCTTTTCCTCGCCGGTGTAGGAGAAGCGAACGTCCCTCAGCGCCACGTCGGTGTGGGAGATCTCCGCCCGCTCCGCAGGCTCGGACAGCTCCGGCATCTCCAGAAATTCCTCCAGCCCCTCTACGGTGAACTTCACCTGCCGCATGTTTTCGGAGAATACCTCCAGCTTGGCCAGCGACCCCACCATGGAGATGGACAGCATCACGGCCAGCGCTGCCTCCGGTGCGGTGATGACGCCCCTGTTGGCCAGCGCCAGCGCCACCGGCAGCGTGCCGATGAGGGTGGAGGGGAACAGGGCGAAGCTCAGCTTCATGGTGGCGAAGGTGGAGGCCAGCCATTTCACCACAAAGGTGCGGAAATCGGTGATGGCGCTGGCGGACTGGTCGTATTTGTCAAAGTTCTTGCCGCTGATCTTGAAGGTCAGCCCCATGCAGAGGAACGACAGGGGGAACGTCACCAGCGAGGCCAGTGCCAGCCGCCAGTCTACGCACAGCAGGGCGATGATGCTGACGACGGGCAGCGCCACGTGGCCGCACCCTCCGGGATCATGTGGGCCAGCGGCGGCTCCAGCGTTTCGATCTTGTCCACCATCATGGTCTTGATCTCGCCGATGGTGTGGTTTTCCACGTTGCCCAGCGGCGCGTGGAGAAACCGGTCTGCCAGCCGCAGCCGCAGTCCCTCCAGAATGGTGTACGCCATGGCGTGGGACGTGCCGGTGGACAGGCCGAACAGCACCACCTTGGCGGCATAGGCTGCCAGCGCCAGCAGGCACCACTTCACCGCCAGCGCCGCCGTGGCCGTTCCCGCCGCCATCAGGCAGATGAGCCGGTACATACAGTAGAAGGGCACCAGCCCCAGCATGACGCTGAGCACCGACAGGACGACCGACAGGAGCAGCCTGCTTTTCTCCCCCTCCGCGTAGGCGAAAAGGGCGCTTGTCCAGCTTTTCTTTTTCGCTTCCATACAATGACCTCTTTTCTTTAAGTTAGTAACCGCTAACCGCTGGTGAAAAATTATAGAGCATCACTGCCCCATAATTTTCAGCCAGCCCGCCGTGTAGAAGTCGCCCAGTTCCTCCCTGTACCGCTGGGCATCCTCGATGGGCATGTCGTGAATGATGATCTCACAATAGGCATTCATCATGCCCGTCACCAACATGTGCTCCAGCCGCCGGTCGATGTCGGGCACGGTCTTGCCCATGCTCCGCAGCACCTGCGTGTAGCGCTCCGTGGCTTCCACCTCCAGCGTCACCATCTGGTCGATCAGGGCGGCGTAGGGGGTGCCCTCGGCCCGCTCCAGAATCAGGTGAAAGATGGGACGCCGGGCGTCCATGTAGGTCAGCAGCTCCCGCATGCAGTTCTTGCCCACGTCACCCATCTGGGCCACCTGCTCCTCGGGACGCAGCGCCTCGAAGCCGAACACGGCGGCCCGGTAGGTGTCCAGCACGTGGCGGTAGGACTCGTCCACCAGCGCGGCGAACAGCGCTTCCTTGCTGTCGTAGTAGCCGTACAGCGCGCCGGTGGTGACGCCGGCGGTCTTGACGATGTTCCGCAGCGACGCGCCCTGATAGCCCTTTTTCAAAAACTCCGCCTGTGCGGCGGCGTGGATCCGCTCCAGCGTGGAGCTGTTTGTTTCTTCCATGAGGAATCCTCCATATAACGGTGTTATATTACGGTGTTATATTATAGCGGCCGCCGCCGGTTTGTCAAGCCCCTGTCCCAGATTTTTTTCGCGGCGCGGAGGAGGCGGGACGGCCTTGACGGACAGGGGGACGGGCGGCTATAATAGCGGCAGAAGAAAACAGGGGAGGAACACGGTATGGACAAACAGCGCTGCATCGCCGCGGCGGCGGAAACGGAGGAGGACCGGCTGCTGCTGGCCCGACTCTACGATAAGCTGAACCACGGGGCGGAGCGGGAGATCTTCAGCTGCACGGCGTTTCTCTCGCCCCGTGAGCAGGCCATGGTGAAGAAGCTGCTGCCCCATGTGCCGCTGGTGTTTTTCGGCGGCTGCGACGGGGCGGAGCGCTGCATGGCCTGCTACGTGCCGGAGTATCTGCCGGAGGACTATCTGACCTCGGAGGACGGCCCGGCGGCTGCCGTGCGGGCCGTGTACTATGAGAAGGACGCACTGACCCACCGGGATTTTTTGGGCAGCCTTATGGGTGCGGGCATCAAGCGGGAAACGGTGGGGGATATCTATGTCTCTGCCGGACAGTGCGACATTCTGGTGACGCGGCAGATCTTGCCCTACCTGCTGGAGCAGTGGGACAGCGCGGGCCGGACGAAGCTGCACCTGTCGGTGATCCCGCTGGCGGAGGTACAGCGCCCGGCGGTGGAAAAGCGGGAGATTAGGGACACGGTGCCCTCGCTGCGGTTGGACTGTCTGGTGGGGTCGGCCTTTTCACTGGCGCGAGGGCCTGCCGGACAGCTGATCGCCGCCGGAAGGGTGGCCGTCAACGATCTGGTGTGTCTCAAGGGCGACCGGCAATTACAGCAGGGCGACCGCATCGCCGTGCGGGGACTGGGCAAGGCGGCGCTGGCACAGGTGGGCGGCACCACCCGCAAGGGACGGCTGTCCGTCACGCTGGAGCGCTGGATATAAATATGAACATAAGGAGAGGGGAGGACGCGGTTCCTCCCCTCAGTCTGTCGAAAAACTATGCTGTACGTTTCGATAAGTGAGCAGCGGGGGAGTTTGAGGGGGCAAGGCCCGCCTCAGGTAAAATAA
>ENA-USUG01006918-USUG01006918.1-human-gut-metagenome-genome-assembly--contig:-NODE-6918-length-11486-cov-3.380051_pt1 | contig 11486 bp, 7 predicted proteins | sample MGYA00250059_ERZ773394 | MGnify/ENA primary metagenome ERZ773394 (study PRJEB29103, sample SAMN06111957) | human gut metagenome | biome: human gut; feature: ankylosing spondylitis patient; material... | reverse complement strand
GAAAGCGTGAAGAAACTCCCGAACCCGGAGCAGCGCCTGATTCACGTTTCCGCCATGCGCCAGAAGGACTTTCTGCGAGTTGAAGTAGTTGACACTACGGTTGCTGACTCTACAGTTGCCGATACGACTGTAGCTGCCGAGGTAGTTGCTGAATAAGAAACTAAATCTAACATTCCCGCGACACAGGGAATGCTAAGCTCTAAAAAATGCCGGTTTTTTCAACCGGCGTTTTTTTATACGTCCACACAAAAAAATGCGGGGCCAAAGCCCCGCATTTTTTTTTGCGCCTAAGTACGGAGCCGTTAAATCGCAAATGCATAAACATTTCCGGCAAAATCGGCCACATATATCATACCATCCACTACGGCAGGAGTGGTGAGAATCGGACAGGCGAAGTCGTAACTCCATATTACGTGGCCGTCTTTTTTGTCCACCGCACGGAAGATTCCGTCGGAAGCCCCGAAAAGCACGGCATTTCCGGCATCGACGGCAGAAGCCTCGACCGAACGCGTACCATAACCTGAATAAGGAGCTGTGCAGAATATGGCAGGGCCTACCTCGGCTTTCCATGCAAGGTCGAAATTATCGTTCCTGAAAGCCAGAAGGCCGTCGAAAGAACCGGATATCAGCAGCCCGTCAGTAAGCAACGGAGTCGATGCCACCTGCATTATGTGTTCCGTATTACGCACATGCATGAAATCTCCGTTTCCGGGCGACATTTCATACACTCTGCGGCTGGAGCAGACATACATTTTCCCGTCATAAACGGAAGTACCGCCGTCACGGTAACGAAGACCTGAAGCTCCCTGCCTCCAAGCCATCTTGCCCGTTTTTATGTTCGTACCGTAAAGCGCGTCCCAATGAGCGGAACTTATAAGCGTATTTCCGGCCAATGTCATGGTGGTGACCGTACCGCAAGCCTGGCCGAAATCCTCATTTTTCCAAAAACGCGAACCATCCGAAGCATTGAGAGCGGAAAGGCCGCGTCCGGCGCCGGCATATAACGTATCGCCACGCACCACAAGTCCCTCGCAGATAGCAGGAAGATAACCGACTTCCAATTTCTTTTTCCATACGAGTCCGCCTGTATCCGCATCCAATGCGTAAACAGTACCTTCGGCATCGACGGCGAATACCTTTCCGGAGGAATATACTATCGTATTTTTAACGGAGTTGGCTGTGGAGTATCTCCATTTTTCGGCTCCCGTACGTGCATCGAGCGCCACTACCGCCGAACGTCCGTCCATATCGTTATCGACTGTGGCGGTGAAGACCGTTCCGTCCGCAACTATCGGCGATGCCATAAAAATGTTGCCTCCGGCATTGGCGACCCATGCCAGACGCGGATATTTCACTTCGCGGCCGTTTGTCACGCCAGCCTGATTGTGCATTTCGTTGCCGCGCAGCTGCGCCCACTGTCCCTGTATTTTCTCTGGGACTATGCTTTCCGAAGATACGGTGAAATTGCGCGACACTTTTTTGGTCTGTCCGTCGGATGTGAAAACCGTGACCTCGACCGTGTATTGATCGCCGCGTACGGTTTTTAATTTTACATTGCGCGCGTAATTCCAGTCCGTAACACGCTCAAGAGTCCCTTTAGAGATAACTTTACGACCTTTCAGGACAGTATAAGCCACTTTTTCCACATGAGCCGTAGCGTTATAAGCATTGGCCGAAATGTAAACCGATCCGGGAGAATACACCTGGGACGAAGGGCTAACGAGCGCCAGGTTCATGGAAGCATAACTGTACACGCCCTTGGAAGATACGCCTCCTTTCTCATCCACCTCCACTACCCTGAAAGCCGAAGGAGAATGGTCAACACCGCCTTTGTTGGCCGGAGATGTCACTATGTAAGGCACTCCAGCCGGTGTGTTCTGACGGTAATTTATATGCCAGTGCCCTATCAAAGCAGCGCGGATATTGTAATCGTTGAAATCTATTTTTCCGTCTTTTGACTTAAATACAAGTTCGTTGCCGGAGAGCGTATTTTCGTAGTGCGTGAACACCACTATCCTTTGTCCGGGAGCGGTTTGTGCCAGGTCGTTTTTGAGCCAGGCATAGATCTGTTCGGCGGTATATGTAGGACGTCCGTCGCCAATTAACATAGGTACGACGATAAAATGCACACCTGAGGCTTCAAACGAATACCACGCCGGACCCAGACATTCTTCGTACAGATATTCCGGTTTGGTTACTTTTTTCATAAGGTCATGGTTGCCCATAACGTAATACACCGGTACGCCCATTGTCGAAGTATTCACACTGTCGGCATGGAAACGGATACCTGGCTCGTAGCATATATCTCCGGTATGGATTATAAAGTCCGCTTTTTCGTTGGCTGCATAGCGGCGTATGACGTCCACCCATTTTCTGCCGTCGCTAGTTTCGGTATCGGCCAGCTGGATGAATTTCGCGGCTTTGTTTTCCTTGCGTTTGGACATAGGAAAATCATACTGTGTTTTCCCGTCGACAGGCGACCAGGGACGTACGGAATAATATCCAGAAGGGACCGTCACGAAGACAAAACGCGGGTCGGCATGGCCGGGGAGGGAAAAAGTACCGTCGGCTGCCGTTTTAACGACATTCAGACCGTCGGATACCTTGACATCCTTCAATGGGCGGTCCGCCTTGTCGAACGAACCGTTACCGTTAACATCTTCGTAAACCCGTCCTTTGTACGGCTGGGCCGAGGCCGCGGCAGACAAAAGCACCAGCAGTGGCAACATCAGTTTTTTAATCATAAGCATCGTATTTTTATTCATGGTATATGTGCGGACGATCAACGTCTGACATACGTTTTTATTTCATATAGGACATGAGAATATCCCTCCACAGGCGATAGCCTTCCCAGCATAAATGGAGTCCGTCGTTGGTGTATTTGGTATCCAGATTGCCGTCCCTGTCGGACATTGCGCCGTGAAGGTCTATAAATGAATATCCTCTTTCATGGGCGGCGGCGGAGAGCGATTTGTTTATACGCCGTATAGGTTCGCCAAGCACCGTGTGGGAGCGGAACGAAGGAAATGTAGGGTTGACAGGTAGAAGACTCTGTACGTATATCTGTGTTTTGGGAGCCATGCGTTTTATTTCGGCTACTATCCTGAAAATATTTTCTACTACATACTCTTCGGTCTTGCCCGGAGGGTTCCCCAAATCGTTCACTCCTATCATGATGAACACTTTACGCGGAGGCACTCGCAGCATACGCGGCAGACGTACCAATACACCGTCCGTGACATCGGAACTGATACCGCGGTTCTTGGCGTTTTTGTTGCGTAAAAGTTCGGCCCACTCCCCGCCGTTGGTTATACTGTTTCCTATCATGAGTATATCGTCGCTCGTGGCGGGCAGATATTCTATTATCGAATTGCGCGTTTTAACAAAACCGGTCAGGGGATAATCGTCGCGTACGCCTTTATCGTCGAGTATGCTTTTAGACAGGTACGTATGAAGGGCTTCCACGGCGGCTTTGTAACCTTTTCCGTTCAACAGCACCGAATTGCCGTACGCAAACTCAGGACGCAGACGGCCATCGGAGCCTGTCATGGCAGGAAGTATATCTACGAATGTTATTCCAGGTACGGTTTCGCTTACGATGCTGTCGTACTTGCGGTATTTGGCCAGAGTGCTGTCAGGGGTGGTCTTATCGGGTATTATGCCCAGTACATATACCCGCGTATGTTTAGAACCGGAACGGATACGGCCTACTATATCGGAAAGATACGATGCGGCCAACTCCGGGCTCATTCCGGCTTTTATGTCGCGTTTGCCTATGTGTATAAATACCTTGGCCGGACGGTATTTGATTATATCGTCAAGCCTGTATGCCAGTCCTGCCAGGTTATCGGCGTCTATTCCCCTGTTTTTTATATACGGATTGCCGTATGATTCGGCCCACATGCCACGATCCATAAAATCGTCGCCGAGCATAACTATGTCAGTGGTTCCCAGACCGAGCCCGGCAAAAAGCGTACGGCGCTGGTCCCAATAGGTAAAGTAACTGAGTCCGTTGGGATTATGCTGCGTACTGCTTTGGGCCTGTACCGTAAAAAACGGTGCGGCAAGGACGGCACTCAACAAAAACGCTTGAAATATCCGGCGCAAATCGAAATTTTTCATGATGCAATAATTATTTGTTTTAAATGCGGCACTCTGCCACACACGAACTGTTTTTACAATCTGTTCCGTCTCGCCCGTTCGACAGCCATAAGCCGTTAGATATTTTCCTATCCGCAGGGATCCGCCCGGCAGGCAGCCTATGCATGTTACTGTTTGTCCGAAACGGTTTTGGCAATGTTGTCCATAATGCCGTCCATGTTTTCCCCGGCCCATTCAACCAAAGCCTGCAGATGAGGCATAAGGCTTCTGCCGCGTTCGGTCAGGCTGTATTCCACCCTCGGCGGGACTTCGGGAAATACCTCCCTTGCCACCAAACCGAAATCTTCAAGACCGCGAAGCGTCACGGCCAGCATCCTTTGCGATATGTCGCCTATGGACCTTTGCACGTCGTTGAAACGCATCGTGCCGTTTGCATACAGGCTTACCATAACCAGCATGGACCATTTATTCCCTAAACGGGAAAGCACGTCCCTTATCGGACACCGGCCTGTAGCGTTGAATTTTTTCATAATATTTCACCTGCGGAAAAACCTGACGTACAACATTAGTTACTTCCGTGTAAGTTCCTCACAATCCGGTACGTTCTTGCGCGTGCTAATCAAAGGGATTACTTTTGCCGTATGATAACAAAGCGCATGCACACGGTAAACGGTTTATCTTTTGGCGGCAACCGAAACGCTGTCCAAAGCATTGCCGTTGCGGTCGTAAAGCGTCAGGTGCAGTTTGCTGTCATCGGCGCGGAGAAGTATGGCCCCTACCGTGCTGCCGCCTTCCGTCCAACGGAACTTTATGAGGTCTTTGTTGTCGGTCCATTCCTTGAGCCCCTGGCCGCGCTCGTTGTCCGAAGATGGCGTCTGGATGTAAACAGTGCCTTTGCTTCCGTCCGTCTCACGTCCCTGGTAAATGGCATTGGTGCGCGCGTATATATGATTGTTGGCTCCGATGGCAAGGTCGACCCCGCATTCATCGAACAGGTCTTTCCAACGCCCGTATTGCGATGTCCGGCCGCTTTCCCCGAAAAACCATTGGTAATGCTCCATGACGACGACGTATTTGGCCGGGTTGGATTTTATCACATCCCTGACCCATGCCTGCGCTGCGGCAAGGCCTTCCGCGCTTCGCATGCTCTCGCTGTTGAGCATTATGAACAGGGCGTTACCGTAGGTGAAATGATAACATACCCCTTCTTCGCCATCATAACCGTTATCGGGATTGTTGTTCACGTACCTGAAATAATCGTTGGAAAGGCGGGAAGACGTGCGGTCCATGTTATCGTGGTTTCCGTTTACCCCAGCCCACAGGTATTTGGAAAAATAAGGTTCGCTGTACATACTGCGCCAGAAAGAATAGCTTCCGCCCCATGCGCATATATCGCCCACGTGCAGTACGATATCAAAATCGCCGCCGTTGCATTTTTCCAGCGTGCCAATCATACCCATAGCCGCTTCCAGGCGTTTGGGCAAAGGCGTGTACGAGTGGAAATCGGAAATAATGGCGGCGCTCCATGCTCCGGAAGACGGGGCGGTCTTAAAGTAACGTATCTGGCCGCCTTTACCCGCACCGACGCGGTACATGTATTCAGTATCGGGCTCAAGGCCTTTAAGCTCTACTTTGTAACGCATAAAAACTGCGTCTTCATAAAAATTCTCTCCGTTGGCCTTTTTGGAGTAAAGGCTGTCAAATGCCGTGCAAAACTCAGCGCGAGCACGTATTTTTTTGGCTTTTTTCCATTTAGTATCGCTACGTTTGGTATAGATGCAGTAATTCTTTTTCCCGCTGTCCAAATCGGCATGCCAGTTGATACGCACCTGGCTGTCGGCTTTTTCCCCAGGATTGGCAATTACGGTGTAAGCGCTTCCGTCTTCGTTTTTGCGTTCGTTTTGCGCCTGGGAGGAATACGCAACACCCAGCGCCAACGCGGCGAACAATATATATTTGAGCCTCATAAAAATTATTGTTTTGAAATTATGACAAACAAAAATAACCAACTTATCAAGAATAACCAAAACATTTAAGACCATGTCAAAAAAAGCAGCTGTACTGGCCGTAAATCCCGTAAACGGAAGCGGCCTTTTCCAATACCTGGAAGCGTTCTATGAAAATGGCGTCGGATACGAAGTATTCGCAGCGGCGCCTTCACGGGACATAAAGACCAATTCGGGGATACCTCTGACCGCAAACGGTACGGTGGCAGAACTGAAAGAACGTACCAGCGATTTCGATGCGCTCATTTTCGCCTGCGGCGATGCGATGCCCGTATTCGGACAAAACGCCGACAAACAATACAACACCGACATGATTGAGGTAATACGCCTTTTCGCCGGGGAAAAGAAAATCATGGCCGGACACTGCGCCGCTGCGCTGGCATTCGAGATTGCGGGAGTGGATGCGGGAGTGCGGATGGCAGCACATCCATTGGCCGCGCCCGCAATAAAGAACGGCATAGTCACCGGAGAAGCAGGAACCCATGACGGTAATTTTTACACCGCACGCGACGAAAACGACATTCGCGAGATATTGCCTGCATTGCTCCGGGAACTGAAATAAAAAACGCGGCGTTCCGCCTGCCGAAAATAATTTACGAGCCATAAAAAACCCGCCAGGCAAATTTGCCTGGCGGGTTTCATTCATGTTTTTTTCCGTCAATGTAAAAACGTGTTACAACTTAGGCTTAACCTCGACCATCTGGTAACCTTCTATGATATCGCCTTCCTGTATGTCGTTGTACCTGGCGATGCTAAGGCCGCATTCGTAACCTTTGGACACTTCCTTCACGTCGTCCTTGAAGCGTTTGAGCGAGTCGAGTTCGCCGGTGTGGACAACCACTCCGTCGCGTATGACACGGATCTTGGTGTTGCGGGTGATTTTTCCGTCCAGAACCATACAGCCGGCGATAGTACCCACTTTCGATATCTTGTACACTTGCCGCACCTCGACGTTGCAGACTATTTCTTCCTTGAATTCGGGAGCAAGCATACCTTCCATGGCGTCTTTGACCTCGTTTATAGCATCGTAGATGATGGAATATGTACGTATGTCTATCTGCTCCTGCTCGGCAAGGCGTTTTGCATTGGTGGACGGGCGGACGTTGAATCCTATGATGATGGCTTCGGATGCCGATGCCAGAAGCACGTCGGATTCGGTTATCTGACCGACAGCACGGTGTATGATATTGATATGTATCTTGTCCGTAGAAAGGTTTTCGAGCGAATCGGTAAGAGCCTCCACGGAACCGTCCACATCGCCCTTGATTATGATATTCAACTCTTTGAAATCGCCTATCGCTATGCGGCGCCCTATCTCGTCAAGCGTTATGTGTTTGCTTGCACGTACGCTCTGCTCGCGTTTGAGCTGCATACGGCGTGCGGCTATCTGCTTGGCTTCCTTCTCGTCGTCGAATACCATGTATTTGTCGCCAGCCTGCGGAGAACCGTCCAAGCCAAGCACCAGTACCGGACGCGAAGGTCCTGCCTTGTCGACTTTATTTCCGCGTTCGTCGAACATGGCTTTCACCTTGCCGCTGTATTGCCCTGAAAGGGAGTAGTCGCCCACTTTAAGCGTACCGTTCTGCACCAGCACCGTAGCGATATAACCGCGTCCCTTGTCCAGTGACGCTTCGATAACGGTTCCCACGGCATTACGGTCCGGATTGGCCTTAAGTTCGAGCATCTCGGCTTCGAGCAATACTTTTTCGAGCAGGTCGTTCACTCCTATGCCTTTTTTGGCGGATATTTCCTGACACTGCACCTTTCCGCCCCATTCCTCGACCAGAATATTCATATTGGCCAGGCTTTCGCGTATCTTGTCCGGATTTGCCGTTGGCAAATCGACTTTGTTTATGGCTATGACCATAGGCACTCCGGCGGCCTGGGCATGGGAAATGGCTTCGCGCGTCTGGGGCATCACGTCGCTGTCGGCAGCGGCTATGTCGGTAACCGGAGCGCCTCGGGCACGCATGGCGGTGAATGCCTCGTGACCGGGAGTATCGAGGAACGTTATCTGCTGTCCGGATTCGAGTTTTACCGAATATGCGGCTATGTGCTGCGTTATGCCGCCTGCCTCGCCAGCTATGACATTAGAGCGGCGGATATTGTCCAGAAGCGATGTTTTACCATGATCGACGTGTCCCATAACGGTTACTATCGGCGCGCGGCGGCGCAGGTCTTTTTCATCGTCCGGAGTTTCAAATACCGCTTCTTCGAGGTCGGCATCGACGAACTGTACCTCATAACCGAATTCGTCGGCCACAACGCTCAGCGTTTCGGCATCGAGCCTCTGGTTCATGGCCGCCATTATACCCAACTGCATGCAGGAAGATATCACCTGTGTTACAGGGACATTCATCATCGAAGCCAGTTCGGAAACGGTGACGTATTCCGTCACTTTTATTATCTTGCTTTCTTCGGCCTCGCGCTCGGCTTCACGCTGTGCTTCGTCGCGGCGGAAAATGCGCTTTTCCTTGCGGTACTTGGCGGCCTTGCCCTTTCCGCTCTTGGAGGTTAGCTTATCGAGCGTTTCTTTTATCTGTTTCGATATTTCCTCGTCGGTAAGTTCTGCGTGCTCTACCTTGCGCTGTTGCTGCTGCCTCGACCTGCCGCCGGATGCGCCCTGCGGGCGCTGCGGAGCCTGTCCTGCCGGACGCGGAGTTCCGGTTCCCGGTTGCATAGCTTCCCCTGTTACCTTTTCGCCGCGTTTGCGTTTGCGTTTTTTCTTGGCCTGATCGGCGGCAGTTCCTGCCGGACCTTTCTTTGCCGGGTCGGTTTTCGGTTTTTCAAAAACGCTCAGGTCTATCTTGCCAAGAGTCTTGGGGCCTTCGAGTTTTTGATATTTCGTTTCTATCTTTTCGGCTTCATGCGGTTGTTCGGGCTGATTGGGCTGCTTATTCGGCGTAACAGTCGGACTTGCCGGCTCCGGTGCTTCAACAGCAGGTTCCGGAGCGGGCTGCGGCTGCTGTTCCACAGGTTCGGCAGGTTCCGCCTGAGGAGCCTTGGCTTTTTCAGCCGGTTTTTCCGCACGGGAATGCTTGGCTGCCGGGCGGTTTATGGCATCCAGGTCTATCTTGCCGACGGGTTTTACACTGACCACCACATCGGACTTTCCTTTTATCACCTCCGGTTCCGGCTCTTTCGCGAGATTTTTCGCTGCAGCTGCTTCTGCGGCAGCCTGAGCTGCGGCTTTTTCCTCCTCGGCTTTCTGCGCTTCCGCCTGCTGCTGTTCCTTGGCTATCCGCTGTTTCTCCTTTTCCTCGCGCTTTGCCTGATTAACCTCCTCTATCAGCTGTTTTTTGCTCTTGTCCTGCTCGAATCCCTGTTCAAGGATTTGATAAACGTGAGCCTCTATCTTCGTGTTCGGGTCGGGTTTTATCTCTATGCCTTTTTTGGCCAGATACTCCACTGCCCGATCCATCGAGATGTTGAGTTCGGTTAATACTTTGTTGAGGCGTTTTGTTACAATATCAGCCATACTAAATTCTTTATCTTAAGCCTTTTTTTAGTTTTTCATGCCGGCCCAGCCATAAAGACGGCACATTTTTCAATACAATTGGCCGGTGTCACCCGGCGTACGACACATAAAACATTTATTCGAATTCGGAAGAGAGGACTTCCAGAACATGGTCTATCGTTTCCTCCTCCAGATCCGTGCGGCGAAGGAGTTCGTCCTTGCCAAGTTCGAGCACGCTCTTTGCCGAATCGCATCCTACGCGCTGGAATTCGGCTATCACCCAACCGTCTATCTCGTCGGCAAACTCGGAAAGGTCTATGTCCTCCTCCGGGGTGTCGCGGTAGATGTCTATCTCGTAACCTACCAGTTGAGACGCCAGACGTATGTTCTGACCCTGTTTTCCTATCGCTTTGGATACCTCGTCCGGCTTTACGTAAACGGATATATGGTGCGAAGCCTCGTCTATCTCTATGGTGGACAGTTTTGCCGGGGCCAACGCCCTTGTCACCATCAGTTGAAGGTTGGTCGTGTAATTTATCACGTCGATATTTTCACCACCCAACTCGCGCACGATACCGTGTATGCGTGAACCTTTCATACCCACGCAGGCACCTACCGGGTCTATGCGGTCGTCGTACGATTCCACAGCTACTTTCGCTTTCTCTCCAGGTATGCGCACCACTTTCTTTATCGTTATGATGCCGTCGGCAATCTCCGGTATTTCCTGCTCGAAAAGGCGTTCGAGGAAAAGCGGATCCACACGCGAGAGTATCACGTTGGGTTTGGAACCGCGTATCTCGACGGATTTGACAAGCGCTTTGACAGGCTCGCCTTTGCGGAACGAATCGGAAGGTATCTGCTCCTCGCGCGGAAGCACCAGTTCATTCTGGTACTCGTCGTGTATTATGGCCATCTTTGGGCGCACATGGTGTGCCTCTCCTGTTATTATAGTTCCCTTGAGGTCTTCGAAACGTTTGAAAATGGTAGCGTTGTCGTGCTCGAATATACGGGCCACGAGGTTTTGGCGAAGCGCCAGTATGGCGCGGCGTCCGAGGTCTTCTATCTTCACTTCCTCGGATACTTCCTCACCCACTTCAAAGTCGTCCTGTATCTTGCGGGCTTCCGAAAGCGGCATTTCAGCCATCGGGTCTTCGACCTGTCCGTCGGCAACCACGATACGGTTGCGCCATATCTGAAGGTCCCCCTTGTCGGGGTTTACCACGATGTTGAAGTTGTCGTCCGTGCCGAACTTCTTTTTAAGGGCCGTGCGGAAAACTTCTTCGAGGATAGCCGTGAGGGTCAGGCGGTCTATCTTCTTAAAATCCTTAAATTCGGAAAACGAATCTATTAATGCTGAATTATCCATTTAAACGTGTCGAATAATTAGTGATATATTTTTTTGTTTTTTCTATTTAATTCTTTGCCGTTTTACTGCCGCCGGTCAGAACTTCAGCTTTACGACGGCCTTTTTTATGTCGCAATAGGGTATCACGGCTGTCTTGGCCACCGTGTGCCTGCCCTTGCCTACCGGTTTGGGTTCGCGCACGCTCCACGAGAGCGTTACCGCATCCTCGCCGGCCTCCGTCAGTTCGCCTTCGGTCTTTTCTCCGGAAACGGTCTCGACGGACAAAGTCCTGCCAGTGTTCTTCACGTACTGCCTTTTGAGTTTCAGCGGGGCATCCACTCCGGGGGTGGAAACTGAGAGGGAAAAATCCTCAGCCTCGCGGTCCAGGCGGTCGCTGTGCTCTATGGCGCGGGATATGCGTATTATTTCCTCAAGGTCCACACCATCATCGCCGTCAACCCATACTTTTATGTCGTTGTCTGGCGATATGCTCCAGTCGACAAGAAACACCGCCGGATTTTCCGCCAGCGCTCCGTCTATCAGTTCCTTTACCAATGCCTTGTCCATATGCGTTCGT
>ENA-USUG01006914-USUG01006914.1-human-gut-metagenome-genome-assembly--contig:-NODE-6914-length-11495-cov-11.187774_pt1:10000-11495 | contig 11495 bp, 7 predicted proteins | sample MGYA00250059_ERZ773394 | MGnify/ENA primary metagenome ERZ773394 (study PRJEB29103, sample SAMN06111957) | human gut metagenome | biome: human gut; feature: ankylosing spondylitis patient... | reverse complement strand
GCTGCTCGAGAAGCTCAAGCGGGGCACGCCGCTCAACATCAAGCTGGGCGTCGATCCCACTGCTCCCGATATCCATCTCGGCCATGCCGTGCCGCTGCGCAAGCTGCGCCAGTTCCAGGATCTCGGCCACGGCGTGACGCTCATCATCGGCGACGGCACCGCGCTCATCGGCGATCCGTCGGGTCGCAACACCACGCGTCCGCAGCTCACGTCCGAGCAGATCAAGGCGAACGCCCAAACCTACGTCGACCAGGCGTTCAAGATCCTCGACCCCGAGAAGACCGCCCTGCGCTACAACTCCGAGTGGCTGCTTTCGCTCAACATGGAGGACCTGCTGAAGCTGGCCAGCAACTTCACGGTGGCCCGCATCCTCGAGCGCGACGACTTCCACAAGCGCTACACCAACAGCCAGCCCATCAGCCTGCACGAATTCCTCTACCCGCTCATGCAGGCCTACGACTCGGTCGTCATCAAAGCCGATGTCGAGCTGGGCGGCACCGACCAGCTGTTCAACCTGTTGGCGGGTCGCGAGCTCATGGAGAAGATGGGAATGGAGCCGCAGGTGTGCCTCACGTTGCCCTTGCTCGAGGGCACTGACGGCGTGCAGAAGATGTCGAAGAGCTACGGCAACTACATCGGCCTCACCGACGAGCCTGCCGATATGTTCGGCAAGGTCATGTCCATTCCCGACGAGCTCATGGTGAAGTACTATCGTCTCGCCTCGGCGCTGCCGGTCGATCAGATCGACGAGATCGAGCGCGGTCTGGCCGCCGACGAGCTGCATCCGAACAAGGTGAAACGCGCGCTGGCGAAGAATATCGTAGCCGCGTATTACGACGAGGCGGCGGCGCAGGCGGCCGAGGAGCAGTTCGACCTCGTGTTCAAACAGCATGCCGTGCCGGACGACATCCCCGAGTTCGCAGCCGACCTCACGCCCAACGACGACGGAACCGTGTACCTGGCGAAGCTTTTGGCCGATGCGAGCCTGGCTGCAAGCGCCGGCGAAGCGCGTCGTCTTATCGACGGCGGCGGTGTCAAGGTGAACGGCGAAGCGCTGCCTGCGAAGTCCTACAACGTGGATCCTGCGCTGCTCGCGGGCGCGACGCTGCAGGTGGGCAAGCGAAAGTTCGTGAAGCTGGTGTAGCCCGTTTCCTCGAATCGTGTAATAATCGGCAGGCGGCTTTCGGGCCGCCTGCTTTGCTTCTGGAAAAGTTTTTGAAAATATTTGCAAGGATTCGCGCCCCTCGTTCGTTTTGCATATGAAGGACGAAGCGAACGACAACAGGAGGATCGACCGAAATGAAGAAGAACGTGATCGCAATCGTGGCAGCTGTGGCTCTCGTGCTGCTCGCCGTGCCCACCATCGCATTCGCCAACGGCATGCAGCAAACTTGGTGTCCGTCCGGCGGAGCCGGGTCGCTCGCTCATCATGCGATGCGCGCAGCGGGAGACAGCGACGCCGGCGCGACGGTCGGCGCGGCTATCGCCACCGTGC
>ENA-USUG01006914-USUG01006914.1-human-gut-metagenome-genome-assembly--contig:-NODE-6914-length-11495-cov-11.187774_pt1:0-5000 | contig 11495 bp, 7 predicted proteins | sample MGYA00250059_ERZ773394 | MGnify/ENA primary metagenome ERZ773394 (study PRJEB29103, sample SAMN06111957) | human gut metagenome | biome: human gut; feature: ankylosing spondylitis patient... | reverse complement strand
GTGGGCTAAGCTGTGTGTTCGAGAGGGAAACAGCCCAGACCGCCCGCTAAGGTCCCCAAATCCATGCTGAGTGGCAAAGGATGTGCGTTTGCCTAGACAACCAGGATGTTGGCTTAGAAGCAGCCATGCATTTAAAGAGTGCGTAACAGCTCACTGGTCAAGTGGACATGCGCCGACAATTCACGGGGCTAAGCATGGTACCGAAGCGGCGGACTAATCTATATTAGTGGTAGGGGAGCTTTCCCCGCAGCGGAGAAGCCGAGAGGGCGACCCTCGGTGGAGCGCGGGGAAGTGAGAATGCTGGCATGAGTAACGAGAGCGGCGCGAGAAACGCCGCCGCCGTAAGCCTAAGGGTTCCTGGGCAAGGCTAATCCTCCCAGGGTCAGTCGGGAGCTAAGGCGAGGCCGAGAGGCGTAGCCGATGCGCAACAGGCGGACATTCCTGTACCGCCTGCGGACCGCTATCACCGACGGGGTGACGGAGAAGGGTAGCCGAGCGGGGTTCTGGACGTCCCCGTGAAAGCGCGTAGGGAGCATCGCATGGAAATCAGCGGCGCACGTATCCTGAGACGCGAGACGAAAGCTTATGCTGAAGTCGGCGAGCCCATGCTTCCGAGAAAAACCTCTAGGAAGGGACGCAGGCGCCCGTACCAAAACCGACACAGGTGGGCAGGTAGAGCATACCGAGGCGATCGGGAGAACCATGGTTAAGGAACTCGGCATACTGACTCCGTAACTTCGGGAGAAGGAGTGCCCCTGGCGGTGACGGGACTAGCTCCCCGAGCGGCCGGGGGTCGCAGCGAAACGGCCCAAGCGACTGTTTATCAAAAACACAGGACTCTGCAAAGCCGTAAGGCGACGTATAGGGTCTGACGCCTGCCCGGTGCTGGAAGGTTACGCGGATGGGTCAGCCGCAAGGCGAAGCTCTGAAGCCAAGCCCCAGTAAACGGCGGCCGTAACTATAACGGTCCTAAGGTAGCGAAATTCCTTGTCGGGTAAGTTCCGACCTGCACGAATGGCGTAACGATTTGGGCGCTGTCTCAACCATGGACCCGGTGAAATTGTATTATTCGTGAAGATGCGAATTACCTGCGGAAGGACGGAAAGACCCCGTGAACCTTTACTGCAGCTTGACATTGATCGTTGGCTCGGCGCGTAGAGGATAGGCAGGAGGCTGCGAAGCCCGGGCGCCAGCCCGGGCGGAGCCGACCTTGGAATACTGCCCTCGTCGCGTCGGCGATCTAACCCCCGGCCGTGATCCGGCGGGGGGACCGTGTCAGGCGGGTAGTTTGACTGGGGCGGTCGCCTCCCAAAACGTAACGGAGGCGCGCAAAGGTCCGCTCAGAACGGTCGGCAACCGTTCGCAGAGCGCAAGAGTACAAGCGGGCTTGACTGCGAGGCCCACAAGCCGAGCAGAGACGAAAGTCGGTTCTAGTGATCCGGCGGCACAGAGTGGAATGGCCGTCGCTCAACGGATAAAAGGTACTCCGGGGATAACAGGCTGATCTTGCCCAAGAGTCCACATCGACGGCAAGGTTTGGCACCTCGATGTCGGCTCATCGCATCCTGGGGCTGAAGTCGGTCCCAAGGGTATGGCTGTTCGCCATTTAAAGCGGTACGCGAGCTGGGTTCAGAACGTCGTGAGACAGTTCGGTCCCTATCCTCCGCAGGCGCAAGAGGATTGAGGAGGTCTGCCCCTAGTACGAGAGGACCGGGGTGGACGGACCTCTGGTGCAGCAGTTGTCGACCAACGGCACGGCTGCCTAGCTACGTCCGGCACGGATAACCGCTGAAAGCATCTAAGTGGGAAGCCGTCTCCAAGATGAGTCCTCTTTCCGGTAAGGGCCCAGGCAGAACACCTGGTCGATAGGCCGCAGGTGCAAGGCGTGCGAGCGCCTCAGCCGAGCGGTACTAATAGCCCGAGCTCTTCTTCGCATGCATATCCCTCGGGTTGTGCGATCGAAAGTCACGAGCGCTGTGCAACCGCCAGGGTGGCGCGGGGGGATCCCGCGGCCCTGACGGGGCCATACAGGCCCGCGCGGGAACGCCCTGCGCGAGCGCGACCATGGAGGCGGGGATCACCCGGTCCCATTCCGAACCCGGAAGTTAAGCCCGCCATCGCCGAAAGTACTGCAGCGTCAGGCTGTGGGAGGATAGGGCGTCGCGCTCGCGGAGGGCGTTTCGGCATGCGAAGGCCCCGCCCCCCTCGGGAGGCGGGGCCTTCGCGCGTTCTGGGGGCGTGGGTCTCTTGGTGACCGTTCGGCGACGATGCTGTTACAGAACCTTGATTGGATTACAATACGTTGTTATGGAAGAAATCATGCATATAGCGTTTGACGTGCTGGCAGACGCGATCAAGGACACGCTTTACATCATTCCGTTTCTGTTCGTCACGTATCTGGCCATGGAGTGGCTTGAGCATAAGACGGGTGGGAAGGCCGAGGCTGCCATTCAGCGCGCCGGCGCGGCAGGGCCGTTCATCGGTGCCGTCGTTGGCGTAGTGCCCCAGTGCGGCTTCTCCGCGGCTGCCGCGACGCTGTGGGCTGGGCGCGTCATCACGTTGGGAACGCTGTTCGCGGTGTTCCTCTCTACGTCGGACGAGATGCTGCCCATCTTCATCGCCGAGCAGGTGCCGCCCGACGTCATTTTCAAAATCATCGGCGCGAAGATCATCATCGGCATGATCATGGGCTTCCTCGTGGATGCCGGCCTTCGCATCGCGCGCCGCATCGACATGCCGCTGCATATTCACGACTTATGTGAGCAGGAGCATTGCCATTGCCACGACGGCGAAGGCGGAATCCTGAGAAGCGCGCTCAAACATACGTTGCAGGTGACCCTGTTCATCTTCCTCATCACGCTAGCGCTGAACGGCCTGCTTGCCGTAGTGGGCGAGGACGTGCTGGCCGAGTTCCTCGGCGCGAACCCGGCGCTGTCGGTGTTCGGCTCGGCGTTGGTTGGTCTCGTGCCGAACTGCGCGGCCAGCATCGTCATCGCGCAGCTGTACGTGGAAGGCGTGCTGGGCTCGGGCGCCATGTTGGCCGGTTTGCTCGTGTCGGCGGGCGTGGGCCTGCTGGTGTTGGTTCGCACGAACCGCCATCTGAAAGTGAATATCGCCATCATCGTGGCGCTGTACGCGATGGGCGTCATCTGGGGTTTGTTGGCGAACGCGCTCGGCATCGTGTTCTAGGCGTGCGTTCGAACGGATTGCCATGCTGACTTCGCGCGCCCTATGGGGTAGCATAGCGAAGAGCATCCAATCGAAGACGAGAAGGAGAGCATCATGGCGACACTCGAGGCCGGCCTGACGCGCGACGAAGCGTTCGCGCTTTTGCAGGAGCACAACAAGGATCCGTTCCACATCGAGCACGGCGAGACGGTTGAGCAGACCATGCGTTATTTCGCGCGCGAGTTCGATCCTGAGAACGAGGAGTTCTGGGGTATCGTCGGGCTGCTGCACGATCTCGACTGGGAAGAGCACGACGACGAGCCCGAGCTGCACACCATCTACGCGGCGCCGCTCATCGAAGCCGCTGGCGGCTCGCCCGAGCTCATCCGCGCCATCCAGAGCCACACCTCCGACTTCAACCCGGAGCTGCCGAAGCCCGAGCTGCAGATGGAGAAGATCCTGTTCGCCTCCGAAGAACTGACCGGTCTCATCGGCGCGGCGGTAGTGATGCGCCCCTCGAAGAGCGTCATGGATTTCGAAGTGAAGTCGCTGAAGAAGAAGTTCAAGGACAAGCGCTTCGCCGCCGGTGTCAGCCGCGACGTCATCCGCTCCGGCGCCGAAATGCTGGGCTGGGAGCTGGACGAGCTGTTCGCCCGCACCATTGAGGCCATGCAGTCCTTCGCGCCCGATAAAGATACGTTCCAGCCTGCCGAGGGGTAATCCTCTCCAGATTCCAAATGCAAACGGAGGCTCCGTCGTGTGCGACGGAGCCTCCGTGGTTTGAAGGGGTTCGGAAGAGCTTGGAGGGGCGATCGTGGCGGACGGTCGCTCGTTGAAATGGCCGCTGAACGATCCGTCGCCCTACCGTTTCTCCGCTTCTTCGAGCTTGCGGCGCATGGTGCCTTTCTTGCGGCTCACTAGCAGGTAGGCTGCCAGCGCCACGATGGCGACTAGCGACATGGCCTCGAACAGGCCGCGATAGCCCCACAGCGGCTGCACGATGCCTAAAAGCAGCGGGCCCACGCCCACGCCGATGTCCAGCAAGATGTAGAACGTGGAGTTCGCCAAGCTCAGTCGATCGTCGGGGGCGAGGCGCACCGCCAGAGCCAGGCCGCTTGCCTGAACCGTCCCTACGCCGAAGCCCAGCAACGCTGCCGCGATCAGCATGGCCGTCGGCTGGTAGACGGTGGCCAGCAGTCCCATGCCGACGATGAAGGCGATGAACGCGGGCACCATGACCACGCGGTCGCCTTTGCGGTCGAACAGCTTGCCGGTGAACGGCCGTGTGACGAACGTGGCGATGGCGTACACGACGAAGAAGAAGCTCGCGGGCGTTTCGAGCCCGTTTTCGGCCGCGAACGGCGTGAGGAACGCAAGCAGGCTGGAATAGCAGAAGAACAGCAGCGCGCATACGGCGCCGATGGGGATCACGCTGGATTCCAGGTAGTTCGTCAGGCTCGGACGAGGCACGCGGAACCCGCCCGCCTGCTCGATGCGTTCGTCGCGGGCGATGTCGCTCGCCTTCCGGGCCACGGTTTCGGCCGATACAGGGTTTTTCGGCACGCGCAGCTGCGTGGCGGCTAGCAAGCAAGCCAGAGCTACGGCGGCGGCTACGAGGAACAACGTTTGGAATCCGGCGTTCTGCGTGAGAAACATGCCCAGAAACGGCCCGATTGCCGCGCCGAGGGTGACGGACAGCATATAGTAGCCCACGCCTTCGCCTTTGCGGTTGTCCGGCACAAGAGCCGTGACGATTAGCTCGGAAGTCAGCCAAGGAAACTGCCGAAAATACACAATCAGAAATTAAATTGTTTGCCGGACAAGCAGTAAAT
>ENA-USUG01006912-USUG01006912.1-human-gut-metagenome-genome-assembly--contig:-NODE-6912-length-11496-cov-3.854453_pt1 | contig 11496 bp, 10 predicted proteins | sample MGYA00250059_ERZ773394 | MGnify/ENA primary metagenome ERZ773394 (study PRJEB29103, sample SAMN06111957) | human gut metagenome | biome: human gut; feature: ankylosing spondylitis patient; material... | reverse complement strand
CCCCCGGAAAGTGTATTCGAGAGGGTTATACAGAATAACGATACAGCACGGAAAGGTAGTGAACTTATGATTAGACCCGTGCCGCAGCAGCCGCCCAGCAATGCGGCACCGTTGTCCCGGCACTGACGCATGATTCCGGCGAATTCTTCCGGTGTCTGGGCGTATACGGCGGTACCCTGATCGTTGATGGTAGGAATGCCTGCATTGGGCTTGCAGATCAGGGGGATCTTCACACTGCGGCGAAGCTTTGACACCAGATGGGGTGTCAGCACGTCCGCCGCCACGCAGTTGAAGCCAACGGCGGCCGCACCAGCCGCTTCCAGATCGCGCAGCACCTTTCCACCGTCCGCCCCGGAGAACAGCGCCCCGTCCGACTGCATGGTGAAGGTGTACATGGCGGCTCCCGCGCCTTCCAGCTCGGCGGCGGTGAGAATGGCCTCTGCCTCCTGCGCGTAAAGCAGGGTCTCGCCGATGAGCAGATCGGCCCCGCCGTCGATCAGACCGCGGATCTGGCGGCGGTAATTCTCCACCAGCAGGTCGAAGCAGTCCGGGTTCCAGCTCTCGCAGTAAACGGCCAGCGTGGTCAGGTCGCCCGCAATGAGGCATCCGGGGGCGGCGGAGCGGGACAGAGCAACCAGCGCTTCGTTGATCTTCTCCGTCTGGGCGTCCATGCCAACGGTTTTCAGGGCGATGGGCTGCGCCTGAAAGGTGGGGGCGTAAATAATCTGGCTGCCCGCGGCGGCGTAGGCGCGCTGGAGCGTGACCAGAGGTTCCGGATTTTCCAGCACCCACTGCTCGGTGCAGCAGTCCTTGGGCATTCCGGCGGCGCGGAGGTTGGAGCCGGTAGCGCCGTCCAGAATGCGGACGCCCTCCTGAATCTTCTGCTGAAATTCTTCTTTTGTAAGCATAAGGATACCTCTCTTGATGACCAGCCCGGGAATGTGCATAATGCGGCGCGTCCCGGCAAAAACTGGAGAATGGATTTGACGTGATTATAAACGATTTTTGAATGGATTGCAACAGGCATTGACCTTTTGGGGGAAATCTGCTACTATAGCGAAAGTCTGGGAAAATTTTGGGAAGCCGTCAAGTTTGGCTTTCCCGGAATTTCAAGGAAAAGGAGACACATTTTATGAAGAAAACGGTTTTAAGAGAATATGCCCGCCTGATCGTCCGCAGCGGCGTCAATGTCCAGAAGGGGCAGGAGGTGCTGATTTACGCCGATCTCGACCAGCCGGAATTCGTCCAGATGGTCGTGGAGGAAGCCTATAAGGCCAAGGCGAAGAAGGTCACCGTGGAGTGGAATTACCAGCCCCTGCAGAAGCTCCATGTGCGCCACCAGTCCGTCAAGACGCTGGGCGAGGTGCCCGAGTGGCAGAAGGCCAGATTGCAGCACTATGTGGACGTGATCCCCTGCCGCATCCACCTGATGTCCGAAGACCCCGACGGCCTGAAGGGCATCAACATGGCAAAGCTTGCCAAGGCCCGGCAGCTGCGCTATCCCATCGTGAAGCCCTACAGCGATCAGCTGGAAAACAAGGATCAGTGGTGCATTGCCGCCGTCCCCGGCGCGGCATGGGCGAAGAAGGTGTTCCCCGGAATGCGCACCGGCACCGCCATGGAGAAGCTGTGGGAGGCCATTCTGTTCACTTCCCGTGTGGCCGACGACCCTGTGAAGGCGTGGGAAGAGCACAATGCCGATCTGCATGACCGCTGCGCTTATCTCAACAGCCTGCACATCCGCAGCCTGCACTACACCGCCGAAAACGGCACCGACCTGACCGTGGGTATGATCCCGGAAGGCGAGTGGAAGGGCGGCGGAGACACCAGCCTGCAGGGCATCTTCTTCAACCCCAACATCCCCACGGAGGAGTGCTTCATCTCTCCCAAGCGGGGCGAAGCCGAGGGCATCGTCTATGCCAGCAAGCCCCTGAGTTATCAGGGTCAGCTCATTGAGAATTTCTCCGTCCGCTTTGAAAAGGGCAAGGCCGTGGAGGTCAAGGCGGAGAAGGGCGAGGAGCTGCTCAAGACCATGATCGCCATGGACGATGGCGCGTCCTATCTGGGTGAGTGCGCGCTGGTGCCCCAGCACAGCCCCATTGCGGAAAGCGGCATCCTGTTCTATAACACCCTGTTCGACGAGAACGCCGCCTGCCATCTGGCGCTGGGCATGGGCTTTGCCGACACCATCAAGGATTTCCAGAGTAAGACGCTGGACGAGTGCCGGGCGCTGGGCATCAATGATTCCATGATCCACGAGGACTTCATGATCGGCTGCGACAGCATGAACATCGACGGCATCTGCGAGGACGGCAAAGTTGTACCCATTTTCCGCAGCGGCAACTGGGCGTTCTGATCGGAAAAACCGCTGACGCACCACGATTTTTCGATTTTTTGAAAAAATCGAAAAAAGTGCTTGCATTCTCCGACACTTTATGATATGATATCCGGGCGATTAAAGATTGCCCGGGGCTACTATGCCCTTTAACTGATAAGAAAGAGGTGAACGAAATGAAGGAAGGTATCCATCCCAAGTACGAACAGACCACCATCCGCTGCGCGTGCGGCAATGTCTTTACCACTGGTTCTACCAAGAAGGACATTCGTGTTGAGATCTGCTCCAAGTGCCACCCTTTCTATACCGGCAAGCAGAAGCTGGTTGACACCGGTGGACGTGTTGATCGGTTCAACAAGCGGTTTGGCCTGAAGTAAGACCCGCAAATCCCGCACTGCGTGATGCAGTGCGGGATTTTTGTATTTTTATGGTTGTTCACGGCGCGGATGTGTGGTATAATAGAAGAAATGGTATGAGGGGAAGTGCCGCCGGAGGAGAAACCGGGGTTCCCCATGAGAAAAACGGAGGTAACATGGAAGAAAGATTTGATAAACAGACCCAGGAACGGGCGGTTCTGGTGGGACTGAACGCGGACTGCTTTGCTGAGGAAGATACCGCCACCGAAAGCACACTGGACGAGCTGGAGGACCTCCTGGAGACCGCAGGGGGCTTCTGCACGGGAAAGGTGCTGCAAAACCGCCATACCCCCGATTCCCACAGCTTCATCGGCGAGGGAAAAGCGCAGGAGGTGCGGATGCTGGCGGAAGCGACCCAGTCCACCATGGCCATTTTCGACAACGAGCTTTCTCCCGGCAACATCCGGGCGTTGGAGGAAATTATCGGGCTTCCCGTTCTGGACAGAAGCGCCCTTATTCTGGACATTTTCGCCCAGCGGGCGAAGACGAAGGAAGGCCGGCTTCAGGTGGAGCTGGCGCAATACAAATATCTGCTGCCCCGACTGTCCGGCATGGGCACGAGCCTTTCTCGGCAGGGCGGCGGTATCGGCACCCGTGGCCCCGGCGAGACGAAGCTGGAATCCGACCGGCGGCATATCCGGGAGCGCATCAACCGTCTGGAAGAAGAGCTGGAGCAGGTGCGCAAGGTGCGCTCCGTCCAGCGGGAGCGGAGAATGAAAAATTCCGTTCCGGTGGTGGCCATTGTGGGCTACACCAACGCGGGAAAATCCACCCTGCTCAATCAGCTCACCGGCGCGGGAATCCCCGCCAACAACCGGCTGTTTGACACGCTGGATACCACCTCCCGGCTTCTGACGGTTTCCGACAATCTGGACGTGATCCTTTCCGACACCGTAGGATTTATCGCAAAACTGCCCCACCATCTGGTGGACGCTTTCCGGGCGACGTTGGAGGAACTGGAATTTGCCGATTTGCTTCTGCACGTCATCGACGCTTCCGACCCCCATCTGGAAGAGCATATCGCCGTGGTAGACAGGCTGATCTCCCAGTTGGCCAAGCCGGAAACCCCGGTGCTGAAATGCTACAACAAGGCCGATCTGGTGTATTCCGACGACATTCCCGTGGGGAAGAATATTGTTGCCATCTCCGCCAAACGGGGCATCAACATGGACGGACTGCTCAAGGCCATCGAGAGCGCCCTGAACCATGCCCGGCACCATGTCGTGGTGCGCCTGCCCTATGCCATGGGCGGCATGGTGGAGACGCTGCATGACGGTGCACAGGTCAAGAAAGTGGACTACACCCCGGAGGGCATCGAGATCGAGGCCGTCGTGGACGGAATCCTCTACGGCAGGCTCCGGGAATATATCATCGGGGAGTGCTGAGAATTGGACGAGTATCTGATACCCACCCAATTTGGCGAAGCGGAATTTGTAGAAAAAAAGTCCCGCTTCATCGGCCGCGTCTGGCCTGTGGACACCGAGGAAGAAGCGCTGGCGAAAATTCAGGAGATGAAAAAGAAGCACTACGACGCCACCCACAACTGCTGGGCGTACATCATCAAAGACGGCGCGGTGCGCTTCTCCGATGACGGCGAACCCGGCGGCACTGCGGGAATGCCCATGCTGCAGGTTTTGCAGCGGGAAGGTCTTTTTAACGTGGTGTGCGTGGTGACGCGGTATTTTGGCGGCATTCTTTTGGGTGCCGGGGGACTGGTGCGAGCTTACACAAAAGGCGCGAAAATCGCCGTGGATGCCGCGGGCAAATCCATGAAGCGGGTCTGGACGGCGGTGTACGTGCCGTGCCCCTATCCCTTCTACGAGCGGGTCAAACTGGAAGCCACCGCCTTTGGAGGCATCCTCCGCAAGACGGATTTCGGCGCGGAGGTGGAGCTGGAGCTGCTGTTCCCGGAGGGACAGGTCAGCGCCTTTCTGGAAAAACTCACCGACCTGTCCAGCGGAACCGTGGAGGGCATGGAGACCGGGCAGGAATACCGGGCGTTTCCGGTGAAGACTACATAAACAAAGTGGAATAAGGAATGAGGGAATTACCATGACTGTGCGGGAAGAACTGGAATGGCAGGAGCATAAGCGACTGAATCCTCTGGCGGCCTTCGCCGACCAGAGCAGGGGACGTCTGAGGTTTGAAGAACCCCGGGCGGAGGACGTGCGTACCTGTTACCAGAGGGACATTGACCGCATTGTCCATTCCAAGTCCTTCCGCCGCCTGATGCACAAGACGCAGGTGTTTTTGCAGCCTGAGGGCGACCACTACCGCACCCGGATGACCCACACATTGGAGGTCAGCCGCATTGCTGGAACCATCACACGGGCGCTGGGGCTGAACGAAGATCTGGCGGAAGCCATTGCCATGGGGCATGACCTGGGACACACTCCCTTCGGCCACGCCGGGGAGGACGTTCTGAGCCAGTGCCTTGGCAAGCCTTTCCGCCACAATGAGCAGAGCCTGCGAGTGGTGGACATTCTGGAAAAGGACGGTCAGGGGCTGAACCTGACCTATGAAGTCCGCATGGGCATTCTGGGTCACACCGGGGACTACTGGCCGGAGACCCTGGAGGGGCAGGCCGTGCGCCGCTCTGACCAGATCGCCTACGTCAACCATGACATTGACGACGCCATCCGGGCGGGCATCCTCACCGACGACGATATCCCCATCGACATCACCGACGTGCTGGGCCACAGCCACCGGGACAGGATCAACACACTTGTCTGCGACGCCATCCGCACCTCCCGGGAATTCGGGAAAGTTTGTCTGTCTCCCGATGTGGACAGGGCGCTCAAGGAGCTGCGCTCGTTCATGTTTACCAATGTCTACCGCAATCCGGTGGCCAAGGGCGAGGAGAGCAAGGCAAAGGATATGCTGAAGCGGCTGTTTGAATACTACATTTCCCATCCCGAAGCACTGCCGGAGGATTTTCAGCCCCAGCTGAGCTTTGACGGCATGGAACGCACGGTGTGCGACTACATAGCGGGAATGACGGACAATTACGCCGTCGAAAAATTCCGGGAAATCTTCATCCCCATGGGATGGCAGGTTCACGGTTGAGAATTTGTAAAGAAGTTTGACGAAGGGGGGAGACCATGCCATTTCCACCGGCATTTATTGATGAAGTGATCGCGCGGAACCCGATTGAGGACGTGGTGGGGCAGTATGTGACGCTGAAGCGTTCCGGCTCCAACCTGTTTGGCCTGTGTCCCTTCCACGGAGAGAAGACCGCCTCCTTCTCCGTCGCGCCGGACAAGGGCATGTTCTATTGCTTCGGCTGCCACAAGGGCGGCGGCGTCATCAATTTCGAGATGGAAATTGAGGGGCTGAGCTACGGGGACGCCGTGCGGGCGCTGGCCAAGCGGGCGGGGCTGGAAGTCCCCGAGGACGAGCAGTACCAGTCCCGGTATCGTCAGCAGGAGCGGCTCTGGGCGCTGCACAAGGAAGCGGCGCGGTTTTTCCACAGCTGCCTGTACGCACCTATGGGCGCGTCGGCACTGGAATACGCCCGGGGGCGGGGAATGTCCCAGACGACCCTGACCAAGTTTGGCATCGGTTACGCCCCGGACAGCTGGAGCGATCTGGTGGACGCCATGCGGAAAAAAGGCTACACCGATCAGGAGCTGCGGGACTCCGGCCTTGTGACGGTGTCCAAAAAGAACGGCAATCTTTTCGACCGGTTTCGGGACAGGCTGATGTTCCCCATCATCGACGTCCGGGGAAATGTCATCGGCTTCGGCGGGCGCATTATGAACGACCGGGACAAAAACGCCGCAAAATACTTAAATTCCCCGGAAACCCTGATTTTTAACAAGCGGAAAAACCTGTTTGCCCTGAATTACGCCAAGAAAAGCAAAATGGGCTACCTGATTCTGGTGGAGGGATACATGGACGCCATCGCCCTGCACCAGTATGGATTTGACTGCGCGGTGGCATCTTTGGGAACTGCCCTGACGGACGACGGCGCAACGCTGCTGTCCCGGTATACCGACCAGGTGGTGCTGATCTACGACGGCGATACCGCCGGACAGAACGCCACCCAGCGGGCGATCCCCATGCTGGAAAAGGCGGGATTGCAGGTCAAGGTCCTGAAAATGCGGGACGCCAAGGACCCTGACGAGTTCCTGAAAAAGTACGGTGCCGACCGTTTTAAAATTCTGCTGGAGGAATCCTCCAATCGGGTGGAATACCAGCTTGCCGCCATTGCCCGGAAGTACGATCTGCGGGACGACGACCAGAAGGTTCGCTATTTGCAGGAATCTGCCGACCTGATCGGCTCCCTGCCCAGCGCCGTCCAGCGGGACGTCTACGGCGGGCGGGTGGCGGAGGCCGCGAAGATCAGCGCCGACGCCATGCAGATGGAAATTCAGCGGGCGTGGAAACGGCGGGTCTATCAGGAGAAGAAAAAGCAGGAGAAGATCGACCTGTCTCCCGCCCGGAATCTGCAGCCCAAGAGCCGGGACATCCGCTATACCAACATGAAATCCGCCATGGCGGAGGAAATGCTCCTGTCGCTGGTTCTGCGGGAAAGCGCCCTGCTGGACAGCACCGGCGGTCTGGAAGCGGAGATGTTCTCCTCGGAGCTGCTGGGACGGGTCTACGCCCAGTTAAAACAGCGTCATAAGCAGGGACTGGACGTTTCTCTTGCGGGGCTGACGGATTTGACGCCGGAGGAAATGTCCCACATTGCGGGCATCCTGCACAGACAGCAGGGGCCTGTGAACGAGCAGGCACTGACGGACTGCATCCGCACCATCCAGAACGAGTATCAGGCGTCCAAAGTGGCGACGGAGGACGACCTGCTGGCGGTGCGGGAACGAATGAAGGAAAGAAAAGGAATGAAAGCATGACAGAGCTGTTAGAGAATTCTCCGGTGAGTGCCGGCGAGGACGATGTGCGCCAATACCTGAATGAGATCCGGCGGTATCCCCGTCTGACGCCGGAGGAAGAGCGTCAGCTTGCCATGCGCTGCGCGCAGGGGGACGAGAGCGCCATTCGCCAGATGGTCAATTCCAATCTGCGTCTGGTGGTGTCCATCGCGAGAGAGTACGCCGGACGGGGCGTCGCGCTGATGGACCTGATTCAGGAGGGCAGTATCGGCCTTCTGGTGGCGGCGCGGAAATTTGATTATACCAAGGATTACCGTTTTTCCACTTATGCCACAAAATGGATCAGGCAGGGCGTGACCCGGTGCCTGATGAACCACGGCAGCGCCATCCGTGTACCGCTGCACACGGCGGAGCGGATGCGGAAGATCGAAGCGGTGCGCACCGCCCTGCGTCAGGAGCTGGGGGAGGAACCCACCGCCGCGCAGATCGCGGAAAAGTGCGGCCTGCCCGAGGAAAAAGTGGCGGAGCTGACCCAGCTGACGCCGGATATCTGCTCGCTGGACGTTCCCACGGGGGATGACGACGGCACAGCCCTGCAATCTCTGCTGGAAGACGCCCAGGCACCCCAGCCCTATGAGGAAGTGGTGCGCGGGGAGCTCGACAAGACAATGGACCAGCTTCTGAGTACGCTGAACGAGCGCCAGCAGCAAATCCTGCGGCTGCATTTCGGCATGGAGGACGGCAACTGCTATTCTTTGGAGGAGATCGGCAAAAAGCTGAGCATTTCCAAGGAGCGGGTGCGTCAGATCGAGCGTCAGGCCATGGACAAGCTGCAAAAAATGGGTACCAGTCTTGGATTGGAGGATTTCTTGAATGAATGATCTGGATTTTTCCTTTGAGGACAGCCCTTGGGAAGCCTTTTTGCGAACCAAACGGGCAGGGGATACGGTTTCGGCCGCGAACCTTCTGACCATGCTGGAGGAAGAAAACGAGCAGGTCGTGGAGGATGCCCTTCAGGCACTGGAGGACGGCGGACTGAATCTGAATGTTTTTGACCTCCCCAAAACGTCGGGCGGCGGAGAGGCGGCTCTGCGTCTGCGTCAGGAAGCACAGCTGGTGGAAAAGGGCTTGAACCCCAAGGAGCTGGAACCCAACGACCCCCTGCGGCTGTACTTAGAAGAGGTGGCGCAGCTTTCCACTTCCGGGGACGAGCAGGCGTTGGCGGCAAGGTGTGCGGCGGCGGATGAACGGGCCATGGAGGCGCTGACCAATCTGGGGCTGCACCGGGTTCTGGAAATCGCCAAAGATCACGTCGGCTGCGGGGTGCTCCTGCTGGATTTGATTCAGGAGGGGAGCCTCGGACTGTGGCAGGCCATTCAGGGCTACCGGGAGGGGGATTATGACGCCTACCGGGACTACTGGATTCGGTTCTACATGGCGAAAGCGGTCTTTTTGCAGGCGAGAGCCAACGGTGTTGGGCAGAAGCTCCGGGGGGCGCTGGAGGACTACCGCGCCGTGGACGAGCGGCTGCTGTCCGAGCTGGGGAGAAATCCCACTTTGGAGGAGATCGCCGAGGCCATGCACATAAGCCCGGAGGAAGCATCCGTGGTGAAAAAAATGCTGGACGACGCCCGTCTTCTGGCGCAGGCGAAGAAGCAGCCAGAGCCGGAGGAAGAAAAGGAAGCCGAAGAGCAGGCCGTGGAGGACACCGCCTATTTCCAGATGCGCCAGCGCATCATGGAGCTGATGTCGGTGCTGGACGAGACCGACGCAAAGCTGATCTCCCTGCGGTTCGGCCTGGAGGGCGGAATGCCCCTCAGCCCCGAGGAAACGGGAAAGCGCCTGAACCTGACCCCCGACGAGGTGGTCGCAAGAGAAGCAAACGCCCTGAGTAAACTTCGCTCAGAGAGATAGAAAGAAGGAAATCTATATGGCAAAACCAATTTCCATTGCCATCGACGGCCCCGCCGGGGCAGGAAAGTCCACCATCGCCCGAAGACTTGCAAAAGAGCTGGGCTTTTACTACGTGGACACCGGGGCGATTTACCGCACCGTGGCCTATTTCTTTGACCTGTGGGGCGTCAGCCCCAAGGACATCGACGGCATCACCCGCTACATCGACGAGCTGACCATCGGCATCGAGTACGATGATGAGGGCGTCCAGCACATGATCATGAACGGTATGGACGTGACCGGCGACATCCGCACCCCCGACCTTTCCCAAAAGGCCAGTCTCGTTTCTGCCCACGCCATCGTCCGGGACCTGCTGCTGGACATGCAGCGGGAAATGGCCGAGAAGCACAACGTCATCATGGACGGCCGGGACATCGGCACCGTGGTACTGCCCAAGGCCACGGTGAAGATTTTCCTCACCGCGACCCCGGAGGTGCGGGCAAAGCGCCGCACGGACGAGCTGATCGCGAAGGGACAGAAGGCGGACTACAATAAAATCCTCAAGGACATTCAGCAGCGGGACTATCAGGACACCCACCGGGAGATTGCTCCCCTGAAAATGGCGCGGGACAGCGTCAAGCTGGACACTTCTGAGCTGGACATCGACGGCGTTATCGCCGCGATGAAGGAGATCATTGCCCGGAAGGTGACGCTATGAGCGTCCGGGTCGCGAAAAGCGCCGGGTTCTGCTTCGGCGTCAGTCGGGCGGTGGAGCTGGTGGAGCAGGCGGCAAAAGCGGGGAAAAAGGTGGTCACGCTGGGGCCGATCATCCACAATCACCACGTCGTTGACAAATTCCGCGCCTTGGGTGTGGAGGTGATCGACACCCCGGAGCAGGCTTGCCCCGGCCAGACGGTCATTATCCGTTCCCACGGCGTCAGCCGGGCGGTGTATGAGGAATTGCAGCGCAGGGGCGTGGAGATCATCGACGCCACCTGTCCCTTCGTCAAACGCATCCACGGAATCGTCAGCCGCGCTGAGGAAGAAGGGCAGCTGCCTGTCATCATCGGGACGCCCACCCACCCGGAGGTGGAGGGCATTGCCGGATGGTGCCGGGATTGCCGGGTTTTTGAGACCCTTGACGACCTGAAAAACTGGGCATATTCCAAAGAAAATCTTAAGAATTCGTCAATTTGCATGGTTTCACAAACGACTTTGACTGAATCTTTGTGGAAAATGTGCGGTGAATTTGCAAAAAAACAGTTTACTAACCTGAAAATTTTTGATACAATATGTAGAGCAACTGAGTATAGGCAAAGCGAAGCAGCTGAATTGAGTGAAATCTGTCAGGCTATGGTCGTTGTGGGAGACCCCAAAAGTTCCAACACAGGCCGTCTCGCTATGATTTGCCGGGAACACTGCGGTCGGGTCTTTCTGGTGGACAACGCTTCCGAGCTGCGTCCCGAGGACTTTCGCGGTGTCAGCGATGTTGGAATCACTGCCGGTGCGTCGACGCCGGCGTGGATTATAAAGGAGGTCAACAAGACTATGAGCGAAATCACGAATGTTGAGACTGTACAGGAGGAGAACTTCGCGGAGCTTCTCGAGCAGTCCATCAAGACTTTAAATACAGGAGATAAGGTTATCGGCACCGTGACCGGAATCGGCAACACCGAAGTCCAGGTCGACCTCGGCACCAAGCATGCCGGCTACATCCCTTATGACGAAGTCAGCACCGATCCTTCCGTGAAGCCCGAAGACATCCTGAAAGTTGGCGACGAGATCGAGGTTTTCGTCGTTCGCGTCAACGATCAGGAAGGCACCGTGCAGCTGTCCAAGAAGAAGCTGGACGGCCTGAAGGTCTGGGACGACATGACCGCATGGGCAGAGGACAAGACCACTGTTGAAGGTACCATCACCGAGGAAAATAAGGGCGGTCTGGCATGAAGAAAGCTCTCTTTTTTATCGTATGCCTCTGTTTTGCAATAAACATGATGGCGCAAACAAAAACGATAAC
>ENA-USUG01006910-USUG01006910.1-human-gut-metagenome-genome-assembly--contig:-NODE-6910-length-11498-cov-4.474214_pt1 | contig 11498 bp, 10 predicted proteins | sample MGYA00250059_ERZ773394 | MGnify/ENA primary metagenome ERZ773394 (study PRJEB29103, sample SAMN06111957) | human gut metagenome | biome: human gut; feature: ankylosing spondylitis patient; material... | reverse complement strand
CAAGTTGAGTGGTACCGCGATTATAAGATATTTATAACCGTCTCAAGCAGAAAAAGCTTGGGACGGTTTTTTTGTATAATAAAAACGAAGGGCAGCCGTTTCAAGCCAGTGAAACAGCCCTGAATTTTTTGAATAGTGGAGGAAAAAGACATGAAAAAGAAAGTAGTGAGCGTAGTACTGGCAGCAGCAATGACAACAACTCTGGTAGTAGGATGTGGAAGCACCGGTTCTGTAGACACCGCAGCAGACACTTCCGCAGAGGCAGCTGAAGATACGGAAGCAGCAGAGACAACAGATACCACCGAGACAGCAACCGGAGATACCATTAAAGTAGCCGTTGTAAAACAGATGGATCACGCATCCCTGGATGAGATCGCCAATGCAGTTGAGGAAGAGCTGGATGCTATTGCAGCAAAGAACGGAGTAACTATTGAATATGAGACTTATTCCGGACAGGGTGATCAGTCAGTTCTGAATCAGATTGGAACTCAGGTGGTCTCCGAGGATGTAGATGTGATCATTCCGATCGCAACACTGGCAGCACAGGTGATGGCAAATTGTGCAGAAGAGACACAGACACCGGTTGTATACGCAGCAATTTCTGATCCGGATGCAGCAGAGCTTACCGGAATTGACTATGTAACGGGTACTTCTGATGCACTGAACACCGATTTTATCATGGATATGATGTTCAAACAGAACCCGGATGTACAGAAAGTCGGACTTCTCTACTCTCTGTCCGAGGCAAACTCCACAAAGCCGATCGCGGATGCAAAAGCATATCTGGATGAGAAGGGAATTGCTTACGAAGAGAAGACAGCAAGCACCAATGATGAAGTTATCACTGCAGCAAGCGCACTGGTCGCAGATGGTGTGGATGCAGTATTTACTCCTACCGATAACGTGATCATGGCAGCAGAGCTGGCAATCTATGAGACCTTTGCAGATGCAGGTATTCCGCATTACACGGGAGCTGATTCCTTCATAAGAAATGGTGCATTTGCTACCTGTGGCGTGAACTACACTGATCTTGGACATAAAACCGCTGATCTTGCATATGAGGCAGTAACCGCTGGCATGGCAGACATGGATGACTACTATCTGATGGATGGCGGCATCATCACAGTCAACACTGAGACAGCAGCAACACTTGGAATTGATTATTCCGCATTTAATGACATGGGAGAGGTTGTGGAAGTAACCACTACCGAGGAGTAAAAAATGGTTTATGTGATTCAGACAGCCCTTGAGCTGGGCTTTATGTATGCGTTGGTAGCTATGGCTCTTTTCTTAAGCTACCGGATCCTGGATATTGCGGATCTGACCACGGACAGCGGATTTGTCCTGGGAGCAGCAGTATCCGTAACGGTGGCAGCCGCAGGACATCCGTTCCTGGCAATCCTGGCAGCGATGGCTGCCGGATCCTGTGCCGGATTTGTGACAGCATTTTTGCAGACCAGACTGGGTGTTCCGTCTATCCTGGCAGGAATCGTTACAAACACAGGTCTCTATACGGTGAACCTGATGGTCATGGGATGGAGCTCCAATGTCAGTCTCTTAAAGCAGAGTACATTGTTTACCATGATGAAAGAGACCGGGATTGGAGGCGCATGGTATAAGCTCATCCTAGCAGCCGGAATCACGATCCTGGTCGGACTCTTCCTGGTATGGTTTCTGGGAACCCGTATCGGACTGAGTATCCGGGCCACTGGAGATAATGCAGACATGGTCCGTGCATCCTCCGTCAATCCAGTATTTACTATTACCGTTGGTCTTTGCATTTCCAATGCACTGACCGCACTGTCCGGCGCAGTGGTCGGACAGTATCAGAAATCCGCCGATATTAACGGTGGAACCGGAATTGTTGTGATTGGTCTTGCATGCCTGATCATTGGTGAGACGCTGATCGGACGAAGATCCATGGCAAGAAATGTACTCGCAGCGCTGATCGGAAGTATTGTATATCGTTTTATCTATGCGATCATTTTGAAGACAGGAATTGTTCCCATCGAGTGCCTGAAGCTTGTGACAGCCATTGTGGTTGCACTGGCGATTGCAGGACCGGAACTGAAGAAGTGGGCCGCTTTCCAGAAACGGAAGATGAGTGCAACAGCCAGAAGAGGGGGAAAATGATATGTTAAGACTGGAAAATATCAAAAAGACCTTTAATCCTGGTACCGTCAATGAAAAATGTGCACTGCAGGGGTTGTCCCTTCATCTGAAGCCGGGAGATTTTGCAACGATCATTGGTTCCAATGGAGCAGGAAAATCTACAATGATGAATGCCATTGCAGGTGTATTTTATGTGGATGAAGGTTCTGTGATCCTGGGTGGAAAGGATATTACTTTCACTCCAGAATATAAGAGAAGCCGCGTGATTGGTCGTCTCTTTCAGGATCCCCTGAAGGGAACAGCTCCTCATATGACCATTGAGGAAAATCTGGCGCTGGCATATCTTCGTACTTCCCGAGGAAATGCGCCGTTCAGTCGTGTATCCAAAAAAGATAAGGATTTTTTCAGAGAACAGTTGTCGCAGCTTCATATGGGGCTGGAAGATCGGATGAAGAATCCAGTGGGACTCCTGTCCGGCGGACAGCGTCAGGCACTGACACTTCTGATGGCAACCATGGTTCCTCCAGATCTGTTATTGCTGGATGAACATACAGCAGCACTGGATCCGGGAACTGCGGATAAAGTGTTAAAACTGACACAGGAGATCATTGAGAAAAATCATACCACCTGTCTGATGGTGACTCACAATATGCAGCAGGCATTGAGCATGGGTAATCGGACATTGATGATGGATGATGGAAAGATCGTTCTCGATGTAGAAGGAAAAGAACGGGAAAATATGACCGTGACCGATCTTCTGGAAAAATTCCACACAAAAGCAGGAAAAGATCTGGATAATGACCGAATCCTGCTGTCGATGGAGAAATAGAAATATTCATCATAGAGTTTTTTAAGAGCCTGAAGCAATGTCATTAGTTAGCAACGTGTATCTAAAATGGTTAGATTCCAAATAAGGGGTCTAACCATTTTTATAAAAAATGGTTGGAAAATGTACATTTTTATTTTCCACTTTTTGGTCATTTTTATATTGACATTTACAAATGCCCCTTTGGAGGGGCAAAATCAAACCACCAGTTGAACTGGTGGTTGCTGACTTAGTAGGCCAGCAGGCCTGAAAAATCTAATTCCTCCATCACGTTTTTCAGGGTATAGACTGGATCGTCATCTGGTAAACTCTATTCGAAGAAACTGAAGTTATTTTTTTGTTGCCCAAAATCAAAAAAGTCGTTATAATAATTTTGTTTTCGCATAGTTCCATTATAACATGGAACGGAGAGAAAGATGGTTGTCATTTAGCCATCTTTTTCTTTTTTAGGGGATAAATTCAGGGGCAGGTGTGACTCATATGAGTCACACCTGCCCCTGTTTAAGACTATCTATTTCCCGGCAGCCCCTGTTTTATAAAATCTATTAAACTATAATGAATGGAACTATAGGTATGATATGTAAGAGAGAAGGAACATTTATTCAATTTTTTCTTCTCGTATTTTACAGTATTTAAGTTCTTATAACGAGAATTTTAAAGGCTATCGAGATTTGAAATATTTAAATGACGGAAGCGGTATTGCGTAACAGAAGAGTAGTTTTTTCCACCGGAATATAAAATTTCATTTCGATATTTTTCTTGATTTATAGCATTCGGAATACATTCAGTTTCCAGACAAATAGCTGAATGTTTTTTATATAATTCACCGTTTTTTCCACGTATATTTCCCAGAGTATTTCCTGTAAATAGGAGAATACCAGGAGTGCTTGAAGAACAGGTTAATAAGAGATTGGAAATAGGACTATATAGCCATGCCATGGAACGTAAACCTGTGCCTAATATGGGAAAGTAGTGATCCAACCCATCGCAACACCTAATTTCTGAATTCGTACTTCTGAAAATAGAAGAAAGCTGGCAGAATTTTTGAAAATCAACAGGAGTTGAACAGTCTGTATTTAATTTTAAATATTGATTTGAGATATCCTCTGCAAAGTCCAGCCGAAAATAAGTATGGTTTGTCAAATTAATAGCAGTGATTCCAGATGAAAAGGTAGCGTAAGATATTTGCAAAGTATCAGGAGCAGGTAAAGAAAAGGATATCACAACATCCATAGCAGAGGGGAAATCATAATAATATGGTGGAAATTTCTTGCTTAAAATCAAAGAGTTTTTTGAATAAGAATAATTCCATAACTGATTCTGAAATCCTTTTGAGCCGCTGTGTAAACAATCAGAACCTGCATTTTTTTCCCAACAGACAATATTATGCTCAAGGACAAAGGAAGCTCCCTTGATTATATCAGCAATAGGACCGATAGTTGCTCCAAAAGATAGCTGATCCGACAAATATTCATCTAAAGTGTCATATCCAAGTACAATTTCCTGATATAGAGAAGTGTCCGAATGAGGAACTAAAATACTTTGGATAATACCCCCGTAATTACAGACGCTGACACGAAGTCCTGCAGGGTGAGAGAGTGTGAATAGATACACGGGTTCCTTGTCTATTGTACCAAAAAGTTTTTTTGATATAGTTAACATGAGTTCTCCTAAAATGATAAAAAAGAAATTAATTATTGATAATATGGTAGTCGTATAGAATATCGTTAATGTGCTCCATTACCAAAGCTCCTGCGCCGAGAAATGCAGAGTCTGACACAGCAGAGCTGATTTTGAGCGATAAATTCTTAAAAAGTTCGTGTGGCAGATAAGAGGCTAATTTCTTTTTTTGATAATCTAAAATAAAATCTCCCATTTTCTGCAGAATCATTTCATCTCCGAAAATAATAACGCTTGGATTATATAAATATACCAGATTTGTAACTCCTATACTTAAATACTCCATAGCTTCTTCAAAAATAGAAACAGCAAGAGGATCTTTGCTTAGAACAGCCTGAAAGAATTCTGTTTTGGAGCAGGAAGAGGTCAGGATAGTATTAGGTGTTGAGCTACTGCGTTCACGAGCAATTCTTTTTAAAACGGAAGTTGAAGTATAAAGCTCAAGGCATCCTCGTTTACCACATTTACATAGAGGTCCGTTTATATCGATAGTCATATGACCAATTTCTCCAGCTAATCCCAAATTTCCGCGAAGGAGAGAACCATTACTTATAATACCGCAGCCAGTACCTTCTGCAAGAGTAATATAAACCAAGGTATCTCTATTTGTAATAGTAGTATTTTGCTGCCATTCACTAAGAGCTCCGATATTGGCATCGTTTTCTGCAAAAACAGGTAAATGAAATTCTTCTTGAATTTCTTTACAAATATTAATATTATTCCAGTTTTTTAATTCGCTGAATTGTTCAAAATAGTGACCATTGTTATAAGGAGTAGGCAAAGAAATACCAACACCAAGAATTGGTGAACCGAAATCCTCTTCTGATATTTTATGGATGTAGTCCTTGATATGATTCAGAATATCCGAAGAAAGAGTCTCTATACTATAATTTTCAGAATAATAAGAGTATTGCTTACCAGCAAGATTGAATCGACCGATAGAAAACTGGCTGCTGGTAATACGTAAATGAATAATATTAAAACGATCATAGTTAATATTTAAACCGATAGAACGCCGCCCTACTCTATTAGAAGCCATAGGGTATTCATAGATGAGACCAATGGAAATCAAAGAGTTTACAATGTTAGAAATAGTTGCCTGGCTAAGTCCGGTCATACGAGCCAGCTCAACGCGGGTATTTGCCTGTTGCTTCATTAAAATATTAAAAACTAGTTTTGTATTCATTCGCTGTCCAGTGCTGCTGTTAATACCATGTACCATAATAGAATCATTCCTTTATTAATTTGTTTGTTTTATTAAATATAATGATATTTTATATCTATTTTTACCAATTTGCAAGCCATAAATCTAAATATATTGAATAAAATAGAAAATAATATTGACAAACAAGTATGATTATGCTATTAATTAATTAAATAAATAAATAAATCAATCAAAATAACAGATAGGGGTGAAGGGATTGAACAATGGGAAAAATGACGTAGTATTGGAATTTAAGGATATCACAAAAACTTTTCCGGGGGTAAAAGCGCTAAACAAAGTATCTTTTTCCGTAAAACGAGGAACAGTCCATGCACTGGTAGGTGAGAATGGTGCGGGAAAATCTACATTGATGAAAATTTTAAATGGGCTCTATCATGCGGATAGTGGAGAAATTTATCTAGAAGGCGAAAAAGTAGATATCAGCAATTCAATTGTAGCAAAACAGTTGGGTATTGGTATGGTGCATCAGGAGTTAAATGTGGTAACTGAACTTTCAATTGCAGAAAATATCTTTTTAGGAAGAGAGCCGCTAACAAAATTGGGAACCATCAATCATAAACAACTGTATGAAGATTCCAAACGTTTTCTTGAAAAACAGAATTTAACATATAATCCGCGAATGAAAATGAAAGAAATGTCTGTTGGTGAACAGCAGATGATAGAGATTATTAAAACGGTTTATTTTAGTTCAAAAATTGTGATTATGGATGAACCAACCTCTTCCTTAAGCGAGGCAGAAGTAAAAAAATTATTCAATAAAATCAGAGAGTTAAAAGAGAGTGGTTCCACGATTCTTTATATTTCTCATAGGTTGGAAGAATTAGATGAGATTTGCGATTACCTGACGGTTATGCGAGACGGATGTTTTATAAAAACAGCAAAGGTTGGGGAAATAACCAGAAATGAAATTATTTACTCCATGGTAGGACGGGAAATTACAGATATTTACCCCAAAGAAACAGCAGAAATTGGAAATAATATTCTTCGTGTGGAAGACATCAACAATGATTCTGTCCATCATATTTCATTTCATCTAAAACGCGGAGAGATTCTTGGATTTGCAGGACTTGTAGGGGCCGGTCGTACAGAGGTTGCGAGAGCATTATTCGGTATGGATGCGATCTCATCAGGAAACATTTATCTGGAAGAGAAAAAACTAAATATCAAATCGCCGAAGGATGCGGTTGATAATGGAATTATGATGGTTTCAGAGGATAGACGAAAATTCGGTCTGGTAACAAAAAGAGATGTGATGGAAAATATAATGCTTCCCAATTATGGAAGAGTTAAACGTGGTCTTTTTTTGAAGCATAAAAAAGAACGTGAAATTACAGCAGATATGATTGAAAAACTAAGGATTAAGACTTCGGGACAAAATACAGAGACAGCATCCTTGTCAGGAGGAAACCAGCAAAAGATTGTAATTGGAAAATGGCTGGTATCAGAACCAAAGATTTTTATTCTGGATGAGCCGACTCGTGGAATTGATGTTGGCGCAAAAGCAGAGATTTATAAATTAATGTGTGAATTTGCAAAACAAGGTATGGCTATTATTATGATCTCTTCGGATCTTCCAGAATTAATGGGAATGGCTGACCGTATTTATGTAATGAGCGAAGGAAAAATTACAGGAGAACTAAGTAGAGAAGAAGCATCTCAAGAAAAGATTATGCATTTTGCAACGGTATAGCAGAAAAAGGTGGGGATAAGTATGGAACATGTAAAAAAACATGAAAAAAATTATGGAGAGCTTTTTAGTAAATATGCGATTTATTTAGTCTTTGTTTTTATGCTAATTTTATCTACCATTATGACGGATAATTTTATGAAACCCAGCAACTTGATTAACATTTTGCGTCAAATGGCACCAGTTATGATTATTGCCTGTGGGGAAACAATGGTAATTATTGCAGGAATGACAGATTTGTCTCCAGGGGCAGTTTTAGCACTTTCTGGATGTATAGGAATTGGTATCACTCAGCAGACAGGAAATGCTTTTCTTGGAGCTGTGGTAGCAGTTGTTATCGGAATTCTGGCTGGAATGATAAATGGAGTTGCAGTTGCACAGTTTAATATTCCGCCTTTTATTGCAACGCTAGCAGTTATGAATGTGGCAAGAGGAGCCGCATTTGTCTATACAGATGGAAAAACACTGTATGATATTGGTGAATTTGCTTTTTACGGACAGGGAAGTATTTTAGGAATGCCAGCTCCTATATTCTTTATGATTGTAATAACTATTTTAAGTTATATTCTGTTAAAGCACACCCCGTTTGGCAGATATCTTTATGCCATTGGCGGAAATGAATATGCGGCAATAGCATCAGGAATTAAGGTGAAAATAATTAAAATCGTAGCGTATTTGATTCTTGGAGCGATGTCTGGTTTTGCAGGTGTAGTGCTTTGCTCTCGACTAAACAGTGGAATACCTGCCTGCGGTGTGAATTATGAATTTGACGCTATTATAGCGGCAATTATTGGCGGAACATCTTTTTCTGGAGGAGTGGGAAGCATCGGGGGAAGCATTGTTGGATGTCTCATTATTTCGCTTTTAAATAACATGATGAATTTGATGAATGTGCAGTCTTATTGGCAATCCATTGTAAAAGGAATTGTGATTATGCTTGCAGTAGGAGTGGATATGGCAAAAAAGAAAAATAAAGTCTGAAAATGAAGAGTAAGGCAGAACGCTTACTATATAAAAAAGGAAAGGAAGAAAAAGGTATGAAAAAAGTAATTGCAATGTTGATGGCAACAATCATGATGTTCTCTTTATGCGCATGTTCAGCAAGAGGTAAAAATGAGGAAAACGCATCCTCTGCGGAACAAAGCGGCTCAGAAACGGAGAGGTACAGGGTAGGATTGGTGGCGAAAAATCAGACGGATCAATTTACTGCATGGCAGGCAAATGAACTGGTAAACGCATGTGAAAAAGAGTATGCGGATCAGTTTGAAATTGAGATGATTGATGGAGGCGGAGATAACGCAAAAATCATAGCTGGAATGGAAACCTTTATTTCCAAGGGTGTCGATGTAATCTTCGTACAGCCAAATGATATTGAATCGTTGATTCCAACGATTAATACCGCTTATGAGCAGGGAATCATTGTTATTACATTAGGTGAAAAAATAGACGATGGAAAATCTACTTCTATCTTATCGAGTGAAAAGGGTATGGGCTTTCTTCTGGGAGAAAAAGCGGCAGAAGTTCTTCCGGAAAATGCTAATGTAGTAATCGTTGAAGGTCTGGCAGGACTTTCCGCAGTTGTAGATCGTACAGAAGGTATTAAAGAAGGCTTAGCTTCTACGGGAAGAGATGATATCAATGTTCTCGTAACACAGAATGCAAACTGGGAAAGAGATAAGGCAATGAATTACATGGAAGACTGGCTGACCATGTACGATCAGATTGATGGAGTATTGTCACATGATGATATTATGCTTTTAGGTGCGGTTTCTGCAATAGAATCTGCAGGCAGAAAAGATGAATTCTCATTTTTGGGAGGTATTGACGGGCTTCCGGAAGGCTGTACGGCTGTTGAAGAGGGAAGAATAACTTGTTCTGTAGCGCAGGATGCCCCTTCACAGGCAAAAGCTGCCTTCGATATGGCGCTGCAGACCCTGAAAGGCGGAACGCAGGAGGATGTAATTGTTGAAACAGAGTTAATTACGAAAGATAATGTAGAAAAATGGATAAATATTCATAAAGAAGTAGGAAATATGTAAGTAACAGGAGGAAAAGACATCATGGATATGATTAGTACCATCAAGGGGACTTTATTTGAGCAGCTTTATCCGGCAGGATGGGATTTGGAACGATTGAAATATTGTGTGACGCGGGAGGCAGATACAATCTGTGATAGACAAGATTTTTGGCATAAAGATTTTCAACCGGAACCTGTAGAAGATTTGCAGTCTATGGCAGTACAATTTGGACATGAGATAGCGATGCAGATCAAGAAAGCAAAAGAAGAGGAACGCGAATTAGTGCTGATTTTGCCGGTCGGGCCGATGGAAATGTATCATTGGACGGTTTATTTTTTAAAGGAATGGAATATTTCCTGTAACCATGTTCATGGATTTAATAGGGATGAATGAGATATCATATTGAAAGTACAAGATTCAATAATAGTAGAGCCTCTACCGTTTAGCATAGAATCTTGTAGTGTACAATTTTTAAACTCTATAGAAGGGCTATCATTGTTTACTCCAATTGTACAATTTTCATATTGAGAATCTATTACTAATGTCAGATTATTATTATTGCTATATAATATATCAGAATTATAGAATTTGTTATTTAAGTTTCTACAAGTAATAGTAAATAATTTACAATTATATAGTGTGTTGCTCTCAAAAACTGAATTTTTTAAAGCACCTATAGTACCGTATCCTGTATAATTTTCAAAGGTATTATTATATACTTTAAAGTATGCACCTATTTCATCGGTTTTGTTTGTGTTTAGATTAAGGGCAGTACCTCCTGTGGATTTTGCACTAAATTTGTTATCATGGATATTCATATTCCATCCAAAAGTTGAACCTATTCCACCATCAAAAGTACTATTTTTTATTTCTATATCTTGACCATTATAATTTATTATATCTAGCTTTTTATTATCATAAAAGTTACAACTATCTATAACTACATTTTTAATATAGTCATAATGTTCAAAGTCAATTCCACTTTGTGGATCAGTACCGTTTATATTTCCAATATTGCAATCCTTAACTAAATAAGATTCACCAGTAGCAACAAAAGAAATTCCTTGTCTTCTAGAATTTTCTAAATTACAGTTTATTATATTTAAATTATCTACAGTAACTTTAAGTGGTGGAGCTATTGTACATATACAATCACCAATACAGCTCTTAATAGTTACTCCATTAATCTCTATATTATTACTATCTGCTACTGTAAGACCACAACCAAATTCATAAGTGTAGTATAGTGTTCTTTTAGTCATAGCTAAAACTATATCTGTTCTTTTTTCAGATTTTATAGAGATTTTTATTTTTTCTGTTCCTTCAATTAAAGTAGCTTAACTAATATAACCATTCCCTCCGGTAGTTAGTCCTAAATATTTATCATCTTTATCATAACAGTATATATATCTACACCCACCATCAACAGTATTCATTGTGGTATTCCAAAGTGGAATTATATAAAACTTAGAAGGCAAAGTTTCCTCAGTACCAGTAAACCAATCCTTATAAACTGATATAAAGTCTTTTGTTCTTACCTTTGTATCATCAACTGTTGGTTCACCAGTAGTACTGTCAAAATTACCAATTTCAAACATATCTCCATTTTCATTTATCCTCATGCCATAATCATGAGTATCCCTATCACCAAGTATAGTTCCTCCAGTAATCTTACTATTTGAACAATTACTTATAGTTAATATAGAATAATAAGGATCTTCACAAGGAACTATTTCGAGTATTGCACCTTCTAATATTAACTCCATATCACTTTGCATTGATATACCTTGTCGGTTATGTGTCCATTTATTTGTTCCATCAGTTAAAACTATAGGATTTTTAACTGATGTATCTATAGCATAATGTCCAGCAGGAATGCCGCCCATGAAATCGGAGAACCATTGCCACAGAGGGTAACCGTCAAAGTCTCCCAGCAAAGTAGCATGATGG
>ENA-USUG01006902-USUG01006902.1-human-gut-metagenome-genome-assembly--contig:-NODE-6902-length-11507-cov-8.606649_pt1 | contig 11507 bp, 12 predicted proteins | sample MGYA00250059_ERZ773394 | MGnify/ENA primary metagenome ERZ773394 (study PRJEB29103, sample SAMN06111957) | human gut metagenome | biome: human gut; feature: ankylosing spondylitis patient; material... | reverse complement strand
ATTTCAAGACTACCGTCCCATTTCATTTCATCAGGGGTTTCAAGGTAATCAAACCACTCTATTACGGAATTTATCTCGTCCACAATACGCACTTCTACATTTTCTACTTCAACATAAACAATAATGTCCTCATTGGTGGGGTTCTGCATATTCACACCAATCTTAAACCACGTATCATTTTCTGCATCAAATTCCACAGACATACCATGCGTAAGATAAGTGGCTGTGTATCCGGTTTCTGCTGTTTTATTAACGGGGAACAAAAGAACTTCTGTATCACCCAATCCATCACCAGACCATATTTTGATTGAATTTCTGACTGTGCTGACTTCCTCCTCCGTATATACAAATTCCTCTTGACTTCCTGCGGGAACAACAATTCGCAATGTATAGCGGTCTTGTTTAACGCTGCACATTTATACGCGCATGGTCTCGCCGCTCGAAGAACGCAAAATCGTCCATAACGCCGAAATCCGCAACCGGATGAACCGCGGCAGCGCCCAGGATATGCAGCGGGCGGTGGAAGCGGAGAGCAATTTGCAGGACGTGGCGAACCTCATTGGTTCCCTGCATCGGAACAAAGAACCCTTGCTTCATTGCGCCGTCTACATCGAAATGATCGCGGGAGATATGCAGGAGCTGCAAATTTTGCAGACAAACGTGGAGGTCGAGCTCATGCGCTCGAAGCTGAACGTGGACAGGCTGAAGCTTCGCCAGCAGGCAGGCTTCTGCGCGGTCAGCCCGGTCGGTTTCAACGCTTTCGGCACGGAGTATGAGCGTGTCCTGCCGGCCAGCTCGGTTGCGAATCTGTTCCCGTTCAACTACTCCGGCAAAACAGACCGTAAGGGCTTTTACATCGGCAAGGACAAATACGGCAGCAATCTGGTGGTGGATTTTGACCAGCGCGACGAGGACAAGACCTCTGCCAATGTTCTCATTCTCGGTAACTCCGGTCAGGGAAAAAGCTACCTCATGAAACTGCTTCTGCTCAACTTTTTGGAAGCTGGGAAATCGGTTATTACGTTGGATGTGGAGCATGAGCAGTGGGAGCTGTGTCAGGCGCTCGGTGGGTGCTTTGCGGACATCATCGAGGGAACGTATAAGATCAATCTGCTGGAACCCCGATGCTGGGACACCGACGCTGATCCATATGATGTGGACGCGCCCAAAGCGTTCCGGCAGTCCACCCGGCTGGCGCAGCACACGTCTTTCCTCAAAGATGTGTTTCGCACCTACAAGGACTTTACGACGGCGCAGATCGATACGATTGAAATTATGTTAACCAAACTATATACGGAATGGGGCATTACAGAGGAAACGGACTTTTCGCAGATGCGTCCGGAGGACTACCCCATTCTCTCAGAATTGTATGATTTTATCGAGATCGAGTACGAGAATTTTGATGAAACGAAGCCGCAGCTCTACACCAGAGAAACGCTCCAGCAGATCCTGCTGGGGCTGCACTCCATGTGCCGCGGCGCGGACTCGAAATTCTTCAACGGTCACACAAACCTGACCTCAACGCGCTTTCTGGTGTTCGGTGTGAAAGGTCTGCTGTCTGTGGCGCAGAATGTGCGAAGCACGATCCTCTTGAACCTGCTGTCGTATATGTCAGACAAGCTGCTGACCGAAGGCAACACCGTCGCGGCGCTGGACGAACTCTATATCTGGCTGTCCAATCCCGTCGCTATCGAGTACATCCGCAACTCGCTCAAGCGCGTGCGCAAAAAAGAGTCCGCACTGGTGCTGGCAAGTCAAAATCTTGAAGATTTCGATCAGCCGGGTGTACGCGAAATGACGAAGCCGCTCTTTTCCATCCCGCCGCACCAGTTCTTGTTCAACGCCGGTTCGATTGACCGCCGCGCATACATGGATATGCTCCAACTGGAGGACAGCGAGTTCGACCTCATCAAGTTCCCACAGCGCGGCGTGTGCCTCTACAAATGCGGCAACGAACGCTACCTGCTGGAAGTCCACGCGCCGCCGTACAAGGAAGCCCTGTTTGGAAAGGCAGGCGGCAGATGATGAACGATGAAAAGGAGAACGTATGAAACAAATTGAATTTGAACGCTGGGAACCGGATGCAGAGAATCCCTGTAAGCTGAAATATGCCGGTCAGCGCACAGCGGAAGATGTTTTTCACGAGCTGGAAGCTCGGTTGGACAGCATCGGCTATCTACCAGACGAGTATCTTCTTCTGGACAATCGTTGGCAAAACGGACGCGAGATGCCCAGAGACGCCGGCTTTTTCTGTCGGACAGACTACGGCGGAAGCGAGGGCATCTATCTGGATGTGTTTCTGGAATGGTACGAGGACAGTCAGCGCAGGACAGAGCATTTCATGACCGGCAAAACGCTGGGCGAAAGCGGCGCGGATCTGGACAGAATGTTCCTCATTTCCACTGCGATCACGAAAGCGATCCGCGGCGACAACAGCATCCACGCGCGGTACATGGTGGTCGGAGGACAGGCAAAGTCGGCAGAAACGATGTCCCTGAACCTGTCTCCGGACGAGCAGCGCTTGGTCGCACAGGCGCTGGCGGAGCAGCGCATTCGGCTGGGCCCGCAGGCAGAGGGCGAAGAAAAGCTCCTTCGGCGTATGGTTGGAAACGTCACAGAGTACATGGACGCGGCTGGCCTGTCCAATCGTCTGGACGAACATGACCGAGCGCTTCTGGCTGAACACGATGGTGAACCGGAAGCTGCGCCGGTCATGGGCGGGATGCAGCTATGAGCATGAGCGCAATAGCCGCGCGTGTTGCTGCCGCACTGCTGACCAGCGAAAAGGGGCGCAAAGGCATCGGCTTTCTGCTGGTCGCCATCTTCGCACCGGTTATCCTGATTGCCGCCATCCTCTGCTCTGCCACATCGGGTGGGGCCGACCACAACAATTCCGCTGTGGAAGCGTCCTTCTACGGGATCAGCTTCACGGACACCGTCCCCACCGAGTTCCGCACACACATTGCGGATATGCAGACCGCGTTTTCCCTTCTGGATTCCGCTGTGGCGGAGGCCAACGCAGCTATGACAGACGGCAATCGCCTTGATCCGATCCAGGTCAAGGCGATTTTCTATGCGCTCTGCTTTGGGGAGGACGCGCCCAGCCGCCGCGCGGCAGACCGTTTTGTGGACTGCTTTTTTATCACAGAAGAACGAACGCGTATTGTAGTCACGGAGTTGGAGGACGGCAGTACGGTCGAGCAGGAAGAAACTTACATCGCCAACGTGCCGCTTTCATTGGCGGCTGCATACGAAAACCTCGCCGCGAAACTCGGTAGAATTGTTACCGATGAGGATAAAGAAAACGCCGCGCATATCTACACGATGATCGCGGGCAATGCCAACGGCAGCGATGGCACAGACAGCACAGGCGGTAGCATCCAGATCGACTACGGCGGCAGCACCGGCAATACAGAGCTGGACACGTCCGGCTTTACAAATCCCACAGGCAAAAACGCAGCCGATCTCGTGCAGTACGCCATTCACGCCTACGAGGAACACTGGGGCTACGTCTGGGGAACGTTCGGTCATGTGCTGACCGAGAGCCTGTTTGAAGCGAAGCTGGCGCAGTATCCGGATGCTCTTGCTGGCAATGCAGATTTCATCCGTCAGACGTGGGTCGGCGGCAGAACGACAGACTGCGTCGGACTGATCAAAGGCTACGGCTGGCTAAATGCAGAGACGGAAGAAATCGTGTACAACACAAACGGTATGCCGGATATTACGGCAAACGAGATGTACCACGCCGCGACCGCCTCCGGCACGATTGACACCATCCCGGAAACACCCGGTCTTGCCGTCTGGCACGAGGGGCATATCGGCGTGTACATTGGAAATGGTGAGGTGGTCGAGGCGATGGGCACGCGCTACGGCGTGGTCAAAACGAAGTTGGAGGGCGCAAGATGGACACACTGGCTGAAAATTCCCTATATCAGCTATGACTGAGGAAAGGACAAACATGAACGTCTTAATGGTGGAGCCGGGAAAGGCTCCGTATGAAACGCAGATCGGTGATGATCTGCAAAGTATGCAGGCTCTCGTCGGCGGATATATCCAAGCCGTGTATCCCTTTGAACAGCCTGTCGCGCTGGTCTGCCGCGAGTCCGGAAAGCTGGATGGTCTGACGCTCAACCGTGCGCTGCGCGATGCGGACGGTGATATTTATGACATTGTCGCGGGGAGATTTTTTATCGTCGGACTCGGCGAATCGGATTTCACCGACTTGCCGCACGAACTTGCCGAGCGGTTTGCCGAGCAATTCCGACAGCCGGAACTATTCCTGCGCGTGGATGGCAAAATCGTCGCCGCGCCGATGGATGAACAGACGCAGGGCGGGATGTCATACTGACAGCACGATTGAAAGCTGCTCAACAGCATGGTAAGATGGCGGTAGAGGTGATCGCATGGAAAACCGTCAATTTGAAGCTATGCTTGCCGTCGCACAGGAGCGGCTGGCCCAGCACATACCGGAAGATATTGCGGGAAAGGCCGGCGCGCAGTATGCAGACGGTTCGTTTTCATTGAAAACACTTGGGCAGACCGTGACTGTCCGGCTGTCGGACTGCACGATTCAGCCGCCGCTTTCCAAGTGGCACGCGCTGACACTGTTGCACTATCTGGATCTGGCGGACGGTGCGCCGCTGACCGGCCGGACGATCACATTTTCTCAATACAAGGACGGTCTGGCGCGTGGCGGCGGTCTTGACCGTAACGCGGAGCTGATCGTCCGGCGCGACCTCGGCATCCTGCCGCCGGAGGAACTGGAGCGGCGATGCAGATTACTCGGCGCGGAGCTCCTGCCGTCCAACGCGGATTTCTGTGCGCGGTTCGATTTCGCGCCGCGCTATCCCGTATGGCTGAAGGTCTGGTTTGCGGACGAGGAATTTCCAGCATCCGGACGGCAGCTGCTGGATGAGAGCGCGCCGCATTACCTGACGATCGAGGACGCGGTCACAGTCGGTTCGCTGATCCTCGACCAGCTCACCGGCGCACAGCATTGGGCAGTATAAAACAAATACGCACAGCAGGCACATGGCAAAAACCGTGTGCCTGCTTTTTGTAGAATGGAGAAGTTTATGAAACAGGCAACAATTCAAATCACATTTGAAGAAGAAAAGCTCCGCGCTCTCCGGCGCTACATCGCCAAGCGCGATTCGACGCTGGAAGCGGAGCTGCAAAAGGCGGCCCAACGGCTCTATGAAAAGGTCGTGCCGGCCGCTGTGCAGGAGTATATCAGCGACTGTGCGCAGGACGATCCGGTGCGCAAACCGCAAAAGAAATCGGAGGCGCAGGTATGAGCACGGCGGGCTTTCACATCACGGAGGACTGCGCGGAAGTCTATCTGCAAAACGAATCCGGCATGGAGTTTTTGCAGCTTGCCAGACGGCTCCATGATTATCTCCAGCAGGGACAGCGCCTGCCAGCGAGGAGTCTCTTTGAAGCGACGGACGACTGCAAAGAGATCAGCCGCGAGGCTTTCGATGCGCTGGCAAAGCACCGCATGGAGAACACCGGCGAAATCAGCGGAGTGTTTGAGCTGGACTTTGACGCGCGGACGCTTTCTGCGCTCAACATCATGGACGGTTGGAAGGTCTACGCAATGCAAGACGTAGCAAACGCAGCAGAGCAGGCATTTCAGGAGGCTGAGATTTCCGAGGATGACCACTGGCGCATCTTCCTCGACCGGCTGGAGGGCAAGGAAATGACGTATGAACCGCCCGCGATGGAGATGCAGCTGTGACCGACAGCGTGTTCCGCGCCGTCGCGCCCGTGTCGGCGGTTTGTGCGGCTTTCCGGACACAGCCGAGCGCGTACCCGCCAAGTACCAGAAAACCGGACGTTGCGCCTCCGTGCAGGAACGTTGCGAAAGCGGCAAGCACAGAAGAAAATCGCCTGCGGACGGTTTTCGGCGGAGGAAGAAGCCGCAAGCGGCGAGGCAGGAGAAAAGGCTTGGCGCTTTTCTGCGCCAGCCCGTCCACTTCTGCCCGCAGTGCGGGCAGTTTCGGGCGGTAAAAACGGCGCTTTTCTGCGAGGGTGAAAAGTGGATTAGCGCTGATTTTCGGAAAAAGCCAAGATTGTGCCGCAGTTGCGGGCACTATTTTGGCGCTTTTCATTTTTGGAGGGGGTGAACGCCATAAAAACAGAGGAAAAACGCCGCCATTCCGTTTGGCTGGATGACGCGACGTGGAGCAAGGTGCAGTACCACTACAAGCTGGACGGCTGTACGACGCAAAATGACTTCATTGATAAAGCCATTCTCTTTTACTGCGGCTATCTGCAAAGCGAGTACGCCGGAGACTTCCTGCCGAAGATCCTTGGAGAAACGCTCGAAGCCATCCTCAGTATGTTCGGGGACCGCATCGGCAAGCTGCTTCTCAAGCAGGCAGTCGAGCAAAACGTCTGCAATCATATCCTTGCTTCGGACACGGATATCGATGCGCAGACATACCAGCAGATGCGCGGCAAAAGCTATCAGGAGGTGCTGCGGACGAACGGCCAGATCTCGTTCCCAGAGGTGCTTCGGCAGCAAAGTCGACTGTAACAGATGGCGCGGCTGATTCAAAAAACCGGCTTCATCAGCCGTAAAAGCGCAGGCGGATACATGAAGTATATCGCCACGCGCGAGGGCGTCGAAGTCTTGACCGGCAAGGGACCAGCAACCGAAAAGCAGAAAGAGATGGTCGCAAAGCTGCTCAAGGACTTCCCAGATGTGCGGGATTCCTTCGAGTATGAGGACTACAAGCAAGCGCCGACGCTGCACACTGCGTCGGCGCTCATTTCTGCAGCATTGGATTCACATATGCAGAATCTTCAATCCGAAAACGGCTATCTCAAGTACATTGCTACGCGCCCCGGCGCGGAAAAGCATGGCGCGCACGGCCTGTTCGGGCGGCAGGAAAATACGAATCTGACTGCGGCTATGCACGACTTAACCGCGCACGACGGAAACGTCTGGACGATCATCTATTCCCTGCACCGCGAGGATGCGGAGCGTTTGGGATATAACAATGCCGCTGCATGGCGGAAGCTGCTTGTCAGCCAGCAGAACAAGTTTGCAGAAGCATTTCATGTTCCAGCATCGGCGCTGCATTGGTATGCAGCTTACCACGATGCGGATACGCACCCGCATATTCACATGATGATCTGGACAGATCAGGAGACGGTTTTGAAACGAGATGCCGTTGTAAAATTGCGTTCTGTAATGACCAACAGCATCTTTCAGGCAGAGTTGGAAAATCTCTATATTCGAAAAGACATAGCGTATAAGGATGTGACCGAAGCGGCGCGGGCAGTCATGCGCGAACTCGTTGATCGCATGGAATCTGTCTCCGAACCGCCTGCATCCGTCCAGCAAAAGCTGTTGGAGCTTGCAATGGAACTGCGCACGGTCAGCGGCAAAAAGCAATATGCCTATCTCAAAAAGCCGCTCAAGGACAAGGTCGATGGAATCATGGATGAGTTGGAAAAGCTGCCAGAGGTGGCGGCGTATTATTCTGTCTGGAATGGTGTGCGCGATACGCTGGAGGGCTACTACAAAAACTGGTCCCGGCAGCACAATCCGCTCTCCCAGCAGAAAGAATTTCGCGCCATCAAGAATGCCATCATTCAGGAAGCGGAGCGTCTGCGGCAGCAGATGGAGCAGGCACAGAGAGCATCAGAGCAGGAGCCTTCGCAAGATGAAGAACCATCTGTGGTGAAAACTTCTACAGACGCTTCTACAAATCCGACGCTTGCAAACGAAAATACTTCGTCCACAGCTTCTCATTCTGTGGGACTTCCGTCCGAATATCTTCTGAATTCAACCATCCGCCTGTTTCACCAGATGGGACAAATCTTCCGCGAGAATGCCGCGCCGCCCAGCAATCCAATGGGCATCCGTATCGACTCCAAGCGCCGCAAAAAGCTCATACAGAAGCGGCTGGCGATGGGACATAAGCAGGATGACCATGAACTAAATTACGACCAGACATTACAGTAACAGGAGGTGCATTTTGGCACAATACATAGAATTTACGCCAGAGCAAAAGGAACGCGCCGCAACCGTTGACCTCGAAGAATTTCTCCTTCGGCAAGGAGAAAAGCTCATCAAGTCCGGCCGTGAAAAGCGGCTTGCCAGGGACCACAGCGTCACGGTGCGCGGCTGCGAGTGGTTCGACCATGCGTCAAACGAGGGCGGCCGCGCTGTCAGCTTTGTTCAAAAATATTACGGCAAAAGCTACGTTGAAGCCATGTCCATGCTGCTGGGCGAGAGCATGGAGACGGTTTATCCGCAGGCGAAAAAGCAGGAGCCGACTGAGCAAAAGCCCTTTGCACCGCCCGTTCCGAACGCAAATATGCACCGTGTCTTTGCGTATCTTCTTAAAACGCGCGGGCTGGATGCCGACGTGGTCTCATTTTTTGCGCGCCAGAAACTGCTCTATGAGGATGCGGCACATCACAACGCGGTGTTCATCGGCACGGACGAAGGTGGCTGCCCGCGCCACGCTCATCTGCGCAGCACGAACAGTTTCGGCAAAGCATTTCGTCTGAACGTCGAGTCAAGCGATCCGCGCTACAGCTTTCATCATACCGGCACGGACGGGAGCCTTTATGTGTTTGAAGCGCCTATTGATATGCTCTCGTACATTTCCATGAACCCGCGCCAGTGGCAGGAGCATAGCTACATCGCCTGCTGCGGCACATCCCCGATCCCAGTCTTGCAAATGCTGAAATCGGAGACGCAGATCGTCTATCTGTGCCTCGACAATGACAAAGCCGGTCACGCCGCGAGTGAACGAATGGCAGAACAATTACGCGAACGCGGCGTCATGACAGAACGGCTCGTGCCGGAGCTGAAGGACTGGAACGAGGATCTTCTCCATACCCAGAAGGAGGATTTAGTTCCATGCCTGAGTCTATGACCCCCTTGGTAGCTGTTGGCGTAATAGGCGCGTTATTCATTCTTCTACTTTCACTTCTAACGAACAATTACTCGCTGAACAATATCAAGTCTAAAACCGTTGGCGACGGCCAGTACGGAACCGCGCGTTGGGCGACGGATCAGGAGATCCGAAAAGCCTACGTCACGGTACCCTTTGATGTTGCAGCGTGGCGCGCTGGGAAGAAGCGACCAACTGTGCAGGGACTGGTTCTCGGCAGTGTGCAGCGCGGCAAACGACTGGAGGCGTTGGTGGATCGCGACGATGTGCATTGCCTGATGATCGGTGCATCCGGTGTCGGCAAGACTGCGTTCTTCCTGTATCCCAACATCGAATTTGCCTGTGCCTGTGGTATGAGTTTCCTGATTTTGGATACGAAGGGTGACCTCGCGCGCAACTGCGGAAGAATTGCGCAGAAGTACTACGGCTATCGCGTATCAGTGGTCGACCTGCGCAACCCGATCCGCTCGGATGGAAACAACCTGATGACGTTGGTCAACCGCTACATGGACGTGGCCCGTGAGCATCCGGACAACCTTGCAGCACGGGCGAATGCAGAAAAATATGCGAAGATCCTCGCCAAAACCATCGTCAATCCGGGCGGCGACGAGCAGGATCGTGGACAAAATTCGTACTTCTATGACGCAGCAGAGGGCGTGCTGGCAACTGTGATCATGACGCTGTCGGAGTTCATTCCGCCGGACAGTGCGGGGCATGACAAGCGGCACATCATGTCCGTGTTCAAGCTGGTGAAGGAACTGATGGCTCCCATGGGAAAGAAGAATGGATTTCAGGTTCTGATAGACAGCCTGCCGGATACGCATAAGGCAGGCTGGATGGCGACCGCAGCAACCAGTTCCTCCGAACAAGGCATGGCCTCCGTCATGTCCACGGTGCTGTCCAGATTAAATTCGTTCATTGATTCCGAGCAGGAGCAGGTGCTTTGCTATGACAGCCCAATCGACGCAGAACACTTTGCATCCGAGAAGTGTGCAATTTTTCTAATCATCCCGGAGGAAGACCCGACGAAACACTTCATGGCGGGGCTCATGATCCAGAACCTGTCGCGAGAGCTGTTTTCCATTGCGGACGCTAACGAAGGAAAGCTAAAAAAGCGCGTGGTATTTTACTGCGACGAATTTGGGACGATGCCGCCCTTTGACGTTCTGCCGCTGTTCTCCGCTGGGCGAAGCCGCAAGCTGACGCTTGTACCAATCATTCAAAGTCTCGCGCAACTCGAAAAGAATTACGGAAAAGAAGGCGCAGAGATCATAGCCGATAACTGTCAGGACACGATCTTCGGCGGCTTCGCACCGAACAGCCAGACAGCGGAAACGCTGTCCAAAGCCCTCGGCAGCCGGACAGTCCTTACCGGCTCCATCAGCAAAGGTAAGGACAGCAACAGCCAGAGCCTGCAGATGGCAGAGCGCGCATTGCTCTCTCCGGATGAACTGAAAAGTCTCCCGAAGGGAGAATTTGTTGTCATGAAAACCGGTATGCACCCGATGCGCACGAAGCTGCAATTATATTTCAAATGGGGCATCAAGTTTGAAGAACCATATCAAACGCCAGAGCGCGCCCAGCGCGAGGTTTACTACGCAGGAAAGGAGGAATTGCTGATGAATATCAAGAAAAGCCTGTATTCCCAGCCAAGGCCGGTCTCAATACCGAAAGCGGATGACTATATGAGCAGCTATGCCGAGAAATGAGCTTCTTCGGTGAAATTTACGCCGATCCCGACCTGCCGCACCGGGCGCGGACGGTCTATATGTACCTCCGTGACCGTGCAGGCGGCGGGAGCTGCTGGCCGGGCATCAAAACAATAGCCCGCGACCTGCGCCTCTCGCCGCGCACGGTGCAGAGGGCACTGAACGATCTGGAACGTGCCGGGTATATCCAGCGTCAGCGTCGCCACCGTGAAAACGGAAGCTGTACGTCAAACTTATACATTATAAATATAGGTGGCAAATAGCAATGCGGACGCTCCCCGCCAAGGGGAACGTCCGCGCTTTTGCTGTCACCAGCGCCGTGACACCACGGCGCAGCTTGAAGGGCAAACTCTAGCTGAGAACCAATACAGAGAAAAAGGTTGAATTTCTATGTTCTATTGACCGATATATGTTAAGGATTCGTTTCTTCATTGGCTTTTCTCCTCCTGTTCGTGTCGGTTCGGCTTGTCCGCCCCGCCTTTTTTCTGGTTTTCTCTGATTCTGAGCCGGATACACAGCGCGGTGATGACCGCCGCCGCGGCAAAGGAAACAACGCCCACCAGCACATAGCCGCCCGCGTCCTGCCGCAGCAGCATCGCGCCGAAGTTGCCCCATGCGGCGGTCTGTCCCGGAGCGACGAGCGTGCCCGCCGCCTGTGTCAGCGCCGCGAACAGCAGCATACACGCTGCGGAGAGGCTTATTGCCTCGCGCCGTTGCTTCCGGCGGTTGTTTTCCCGCACCCGCTGCTTGACGAGTGCGACCCGTCTTGCGGTATCGTACATATCGTTTGAACCCTCTTTCCGGTTTGTCTGGAACTGTGATAAAAACCCTTTCACTTATATAGGTACAAAAAATCGAAAAAACTCTCACCCAAAACGCA
>ENA-USUG01006899-USUG01006899.1-human-gut-metagenome-genome-assembly--contig:-NODE-6899-length-11519-cov-7.570792_pt1 | contig 11519 bp, 10 predicted proteins | sample MGYA00250059_ERZ773394 | MGnify/ENA primary metagenome ERZ773394 (study PRJEB29103, sample SAMN06111957) | human gut metagenome | biome: human gut; feature: ankylosing spondylitis patient; material... | reverse complement strand
TGCTCCAAACTTGGAAAGACACGGATCATCGAAGATGCAAACATCCGGCTGGTTAGAAATGCCACATTTTTTGAACCCAATTTCCATCTGCATTCCAGCTGAAATCCCCGAGTGTGTTTCTTATAATATTACTTATCAACGCAAAGCACAATATGCTTATTGCGGCGGGTTCTTTCTATGCAGGAACCGCTATTTGTGCGAAGATGCCTCGCGGATCAGTCCCATGATCGTCTCGATGGAGTTTGTGATTTTGCTGTGCTCCATGGCATCGATATAAGCATCCTTTTTGTGGAAGACATGGTCGATGGCTTCCAACAGTGTGGTGTTGGTCAGCTCTTCCTCCTCAAGAACATAGCTGAATCCCTGGGAACGGAAAGAGTTGGCGTTTAAGATCTGATCGCCGCGGCTGGCTGCTGCCGGGAGCGGAATCAGGATATTCGGCTTGCGCAGTGCGAGAAGCTCGCAGATCGCGTTGGCTCCGGCGCGGGAGATGACCAGGGAGGAGAGCGCGAACAGATCGGCAAGTTCCTCATTGGCATACTCAAACTGGGCATAACCGGCGATGGCATTCAGGGAAGCGTCCACATTTCCCTTGCCGCACAGGTGAATGACATTGTAATTTTTAATCAGTTCCGGAAGCAGATCCCGGATGGCGGTATTGATGGCACGGGAGCCGCTGCTTCCGCCGACGACCAGAAGTGTTGGCTTTGCGGAATCTGTAAAATTACAGAGTGCAAAAGCACGGCTGGCATCTCCGGACAGTAATTCCGCGCGGATGGGTGTGCCGGTAAGCACGGCTTTTTCCTCCGGAACATGTGCCATTGTCTCCGGAAAATTGCAGCATACTTTTGTGGCTTTTGGAATCGCAATGCGGTTGGCGAGTCCCGGCGTGAGATCCGATTCATGGATGATCGCAGGAATATGGCAGCGGCTTGCTGCAAGCACAACCGGCACGGAGACAAAGCCTCCCTTTGAGAAAACGACATCCGGCTTTAACTTTTTCAAAAGACGGATGGATTGATGGTAACCTTTTAAAACTTTGAACGGATCCGAAAAATTTTTCGGATCAAAATAACGTCTGAGCTTTCCGGACGAGATACCGTAATATGGCACACCCTGCTCCTCGATCAGCCGTTTTTCGATTCCCTCATAGGAACCGATGTAGGATATTTCATAACCTTCCTTCTGCAGAGCTGGAAATAAAGCAATATTCGGCGTTACATGCCCTGCAGTTCCCCCTCCGGTCATAACAATTTTCTTCATAGTAAGAATCCCTTTCCTCATGGTCTGCTTCCCTTATTTATAATACCCTTATGCATAAAAGTCAAGAAAAGACTTGGAGATCAGACTTTGCGGCGGCAATGGAAAAAGGGTGCGGATAATGCTGGCACGGTATGTAAAAGAATGTCGCAAATTGCGGTGAGATCACGGGGAAATCCTCTTTTCAAATTCGTGCAGGTTTCTTATAATATAGAAGAAATCGGACAGGGAAAAGTCTGATCGGAAAGAGAGGTAATGGACATGCTCTGGCTGGAACATATTTCATCGGAACAGTTGCAGATGGGAGCTGCGGTATGCAATCTGCTCACCGTGATGCTTCTGATTGTCACATTACATAAGATAAACAGAATCCAGAGATATATACAGAAGAAACAGACCGGCACGGACAGAAAGGAGAGCATAGAGTGCGAGGAACTTTCTCCGACGCAATGCGATTCACAATGTAAAGAAGCAGCTGATGAGGTGAAAAAATACCCGGCGGACATGCTGATCGATGAGGTTATTGAAGAGGTATTTTCTTAAGAAAATCTTCATAAAAACGAAAAACTGGCAAAATGCACAAAAAGCAGCTGGAAGTCTTGTAAAACGGGGCTTTCGGCTGCCTCTTTCTATAGAAAAGCAACGGCATAAAGCCACGGAAAGCCCCGAAAACTTGACAAAAAACAGTACCTTTGTTATAATTCCTGCTGTAACAAATCCGTAACAATTGTAACAAAATATGAATAAAACAGCACAAAGGTGTAATACTATTTCAATAAACATGTGATTACACCGATGGAGGGTTCTATGAGTTTGAAGAAAAGAGCGATTGAGGGAATCGTGGTTGCCGGATCTCTGGTGATGATGAGCACAATCGCACAGGCTGCTGATCTTGACGGAGTACAGGTAAGGAACGCAGCGGTACAGGCAGAGACGGACTTCGCTACAGGGGGAACAGCAGGAGTTGTTGCCCGGTTAGATCAGTTAGAAGCAGAGGCATTTGGTGATATTGAAGCGGCGACAGCTGGTGTGAACCAGACAGGAAGACTTCTGGTTGCTACAGCGGAGGAAGCGGTTTCGGATACAGAAGCTGCGGAGACATTAGATGCACAGCTGCAGCAGGCCGAAGCAACAGAGACACAGCAGGCAGATGCAGCACAGAGCGAGACAGAGGCAGCACAGAGCCAGGCAGATGGCGAGCAGGCAGCAGATGCAGAGCAGACAGACGCTGATGCGCAGTCGGAGGATGCACAGAGCACGGACGCAGATCAGATGTCTGCGGAAGAGCAGGAGTGGCAGAACCGCCTGATGGCAGATGTCGACGATTTCCTGTATATCAGGGAATCTGGAGACGAAAATGCAGCGATTGTCGGCAAATTATACAAGGGAGATGTGGCGGAGATCGCCGAGACAGGCGATACCTGGACACATGTGGAATCCGGAAACGTAGACGGATATGTGAAAAATTCCTACTGCGTGACGGGATCGGAAGCATATACCTATGCGAACGATACATTTGATACAGAGGTAGAGATCCAGACGAACGGACTTCGCATCAGAAGCAGCGCAGACCCGGACGCGTCCGTGCTGGCAGCGGTATCGACGGGAATGACTTTCCCGCTGGATGCAGATGCGGAGACCGTAGACGGATGGGTTGCGATTGATTACAAGGGAACCACCGGTTATGTGAGCGCAGAGTATGTGACGACGGAGCTTGCACTCGGTGAGGCTGTCACGATCGAGGAGGAGCAGGCCGCAGCTGCGAAGGCTGCGGCAGAAGCGGCAAAGTCCGCACAGGTGTCCAGCGCGGGTACCGTTCAGAATTCTGCAGTGTCCGCTTCGGTGGATGATGTGACACTGCTTGCCGCACTGATTCAGTGCGAGGCAGGAAACGAGTGCTACGAAGGACAGCTTGCAGTCGGTGCGGTTGTCATGAACCGTGTGAGATCCGGCAGATATGCGGGCAGCATTTACGGTGTAATATATCAGGCAGGACAGTTCCCACCGGCAGGAAGAGGAGCCGTTGCAAGCATTGCTGCAAACGGTCCGAAGTCCAGCTGCATTCAGGCAGCACAGGAAGCACTCAACGGTGCTGACAATACGGGCGGTGCGACATGCTTTAGCAGAGCTTCTTCCGGACACGCGGGTGTGGTAATCGGGAACCACGTATTTTATTAAACAGGAATCATGGCAGAGCCGTGGGAAATGATGAGACATTTCCTACGGCTTTTCTTGTATTTTCAAATCAAATATAGTAATATGATATTTAACGGGGAAAATTGTGTTAGAGATCCGGGCAGAAAAGAATTGGAGGTTAGATAATGGGAGGATTATTAGTAGCATTTTTGATTTTGGTTATTCTGGTATTGGCAGTTGTGGTGTCCTGTATCAAGATCGTGCCGCAGGCGCATGCGTACATTGTGGAGCGTCTGGGCGGATATCTTGCGACATGGCCGGTAGGTCTTCACCTGCTGATACCGTTTATTGACCGCGTGGCGAAGAAGGTTACCCTGAAAGAGCAGGTGGTTGACTTCCCGCCGCAGCCGGTAATCACAAAGGATAATGTTACGATGCAGATTGATACGGTCGTTTATTTCCAGATCACAGATCCGAAGCTGTATGCATACGGTGTGGAGAACCCGCTGATGGCGATCGAGAACCTGACCGCAACGACACTGCGTAACATCATCGGTGATCTCGAGCTGGATGAGACACTGACATCCAGAGAGACGATCAACACGCAGATGAGAGCAACACTTGATGTGGCAACAGATCCTTGGGGCATCAAGGTAAACCGTGTAGAGCTTAAGAACATCATTCCGCCTGCAGCGATCCAGGATGCGATGGAGAAGCAGATGAAGGCAGAGCGTGAGCGAAGAGAAGCGATCCTTCGTGCAGAAGGTGAGAAGAAGTCTACCGTCCTCGTGGCAGAAGGTAAGAAAGAATCCGCAATTCTCGATGCAGAGGCAGAGAAGCAGGCGGCAATTCTTCGTGCAGAGGCGAAGAAGGAGGCAACCATCCGCGAGGCAGAAGGTCAGGCTGAGGCAATTCTTAAGATTCAGCAGGCAAACGCAGACGGTCTCCGCATGATCAAGGATGCGGCTCCGGATCAGGGCGTCATCCAGTTAAAGAGCCTTGAGGCATTTGCAAAGGCGGCAGACGGCAAGGCGACGAAGATCATCATTCCGTCTGAGATTCAGGGAATCGCAGGGCTGGCAAAATCTGTGACAGAAATAGCTCTGGAGAACAAATAGAACATCAGATAGATCAGATTGAAATAGGGGGCTGTCACGAGAGTGGCAGCCTGTTTATTCTGCAACTGGAAGCACTAAGCGACAAGGAGGAACGCAATCATGAACTTAAAAGGACGCAATTTCTTAAAACTGATGGATTACACACCGGAAGAGATTCTCTACCTGATTGATCTGGCAGCGGATCTTAAGAGCAAGAAGAAGCAGGGAATTCTGCATGACAGTCTGATCGGAAAAAATATCGCGCTGATTTTCGAGAAGACAAGCACCCGCACACGGTGTTCTTTTGAGGTGGCAGCACATGATCTCGGAATGCATGTGACTTACCTTGATCCATCCGGTTCGCAGATCGGCAAAAAAGAGAGCATTCCGGATACCGCGCGCGTGCTGGGACGCATGTTTGACGGTATCGAGTACCGCGGATACGGACAGGACATTGTGGAGGAACTGGCAAAATATGCAGGGGTTCCAGTGTGGAACGGTCTGACGAATGAGTTCCATCCGACGCAGATGCTTGCAGATATGCTGACGGTCCGGGAACACCTGGAACACTTAAAGGGTGTGAAGTTTGTATACATGGGCGACGCCCGCTACAATATGGGCAATTCCCTGATGGTGACCTGCGCAAAGCTCGGTATGGACTTTGTCGCATGTACTTCTAAGAAATATTTCCCGAACGAGGAGCTGGTGGATTACTGCAGAAAAGTGGCGGCCGGGACTGGAGCGTCGATCACGCTGACCGAGGATGTGGCAGAAGGCACGAAGGACGCGGACATCATTTACACGGATGTCTGGGTATCGATGGGTGAGCCGGACGAAGTCTGGGCAGAGCGCCTGCGGGATCTGATGCCGTATCAGGTCAACAAGGCAGCCATGGCAAATGCCAAGCCAACGGCGATCTTCATGCACTGCCTGCCGGCATTCCATGACTTAAAGACCAAGATCGGTAAGGAAGTCTATGAAAAATTCGGTTACAGCGAGCTTGAGGTGACCGACGAAGTATTTGAGAGTGAGCAGTCGGTTGTATTTGACGAGGCAGAGAACCGCATGCACACGATTAAGGCAGTCATGCTTGCTACACTGGGAGAATAAGAGGGAACATCATGAAAGCAGAACTACTTTCCGTTTTAAGAGATGCCGACGATTACGTGTCCGGGCAGGATCTGTGTGAAAAGTTCGGCGTATCCCGGACGGCGGTCTGGAAGGGCATCAATCAGCTCAAGGAAGCCGGGTATGAGATAGAGGCGGTGCCGAACAAGGGATATAAGCTGTTGTCGGTGCCGGACACACTGAGTGAGGAAGAATTAAAAAGTATCCGCAAGACCGCGTGGGTGGGACAGGAGATTTTTTACTATCCGGTCATCGACTCCACCAATACCAGGGCGAAGCAGCTGGCGGAGGAAGATTACCCTACCGGAACGCTCGTGGTCGCCGGACAGCAGGATGCAGGCAGAGGCAGAAGAGGAAGAAGCTTTGAGTCTCCGCAGGGAGCCGGTATTTTTATGACGCTGATGTTAAAGCCGGAGCTGTCGCCTGTCAATGCGCCGATGCTGACGCTGGTGGCGGCACTTGCGGTGTCTGCGGCGATCGTGAAAACGACAGGCAGACCGGCGGGCATCAAATGGCCGAACGACATTGTCATGAACGGGAAAAAAGTCTGCGGCATTCTGACGGAGATGAGCGCACAGATGGATTATGTCAATCACATTGTGATCGGTATTGGCATCAACGTTCACAACGAATCGTTCCCGGAGGAGATTGCCCCAGTGGCAACTTCTCTCTACATGGAGACTGGAGAACATTTTAACCGCGCGGCTCTGATTGAGGAAGTATGGGAACAGTTTGAGCATTATTATGCGATTTTCATGGAGACCGAGGATCTGAGCGGTCTTGTGAAGGAGTATGATGCGCATCTGGTCAACCGGAACCAGATCGTGAAGGTGCTTGATCCGAAGGAACCGTTTGAGGGAAAAGCGATGGGCATCACGCCGCGGGGCGAGCTGATCGTGGATACCTGGGAGAGCAGAAGACTTGTATCTGCAGGAGAAGTCTCTGTGCGCGGTGTCTACGGATATGTGTAAGGGATACTGTGCAAACAGTGTCTGTGGAAACGGTTTGGAAAGGAATGTCTGAATGGAAGAAGTGGTACTGTGCGGTGCGAGCGCATACAATAAAAAATTTTATCTGAACGAGGACTTTAAAGGTCTGCCGGAGCAGATCAAGAACGAGTTGAAGATCATGTGCGTGCTTTTCACGGAGGATGTGGGCGGTATTTTTCAGCTGGTGTTCAGCGAAACGGGCGAACTGGAATTCCGCACCTCCTGCGATGAAAATGATCTGCTGTACGACGAGATCGGCTGCGGACTTAAGATCCGTCAGTTACAGCAGACAAAACAGGAACTGCTGGAAGCGCTGCAGATGTATTATAAGGTTTTATATGTGGGAATATAGGGGGTACGGACGATGATAATGACGATTGATGTGGGAAACACAAATATTACCGTGGGAGTATTCCGGGGAGACGAGGTGGTATCGAATTTTCGTATCACGACGAAAATGCCCCGTACATCCGATGAATACGGGATGCTGTTGAGCAACCTGCTGGAGCAGAATTCGATTTCACATGACGATATTGAGGATGCGATTATTGCATCGGTTGTTCCGAATGTGATGCATTCCCTTGAGGGGGCGATTATCAAGTATTTTAGCATCCGGCCGATTATTGTGGAGCCGGGAACCAAGACCGGTATCCGTGTCGTGACTGAGAACCCGCGCCAGATCGGTGCGGACCGTATTGTGGATGCAGCGGCAGCGTATGAGCTGTATGGCGGACCGGTGCTTGTCCTTGATTTTGGCACGGCAACCACGTACGATCTGGTGGACAAGGACGGCGCGTTTGTATCCGGCGTTACAGCTCCAGGAATCCGCATTTCCGCAAAAGCATTGTGGGAAGATGCGGCGAAGCTTCCGGAGATTGAGATCCGCAAGCCGGCGAGCATCCTCGCGAAGGAGACGATCTCCTCCATGCAGGCAGGGCTTGTCTACGGGCAGATCGGACAGACGGAATACATCATCCGTCATATGATCGATGAGGCGAACATGGGCGAGGTCAAGGTCGTGGCAACCGGCGGACTGGGCAGAATTATTGCAAATGAGACCACAATGATCGATGTGTATGACCCGAACCTGACATTGAAGGGCATGAATCTGATCTATAAAAAGCAGAATCGTAAATCCGGGAAGATTAAATAAGTAGAAAATGAGGGTGGCAGCGTGGCAATAATCCGAACACTGCAGATAGGAAATGTAACCTTAGAAAATAATTTGATACTGGCACCAATGGCAGGCGTAAGCGACCTGCCATTTCGCTTGCTTTGCAGGGAACAGGGCGCGGGGCTGGTGTGCATGGAAATGGTGAGCGCCAAGGCGATTCTGTATAAGAACCGCAACACGGAGGAGCTTCTTACCATTGATCCAAAGGAGCACCCGGTATCGCTGCAGCTTTTCGGCTCCGATCCGGATATTATCAGTGAGATTGCGAAGCAGATTGAGGAACGGCCGTTTGACATTCTGGATCTGAATATGGGCTGTCCGGTTCCGAAGGTCGTCAACAACGGGGACGGCTCCGCGCTCATGAAAAATCCGCGGCTTGCCGGAGAGATCATTGAGAAGACGGCGCGGGCGATCAAAAAACCGCTGACGGTGAAGATCCGCAAGGGATTCGACGATGCACACGTCAATGCGGTCGAGCTGGCGCACATTGCACAGGAGAGCGGTGCGGCGGCGGTCGCGGTGCATGGGCGCACCAGAGAGCAGTATTATGCCGGACATGCGGACTGGGACATTATCCGCCAGGTGAAGGAGGCGGTATCAATTCCCGTCATTGGAAACGGGGATATCCGCACGCCGGAGGATGTGGCGGCGATGGCAGAGCAGACCGGCTGCGACGGCTACATGATCGCGCGCGGAGCGGAGGGAAATCCCTGGATTTTCCGTCAGATTCTGCATTATTTTGAGACGGGCGAGCACCTTGCCCGGCCGGATTTCTCAGAGGTGACGGAGATGCTGCTGCGCCATGCAAAGATGCAGATCGACTGCAAGGGAGACTACACGGGCATCCGTGAGATCCGCAAGCATGCGGCATGGTACACCGCGGGATACCGTAATTCGTCCAAGCTTCGCGGAAGGATCAACGAGGTGGAGAATTACGAGCAGCTCGAGGCATTATTCCGGGAAGTGGAGTCATATAATGAGAAAAACGGATACGAGGCATAGGAAATGTCCTATTCCAATGAGTTTCTTAGAAATTTCCGACCGGTATTTCTGGCGATCTTAAAGGCGCAAAGTTTTCGCCCGGAGCGCGTGGAGCTTGTGGTGATTGACGAGGAGCGGAGCCATGTCTTTGAACCGGCGGATGTGCGCGATGTGCTCGAACAGATCGGAGACGATCTGAATTATCTTACGGTGTACACCGGACGCCCCGCATATTTTTCCGCGTTTGCAGAGAGAATGTATGAGGAGAACGGGCTGGTGGTGATGCTTTTTCCAAAAAACGGACTGTCCGAGGGGAAAGGACAGGCGGGGGTGAGAGAAACGTTTCTGACCCGGAAGGTAATCCTGGATTTTGAGTGGGAGGGAGCATACCGGACAGAGATGATCTGCGCCGCGGCAACCTACATTCCGATCCACAAAAAGCCCTGGAAACAGGGCGAAAATCTTGACATCATGGTGCCTATCGGTTATAATACTGTGATTGTTAAGAGCATGCATCACCAGAGAGAAAAGCTTGGACGTGACCGATTTGAAGAAGCTTTTTATGAGAATTGAACTGATAAAAATCACAAAGAAGGGTAGAGAGTAATGGACAAGAAAAACATTCTGACGTATGAAGGACTCAAAAAACTGGAGGACGAATTAGAGGATTTAAAGGTTGTCAAGAGAAAGGAAGTCTCCCAGAAGATCAAGGAAGCAAGAGAGCAGGGCGATCTGTCCGAGAATGCAGAGTATGATGCAGCGAAGGACGAGCAGAGAGATATTGAGGCACGTATTGAGGAGCTCGAGAAGATCCTCAAGAACGCTGAGGTATTTGTAGAGGAAGAGGCTGACTTAGATAAGGTAAGCATCGGATGTCAGGTAAAGATCTTAGATTGTGAATTTGACGAGGAGCTGACCTACAAGATCGTGGGTTCCACAGAGGCAAACAGCTTAAAGGGCAAGATTTCCAATGAGTCACCGGTTGGTAAGGCGCTTCTTGGAAAGAAAGTCGGCGATACCGTAACGGTAACGACACCGGCAGGAGAGTTTGAGTACAAGATACTTTCCATTCACAGATCATCAAACGAGTAGAACATGAACGTCTGCGGACTCCGCTTCACGCGGACAGGCGGCGCAGGATAAATGGAGGAAAAGCATGGCAGAGCAGAATAATAACCAGCAGCAGGACGTCAACCAGCTGCTCAAGGTTCGTTATGATAAGTTACACGAACTGCAGGAGAACGGAAAGGACCCGTTCGTCATCACTAAGTATGATGTGACGAACCACAGCACGGATGTCAAGGAGCATTTTGAGGAGATGGAAGGCAAGGAGGTATCTCTTGCCGGACGTATGATGTTCAAACGTGTCATGGGTAAGGCATCTTTCTGCAATATTCAGGACTTAAAGGGACGTATCCAGATCTATGTAGCGCGCGACAGCATCGGCGAGGAGTCCTACGCGGATTTCAAAAAGTATGATGTCGGCGATATTTTAGGCGTGAAGGGTACCGTTTTTAAGACGAAAACAGGCGAGATTTCCATTCATGCAGCAGAGGTAACACTGCTTTCCAAGAGCTTACAGATTCTGCCGGAGAAGTTCCACGGACTGACGGATACCGATACCAGATATCGTCAGAGATATGTCGATCTCATCATGAATGAGGATGTGAAGGACACATTTGTGAAGCGTTCCAAGGTTATCAGCACGATCCGACGCTATCTGGACGGACAGGGCTTCATGGAGGTTGAGACCCCGATGCTCGTGTCGAATGCGGGCGGTGCGGCTGCAAGACCGTTCGAGACGCATTTCAATGCATTAGATGAGGATTTAAAGCTTCGTATTTCTCTGGAGCTTTACTTAAAGAGACTGATTGTCGGCGGCATGGAGCGTGTCTATGAGATTGGCCGCGTGTTCCGTAACGAGGGTCTGGACACCAGACACAATCCAGAGTTCACACTCATGGAGCTGTATCAGGCATATACCGATTACCACGGCATGATGGATCTGACCGAGAACCTTTACCGCTATGTGGCAAAGGAAGTGACCGGTTCCGAGATTCTGACCTACGGGGAGCACACCATGGATCTCTCCAAGCCGTTTGAGCGCATTACCATGGTGGATGCGGTGAAGAAGTATGCAGGCGTTGATTTTAACGAGGTGAAGGATACTGCCGAGGCGAAGAAGCTTGCAGACGAGCATCACATCGAGTACGAGGAGCGCCACGAAAAGGGCGATATCTTAAATCTTTTCTTTGAGGAGTATGTCGAGGAGCACCTGATCCAGCCGACGTTCGTGATGGATCATCCGATCGAGATCTCTCCGCTCACGAAGAAGAAGCCGGAGAACCCGGACTATGTAGAGCGTTTTGAGTTCTTCATGAACGGCTGGGAGATGGCAAATGCTTACTCTGAGCTGAATGATCCGATCGACCAGCGCGCACGTTTCGCTGCCCAGGAGGAGGCTTTTGCGGCTGGTGATGAGGAAGCGAACCACACCGATGAGGATTTCTTAAATGCACTTTCCATCGGTATGCCGCCGACCGGAGGTATCGGATTCGGAATCGACCGTATGGTCATGATGATGACCAACAGCCCGGCGATCCGCGATGTACTGCTGTTCCCGACAATGAAGACCCTGGACCCAAAGAAGGCTGAAAACAAAGCCGAAAAAGCAGCTGTAAATGGTTCTGCAGAGGATGCAACCGTGTCCGCGCCAAGCGTACAGATTGATCTTTCCAAGGTGAAAATCGAGCC
>ENA-USUG01006897-USUG01006897.1-human-gut-metagenome-genome-assembly--contig:-NODE-6897-length-11527-cov-23.814760_pt1 | contig 11527 bp, 10 predicted proteins | sample MGYA00250059_ERZ773394 | MGnify/ENA primary metagenome ERZ773394 (study PRJEB29103, sample SAMN06111957) | human gut metagenome | biome: human gut; feature: ankylosing spondylitis patient; material... | reverse complement strand
CCATCATCGGTAAAATGAACAAGATTCGTAAAACCATGTTTCATAGCATAATCTTCAAGCATTTGCTTTTGATGAACGATACTGTTACTCTCTCCAGCATTATCATCATCACGAGACAGTCTTTCATACAAAGCAGTAATGCCATTGCTTTTATCTTTTTTTCTTCTCATGCTGAACTCCTTTCTTCAATTCCTATCCACTCCTTACGCTCACAAAATATCACATCAGTGAAGTGCTTGGGCGGGGTGGTCTTGCCCTCCTTGACGGCAGCACCAGAAAGGGGCAGCGTCTGACCTTCAGACAGCTCCGGCAGAGCCTTGTCCTCGGTTTCCGGTTCTGCATTTTTCAGCCCTGCGCGGTATGCAGCGTCCAGCGCCCGCCAGCCGGGTTGTTTCACCGTGCGGCCCTTGGCGGTAAACTCCGCACCGGCGCACTCTACAACAACGGCGGTTTCCGCAAAGGTATAGGGTTGGGCCACGGCGCACAGCAGCCGCAGAGCCACCAGCTCCAGCACCGCCTTTTCGCCCACCGGCAGGCCGGTCAGGTCCGCGCCCTGGAGGTTGCGGGTAGGGATCACCGCATGGTGGTCGGTCACTTTCTTGTCGTTGATGACCTGGGCCGCATTGCAGGCAAGCTCCATACCAGCGGCAAAGGGCAGCGCCCCAGCAGTGAGCCGGACCAGCTCCGGCAGACTCGCTGCCATATCCGAAGTCAGGTAACGGCTGTCCGTCCGGGGGTAGGTACAGAGCTTCTTTTCATAGAGGTTCTGCAAATAGTCCAGGGTTTGCTGGGCTGTGAACCCCAGCAGCCGGTTGGCGTCCCGCTGGAGGGTGGTCAGGTCATAGAGGGCGGGCGGCTTCTCGGATTTGTCCTTGCGCTCCACCTTTTTCACCGTAGCAGCCGCACCCTGGCAGGCCGTTTTCAGCTGCTGGGCGGCGACCTTGTCCGCCATGCGTTCCCCTGAAACAGAGAAACCGGGCAGCTCCAGCGTCACCGTGTAAAACGGCACCGGCTTAAAGGTGTCGATCTCGGCCTCCCGCTGGACAATGAGGGCCAGTGTTGGGGACATGACGCGCCCGATGTTGAGGGTCCGGTGGTACAGCACGGAAAACAGCCGGGTGGCATTGATACCCACCAGCCAGTCCGCCTTGGCGCGGCAGAGTGCCGCATCCCGCAGGCCGTCATAGTCCGCGCCGGGGCGCAGGTTCGCAAAGCCCTCCCGGATGGCGGAATCCTCCATCGAGGAAATCCAGAGCCGCTTCATGGGCTTCTGGCAGCCCGCCAGCTCGTAGACGGCGCGGAAGATCAGCTCCCCCTCGCGTCCGGCATCGCAGGCGTTCACCACCTCGGTCACATCCGGGGCGTTCATCAGCTGTTTCAGCACATCAAACTGTTTCTTCTTGTCCTTGCTCACCACCATCTGCCAGGGTTCCGGCAGAATGGGCAGATCGTCATAGCGCCACTTGGCGTAGTCCGGGTTATAAGCGTCGGCGTCGGCCAGCCCAGCCAGGTGGCCCACACACCAGCTCACTCGCCAGCCGCCGCCCTCCAGGTAGCCGTCCTTGCGGGCGGTGGCCCCGATCACGGCGGCCAGACTTTGGGCAACGGACGGTTTCTCAGCGATCACCAGCTTCATGGTTTTTCTTCCTCCTTTCCCGCAGCCATGCGGTCAGCTGCCGGTGGCAGAATCCCACGCAGGGCTGACCGTCACGGTAATTTCCGCAGCCATAACAGGGGTGGCCGGGAGATAAAGAAGGAGGACGGGAAGTTTCCTTCCCGCCCTCCGGCCTGCGTGTCATCATGCGTTCATAGGGGCTGTCGGTGAAGCGGGTCAAACCGTCTTGTCCTCGCTTTCCTCGTCGCCGCCCCCGTCAGCGTCCAGCTCGTCAGATTCCTCGGTCTCCCAGGAGTCCTCGTCCTCCTGGTCGGTATCATCCTCGCCGTAGTCATAATCGTCCAAATTGTCGTTGCCCTTGGTCTTGGGTTTGTTTTTCACCAGCTTAAAGTAGGCAAAAGCGCCGCCGCCACCCATCAGAGCCAGCACCGCCAAAAGAATGGCCGGATTCAGTCCTGCGGGTTTCTGCGCCGGTTCTTCCGGCTCCGGGGTTTCTTCCGGGGTCTCCGGTTCCGGCTCCTTACCCGTGCAGGCGCTCATATTGGTGGCACACACCGTGCAGGCCGTATTCACCGCACCGGCCACACATTTCTCCGTACAGGTACAGGTGGCGGGCTGCTCCTGGGTAGTCTGACTGTCCTCCATCAACGCCATCAGGTCCGCCTCGTCCACCTGGTTCAAGAAGTGGACAGCAGTTTCCTTGTCCTCGTTGGCCCGGTCAATGAGAATGTAGAAGTAGTTGCCCGCCTTGGTGGTGACGGTGATGAGCTGCTTGTTGCCGCCGAAATCATCCACCAGGGCGGCGTTGCCATCCGGGGTCAGGGCCGGACTGTCCTCGGTTTCCTCCACCACCACATTGGCGTCGTTTGTGGCGTCCTCCGCCGGAGGCTGGTCCGTCCCCTGGGCAAAGGCGGTCACGGAAAGGCCCATCATCAGCACCAAGGCGGCGCAGAGGGCCGAAAAGGTCTTGAAAATTCTCTTATTCTTCATGGTCGGTGTCCTCCTGTTCGTCGTAGTCAGCGGAGGCAGCAACCATGCCGGGGACCGTGCCGCCGGAGAGCATGGCATTCAGCTGCTCCGGGGTCAGCCGCAGGGCGCGCACCATCTGGACGATCTCCAGGTTCTCCGCTTCGGTTTTCTGCGCCTCCAGGGTTTTCAGCTTGTCCTGGTACTCCGCGATCTTCTCGCGGACCTTGGCAATCTCCTGGTCAATGCGCTGGATTTTGTTCTTAGCCATTTCAATCACTCCTTTTCTCATAAATCGGCCTTACCAGTTCATCAGGCCGTAGCCCTTGATGCACTCGTAGGTCAGGGAATAACTCTTGATCTTGCAGGCGTCGCCGGAATTGCCCTCCACGGTGTAGACCCGGCTGCCGTCCGTGCCGACCACAAGGCCCACATGGTCGGCGCTGCCATCCAGGTCCCAATCGAAGAAGATGGCGTCGCCGGGGGCAATATTGGCGTAATCACGCCCGCCCCATTGTCCGTGGGATTGGAACCACGGGATGCCCTGAGACTGGCAGGCGGCAAAACGCGGCTCAGACAGCCCCATCTGGCCGTAGCACCAGGACACGAAGCAGGCGCACCATTCCACACGGGAATTGAAGCCGTACCAGCTCCAGTAGGGCTGACCGCCCACATTGCCCACCTGACTTTTCGCTATATCCACCACGGCCTGATTGCCGGGGCGGGTGCCGTTGACGAACTCAACACCAGCTAAACTCTCGGAATCGCTGGTGTCGGAGGAACCACCGCCGAAAATCAGCGGCTTGTTGCCCAGCGTCTGCCGGTACACCTGGTACATCTCCAGCTGTTCCGGGGTCAACAGCTCCGAGGCAACAGACGAAATGGGCTTGCTGGTGAGCTTCACATTCAGAATGTAGTAGTTGTAAGGAACCTGAACGGTGTAGCTATTGCCCTCGCTGTCAGTCCGGGTTTCCGTCCGATAGCGTACTTCAACTTCCTCGATGAGCGTCAGCTGATACTGGGCATCAAATACACGCTCCAGCTCTGCCTGGGCGCTCTGCCGGGTGTAGCCCTGCAAGACAGCGGACAGGTAGGCCGCCAGCTCATGGGGGTCATGCCCGATCATGTCGAGGTCGTAGCGGTACTCGTCATACCCCGGATGGCTGCTTTCGATGTTGTCGATCTCGGCTTGCAGCGCCGCTTCCTTGGCAGCGTAGTCCGCCTCCACCGCCACCAGCTCCGGGTCATCCGACGGATAGGTGGTGCCGGACACCACAGAACCGATGCTCTGCGCCATCATGGAGCAAGAGGACATGGTGTTGAGCAGCATACAGACCAGCAGGAAGATCGCGCCAGCAATCAGAAAGCCCTTTTTGTGGCGCATGACGAATGCCCCGGCCTCCTGTGCCTTTTCCTTGACCGTCTTGGCGGCCTTGCCGGTCTTTTGGGCTGCGCTTGCGGTATTCCCAGCAGTTTGACCGGCGCGCTTGGCGGCAGCGTATTCTTTTTTGATGGCCTGTTTCTGCTGCCAGCGGGAAATGGGGTTGCTGGCAAACTGAGGATTTTCCCGCAGGGACTTCTGATACAGGGCGTTCACATTGGCCTTCTCCAGCTTCTGCTCGGCCTGGGCTGCCTTGCGGTAGGGCTTCAACTTGTGGCTGCGGTAGCCCTCCCGAACCAACCGTGCGCCGGTCTCAGCAGCCTCCTCGGACTTGTGGGCGCTTTCCACGCCCACATTGTCCTGTTCGGTCTCCCGGATTTCCTTGTGAACTTTCCCCAGGGCGGCATTGGCGGGGGTATCCCGCACCGCATGGGACAGCTTGGAGGGCGGCTTCTTCTTGTCCTCCAGCACCAGTTTGGTGGTCACTTTACCGGTCTCCGGGTCCACCGTCTTTTGCCGGACTTGCTTTTTGGGAATTTTAGCCTGCGCCTTATCCGCTTTGGCGGCGGCCTTGTCCGCCTTGCGAATGGGCTTCTCCAGCGCCGGGTCAGCCCGTTCCTCGTCTGTAAAGCGCAGGCGCGGTTCCTTATTCAAACCATTCACCCAGCATGAGGGCGTCCGTCATGTAGCGCAGCTCCACACAGACGGCCAGCCCCACAGGGTCATGGAAGGGATGCTGAAGCAGATGGGCGTAGATCTGCGCCACCACATTGGCCAGCAGCTCAGACTGCCCGCCCTCGAAGATGACGATGGCGGGAACACCGTTCATGGCACACCAGATTTCCGTCAGGCGCAGCAGGCCCGCTTCGCCATCCTCGTTCAGCTCCGCTGCCTGATCCGCCGCCGTGCGGGTCTCGCTGACGGCATCGGCCAGCTCGGTGAGCAGACAGGTGCGCTCACTCTCCAGGGCATCGTCAAAAAACATCATGGTGTTCAGTTCAGTATTGGGTTTCATGGTCATTCATCCTCCTTTTTTAGTTCCTGGGGTTTGGTGGTCATAATGCGGTACAGCTCGGTATTCTTCGGGAAGTGATCCACGAAAGGCAAGATCGTGGAGCCATAGAACAGCAGGCCCTCGCCCTCGCTGGAGTGGGTCACATAGGAAAGCTGGTGCGGGGAAATGCCCAGCTGCTTGGCGAGAATCTGCCGGTCTCCGCCCGCCTGGTTGAGCATATACACGAAGTCGGAGTTTTCAAAGATGTTCTCTACCTCGCGGCTGCTCAAAAGGTCTTTGACATTCTGCGTGATGCCGGTGGGAATGCCGCCCCACTTGCGGAAACGCTTCCAAATCTCGACGGTATAAGCGGCGGTCTGCTCCTCTTTCAGCAGCAGGTGCATCTCGTCGATGTAGTAGCGGGTGGACTTGTGGGCGGCACGATTGATGGTGACGCGGTTCCATACCTGGTCCTGGACCACCAGCATACCGATCTTTTTCAGCTGCTTGCCCAGCTCCTTGATGTCATAGCAGACAATGCGGTTGTTGATGTCCACATTGCTCTGGTGGTTGAACACATTGAGGGAGCCGGTCACATAGATTTCCAGCGCCGTGGCGATGTACTGTGCCTCTTTTTCCTCCTGCGCCCGCAGCAGATTGTAAAGGTCCTCCAAAATGGGCATATTCTCCGGGCGGGGGTCATTGAGATAGGTCTGATAGACCAGCCGCACACAGCGGTCAATGATGGTTTTCTGCACCGGCTGCAAGCCCTCTTTGCCGCCCACGATCAGTTCACACAGGGACAAGATGAAGTCGGACTTGAGAGACAGCGGACTTTCATCGTCCGAGTAGTCCAGATTCAAGTCCATCGGGTTGATGTAGTTGGTGGAGGTAGGCGAAATCTTGATGACCTGCCCATGCAGGCGCTCCACCAGGGGCGCATACTCGGCCTCCGGGTCACAGATGATGATGTCATCATTGGTGAGCAGGAAACAGTTGGCGATCTCGCGCTTGGCGCTGAAGGACTTGCCGGAACCCGGCGTACCGAGAATCAGTCCGTTGGGGTTTTTCAGCAGCTTGCGGTCCACCATGATGAGGTTGTTGGACAGGGCGTTGATCCCGTAGTACAGCGCCTCTTTGCCGTTCTGGAAAAGCTCCTGGGTGGTGAACGGAACAAAGATAGCCGTGGAACTGGTGGTCAGCCCTCGCTGAATCTCGATCTGATTGAGGCCCAGGGGCAGCGCGGACATCAGCCCTTCTTCCTGCTGGAAGTCAAGCCTTGTCAGCTGGCAGTTGTACTTCTGCGCGATGGAGCTGGCCTGGAATACATTGTTGTCCAGCTGCCGGGGATTGTCTGCCGTGTTCAGCACCAGAAAGGTGACAAGGAACATTCGCTCGTTCCGGCTCTGCAAATCCTGTAAGAGCTTCTTGGCCTCGGCACCGTAGGTGGCAAGGTCGGAGGGAATGATGTCCATGTCATACCCGGCACGGACAGCCTTTTTCTGTTCCTCAATCTTGCTGCGGTCCAGGTCGGTGATCTTGCGCTTGACCGTCTTGATGGCCTTGATCTGATCCACGGACTGGATATGCAGGCTGACGATCAGGCTGGATTCCATGTCCAGGAAATCCGCCAGCATTCGGTCATTCAGCTCCGGCGCGAGAATCTGCAAAAAAGAAACAGCCCCGTATTTCTTACCCATACGGAACTGCTTGCCGGTACGGAACTCGAAGCCGGACGGTGCGATGAAGTCCTTGGTGGACAGACCAGACGGAGCCAGCCAATCCCATTCAAAGCGGAACGGCACCTGTTCATCCATGTGGAAGATACCGTGGAGCTGTGCCAGTCGCGCCTTGCCGTCCAGGGTCTCGGCGGCCACGCCCAGACGCTTGAAGTTATTGAGAATGTCGGTCTCAATACGCTCCAGACGGGGCTTGGCGGCCTTGAGGCTGTCGGCGTCGATACCGAAAGTCAGATACTTGGTCTTGATGAGGCCATTGTTGCCCTTTGCCAGCTGGTTTTGCAGCATAGTCATGTATTCCACCCGGATACTGTCAAAATCATCCTCCTGGAGAGGGATGTTGATGGCGTGGGCAAAGGTTTCCTCGGAGGCTGCGAGGTTCAAAAAAGACAGCTGAAACTGAATGGAGCTGTCGAAGTAGTTGAGGAAGTCACACCAACCCTCGAAGATTGCTGTCTTGTCCTCGTTCTGCGAGAGCTGATAGTTGATGTCCTGGAATTGGATGGTCTTTGTGTAGTGGCTGCCTGCCACACGGCAGATACCGTCCGGCCACATCCGTTCATAGGGGATACTGTCCTGAGCCGACTTCTCTTTTCGGTCTGTGCGGTTGGCACGGGCGATGGCGGCCTCGATCTGCTTTCTGTCGGCACGGGACAGCTTTTTCATCTTTTTCTGATTAACCGGCTGCGCGGTCTTTTCGTCTTTTCCGAACAGCCGGTGCAGCCAGCTTTTGATTGCCGTGAACAATGTCATACACCTCCTTGTCGAGTTTTTCCTGCCGCTCCAGAGCGGCATAAAAATTGTTGGTCTTATACGGGCGCTCCTTGGGTCGGATGACGGCCACCTTGATGATGTTGCCCACGATCTTTTCCAGGGGCTGACCGTGTTTTTCATACATCGCCAGCATGAAGAAGGGCAGCATGACCAACATCATACACATGGCAGCCACGCTGTTTCCCACAGGCCCCCGGAGCAGGAAGAAAAGCGGTACGCCGATCAGCGCACCGCCGCCGAAGCAGACAAGCTGCCTCTTGGTTAAGTTGAACGCGACCTTGGTTTTGACTTTCGTAAGATCCTTGGGTACGGGTACATAAGCCAAAGGGATTACCTCCTTCCTGGTTAATGTGCATTGAAAACAGATTTTGCGAGGCTGCCGGTCTTAAAGAGCGTAAAGCACAACAGGACCGTATAACCCACACAACTCCAGATGGCCATGATGACATCCGATTCGGTGGCAATGTTTTGTACCAGCACGGCATAGATTGCCACACAGACGATGATGAGAAATGCCTGGAAGCCCAGAGCAATCAACGAGCGCAGATAGTTCTGGCCCATGCCGCCCCATTCCTTGCCCATCATGGTGGCCATAGGGATGGGGGCCACCGAAGTCACAAGTAGGGTAAGAACCCAGCGCCTTGCCATATCACTATGGCAGGTTTCCGAGAACTTCCCTCCGAACCGGACTTACACCTCTCGATGTATCCGGCTCTCCAGATGTCAGTCTAATTTCCCAGCGTGTAACTTATCGTGACAGTCAACGCAGAGTGCCATTGTCTTGCGCTTGCGCCCAATCATGGCAATTTCCCATTGTTTCTTGCCGCTTAAGTCTTTGAGTTTTCGTACATGGTGTATTTCAATCGGTACATTCTCTGCACCGCACCACTCACATCGACTCGCTTTCAGCCGCTTTATCAGGCTATTGCGTCCGTAGTTCTCAAACACTCTTGCAATCACATCGGGATTGCCGCTTTCCACTTTGGTATCACGGCGAAACCCGTTGTTGTAGAACAGCACCTTTCCAACCTGGCCGTTTTTCTTCGGATACTCCACAACAAAATCTTTCCCTTGACGGTACTTCTGAATGATTCTGCTAATTCGTGTCCGGTATTTTCCGGCAAAGGTCTTGAGCATACTGTATCTCATTACATAGTAGAAGTTGTTGAGGACAGACACATTGTTTGCGAGCCGATAGTAGTTGTACAATCCACGGATTTCTGCGTTGTACTGGTTCAGGATTTCCAAATCGTCCAGGTGCAACAGGCGGGTGCGCCGGACAGGTTCCCAAACCTCTCTGTTTCCATTCTGTTTGTCGTATCTGATTTTGAGGGCATGATAGGAGAGTAGCCGCTTGAGCCACTTGTCGTGGGGGACATAGAGCAGAACCTTTCCGTTGTTTACTCGTCTGGTGGCTCCGGTTCTGGTCTTTTTGTTACACTCACCTTTGGCGATTGTGACCTCATATCCCAGGAACCTGGCAAAGTCATGCCCGTGGGTAATCAGAGTTTTTTCCTCGGACATTTCCAGATGGAGATTTTCCCGGATAAAGTGCCCCACATCCTGTTTGACCTGTTCTGCGTCCGCTTTTCTGCCAATTACTCCAATCAGAAAATCATCGGCGTACCGGATATAGAAAACTCTTTTATAGCCTTCGTCCATCTGGTCGCTGTACGGCATTGACCGCAAGCTACGCCGCAGTTCGCTGATTTCGGCGAGCAAGCCCTCTTTTTCCTCCTCGCTCATTTTGGAGATGTTTCTTTTGAGCCGTTCTTCTTTCCCCCGGCAGACATCCAATTTCTTCTTGAACGCCGGATTGATTCTACGGCGATCTCCGCAGTTGAACTTCTCTGCGTATTCCGCCATGAAGTGATCCAATTCGTTCAGATAAATGTTTGCGAGGATGGGGCTGATAATAGAGCCTTGCGGAGTACCGGAGTAAGTATTGTGGTAGTTCCAGTCCTCCATATATCCGGCTTTCAGGAACTTCCAGAGCAAACCAATGAACTGCTCGTCCGCAATCCGCTTTCGCAGAATGGCAATCAGCACATGATGGTCTACATTGTCAAAACAGCCCTTTATGTCGCCCTCAACAAACCATTTTGTCCCCGTGAAATATTTCTGCACATACTTGAGTGCCGTATGGCAGCTTTTGTTCATGCGGAAGCCGTGGGAGTGGTCGCTGAAGGTTGGCTCATAGATACTCTCCAGAATGAGCCGCACCACCTCCTGTATCAGTTTGTCATCGAATGACGGTATTCCCAAGGGGCGCATTTTTCCGTTGGATTTCGGAATGTATGTTCTCCTTGCGGGGTTGGGCTGGTAGCTGGAATTCCGCATTTTTTCAATGAGGGCGTTGATTCTCGCCATTCCCATGCCGTCAATCGTCTTGCCGTCTGTTCCGGCAGTCATATTGCCTGGTTTTGCCTGTATCCGCTGGTATGCCAGCAGATAGAATTGTGGATTGTACAGATTGCGGTATAACCGCTCGTACTTGTAACTCTGGTTACACGCCTTGGATTTTAGGCTTTCCAACACATTCTCAGGACTTCTCATAATGCCTCACGCACCTTTCCTTTTTATGAGTTGGTTGACATCCTGCCTTCCTTCGCCATGTAGACGGCTTTCCCGTCCTCGGACTACTACGAAGGCTCCGTTGCCATGCCGGATATTCAGCGTCATCTTTCTTAGGTTTTTACCCCTTGAAATTTTTCACCTTGCGGCATTACGCATAGCCGGATGGTTCCGGCGTTCCGGTTTAGGCAATCTCCAGTTAGACACTTTGGGAAAAGCGTATTGTGATGTCGGAGTGGGTTTTCGTCCTTTTCCGCTTACTGCGGCTGGCTGTCATAAGTATCCTGCGGTCTGTGTATACCTGTCACATTCCGCTATGACATACGGCGAATACAACCATCCTACGCCGCCGGGTCGAGTATCCCGCCTCGGACTGCCCTTAAAGCAGTTTGGCCTTATTCCTTGTTCACAATGTTGCGTCTTGCCGCTCAGTCGTGGGTAGATGGTTTTCCCAACTTGCGACGTTTCCGGTACGCTATTGTCCCCCTTGTGGTTTCCCTCCGGGGTAAACCAGCTGACGCTAAAGCGACACTTTTTCAGCGTCTTTGATACTTTTCTTTACCGGCTTGCCAAAGCCGGATTCCCAAAATGTCCGCACACCGCCTGCGGATGACAAGCGGCGCTTCTGGACGCGCGGTAAATCTCAATCATACGGCCATAGATCACGATAAAGATACAAATGTAAAGCGCCCACATGGTAATGCCGATAAAGAGCGACTGGAACCACAGGCCGAACAGCGGCCCCAGGTCCATATCCATCAGCCGGGACTCAATATCGGTCATGACAGAGGAGATGTCGATGGAAGCGTCGGAACCGATGATGCCCGCCGCCTGCGCCACCACACTTTGAGCTGCGTCAAACACGCCCATCACGATGTTCCAGGTGTTTGAGACGATGAGGATGGCAGCGGCAGATTTGAACACCCACTTGAAGATCATCCAGGTGTCCACATCATGCAGGTTGTTCTTGTCGGTAATCATCTGAATCAGCTCCAGCGTCATCACGATAGCCAGGATCACGCCAGCAATCGGCACCATGATGGAGTTGGAGAGATTTTGGATCATGCTGAAAATACTCCCGTTCCAGCCCTGCGGGGTCTGGCCCACCTGTGTCGCAATGTCTGCGACCTGCTGGTTCACGCTATCGAACATCCCCGATAAGTTGCTCATAATGCCGCCTACCAACATTTCCTTGAGCCAGTCAGTAAGGGCATCGAGTAAGAAATCCATACGGTGTCAACCTCCTTTCAGCCGCCCCCGCTTGGGGGCAGGGGCGGCAAGGATTTCTTATGACAGCTTAACGACGGGAGCGATCAGACGGTGAACAGGCTGGAGAGCAGGGGTACGAGGACCATGCCGACCACGGCGACGCCAGCACCAGCCATGAGCTGCTTCATGCCCTGGGACTTTACTGATGTGCGATAAAGAAGTAATAGAAGTGTAAAAAATTTTGCCGTTCCTATCCGGCACTTGCGCATTGTGTC
>ENA-USUG01006893-USUG01006893.1-human-gut-metagenome-genome-assembly--contig:-NODE-6893-length-11536-cov-102.601623_pt1 | contig 11536 bp, 10 predicted proteins | sample MGYA00250059_ERZ773394 | MGnify/ENA primary metagenome ERZ773394 (study PRJEB29103, sample SAMN06111957) | human gut metagenome | biome: human gut; feature: ankylosing spondylitis patient; material... | reverse complement strand
TTTACAACAAGAAAACTAATCAGTTCAAAATCGTCTAATCCATTTATAGTCTCAGATAAAAAACTCATCTGCTTACCACTCAGGAAACTCTCCATCTCACTTTCATCTTTCAATTCAATGATGGATGCAATAGCATCCCCGAGCAGTTCTGAATATTTCCCCATCTTACGTCCATCATCTGTTTCATTGTTGAATTTGGTACACAATTCCTTATCTGGTTCCCTTTTTCCTTTACATAAAAGCCTAAATGAATCCAGCATTTCCTTTGGTGAAAGATGATCTATGATGACCTCCCCTTCTTCTGACATATAAACCATATAAAAAGGATGCAACCTGTTCTGACTGTTGATATTTATCTCATTCTTTATATTTCTAAGCACAAATATAACGCCTGCCGGCAATTCTTCCGTTGCCTTCACCACAGCATTCATTCCATGCGGTGCCTTTTCAATCTCAGGATGTGTCTTAATATAATCAAGTAAATCCAGTCTGAACTCATTTAATCCAAGGTCCATAATAGATATTCCGGATGCCATATCTTCAATATCTACTACCTCTTCCTGTAATCTCTTGAGTTGCTGTTTTCGATACTCTAAATCTCCTTTTTCCTCCGGGCTAAGGACATTATCATCTCCCGTGGCAGTCATATCCACAATTTTCATTCGGGTTTCTACCCTGGCTTTTAGATTAATATATTCATCCAATGTAATAGCCGGCCAGAAGTTTACCAGTTGGATACATTCATTCTTGCTTCCGATTCGATCTATACGTCCAAATCTCTGAATAATACGCACCGGATTCCAATGTATATCATAATTAATCAGATAGTCACAGTCCTGCAGATTCTGACCTTCTGATATACAATCCGTTGCTATTAGAATATCTATTTCTGCTTTTTCGTACGGTAATAAGAGACTTTTTCCTTTAGACACTGGAGAAAAACATGTTAATACTGTATTTAAGTCCGTTTTTAATCCTTTGATCGTAGTCTTTCCATCAACCGAACCAGTAATAATTGCCGTGTCTAATCCATATTTATTCTTCACATATACACTTACTGTGTCATACAGGTAATTCGCTGTATCTGCAAAAGCAGTAAATATGATTATTTTCTTATTACCAGGATTAATAGGATGTTCTTGTTTTTCATCAATCACATCAAATAACGTCTGCAATTTGCTATCATGGGCAGGAGTTATGTCTTCAATCATTGCAAGAAGCAAATCTAGTATTTCTTTATCTCTTTCCAGTTCGCGTCTCCATGACTTGTAATCCATATCCGCAATATCAATTTTTACTTTCTTTCCAATTGCAAATATATCATCATTCTGATCATCTCCATCAAAATCCATATTTATAACATCATTCATATTCAATGAAGATTTGTTATTTCCGTGTTCAAAATCTACAATACTTTTTATAGTATCAGTAATAAGATCGTTAATACGTTTTAATGTCAGTCTGAAGGAATATACCGAACTTTCCATTCGCTTCATAAGGTTTATTGACATCAATCTTCTGATTCCCTGCTCACGACCAGACTGCGTAAGTCCTCCCCTTACATGGTTTGAATCATACACATCTTTATACTTTGCTAATTTACTTGGCAGGATATAATCCGTTGGTGTATATATGCATAATCCAAGTAGATTCAGCTGTTCAAATATCTCATTGTAATTGATTGCCTTGCTTAAATCTGTCAATCCTGGTCTTTTTGATATTGGTGGATTTCTCTTTGGAAATGTTCCTATATCTGATGTATCATAATATTTCTGAATATGCTTTCTTGAACGTGCAATTGTTACACTATCAAGCAGTTCAAAGAAGTCGAAATCAAGCATTCTTAAAAGTTTGCTTGTTGTTCTATCCTCCGGTTCCCATTTACTCCATGTATTAAAGGCCGTCTGTGCCTGCTTGAAAATATCATCAATACTTTTATGCGTATTCAACTTTTCATCCAGTAACTGGCTTTCTCCCTCATAAGCAAGAGCAATCTGATTCTTCAGATCTACAAAGCGATTATTTACCGGTGTAGCAGATAGCATAAGTACCTTTGTCTTAACACCTTTGCGTATAACCTTATTAAGAAGTTTCAGATATCTGTTTTCTTTCTCATCCTCACCGGATATTTTTCCACCATTACGGAAATTATGTGATTCATCAATAACCACCAAATCATAATTTCCCCAGTTTACCATATCCAGATCCATACCATTGGAATTTCCTGACTCTCTGCTTAAGTCTGTATGGAACAGGACATCATAACGCATCCGATCGGCTGCAATCGGATTATTGATGTAATTATACTTATATGTATTCCAGTTGTTTGCCAGTTTCTTAGGACATAGCACAAGTACAGATTTATTTCGATTCTCGTAATACTTTATTACAGACAATGCGGTAAATGTCTTACCTAAACCTACTGAGTCTGCCAGGATGCATCCGTTATACTTCTCCAGCTTATTAATAATTGCTAACGCAGCATCCTTCTGGAAATTATAGAGCATCCCCCATATCTTACTTTCTTTAAAGCCTGTTGCCTCATTTGGCAGAACATCCTCTGAAACATCTTCAAGGAATTCATTGAAAATATTGTATAGTGTTACAAAATACAGATAATCCGGAGAATTTTCATTATAAACAGTTGTGATGTTCTCAATCACTTCATCCGTCACTTCCTGAAGTTTTGACGAATCATTCCATATCTGTTCAAATAGCTGCAAGTATGCTGTACTCATTGGTGCTTCTGATTTCTGAACCATATAATAAGCATTATTTCCACGTTCACAGCCTAAATCTACTGTTGTAAATCCGCTTAATGGCATATAATTCTTATCATCTACATTAATGAATCCCATCATATTTTCATTTGTCACATTTGACTTGAATACTGCCTTTTTACGAATCCACTCCGCACATTCTTTTGCAATTGCCTTTTGTGTCATCTCATTACGAAGTTTAACTTCAAACTCAGAACCAAACAGATTTTTTTCACGTTCTTGTCGTGGTATATAAAATTCTCTTTTCTCGCGCTTTGCTTTTTCCTTAATGAATGTCGGTGATGTAAAAATAAAGCGCAATTCATCTACATTTTTAAGCTCATTCTTTAATTCAGCAAATGCATAAATTGAAAAGCAGGCTGCTGCAATAGATACTTTACTTCCTTTATGTATTTCCGTTGCTAAATCATCTTTTAGTGTCTTGTTAACATTATCAATTATATCCACTTAATTAAACACCTCTCCAATATTCACATTTCATTTTTCGCGCATCGTTTATCCATTTTATGTAAAAAAATCAAAATCATCCGGATCCAGCCCTGCATCCTCCAGAGCTTCCCGTCTCTCATCCTCATCCATTGCTTCCAACTCATCCAGACTGATTCCTGCCAAAGTCAACTCAAACTCCAGATCATCCTCTTCCTCTGAATCATCATCCACTTCGTCATGATCCCCGAACACAACATCATCCATAACTGAATACTCATATGCATTCAGTTTTCCATCACCATCAAAATCAAAATCTTCATCATACAATCTTCCATCTGAACCTAACATACGCATCATCCTCCCATTCATTTACTCGCTAATTTGCTTCGTTACTAAACCACCATTTACTCTTCCATTCCAATATAAGAGATATCTAGATGGTTTCCTTACCAGTCACCTTCATCGCCATCTTCCATATCATCTTCGATAGCATCATCCACGCCAGTTGCATAATCGTCATCTCGATCATACCGGTCCTGATCATAATCATCATCCATGTAGACATCATCGTAACCACTATCATAAGAATCATACGAATGGCTGCTATTATACTTACTGCTCGAACTGCTTGGCTTGTAGCTACTAGATGACGAACTAGAATTAGAACTGCTGCTCGAACTATTTGGCGAAGAACTGCTACTTGTCGTACTGCTCGATGTAGAATGGCTGTACGAACTGCTTGTTCCATATGTTGCTTTTCTCCGCTTTGCATATGTATCATGCTGATAGCAATAGTCACCCTCGTGTGTGACTATCCTGTTGCATCCGGCAAATGCACACGTTACATCATCTTTTCCGTTACTTTCCAAAGCATAGCAGATTCCAAGTATCGCTATCAGACCGATTATCAACAATACTACCTGACCAGTGGTTAAATGCCTGTACTTCATAATGATTACCTCCGCGAATCTTACGACTAAATGCTTTTTGTTTCTGTTTCTTTGTATCTCCATCCTACACAAAGCAACTGTCATAAATCAGTACTTGCACTATGAACATTCAAGTTTTTTCGACAAAAATATAGTTTTATTTTACACCAAAACAACAAAAAGTGGTAGCCCTATGTTCAGAACTAGAGCCACCACTCTTTCAGGTATTATCTTCCCTCTGCACAGAATTCTCCCATTCTTTTTAATAAATTTCCTCACCAGTTCCCTTCGTCTCCATCCAATCTAATTACTTTCCTTAAGCCAACTGGTCAAATAATTTTTATTGCATATATTTCACCTTACGAAATGCCCGCTTCCTTCCGCATATCCCACACGTATAATTGCGGTAATACTTCGTGAATTCGCACTGTTTTTTTCTTTTTATAATCTGTCCACAATTCTCGCATACGAAACAATATTTATAATCAAGTCTTTTAGAGGCGGTGTAATTCTCCACGCCCTTCTCCTCTCCGGAGGTGGTTCGCTTTATGTGATATCCATATTTCTTATTCATGATATTCGCATATATGAGCCACAATCCGGTATGTCCCTTACAGCCTTTGCAGGTATGTAGGATCTCGTGGATCATAGTTTCCTTGCATGCTTGTTCGGATATACGCTCATCCTCGATCAGTCTGGCCGCAATCTGTATAATGCATGTTCCATCCGGATTTTTCGTGCACATTCCCCATCTTGTTTTTGCACGGCGGTTTATAACCCATGAGACAATATTTCCCGGCTCGATACCTGCGCCAAGAACTTCATCTATACACACCTTCTGTAGCATCTCAAAATTCTTCATATATACATCCTTTATTTCGTCATCACACCATCTTTTGCGTTTCCGTTCCTGATATAAGAAATTCCCAGATACTTCCCTTACCAGTCCCCATCGTTTCCATCCTCGATATCTTCCTCGATGGCATCATCCACACCGGTTGCATAATCATCATCCCGGTCGTACCGGTCCTGATCATAATCGCCATCCATGTAGACATCATCGTAGCCGCTATCGTAAGAATCATGCGAATGACTGCTGTTATACTTGCTGTTCGAACTGCTTGGCTTGTAACTGCTAGACGATGAACCGGAATTCGAACTACTTCCCGAACTATTTGATGTGGAACCGCTGCTTGTTGTAGAATGACTGTGCGAGCTGCTTGTTCCATAAGTAGCCTTTCTGCGCTTTCCGGGTGTGTTGTGCTGATAGCAGTAACCGCCCTCCGTCGATACTGTGTTATCGCATCCTGCAAATGCACATTTCGGATCTTCTTTTTCGGTCAAAGATACGAAGAATCCGATTATTGCGAACACTATGATAACTCCAAGTATTGCATATCCTGCTGATTTCTGATTGTTATTTATGCTCATAATGATAACCTCCGTGAATCTTACGACTCCATGCTTCTTATTTCCGTTTCTTTGTATCTCCATCTTACGCAAAGCAACTGTCATAAATAAGTACTTGCATTATGAACATTCAAGTATTATCTTCTCTTTTTGTAACATAAAGTTATATCACAACCCCGTTGCAATGATCCACTTCATGCTGAATAATCTGTGCCACCCAGCCGGAATATTTTCCATGCTGCTTCTTGAAATGCTGGTCGAGGTAATCGACTTCTATTTCCTGATATCTCGTACATGGGCGTGTCCCGTCAAGCGACAGACATCCCTCTTCCACCTGATACGCGCCCGTTTTCTTCGTGATAACCGGATTCACCATCGCGAATTGGAACGGTCCGCTTGCCACGACGATGATATTCTTCTTTACGCCGATCATATTGGCCGCCATGCCGACGCAATGATCCAGATTCGCCCGGAGTGTATCGAGCAAATCTGTTATAACCTGTTTATCTGCTTCCGTTGCATCCACCGACTTCTGTGCCAGGAACAGTGGATCCCGCATAATTTTCTTTACCATATTTATCCTTTCAGTTCTATTACACATACAAAATTATTAGACCCACGTCTCTCTTACAAGTACATTTCCTGCAGCCGCTTAATCTCTGATCTCATCATATCTACCGTGCGCTCGGGAGCCACGATCTTCACTCCCGGAATTGCCATGATCCAGCTAAGGAACAATTTACTGACGGAGACCCGTACCCGGACTGTGAAATGATCTGCGTCGGTCTTCATGAGCGGAATATCAGTTCCGAAACGGTCAATGATCACATTTGCGGCATGGTTCTCACACAAAAGCGTTACTGTTTCCAGATTGCCATCGAACATGCCGAAGAGCCTGTTCGTGTACTCCGACATCTGCATTTTCGAGAATTCCTCTTTTCCTTCCCGATCTTCATAGATCACGGATACATCTACCATCTTATCGACGCGGAAATGCTTAATCTTGTATTCTCTGTTGTCATATCCTACCAGATAGTATTTCTCGTCATCCCAGCACAGCGCCCACGGGCTGACACTATAGTAAGCCCCGCCATGCTTCAATTCCATCTTCTTATCTGCCGTCCATGTGAAATATTGGAATTTGATCTGGCTCTCCTCATTTAACGCCTCGTGAATCTTATCCACGCTGTAATAGATGCGTTCGTTCATCGTCTTCACGCGTCCATTTACATTGACCTGACGTGCCAGCTTCTTCGCCTCGTATTTGCTTGCGTAGCTCTCAAGCTTCGCGATCAGCTCGTCGGATTTCTTCTCTGTGATGAATCTGGAGGACTGCACCGCATCTACGAGAAGTTTCAGCTCGACAAGCTGGAATTGCCGGCTTGCAACCTTATAATGGTAGGTCTTGCCATATTGCATACCAATGATATCCAGACCAAACGTGCGCAGATTCTCGATGTCACTGTACAGGCTCTTCCGCTCTGCTGTGACATTGTATGCTTTCAGTTTCTCAACGATTTCGTTCAGTGTCAGGTCATGATCTTCGTCTGTCTCTTCGAGCAGAATCTTCATCAGATACATGATTTTTAGTTTCTGGTTGAGTCTTGGTCCCCGGACAATCTTCTTTTTTTCCTGATTTTCTGTTTTCTGTTCTGATGTGTTATCCATCGTGTTATCCCCTTCTTATAGTATAATCTATGACTCTTCCAAGCCGTTACCTGCATCAGCTTTGTGTTTATCTTATTTTACACTAAAATAGCAAAAAGTGATAGCTGGAAATTCAGATCAGCATCTATCTCTCCCCACTTGACAAATATCCTCCCACCCGCTAGAATACAGAAAGTATCCGGAATCATACCGGACACGCAATCACATACCAAAACCCTTTACGGGAGTGGATTTTTTAAGAGAATTCTTTTTTCGCCACACAGTATATTTGCTGTGTGGTTTTTTTATGCAAGACAATTCTTCTTGCCCTGCCCGGCAGACGGGTTTGCCCTGCCCGCAGGCAGGATGATATACACAACAATTACACAGGAGTGAAAAACATGAACCAGAATTTTATGAAAGAAAAACCGATTTTACCGTTGGTTATCTCGATGTCATTGCCGATGGTTATTTCCATGGCAATCAATTCCCTATACAACATCGTCGACAGCTATTTTGTGGCGAAGATCAGTGAAGATGCCATGACTGCAATCTCGCTTGTATATCCGCTGCAGAATCTGATGACTGCGATTGCGGTTGGATTCGGTATCGCGATGAATGCAAGAATTGCATTTTGTCTTGGTGCGAAGGATCAGGAGAAAGCGGACGAGGCAGCGGTCACAGGCATGTTCTTAAGTGTGATCCACGGAATCATTCTGATGGTTGCCTGTATGTCCGGTATGCCGCATTTTCTGAGACTTTATACGAAGGATGAAGCAATCATCGAGATGGGACTTACCTACGCCAACCGCGTATTCGTGTTCTCGGTCATCATCATGCTTGGAATCTCGCTGGAGAAGATCTTCCAGTCGGTCGGCAGAATGAAGGTTTCCATGCTCAGTATGATGTGCGGCTTTATCTCCAACATCGTACTCGATCCGCTGATGATCTTCGGCATCGGACCATTTCCGAAGATGGGGATGGCGGGAGCCGCTTACGCAACCGGAATCGGACAGACGATCACATTACTTGTCTATGTGCTATTCTGCATCTTCCGTCCGTTGCCGCTGTCCTTCAAGCGTAAGAACCTGTCGTTTAACAAGGCATTGCTTGGGAATCTATACGCCGTCGGCATTCCGGCTTCCCTGAACATGGCGCTGCCGTCACTCATGATCTCCTGTCTGAACGGTATCCTGACAGCATTTTCGGAGAAATACGTCCTCGTGCTTGGGGCTTATTATAAGCTGCAGACATTTATTTACCTGTCTGCAAACGGAATCATCCAGGGTATTCGACCGATCATCAGCTTCAACTACGGTGCCGGCGAGAAGAAACGTGTCCGGCAGATCTTCCGGACTACACTCTGTCTGACCGCCGGTGTGATGGCGGTCGGTGTGCTGCTTTCCCTGCTCATACCGGGACAGATGATCGGACTTTTCACCGACAATGAGACGACGGTTGAGATCGGTGTCAAGGCACTCACGATCATATGCATCGGATTTATCATCTCGGCAGTTTCGGTCACCTGTTGCGGTGCGCTCGAAGCCCTGCAAAAGGGAATGGCGTCCCTGCTGATTTCGTTGTCGCGTTATGCCGTTGTCATGATACCTGCTGCCTTTGTTTTAAGCCGCGTCCTCGGTGCCAATGGTGTGTTCTGGGCATTCCCGGTCACAGAGACCATCTCCGCGGTTGCTGCATATGCGATTTACCGCCTAATAAAATTGTAACCGGTGTTCCACGAGTGTATCGCCCACATACACAAGCCGCAGTGTGAAAAACCTTGGATCGTCTGACAGGATCTGCTTCAGGAATATGGCGTCTCCGCTCCAGGTCGGAAGCTCCGTCACCTGTGTTTTATCCACCCAGACCAGATCCCCCTCATTGCAGGTGATCAGCTCTCCGGTAAATCCGTCTGCCGTGAACAGGCACATCAGCTCTGGCTCACACTCGTTGCTGATAAATGTAATCAGCCCGCGGAACCGGTACGACGTAAGTGTCAGCCCTGTCTCTTCCTTTACTTCACGAAGCAAACATTCTTCCGGTCCTTCGCCCTCTTCGGCATGTCCTCCGACACCGATCCATTTATCCTTATTGATATCTTTCTTTTTCTTCGTCCGATGCAACATGAGGTATTTCCCATCCTGCTCGATATAACATAATGTTGTCATTCTCATAGTGATTCCACCCCACGTTTCAACCGCTCCATACCGTCTTTTAACAACGCTCTTGGACAGGCGATATTCAGTCGCAGGAATCGGTCTCCATCCCCGGAGAATCCACTTCCGGCAGACAGGAACAATCCCGTCTTCTTGCGGATGCGGTGTGCGATCTCGCGCGAACTTCCCGGAAGATCCTTGCAGTAGATCCATAACAGGTAGGTTGCCTCCGAAGAAAGAATCTCCATCTCCGGTATCTGTTCCTTCACATACTGAACTGCATATTGCTTGTTCTCGTAGATATAGGCACGGAGCGCATCTAGCCAGTCTGCGCCCTTGGTAAATGCCGCGATTGCCGCGTCAACCGCAAATGCATTCGGCTCTGCAACTTCATCAGTGTTGATCCCACGCCATACCTTATGGCGAATCACCGGATTCGGTACAGAGATGGCTGCCGTCTGCAAACCTGCCAGATTGAATGTCTTCGTCGGAGCTATACAGGTAATACTGTTATCCCGGCAGATATCGGACACCGATGCAAACGGAATATATCCACGTCCCGGATCGGTCAGATCACAGTGAATCTCATCTGAAAGCACGATTACATGATGCTTCGCGCACAAAGCACCAATTCGTTCCAGTGTTGCTTTGTCCCAGATCTTTCCAATCGGATTGTGTGGGTTACAGAGAATCATCAACATCGTCTGCGGATCTGCGAGTTTCTTTTCCAAGTCTTCAAAATCAATATGATATGCATTTCCGTCGAATACAAGCGGACTTTCCAATACCTGTCTGCCATTATTCAGAATCGAATTGAAAAATATATTGTACACCGGCGTCTGCACCAGCACTTTCTCGGCAGGTGTTGTCAGCTTCCGCACGATTGACGAAATCGCCGGTATAACACCGGTACAAAACATCAGCCAGTCCTTCTCCATTGTGAAATCATGGCGTATCTTCCACCAGTCGATATACGCCTGATACCATGCATCCGGCACCTCTGTATAGCCGAAACAACCGTGCCTCGCGCGCTTGCTGATTGCTTCCATAATTGCCGGTGCTGTCTCGAAATCCATATCCGCTACCCACATCGGAAGTTCGCCTTCTGCCACGTTCCATTTCATGGAATTCGTATTGGAACGATCTACTATTTTATCAAAATCATATGCCATAATATCTTCTCCATCTGCAACATTCATATCATTTGTCACCTCGCGATAGTGTGATGACCTACGTACACATCAACCTGCTTCATTATAGCCTTAATCTTACTTCGGAGCATGATCCCTCGTCTCTTTGATCTCTTTACAGATAATCTCTGTATCCGCAGGGTTCACCCGCTCCTTCTCCATGATGAGCGTTCCAATCGAATCTGCCCGTAGCACACCGGACGTCGGATTGATTACGCTGTCGATACCGCCCTGTATCTCCACATCGACCGTCGAATACTCAAACGCAAGCGTTGTATTGACGAGCTTGCAGTTCTTCATCACAAGATTCTCAATATAACACATGCCCTGCAGGCTCTCGATCGTACAGTTAATCAGTGTCAGATTCTTCGAATTCCAGCCCAGATATTCGCCGGAAATCACCGAATCATAGACAGTCACATTCTCACTGTTCCAGAATGCATCCTTCGAGAGCAGCTTCGCATTGTGGATCTCCACATTTTTTGCTCCATCGAACGAATAATTTCCCGCAAGCTGGAAGTCCTGAATCTTCATGTTCTCGCAGTCCATCGCGAAATAATCGCCCTTTGCCATCACGTGATCGAGTGTCACATCTGTACAGTGCCACAATGTCTCTAAAGCATTTGGAAGGGCAACTTCTTTGAGCGTCAGTCTGCGACAGCGCCGGAAATTCTTCGGTGCCTCGATCAGCGCGCGCTCGACTGTCATATCATCGGTGTACCAGACACCGGCACGCGCCATTTCCGCCCATGTGCCGTCTTTCACCGCAATATTCTTACTGTACCAGAGCGGATATTTCCACTGGAAAATGCTCCCTTCCAACGAAATATCACGGCTCTCCTTAAGCGGGGATTCTCCTTCCCCGAAAATCGTATCTTGAATGGACAGATGCTCCGCACCAAACAATGGGCGTTCGCCCTCGAAATATGTCTGTCTGATCTGCTTTTCCATCTTGTTTCATCTCCTGTATCAATAATTGTTCTCTTACGTTATAC
>ENA-USUG01006881-USUG01006881.1-human-gut-metagenome-genome-assembly--contig:-NODE-6881-length-11565-cov-5.030554_pt1 | contig 11565 bp, 15 predicted proteins | sample MGYA00250059_ERZ773394 | MGnify/ENA primary metagenome ERZ773394 (study PRJEB29103, sample SAMN06111957) | human gut metagenome | biome: human gut; feature: ankylosing spondylitis patient; material... | reverse complement strand
GCATACGAGATAAGCTAGTGACTGGAGTTCAGACGTGTGCTCTTCCGATCTGCTGAAGAATCCCGCGATGAAATCACCGCGGCTATTCGCACTGCCGATATGATTTTCATAACCGCAGGCATGGGCGGCGGAACCGGCACGGGAGCTGCTCCCGTTGTGGCTTCCATTGCCAAGGAACTCGGAATACTGACCGTAGGTATCGTAACAAAGCCTTTCGGATTTGAGGGCAAAAAGCGCATGACACAGGCCGAATCCGGCATTGCCGCTTTAAGGGAATGTGTTGACAGCTTGGTGGTTATCCCGAACGAGCGTCTTAAATTCGTTTCCGAGCAGAAGATTACCTTTAAGAATGCTTTCGACATTGCCGATGATGTTCTCCGTCAGGGCGTTCAGAGCATTTCCGAGCTTATTAACGTTACCGCGCTTGTTAACCTTGACTTTGCGGATGTTAAGTCAATTATGTCGGATGCCGGCTATGCTCACATGGGTGTCGGCGTTGCCACCGGCCGCGATAAGGCGGAGCAGGCAGCACGCGCGGCTATCAGCAGCCCGCTTATCGAAACCTCTATGGAAAATGCGCGCGGCGTAATCATCAGCATTACCGGTTCCGATGATATCGGTCTTGAAGAGGTTGAGCTTGCTTCCTCCATCATTTCCGATATGGCTCACCCGGACGCTACCATTATCTGGGGCGCGCAGCTTGACGATACACTGGAGGATACTATCCGTGTTACCGTTGTTGCAACAGGTCTCGGTGACGATAAGAAAGAGGAAAAGAACAACGATTTGGCTAACTCAAGATGTGATGGACAGACTGGATGAAATGACAAAAACAGATGACAGCAAAAGTCGAAGTGAGTTTATTGAAAGAGCAATTAAATTTTATGATGGTTACAATCGCTCAACGTTGGAAAATCAGTATTTGCCTGTTGCTATTTCAAGTGCTGTTCAAGGAACTGTTAAGTCAAGTGAAGATCGTATTTCAAAATTGCTTTATAAAAATACAGTGGAGCTTTCAATGGTCATGAATGTTCTTTCAGCAATAGCTGATGTTGATAATGACACTCTTAAAAAATTAAGAGTGAAATGTATGAACGAAGTTAAAGCAACCAATGGCAAGATAAGTTTTGAAGAAATAAATAAATATCAAAAAGGTTCCTGATTCATAATAGCTATATAAAAACTGTTGTGATAGTATGTCGTCTAGAAAGGAATGATCTACATGTCAAAACAGGATGAATTTATAAAACAGCTTTATTATGGAGATGACTTATTCTATGAAAATACTAGAAAGGATTCTTCAAAAAAATGTGAGTTAAATAAAATCAGAGATGAAATTCATAAAAAAATTATGAAGGCATTGATACAAGTATATGGTGAGGAAGAAGCGAACAAAATAAATGAAGAATGGATAGGATGTTCATCAGAAATAGAAATTGAAAATGAAATAGTTATTTTTAAAGAGGCATTGTATTTGGGATATGATCTTGCAGATGTATTTTTTAATAGAAGATAGGAAGTATATGTTAGGAAACTTTAAAAAGGTTTCCTTTTTTATTTGGTAAAGATTATGGTAAGAATTATTGTTAAGTCAGGATATATGAAAGGTAAAAGTCATAAAGAATATTATGTGAATTATATTGCTACCAGAGAAGGTGTAGAAAAGTTCAAAAGTGATTATGGAAATATGAATGCAACAAAGAAACAGCAGAAACTTATTCAACAGCTTATAAAGGATTATCCAACTGCAACAGGAATGTTTGAATATAATGATTTCAAAGAAAATCCAACAAGAGAAAATGCTAGTGAATTTATATCGAGTGTGATTGATACTAATCTTGATGATATTACAACAAAGGAAAATTATATAGATTATATTTCACATCGCCCTAGAGTAGAAAAACTTGGTGAGCATGGTTTATTTTCAGATGCAGGTCTTCAATTTGAACTGAATGATGTTGTTAAAGAAATAGGAGAGCATGAAGGCAACGTCTGGACACATATCATTTCTATAAAAAGAGAGGATGCTACCCGTTTAGGCTTTGATTCAGTTCAAAGCTGGATGTCACTTTGTCAGGAAAAAAGAAATGATCTGGCAAAGGCAATGAAGATAGATTCGAACAATCTCAAATGGTTTGCTGCTTTTCATAATGAAGGTCATCATCCTCATATTCATATGGTTGCCTATTCAAAGAATCCTAAAGAGGGTTATTTAACTAAAAAAGGAATAGAGTCAATCAGAAAACAGTATGCTGGAAGTATTTTTAAAAATGATCTTTTACATATTTATGAAAATCAGACTGCCAATCGAGATGAAATAAAAAAATACAGTAAAGAAAAAGTCGTTGAAATTTTAAATGGAATGGATCATGAACATTTTGACAGTTCGCAGATCTTTAATGACCTTTTAAAACTCAAAATGAGCTTGAAAGATTATCGTGGAAGAATGATGTATGCCTATATTCCAAAGGAATCAAAGCAGATCATCAACGACATTTTAAGAGAGTTGGAAAAGGATAAAAATATAGCACAGCTATATGAACAATGGTATCTGTATAAACAACAAGTCAATGAAACATATAATGATACTGTCCTTGAACGTTTACCGCTTCTTGAACAAAAAGAATTTAAAAGCGTCAAGAATATGATTTTAAATATGGTCATGCAGGATTTTGAAGATATTCACAATTTCGGCAATAGTGAATTGGATGATGTGACTAATGAAACAGGTATGGAATTTAATGAAGAAAATAGTTTGTTAGAAGAATATAAAACAAGGCGTGACTATAGAAAAATAGGTGATATCAATTTAGCAATTAAAAACAATGAATTTGAAATGATTCCAGAAAGTATAGAATGGCTTGAAAAATGTGAACTTCCATTAGCTAAATATATACTTGGTAAAATCTATCATGATGGATTCTATATAGATCGTGATTTGGATAAGGCAATAGAATGTTATAAACAAAGTGGTGATAACAAATTTGCTTATAACCGACTTGCAAATATCTATAGAGAATTAGGAGATAATGATTTGTATGTTCATTATCTTTATCAGTCGGCAGAAGAAAATTTTTCAGTAGCACAATTTAAAATTGGTAAAATTCTTGTTGAAGGTGAAGTTACTGAAAAGAATGTGGAGCAGGGAATTTATTATCTGAATAAAGCCTGTGAATATAGAAATGAATATGCACAGTATTATTTAGGCAAAATGTACCTTTTAGGAAAAGATGTTGAAAAGGATAAAGAGAAAGCCATAGAACTATTAACATTGGCCGCTGAAAATGGAAATGAATACGCTCAATATTTTTTAGATCATATAGATGATATAAAAGAAGTTCCATTAAGTATGATGACAACAAGAATGTTTCGTCATATTGGAAGAATCATTGAAAATGAGTTGCCAATAAGAAATACCATTCTTACAGGAGTCGAACATAAACTCAAACAGAAATTAATAAGAAAACGAAGTACAACGGGTCATAGGGAAGATGATCATTCACTTCGTTTTTAATTTGAAGAAAAAGGTGAAAGATATGAAGGATAAAATTAAAAGTATTACGCATATACAAAAAGATGAGTCTATGAAAGTAAAGTCAATCAAAGGCAAAAAGCAAAACAAAAAGAAAAAAGCAAGGAGGCATCAGTAATGGCAAGAATGTTCAGTGAAGAACAGATTGCAATGGCTAATTCAGTTGATATTGCATCTTTTCTTCAAATGCAAGGTGAAGCACTCATAAAATCAGGAAAGGATATGAGATGGGCAAGACATACAAGTATTACTGTAAGAGGTAATCGCTTTTATGATTGGAAAGCAGAAGCAGGTGGTTATCCAATAGCATTTGTTCAAAGATATTTTAATTATAATTTTAAGCAGGCTGTGGAATTTCTTCTATCCAATGTGGGTGATCTTCAAATGTCAGTTCCTTATGAAAAAACAGAGAAGGCAGAATTTAAACTTCCTGAAAAAAATGAAACTTTAAACAGGGTCTATGGATATCTTTTGAAAACAAGATTTCTTGATAAGGAAGTTATTGATGAATTTGTAAGAAAAGGTTTGATCTACGAAGATAAGGAATATCACAATGCTGTATTTGTTGGTTTGGATGAAAATGGTGTGGCTCGTCATGGTCACAAAAGAGGTACTGCAACTTATGGTAAAAATCAGTCATTTAGAGGAAATATAGAAGGATCTGATCCATTATATCCGTTTCATTATAAAGGATCATCCAACAAGGTCTATGTTTTTGAAGCACCTATTGATATGCTTTCTTATATTTCTTTAAACAAAGCGAATTGGATGGAAAACAGTTATATTGCTTTGAATGGACTTTCTAAAATAGGACTGAATCATTTTTTAGATGTTCATCCAAATATTAATCAAATTTATTTATGTCTGGATCATGATATTGCAGGCATCGAAGGTGCAGAGAGAATAAGTGATTTTCTAAATGAAAAAGGCAGTTACACTATTTCATGTATTCGTGCAAGAAATAAAGATTTCAATGAAGATCTGAAAGAACAAAACAATGTTGAATTTATTAAATCAACAGACAGTCCCAAATATCAGGAAGCAATGAAATATGTTTCAAATATCAAAAGTGATTTTAAAACAATTGTAAAAGACAAATTTCAAGAAGATGAATTTGATTCGCTTTTTGCCAAGTTTTATTATTCTTTTAATGGAAAAGAACCACGAGATGATTTTAAGTTTCAGGCACAGTTGGATAGACTTTTAAAAATGACAATGATCCATGAGCATTCTCTTTTAGGATTCTCTCATCCATTATCAGATAATTCACCAGTCTGGTCATATTTAAAACAGGATTATAGAAGTTATAGGGACAATGGCAATACAAAAAAGATGTTTGAAAATGTTTGTCAGTCAGTAGCTGACTATAAAAACTGTGTTAAAGAAAATAACAGAAATAATCTAGTAAAGGCTTGTAGAAATTTATCTGCAGGTCTTTTTTATATGGATGTTCATTATAGAAGGGAGATTTATAAAGCTATGGAAAATAAACAGGCATATGGTCTTCTTGAAGAAGAACGACCAAAGGCAAAGATGATAGGTGAAGATGGAAATATTTTTAATCTTATGGGTATTGCCTCAAGAACATTGAAAAGTGCAGGGTATGAAGAAAAAGCCAACGAGATGTTTGAAAGAATAACCTTCAATGCGAAAAGCTATGATGAGGCTTTGAATATTATCAGTGAATATGTTGAACCAGTTGAAAATTATGAGGAATCTTTTCAAATGAAAGGATTTGAATGAATAGGTGAAGAAGGTGAGAAAAAACAATGACAAAATCACAAGGAATATTTATAGCGTTTGGTATTTTATTTTTTCTTTTTATAGGATGTGCTGTGTATTTTAATGGAAACTATAATCTGAATAAGATCAAATCGAAAACAGTCGGTGATGGACAATATGGAACAGCGCGATTTGCGACAGATAAAGAGGTTCATCAAAGCTTGAAATATATTGAATTTGACAGTGTGAAGTGGAGAAAAGGTATTGATCTTCCGAAATCACAGGGATTGGTTGTAGGAAGTAAAATAAACTTTGGAAAAACATTTGGATATGTTGATTGTGATGATATTCATTTATTGATGATTGGTGCTGCTGGTGTTGGAAAAACAGCCCATTTTTTATATCCAAATTTAGAATATGCCTGTGCCAGTGGTGTCTCTTTTATAACAACAGATACAAAAGGTGATCTGTATCGTAATTATGGTGGAATTGCTCATGACTATTATGGGTACAATATTTCAGTTATTGATTTAAGAAATCCTCTTTTTTCAGATGGGAACAATATGCTTCATATGGTCAATAAATATATGGATCAGTATAAACAAAACAGAAATGATTTGTCATTAAAAGCCAAAACAGAAAAGTACGCCAAAATAATTGCTAAAACGATTATCTTTTCTGATGGAGAAAGTGCATCAAGCTATGGTCAGAATTCATTCTTTTATGATTCGGCAGAGGGACTTCTCACAAGTATCATTTTAATTATTTCTGAATTTTGTGATGATGGAGAAAGACATATAGTCAGTGTATTTAAGCTTGTTCAGGATCTGTTGAAACCTTCTGGAATAAAAGGAAAAACACAGTTTCAAATCTTGCTTGATTATTTGCCTGACAACCATAAAGCAAAGTGGTTTGCTGGAGCTGCTTTGAATACAGGAGAACAGGCAATGATGTCTGTTCTTTCTACTGTTTTATCTCGTTTAAATGCATTTATTGATTCTGAAATTGAACAGATATTATGTTTTGAAACTACAGTTGATATAGAAAAATTCTGCAGTGAAAAATCTGCAATCTTTTTAGTAATGCCTGAAGAAGATAACACAAAACACTTTTTGATTTCTCTTTTTATTCAACAGTATTATCGTGAAATGTTGGCTTGTGCTGATAGTCAGGGTGGAAGATTAAAAAGAAAGGTCATTATGTATCTAGATGAAATTGGAACTATCCCTAAAATCGAATCAGCAGAAATGATGTTTTCGGCATCGAGATCAAGAAATATTTCCATAGTAGCAATAATTCAATCATTAGCACAGTTAGAAAAGAATTATGGAAAAGAAGGAGCGAGTATTATTGTGGATAACTGTCAGGATACACTATTTGGCGGTTTTGCACCTAATTCAGAAACAGCGAAAGTAATGAGTGAAAATCTTGGATCAAAGACTGTTATGAGTGGATCAGTTAGTAAAGGGAAAAATGATCCATCACAGTCTTTACAAATGATAGAAAGACCTCTTATGACAACAGATGAATTAAAGAGTATGCCAAAGGGTCATTTTATTTTGATGAAGACAGGAATGCATCCAATGAAAACAGTATTAAGATTATTCATTAAGTGGAAGATAAAGTTGGACAAGGAATATCAAGTCAATCAGAGAGTGCAAAGAGAAGTTAAATATGCAGATATAAATAAGATCACATCAATTTTAAAATATAAGTTTGAAAAAGACGACAATATAAAATTTGATCTTAAAAAAATAATAAATGAGGCGGGTGTCAAAGTTGAATAAGGATTATATGTATTTTTATACAAAAGTATCAAGTGCCAATGTAACTCCAGCAGGAAGAATGGTTTATAGAGCATTACTACGATATGCAAACAGGAAAACATGGTCGTGTTTCCCATCAGTTAGAACAATTGTCAATGATACAGGACTTTCGGAAAGAACAGTAAGAAAGCAAATAAAGATACTTGTAGAAGAAGAACTCATAATAAAAATTCCAAGAAAAAGAGAAAATAACGGAAATACATCTAACATGTATTTTTTTAATTGATCTTTATCTTGGGATAACTGTAATTATATAAGTGCATAGGGATGGTGCAGTTAGGACATCCCTGTAACTAGTTTGTTAATATTTGTTACAGAAATAAAAAAATATGATATTATTAAGTAAATAACAATTGTTTATTTAGGAAATAGAGATTATGACTAATAAAGAAGTATATGAAATTATAAAGACATTTGATGAACATAAAAATACTAAGAATCAAGATTATGTTGCTGATGAATATATCAAGGCTGGTTATGGACAAATAAAAGGAGGTTATTTTTAGAAGCATATTTACAAGATAAAGAAATTTTAAGGAGTAAAGCAGAGCCTAGTCAAAAGTGGCATTTACAAGTTTCATATTTTGAAGAAAAGATGAAAAATCCTCAAAATTATCCTAATTTTTGTGTAGATAGTAGTGCTAAATTATATTCGATTTTATGTCCGCAGCTTATATTATGGATTGCAGAAGTTGCAGGTGTTAATAGAAAAAGTTAGAATTTGCTAAAGATAAGTTGATAAATTATGAGAAAAATATTTTAAAAGTCAAATAACTGTAGAAAATTAAGAACCAAATTAATAGAAATTATTAAATGGAGTGAAATTACAGATGCCATTTGTAGTTGTGCTACATGGGATGAGTTTGTGGAAATATGTAGAAAAATATAATTTAATAGTCATTTAATTAACATGTTAAGGTAGTATTTTTAAAGAAAATTATAAAATTGGAGATGAAATTACTATTATATGGAAAAAGATAAAATTATAAAAAAAACTATTTTTAGTCAGTATAGTGTTCCTAAAATAGTGCAGAATGAAGCAGATAGCTACTCTTTAGTAGAATGGCTTTATCGATATTATATTCAAAGGAAAAATGTAATATTAGATTTTTCAAAATGCGAATATATAAGTTTTCCAATTCTTGTTTTTTTAAAATTGATTAATGATAAATCAAAATACTTATTTAATACTAATATTATAAACTATAACGTGGATCCAGTAGTTGACTTTAAATTTTTATTAACATTAACAGTAAAAAATGATGATAAGATAAAATATATTTTTTTAAACAATTATTCTTCTCAAGATGAAGAAACCGTAAAAAAAGATATTAATAAGTCAGAAAAATATATACGCAATAAAGACTTCTTTAAATCAATGAGATCAGTTTTGCATGAATTAATAATAAATGTCTATACACATTCTAATGATGCTCAAGATTATTATAATTATAAGATGTACTATGGAATTATAATAACTCAGAAAGTGATCGGTATTACAATTGCAAATAATGGAAAATTAATGCCCGATGTAATATGTGGGAAAGGAAATATGATATATGATCGAGATTTTAAGTATTTAAATAAGGCTTGTGAGTATGGATTTTCTACAAAAAAGGAAGGGGTTGGAGGGTTAGGTTTATTTACAATAAAAAATTTTGTAAAAAAATATAATGCTACACTAGATATTATATCCGGAAAAGGATTTGTTAGAAAATCGTACAATAGTGAAAATAACAATTGGGAAGATGAGGGGTTAGATTTATTATACAAGCTCCCAGGTACTATGTTTTATATTGAAATTAATAAGCAATATATTAATAGAAATAATAATAATTTTTATAATAATGACTTATTAGAAAGCATAATGATAAAGGAGATTTAAGAGAATGTGTATTTTTTGCTTTTTAGAAAAACAAAATCAAGCGATTTTAAGGGAAAAATCTCAAATTGCTACAGATAGATTTGAACATTGTTTAAAATTTTATAAAAAAGTGTATATTAATGGTTATAAGAAAAGTTTATCTTCGCCGATATGTGAAAAATATAAAAAAAAAGAATTTGAAGGTACATTTGAAATAGACAAAGAGAAAATAAAGCAGAGAGATTTAATGAAAAATATAGACTTGAATGAGATAGGAAATGTATTTGATATTTTTGAAGATGCATACATTGCTTGGTTAAATAATAATTTTATAGGTGCACGAAAAAAAATTGATGAATTTTTAACAGCAAATAATCTTTTTAAGACAGTTCATTTAAAGAATAAATTAATGTTTAGAGCTCGTATAAGTGAAAATAAATTATCGCATTGGGATATGTTTCATATACCTTTTAATAAGAGATTTTTGATTAAAAATCAAAGATATAGCTTGGTTGGAAGACCAATGTTATATTTAGGTTTTAGTCCAAAATATGTTTTAGAAGAGATTGGCTATGATCCTGAAAATCGTAATTGTTTTATTTCAGCGTTTTATTTAAAGGAAAGTGACGATTTAAAAGTGTGTGATTTTAGGTATAAATTTTTAGGTAAAGATGAGCAAATTGCGGATAAGATACTTTTAGAAGAAGAAATTAATGACGATGATCTTAAGAAAATTTTAAAAAAAGAATTATTTATATCAATAATATCATCAATATGTAGCTTTAATAAACATAGCTTATCTAATAATGGCTTTTGTGAAGAATATGTCTTACCGCAAACCTTATCAGAAATTATTAATGGAAAAGAGGAGTACGATGGTTTGTTGTATACCTCTACAAAAAGTAAGGAAAATGATAATGCAGATTCATTTTTAGATGCTAATGCGGTTATTTTTACGAAGTATGATATTGATAAAATAGAGAATGTTACGTATGTATATGATAAGGAACTATATAATAAATTTAATATAACAACAGCTAAAAATATATACGAATTTAAGAGAAATATAAAGAATTATTCTAATTTTTTACAAGACATAAATGAGTTTAAGAATGATAGTGAAATTAGATTGAATTCAATTTTAACAAAAGAACTAGGAAATATTGATAGTAAGATGGATAGAGAGGATGACATAGCATATAATATATATGTATCCGTATTGTATGAGATGATTGTTAATAGTGTTTATAAAGAAGGTGAAGAGAAAAATGAATAGAGCTAAAGTGGAAGTATATAATATTTTAAAAGATAGGGAACCAATGAGTGAAGATGATGGAAAAAAAATATATATAGAGTTAGAAAAGGCTTTTAAAAGTAATTCTCAGGTGTTGATAGATTTTACTGGTATAGAATCGCTAACCACAGCTGTTATAAATAATTCTATTGCAAAATACGTAGAGGATGAGGGGATTGATAATGTAGCGAAGAAAATTAGAATATCAGGCATTGTTGACCAAAATCTTAAAGATATTTTTAACTTTTCTTTGTCATTGGCACAGCGAAAGTATGTGACATCAAAGAAAAATACTATTTAATTCTTATATCAGGATTAAATAGTATTTTTATTTTGTGTCAAGATGATCATAAATTACTTATTAGAAACGACAGAAGAACTAGAAATAAAATGACAACTGAGGAAATTCGTAAGAACAACAGTTTATGATTTTTATCATCATTAATTTTTTTATTAATATCATAAACACTTATGAAGTGTTGCACTAAATCTTCATGTTTTAATTTTTTATTAAAGAATCTGTCTTGACACAGTTCAGAATTGAACTGCTTATAGTTCGTCGTAAGAATTTTAAAGTAATATATTAATAAGATAAATGTTGAACCTATGGTGATTATCCAAAATAAAATTGCAAGATACCCTAATGATACTTTTGAATTTACATTGCTAGCAATGCTGCAACTAATTTTATTAAAGGGTATTTGAGGAATTAAAATGGTAAATATCAAAATATCTATATTTATTAAGCCATTGATTTTAGAATCTAATATTTTACTTCTATCATACTCGTTGTTATTTTCTCCTATAACAATATTTAAAAAGTCAATATCACTTATATTATTAGTAGTATTTTTCATTATTTTACCTTTCCTTTTGAAATTTTTTTAATATGTATTTTTGATATTCTAATTGTTTTAAAATCTTTTAAATTATATTTGGTAGATCTTTTATAATTTAAAATTCCTTCTTTACGGTGGCTATAAATGGTTCGTCTTCCTCCGGTAATAGGCGGAATTGGAATATTAAAACTATCATAGTCATCATCAATTATAAATATGTGATAGTTTTTAATATAATTTGCGCATATTTTTTTAACAATTGGCAGATCAACTTTTTTTATATAAAATATATAATAACAAGAATTATTTATGATATGTGTTGTATTTAGAAAATCTGTCAATTTAAATGAAGTTTTTCTGGCAGGAAAAGCTTCTTTTATAGAATCAGAAAATATGTAGCATTTAATTAATTTTTTAGATCGGAAGAGCACACGTCTGAACTCCAGTCACTAGCTTATCTCGTATGCCGTCTTCTGCTTGAAAAAAAA
>ENA-USUG01006864-USUG01006864.1-human-gut-metagenome-genome-assembly--contig:-NODE-6864-length-11594-cov-5.230963_pt1 | contig 11594 bp, 13 predicted proteins | sample MGYA00250059_ERZ773394 | MGnify/ENA primary metagenome ERZ773394 (study PRJEB29103, sample SAMN06111957) | human gut metagenome | biome: human gut; feature: ankylosing spondylitis patient; material... | reverse complement strand
GTTATCCAAAGCTGGGATGTAAAAGGCAACAGCTGGCAGTCACAACGCGGATGGGAATGTCCGGTTTAAACTTATTTGCCGCCATTGATATTCCTATACCTGTACCGCAGATAAGTATACCGCATTCACATTCACCGTCAAGAACAGCCTTGCATACAGGCTTTGCACAATCGGGATAATCAACGCTTGCCTCACTGTATGTTCCGAAGTCTTTAAGCTCAATACCCTTTTCCTTTAAATGTTCGATTATATGTCCTTTTAGTTCAAAACCACCGTGGTCACTGCCTATTGCTATCATTTGCTTTCTCCTTTTTCTTTGTTTTCTCTTTCTTCAAGCTCTCTTTCGGCTTGAGATTTTCTTATATAATACGGTTTCATTTCAAGATACGATTGCGTTTCACCGCGTTTTGCCTTATCAAGCGCAAGTGCCGCAATCGATGACGCTCTTGAATTTAATGCATTTGCAGGTGGGAATATCGCCTTGTCACCAAGTTTTTCTTTAATATATTCCCTATGCACCTTAACACCGTCACCGACAAATATAGTATCAAGAAATTCACCGCAGCTTTCAAGACATTCATCAATGCTGATTGCCTCAGGCTCTCCGATTTCCTTAAAACCCTCGTCCCAAATATAGCTTGCCGTAAACACATTGTCACGTCTTGCGTCCATTATCGGCACAATTATATGCTCCGCATACGGCACGTTATACGCAAGTGCCTCAAGCGTTCCTACGCTCACCACAGGTTTGCCCGTTGCGTGTGCAAGTGCCTTGACAGTTGCAACACCTATACGAAGTCCTGTAAACGAACCCGGTCCGATAGCCGCCGCAAATATGTCAATATCTTGAACGTTCAATTCAAGTTCTGACAAAATCTGTTCTATCATTGTCATAATCTTCTGCGAATGAGTTTTTTTATGATTTAAAATATACTCACCAAGCAAAAGCTCATCTTCCATAACCGCAACAGTAGCGACATTGGACGAGGTATCTATTGCAAGAACTCTCATTTTTCTGCCTCCGTTTTTTGAATTTCGATTTTTCTGTAATTATCGTGACGACTGTAATCCTTCGATATAGTAACGTCATATCGTTTTTCGGGAAGTATGTCGTCAATAAGCTGCGGCCATTCGATAACGCTTACACCGTCGCCGTAAACATATTCTTCATAGCCGATTTCATACATTTCATCACTGTCTGCTATGCGGTACACATCAAAATGATACAAAGGAAGTCTGCCGCTGTATTCATTCACAATCGTAAAAGTCGGACTTGTGATAGGCTCGTCAATTCCGAGTCCCTTTGCAAGTCCCTGCACGAATGCTGTTTTGCCAACACCCAAATCACCGTACATACAAAGTACGTCACCTGCCTCTAAAGTTTTGGAAAACTCCTCGGCAAATTTTTGTGTTTCTTCATAACTGTTTGACTCAAATTCCATAATTAAAATAACCCTGTTATCTTTCCGTCTGCATCAACGTCTATATTATCAGCCGCCGGCACTTTCGGAAGTCCCGGCATAACCATTATATTACCCGTTTCAACAACGATAAATCCCGCACCGTTTGAAATTCTTACGTTGCTCACCGTAATTTCAAAATTTTCAGGTCTGCCCAAAAGTTTTGCGTTGTCAGACAATGAATACTGCGTCTTTGCCATACATACAGGCTTTTTATCAAGACCGAGTTCTTCAAGTCTTGCAATCTGCTTTTGTGCTTTCGGTGTGTAATTAACACCCTTACCGCCGTAAATTTTTGTCACGATTTCATTAATCTTATCTTTAATTGACATATCGGTATCGTATGCCGGCTTAAAGTCAGCCTTTTGGTTTTCAACCGCCGAAATAACCTTTCCGGCAAGGTCCAATCCGCCCTCACTGCCTTTTGCAAAGACTTCGCTAAGTGCACATTCTGCACCCAATTCGTGACATCTTTCAATGACAGTGTTAAGTTCTTCTTCACTGTCTGTATCAAAACGGTTTACCGCCACAACAACCGGTACACCGAATGACTTCATATTTTCTATATGCTTTTCAAGGTTTACGATACCCTTTTTCAAAGCGTCAACATTTTCTTCTTTAAGGTCGGTCTTTTTAACTCCGCCGTTGTATTTAAGTGCACGAACAGTCGCAACAATAACAACTGCGTCAGGACTTATTCCGGCCATACGGCACTTAATATCCATAAACTTTTCGGCACCCAAATCTGCGCCGAAACCTGCCTCTGTTATTGTATAATCAGAAAGCTTCATAGCAAGCTTTGTAGCTTGTACACTGTTACAGCCGTGTGCAATGTTTGCGAACGGACCGCCGTGAATAAAGCAAGGTGTGTATTCAAGCGTCTGAACAAGGTTAGGCTTTATAGCGTCCTTCAAAAGTGCCGCCATTGCCCCCTGTGCCTTTAAATCCGAAGCCTTAACAGGCTCACCGCTGCGGTTATATCCGATTATAATTTCACCCAAACGGTTTTTCAAATCCTCCAAATCGTTTGCAAGACAAAGTATCGCCATAACCTCCGATGCAACGGTAATCATAAAACCGTCCTCACGCGGAATACCGTTCACCTTACCGCCCATACCGACAACAACGTGACGTAAAGCTCTGTCGTTCATATCGACAACACGTTTCCAAACAATGTTTGTAACATCAATATCAAGTGCGTTGCCTTGATGAATGTGATTGTCAATCATTGCCGAAAGCAGGTTATTTGCCGCAGTTATAGCGTGCATATCACCTGTAAAATGAAGATTTATATCCTCCATCGGTACAACCTGACTGTAACCGCCGCCTGCAGCACCGCCTTTAATTCCCATAACAGGTCCGAGTGACGGCTCACGAAGTGCCAAAACGCACTTTTTGCCCATATTGGTAAGTGCGTCGCCAAGTCCGATTGTTGTCGTTGTTTTACCTTCACCCGCCGGAGTAGGATTTATTGCCGTAACAAGAATCAGCTTTCCGTTTTCATTGTCCTTAACCTTTCCCCAAAGTTCAGAGGCAATCTTAGCCTTATACTTTCCGTAAAACTCCAAATCGTCCTCTGCTATGCCGATTGATGCGGCAACATCACGGATATGCTTCATTTTTGCATTTTGTGCAATTTCAATATCTGATAGCATATTCATATCCTCCCTTAAATTTTCTATTGTGCATTAAAATGTTAATATCTTTATAAAGTGAAATAGAGCTGAACAGTAAAATTAATCCAGCTCGAAAATATTTAATCGTTATTTAATCAGTTATTATTGAAATAACCTCTGTCCTCACGAACTTTTCTAAGTAGCAAGTCCAATCTGTGTTCAACGTCGTTAAGAACGTCATCAACATATTGGTCTGTATCAGTCTTAATCTCGATAGACTTCTGCTGAGCAGCATTAACAAGCTCATTAGCCTGTTCATATGCAGCCTTTGTAATTTCGTGTTCGTCAATAAGCTGCATTTGAGTTTCTTCGGCATTCTTCTGAATAGCCTCAGCTCTGTTTTCAGCTTCTGACAAAATTCTTTGCCTTTCTTCCTTAACCCACTTTGCTTCCTTTAGTTCGTCAGGGTATACAAGACGAATTTCCTGAATGTAGTCTAAAAGTTCACCCTTGTCAATCATAACCTTTCCGGTTAGAGGTACAGCCGATGCTTTTTCAATAGCCTCCTCCATCATATCGACAATTTCCATGATATCCATATCCATATCCATTTCGTTCAATCCTTTCATCCCTACTTATATTTTTCTTCGATTGTTTCTATTATTTCACAAGGTACAAGACCTGTCAAATCTCCATGAAATCCCGCAAGCTCCTTAACCATGCTCGAACTGATATATGAATACTTCGTATTCGTCATCATAAACATAGTTTCGTATTCGGGGTTAAGAGCCTTATTCAGAAGTGCCATTTGAAATTCATATTCAAAGTCAGCTACGGTTCTCAGGCCCTTAACAATCACCGTTGCATTTTTGCTGGCGGCAAAGTCAACCAATAATCCCGTAAAAGTATCCACTTCCACATTATTCAAATGTTTAGTTACCAAGCGAATCATCTCAACTCTTTTTTCAGCAGAAAAAAGAGGGGTTTTGCTTGCATTGCTTAAAACTCCGACCACCAATTTGTCATAGACACGGCTTGCTCTTTCGATAATGTCAAGGTGTCCGTTAGTTATCGGGTCAAAACTTCCCGGATAAACTGCAATTCTCATTTGTTCTTCTTTCCTCTTAGGCTTATCCCACAAAAGCCGATTTAATTGCTTACATCGTATGATGTAATTTGGGTAGCTGCCGACATTTTAGCGACAGGCTCAATTATTTTTCTTATATACCGTGATATATGTTCTGCCGTACTTTCTCTGTCTGTACATTTCAAGTCCGTCAAAATCATCATGAAAATCAGTTCCGTCACTTTCCAGAACCACTATACCATCCTCGTTTAACAGATTGTTTTTAACAATACCCTCAAGTACAGGTTCGATAAAGTTTTTATTATACGGAGGGTCAAGGAAAATCACATCGAATTTTTCCTTTGCCCTCTCCATATAATCAAAACATGACGTATTAATAATTTCACAGTAATCCGAAAAATCCAAAGAATTTGCATTTTTCTTGATAATATCAATCGAACGCTTGTCTTTATCAAGGCAAACGGCTTTTTTTGCACCGCGTGAAATCGCCTCAAAGCTCAAAGCACCGCTGCCGGCAAACATATCAAGGCACACCGCATCGGGTATAAACGTCTGAATTATATTAAATACAGACTCCTTAACTCTGTCAGTCGTAGGACGAACATCATCACCCTCAAATTCAAAAAGTTTATGTCCGCGTCTGATTCCCGATATTATCCTCATGCACAATCCTCCATATTATTCTTCTATATTCTAACCTACTTTTTGCAAAAGGTCAACAATGTTATTGTTTTTTTTCCTAATTTACATAAAATATCAATCGTTTTGTAAAGGATTTGATACATAGTATACATTAAATGCTAAATTTCATCAATATCTTCCGTAAATTCAGGAATGTTAATTCCTCTAACATATTCGTTGTTAGGTACAGGCGGTTTATCCATTTCAGGACCTATATAGAAACCTGTTTGTGTACACTGATTGTAAGCGGTATTTTGGAATGCAACGCTTAATCTGTAAACACTGTCGTGCATAAACGTATAGAACTTATGGTCTGTAAGGTCTGTTGTTGTGTAAATACGAAGTTCCGTATCGTCCTCATTTCTCCAAACAGCCTCTTCTCTCCAGTCACCCAAAATATCAGCTTGGATACAAGGTGTACCCTTCTTCCAGTTGTTTGACAGAGTACCCTTAGGGTCAAGAATTGTCACAAGTTTGTTGTTTTCATAATCCCACTTATAAATTTTCGGATAACCGACTGCCTTTTCATCATCAAATTCGTGGTCAAGAAGTTCACGGATAAGGTCGCCGTCCCACCAAATAGCAAAATCTATTGATTCAGGGCCCTTTTCATTGATAAGTTCACCCTCCATTGTGTAGATACCGTCATCCATTACCCAACACTGATTACCTTCATATCTCGGGTCAATCTTCGCGCAAAGTCCTCTTGTTGTGTCACGGCCTGTAAACTTACCCCACTTAATCTCGCCTGTTGCAGGGTCACGCACTTCAAAACCGTATTCGGCGCTGTCGTGTTCGTGAATTTGGAAGAAGTCAAGGTTAGGTGTTTTCTTTGTGAAGTTACCAAGGTTCATACAGTCGCCGTGTTCAAGGCCTGTTGAGTAAATACCCTTACCGTCATGGTCAACAGCCATTGCGCCGTAAACGATTTCGTCAAGTCCGTCGCCGTCAATATCACCGACACCAAGATTGTGGTTACCTTGATTTGTGTATTCGATATTCTGATCCTTGTTAGCAAGGAACTTCCAACGCTTAACAAGTTTATTGTCAATTACGTCATATGCAACAAGCACTGTCGGACAACCGTGGTCATAGTAACCTCTGCACATTACAACGCTTGGATTTTCACCGTCAAGATATGCTACGCAGGCAAGGAAACGGTCGACTCTGTTACCCCAAGAATCGCCCCATTCACGAACGTTGCCTCTCGGCGGATCGTAATCAACAGTATCCATAATTTCGCCTGTTTCACCGTTGAACAATGTCAAGTATTCAGGACCTTCAAGAATGAATCCGTCCTTATTTCTGTAATCCGCGTCCTTGTCACCGATTACGTTACCCTTGCCGTCAACAGTTGCGTCTGCGGTTTTGCATACAAGTTCTGCCTTACCGTCATTATTAAAGTCATACACCATAAATTGTGTATAGTGTGAACCCGAACGGATATTACGTCCGAGATTAATTCTCCATAGCTTTGTACCGTCAAGCTTGTATGCGTCAAGCAAACATTCACCCGTTATACCCTTGTGTGAGTTATCCTTACCGTTTGCGTCCCAACGAAGAATGATTTCGTATTCGCCGTCACCGTCAAGGTCTGCAACAGACGCGTCATTTGCGGTATAAGGATATGAATTGCCGTCAGGGTCAACAAAGTTTTCAGGCTTGTCAAGAGGAATTGATATATAAGGTGCATTTACAACTTTAACTTCCGCACCCTTTTTCTCAGCCTTATTACCCTTTACGGCTTTGATTGTGTAAACGTCTTCCGGTTTACCGTCTTTGTCAAGATAGTTTGTAGAATTGGTGATTACATCTGTAATCTTTTCACCGTTTCTCAAAATTATAAAGTTAATGTCCTGTTCGTATTCATACGCATTAAGACGCCAGCTAAGGAATACGCCGTTTTCTGTCATCATTGCAACGGCACCTCTGCCCAACGTTTCCATTTTGCGTTTCTTCGGCTTAGCTTCCATATCTATTGTTACCTCACTGCGTTTTGATATACCGCTTGTTGTAACAGCCTCAACCGCATATACGAAAGGTACGTTTGTTATTACTTTATCATCAATGAAATGTGTTTCTTCTGTTTTTCCTATGTACTTGTAAATACCGTAAGGTGCTTTTTGGTAAATGTTGTACCAAACCGCCTCCTTAAATCCGTTCCACACAAGTGTTACGGAATTAGGAGTTTCCTTTGCGTCAAGCTCTGTTATCTCACCGGCAACGCTCTTGCCGTCAACGACTTCAACATCAATCGTAACAGACTTATCCGAACAGAACTTATGTGCATACAATGCACACACGCTGTATTCAAATTTATCGCATATTGTAACGTCACCGTCAACAAATTCCTCTGTAACAACTTCCTGAACCTTATCAATTTCGTTATTCTTCGGATTTCTGCGTGACACTCTGTAACCGATAACGCCATCGGCTTTATCCCAAGTCAATTTAACCGAAGCCGTATCACGTTTTGCGATAACGGCACTTTTAACATTCTTAACTTCAATTTCTTGCTTTTGTGCAATATCAATGCTGTTAAGGCAAGTATGCTTACCCATTTCAAATGCAAATTCAATCTTGCCGTCAGTAACTGTAACAGGGAACACTCTTTCCACAACAGTACCGTCACTTACCCATACGCCGTATTTTTCACCGTTGACGTTGTAGAATGTCATAACATCGCCTTCGTCAACATAGTCGCCCGTAGAAACGCGTACAATATATTCGCCGTTTTCAATATCAACGATAAATGACTTTCCGCCCATGAAAAGAAAATCTCTGTTTAATTCCTTTTCACCGATTTTTCTTTCGTCAGCCTCTGCGACTTCCGAAAGTCCAAAACCTTTTTCCTTTGTGTAAACAGATTTTTCAGTCACTTTTGTGTAACCGTCAACAGGCGGTTTCTTACCGAAATCAAAACTTGCCTCTCTCATTTTATCAATTTCCTCTCTAAAATACATTATAATAATTTAATTATACACCAAAATTATGAATTAATAAAGTGTTTTTTTTAGAGTTTTTATGTTTTTTTCTTAAATTATTGCAATTCATCAAGGCTTTTAAACGTATATCCCTCATTTTTTGCGTAATTTATTATATCTTCCAAAGCATTTGCATTGTCGGAGGACACTGCGTGAAGAAGTAAAATAGCACCATCGTGCAAATACGGTGTAACTTGATTAAACGCATAGTCCGCCCCCTGCTGCATATTTATATCCCAATCCTTGTACGCAAAGCTCCACAGAATTGTCCTGTATCCCATATCTTTTGCAACAGCAAGCACTCGTTCACTGTATTCCCCCTCCGGCGGACGCATATACTTCATACTCACGCCGTACATTTCCTCACACATTTTATTCAAATCGGAAAGTTCTTTTTGCTCCGTTTCGACGCTCTGTTTCGGTAAATTCGGGTGGTTTACGGTATGGTTTCCGACAATGTGACCGTCATCAATCATTCTCTGCACCAATTCCTGCTGATTTTCAAGATACGGACCTGTCACAAAGAATGCCGCAGGCGTTGAAGTCTGCTCCAAAACGTCCAAAATCTTTGACGTGTAGCCGTTTTCGTAACCCTCGTCAAACGTCAGATATAGTGTTTTCGGTGCATTTTCATCTATATAATAGCAATCGTATTTTCTAAGCACTTCCTTTTGTGAATTAGGTATTTCGGGCGGTGCGCCTTTCTTGCGTACAAATCCCCAACCAACCCCCTCATTATTCATTTGGTCATATGACACATTCACCTGTTGTACGTCATTACTGACCGTATCGGCTGTATTAGATGAACAACCGCTCATCAAAATTGTCGTGCAAAAAATTACCAAAATCACTTTTTTCATTGTTTATCATACCCTTTCTTTATTTATTTTTATTCTTTAATAATATTGTTAATAATATTGTTGAATTTTATTGTAAATTGGTATATAATAATGATATATCAGCTTTTTAGGGGGATTTTAATTATGTCTAATGCAACCGAATTTGAAATGAGACGTCGTGAACGCCGCAGACGTGAACGTCTTAGAAAAAAACGTATACGTGCGGCTATTATTTTTATAGTTCTTATAGCAATTATTATTGTTGTCGCAGTTGCCGTTTCGATGAAAAAAGGTAACAACGAGCAACAAAATACAAATAATGTATCAGTCGAAGCAACAGAAAATCCCGAAAATGTCGTTCCGACCGTAGAGCCGGTACAAACAAATACATTAAATATTCCTCCCGCAACGGAAGAAAACGACCTGCTTCAAATCGTTAAAGATTCAGTACAGGAAAAGCGTTGTTATCTTACATTCGATGACGGTCCTACAGAAAATATAACTCCGCAAATTCTTGATACTTTGAGAAAATACAATATTAAAGCCACGTTCTTTGAAGTCGGTTCACTTATCGACTCAAACTTTGATATGGCAAGACGAGTATATGAAGAGGGACATCTTATAGCAAACCACTCTGATGGACATAACTATGAGAAATTATATGCGTCAACAGACACATTTATTAATGAAGTAAACGCTTGTTTCCAAAAAATTGACGCAGTTACAGGCGGCGCTCAAACAATGCGACTTGTACGTTTTCCTGGCGGCAGCTATAAATCAAGTGCAGACAGTTTTTCGCCTGTAAAGCAAGAATGTAAAGCAGTATTGAAAGAAAACGGTTATTATTATTGTGACTGGAACGCGCTAAATGGTGACGCAGAGGGTAAAAAGAAAGATGCACAAGGTCTTTTGGATTACCTAAAGTCAAATATGCCAAGTGGTCAAAATGTTGTCATTCTTATGCACGATGCCGCCGCTAAACAGTCAACAGCGGATAGCTTACCGCTTATTATCGAATACTTGATTTCAGAGGGATATACATTCCACAGACTTGACGATATTAATTATCAAGCCGCCGTCACAACAATATCCCCTGAAAGCGGTGAAACAGCCACAACAACTACTTCAACCGATACAACAAATACAGCAAGCACAACAAATCCAACAAATACAACAAACCCAACAAGTACAACAAATCCAACAGCCGACACAGCAAACGCACAAAACAGCAATACACAATCGGCAACAGACAAACCTGTACAGGCACAAAATACCCAAAACATAACCCCTGCCCCTGCACAGTCGGGTACAGCAATTATAATTCAATAAACAAAAAGAACTGCGAATAATCGCAGTTCTTTTTTTGCTAAAATCCTATTCTTTTTCTGTTTTTAATCAATATCGGTACAATAATCGCCGATGCAACCATACTCATACACCACTGTATCGGTGATGAAATAAGCGATACAAGTGCGGTTTCGTATCCCATAAGCGGAATTTCCGCAACAAAGTAACCGCCCGTAACAATCACAAGTGCAACGATACCGCCGATTATAAAATGTTTTATATCAACGTGTCCGTAAACGATTTTACCGATTGCAAATCCCATAATACCTTTAATAATAAATGTCGGTATACAGAATATCGGATAACCCGAAATAAAATCTGCCAAGCTATGTCCTATCGCTCCGACAATCGCACCGGGTATAGGTCCGAGTATCATTGCAGCCACATAAATTATGCAGTCGCCGAAATGCACATATCCGCCGCCTATCGGCACTTTCGGCACAATAGTAAGTACGCACGCCAACGCCGTAAGCATTGCCACTCTAACAAATTGTTTAGTATTCATCGTATTCCCCTTCTGTAAGTTCCGTCACTGTTTTATCTTCAAGTGATTTCTTTACATTTATAATTCTTTGATTTTCAGACCCTCTGAATTTCAATTTCAAATTTTTCTTTTCCGCCACAAACGCACCGTCAACAAGCACGTCAATATACTTTAAAATATCTTCACATTCTCCGACAAGCTCTTCAAAAGTAAAACCACTGTAACACCATACGGTTTTATTCGGAAAATGTTCCTTTATTGTTTTTAATATATATTGTACCGCCATGCGATTTTCCTTTTCAAAAGGCTCACCGCCGAGCAGGCTGAAACCTTTTATATACTCCTTATCCATTGCGGTTATAATTTCGTTCATTGTATCATCCGTGAACTCATTGCCATAGCAAAAATCCCACGTTTCACTGTTAAAGCAGTCCTTACAGTGACGCCTGCAACCGCTGACAAAAAGCGATACTCTCACGCCTGTTCCGTTTGCAATGTCTGTTTTCTTTATATTCCCATAATACATAATTAATTTCCACAGCATTTCTGCCCACAAATAGTAATTAAAAACCTTAACTGCTCTTGCTTGTGGGCTGACAAGGCGTTAAGTGGAAATTATGTCCATGTGCGTTCGCCATAGGCGAAAATCGCACGGACAATTAAATCAAATAACGTGATTTTTCACGTTATTTTCCCTTATTACAAATGCAAAACTCTGCTCTTAATCTCTTTCGTCTTTCCCGCATTCCAGAAATTTTCGCCGAGATAACCGCAAGTACGTCTTGTAACATTCAATTTACTGTGGTCTTTATTATGACATTGCGGACATTCCCATTCCATATTGTCATTAATCATAATCTCACCGTCAAAGCCGCAGTCTTGGCAATAGTCCGACTTTGTATTAAATTCGCCGTACTGAATGTTATCATAAATATACTTTACAAGCGTTTCAAGTGCAGGCAGGTTATTCTGCATATTCGGTATTTCCACATAAGAAATCGCACCGCCGAGCGAAATATTTTGAAAAAGAAACAGCAAGACGGCAGCGCAGCAGTGCAGATATTACGAGGTGGACAACATCTTCGTGTATATGGTG
>ENA-USUG01006829-USUG01006829.1-human-gut-metagenome-genome-assembly--contig:-NODE-6829-length-11648-cov-3.192032_pt1 | contig 11648 bp, 9 predicted proteins | sample MGYA00250059_ERZ773394 | MGnify/ENA primary metagenome ERZ773394 (study PRJEB29103, sample SAMN06111957) | human gut metagenome | biome: human gut; feature: ankylosing spondylitis patient; material... | reverse complement strand
ATTGACACCCGTGCAACAAATGTTGATGTTGAGCGTTACAACCAGAAGTATGATGACCTTGCAAGCGACAGCTCAAAATGCGGGATTTAAGACAGTAGCAGTGTATGATAAGGCAAATGACAAGAATCTGGCACAGATCTGGAATACGGCAGATATCTATTTGCCGGAATTTGATGATTTTAATGTTTTTTGGAACAGGGTGTCTGAGGAAGAGAAAGAACAGTTGCTGATTGTAGAATAAGAGGAGAATAAAAAAGCAGATTCGAATTCAAAGGAGAGATGCTCCAGTAGAATTCGAATCTGCTTTTTATCATATAATTGACTGGTCTGTCTTGTGTTTAGAGAAGGTGAATGCCGGCATCAGCAGCAGCTTCAACTACATTTTCAGGCCAGAGGGAAGACTGTACTTCACCGATATGAGCCTTTCTTAAGTAATACATACAGATACGGGACTGTCCGATACCGCCGCCGACTGTATATGGAAGCTCGCCGTTGAGCAGTGCCTTCTGGAATGGAAGTTCTGCACGATCTTCACATCCGGCTTCTTTGAGCTGTGCCTTTAACGAGTCTTCGTCAACACGGATTCCCATAGAAGAGAGTTCAAGACCGATGTCAAGAACCGGATAGTAAACGATAATGTCACCGTTCAGCTCCCAGTCATCATAGTCCGGAGCACGACCGTCATGTCTTTCGCCGGAAGCAAGTACGCCACCAATCTTGGAGATAAACACTGCGCCTTTTTCCTTCGCAATCGCTTTTTCACGTTCTTTGGTAGTAAGATCCGGATAAAGGTCTTCCAGCTCCTGTGTAGTGATGAAAAAGATATCATCAGGAAGAAGAGGATCAATATAGTTGTAACGTCTGGAAATGTATTCTTCTGTATCTTTCAGAGCCCGGTAGACTTTGCGGACAGTGTACTGAAGTGTCTCTGTGTTACGTTCTTCCTTAGAAATTACTTTTTCCCAGTCCCACTGGTCAACATACAGGGAATGGATGTTGTCTGTATCTTCATCACGACGTATCGCACTCATATCTGTGTAAAGTCCTTCGCCGGAATGGAAATTATAATTCTTCAATGCATATCTCTTCCATTTTGCAAGAGAATGAACGATCTCTGCAACAGAACCATCCTGTTCTTTGATGTCAAAGGAAACCGGACGTTCCACACCGTTTAAGTTATCATTCAGACCGGATTCCGGACGGACAAACAGTGGTGCTGACACTCGTGTCAGGTGGAGATTCTTTGCAAGAGCACGCTCGAAGTGGTCTTTCACTTCTTTGATGGCTACTTCTGTCTCACGAATTGTAAGAGGGGAATGATAGCCAGCAGGTATTCTTAACTGTTCCATAATAAACTCCTTTATGTTAGCATTTTATTGCTGTTCACAGTATTATGCGCTCAGCAATAGCATTTCTCTTCTATTTTAAGTGGAGAAGAATAAGAAGTCAATGGAAAGGTGAAATGAACACTTGTAATCAGTAAAAAAAATTGCTAAAATGAGCAGTAGTGAGTAATAAATAGTAAGGGACGAAGGTGTAAATAATGAATGTAAATGATATGATTGATACAATTCTGAATTTTGACCTGGATGTTGTTCTGGCTGGACTTAATGAAAGCAGTCATCATTTGAGTCAGATGGAATTTATTTCTCTGATCGTTATAACGGCCGGAGCGGTACTGTTATGTCTGACGGGGCTGAAACTGGTACGTTTCTGGTCTGTGATCGCAGGATTGTCAGCAGGATGCGCAGCCGGAATTGCGGTCGGAGCGATTGCAGGTCTGGATCAGACGATCGCATTGGCGGCAGGAGCAGGTGTGGGACTTGTATTGGCGGTGCTTGGTGCATGGAAGAAACAGATTGGTGGATTTGTGACAGTAGTGGTACTTGTCTTTGTTGTCAGTGTACATCTGATGAAACCACAGGATCTTATTATGTATGGAATCTGTGCGGGTATCGGTCTTGTGTGTGCATTGCTTTCTATTAAGTTTCATAACTTTATGCTGATTGCTTCTTCTTCTGTGTTTGGAGCAATGGCAGCGGGCAGCAGTATCTTTTATCTGCAGCCATATAAAAACGGAATGATCCATGTGGCACTTTGTGTTGCAATTGGTGCACTTAGTATCTGGATCCAGCTTCTTTTGGAATCCGGAAAACGTAAGAAAAAGAATTTACTTAAAGCTGCAGAGATCCGTGAAGAACACTCTACAGAAAATGAAGTCGAGAAGGCAAGGGCACTGGTTGAGAATCTGGATGATTTTGATGAGCTGGATGAGATCATGGAGAGTCTTCCGGAAAATGTCCTGAAAGAAGACAAGGGCACAACAGTTGTCAGCATGGATGAATTTGATGATCTTGAAGATGACCTGGAAGAGGATGAAGTGGAGAACTTTAAAGAAGAGAAGTTTGATGTAGACGAGGAAGACTGGGAGGAAGACGTCGAAATTGAAGTAACTGCTGATGAGGCAGATGCGACAGAGGATTATGATTTTGATGAAGATCCGGATGACTTAGATGACTTGAATGATCTGGAAAATCTGGATGACTTAGATGATTTGGATGATCTGGATGATTTAGATTATCTTGATGACGATGATGATATCGAGTTTCTGGATGAAGATGAGTAGATAAAAAAGCTATCGATTACAATAACTTAACACATACCTGTGTTGTTATCGTAGTCGATAGCTTTTGTATTATCTTACTGCTGTAAATACTCCGCGGAGATCATGGATTACATGTCTTGGACATTTTACAGAGCACATTCCACAGCTTAAGCAGATGTCTTCCTGGATTACTGCGCAATTATCTTCTACATGAATTGCACCAGCAGTACATGTTTTTTCACAAATACCGCATCCAATACAACTGACTTCACACTGTTTACGTGCAACAGCTCCTTTTTCTTTGTTAGAGCATTTTACTACAATGTAGTTTGCACATTCGTGAATCTTGATCAGGTTCTGTGGACAGACTTTTGCACACTGTCCACAGGCAATACATTTTTCTTCGTCTACTTCGGCAACGCCATATTCATTCATGGAAATCGCGCCGAATTTACATTTTTCTATACAGGCTCCACATCCGATGCAGCCATCTTTGCATCCACCGTCTTCAGAGCCGGCTGCGCGGCAGCCACCGTTACAGGCAACCAGAGCTGCCCGGTAAGGAAATCTCTTTTTAATTGCCATGATTATTTCTTCCTTTCGTATGGTGTGTTAGAAAGAGGAAGGCTGTAGCGTCTTTCTCCGTCAAATCTGCAATATGCATCCGCGATTGCAGGAGCAGTAGGGATGGATGTGATCTCTCCGATACCGATTGCTCCACAGGCAACATCCAGACCAGGTTTATCAATAACGATTGCTTCAATCTCAGGAACTTCGTGAGAACGGAAAAGTCCTAAGGAACCATATTTGTCAATTGGTTTACAGTTGTCATCGATTGGATACTGCTCTCTGAGTGCATATCCCATTGACATTACAACACCGCCTTCAATCTGACCTTCGCAGGAGAGAGGGTTGACAGCTTTACCAACATCATGTGCGGCAATCATTTTCTCAATCTTACCTGTCTTAGGATCAAGGATGCAGACCTGAGTTGCATATCCATAAGCAACGTGAGATATTGGATTAGGCACATCTGCACCAAGTGGATGAGTCTTAGCGAGATACTCTCCGTAGAAAGTTTCTCCAATCATATCTTTCATGGATTTACCGCTGTTTTTCGCTTCCATGAATTTTTCACATGCTCTGCGGCACGCTTCACCGGTTACAAGTGTCTGACGAGAACCGGAAGTTGTACCGGAATCAGGTGAAATCCATGTGTTGCTTCGCTCATAGACGATATCATCACGGGAAAGATCTGTATTTGTAACGATCATCTGTACAAGTACAGTACCAAGTCCCTGACCAATACAGGAAGCACCGGTGAAGATGTGAAGTTTTTCATCTTCTTCAACTATTAATTTTACACGTCCTGTATCTGGAATACCAACACCAACGCCGGCATTCTTCATAGCACAACCAAGTCCAACAGCCTTACCGGCCGCAAGTGCAGCATCATACTCTTCTTTGACAGCCTCCAGTGTCTCTACAAGACCTGTAGAGTTATCTACAATTTGTCCGTTCGGAAGTACTTCGCCTGGACGGATCGCATTACGGTAATGGATTTCCCAAGGTGTGATACCTACCTTATCAGCCATCATGTTCAGAAGTGTCTCTGTTGCGAAACAAGTCTGTGTAACACCAAATCCGCGGAATGCTCCGGCTGGTGGGTTATTTGTATAGTAAGCAGTTCCTTCAATCTCAAAGTTTTCATAATGGTAAGGTCCTGCTGCATGTGTACATGCACGTTCAAGAACCGGGCCACCAAGAGAAGCGAATGCACCTGTGTCAGATTTAACAATCGCTTTTACACCCTGGATCACTCCGTTCTCATCGCATCCCATTGTCATATCCATGTAGAATGGGTGACGTTTTGGATGAACAAGCAAGGATTCTGCTCTGGATAATTTCATCTTTATCGGTTTCTTTGTTACGTAAGTAAGCAATGCACCTAAATGCTGAACAGTCATGTCCTCTTTGCCACCGAAACCACCGCCGACTAATGCGTTCTGAACCTTTACTTTATCTGTTCCAAGCATAAGTGTAACTTCGTGTAGTGTCTGGTGAGCAGACTGGTCTGTTGAATATACGAAAATGTCACCGTCTTCATCATAGAAAGAAACAGCACATTCCGGTTCAAGGAAAGCATGCTCAGTCCAAGGTGTCTCAAAGTGATGTGAGATCACGTACTTGGAATTCTTGATTGCTTCTTCCGCATTTCCGCGGCTGATGTGCTTATAAGCACATACGTTAGTCTCTTCTTCATCATAAACAAGAGGTGCATCCGGAGCAGCAGCTTCTTCCACTGTATGCACATGAGGAAGTACTTCATATTCAACTTTAATAAGTTTCTTTGCTTTTTCTACAGTTGCCATGTCAGTTGCAGCTACAAGGGCAATTGCATCTCCGAGATAATGAGTCAGTCCACCAACCGGAATCAGTGAATACTGATCATGTTTTAAGTGTCCGATCTTATTCTCCCCAGGAATATCATCGGCTGTTACAACTGCTTCTACGCCAGGTAGAGCCTCGGCAGCAGAGGTATCAATAGAAAGTACGCGAGCTCGTGGATATTTACTACGAAGAGCAGCGCCATAGAGCATTCCTTCCGGATAATAGTCATCCGGATATTTACCTGTTCCAAGCACTTTTTCTTCAACATCTATACGAGAAACACGGGAACCAAGAGTCCAGCTAGGATCTCCATCATCTGGTAAAACCCCTTCTTTCAGAATCTTAGCTGCCAGACGTACCGCGTCCATGATCTTAACATATCCTGTACAGCGGCAATAGTTGTTGCGCAGCGCATAGCGAATCTCATCATCGGTTGGTTCCGGATTTACATCCAAAAGTGCTTTTGTGCACATAACCATACCAGGAATACAGAATCCGCACTGTACCGCGCCTGCCTTCCCGTAAGCATAAGTGTAAACTTTCTGTTCCCAATCAGAAAGTCCCTCGACTGTGATGACATTCTTTCCGGACAATGAATCTGTGTCAGGTACGCAGGATTTGCAAGTCTGTCCATCAATGATAACAGTACAGGCTCCACAAGCGCCTTCGCTGCAGCCATCCTTTGCAGAGGTAATGTGCAGCTCATCACGCAGGAACCGTAACAGTTTCTGATTCTTTGAGGGTGAGACTTCCTGACCATTTACTATAAATGATGCCATGTCAGTTACTCCTTTCTTTGTGACAAAATCCCCAAAGAAAAATCTTTGAGGAGTATGTGTTTGTTGTGTATTTTTAATTATATAAAGATACCTATAGGTATATTTTATCACATATTCAACAAAAAGCAACAACTATTCTAAAAAAGTTTTTTGACACCTAAAAATATTTTAGATGTATGACATAAAAAATGCATACCAGGACAAAAAGGGGGAGTATCACAAAATGATACTCCTTTGTAATTATCTTATATAAATTGTTCTTAGAAACCAAAAAGATTTACAACGCGATTTTAATTATCGTGTTCTTCTTCAAATGGATCGTCGTAATCATCTTCATCATCGTAATCATCTCCACCGCGGGAAGCAATTGCGAGAATCAGTGAAATAACAGCAAGTACACCACTTACACCGGCTAAAATCAGAAGCTCGAATTCATCTCCATGTTTCAGGAAAGCAAAAACAGCACTGCCGATATAGACAATCATCGGGATAAGGAATGCAAAAAGTGTATCACGGTTATTCATGATGAAGTATAACAGTGCAGTGACAAGCATACAAAGAGCAACAATGACATAATTCATGCCAGGAGCAGAAGTTACGTCAGCTCCTGATGTGCTGAGTCCTGTTACGAAACCTTTATAAATACAGAAACCAAATGCAAGCAGGGAAATGATTCCAAGGATGATGCGTCCAGGTCTGAAACGTGGATATTCGTCTACGTATTCATATTCATCATCATCTTCATCATCAGAGGATTTCTCATCATCATAGTCATCCATTTTTCTGGATTTTACATCTTCTTTTGCTTTTGCAGTTTCGGCTTCTTCTTTCTTTTTCTTCTTGGCAGCTTTACTGTCAGGGTCAGTTGCAAGCATATCTTCGTATCCCTTGCGAACTGCTTTTTCACGCTTATCACGGATCTCTTCAGCTGGAATATTCCCATATTTCTGCTCTTCGGAATCATCAGTAGCATCAGTGGAAGCAGTGGCAGCTTTCTGTGCAGCGGCTTTGCGTGCTCTGGCTCTTTCTTTAAGGATACGCTCAGCTTCCTCTTCTGAAATCCCTTTATCAGCAGCAAGGCGGGCAATCGCTTCTTTACGGGCACGCGCTTTTGCTTCTCTGCGGGCAGCAGCTTCAGCTTTTGCCTTTTCTTCAGCAGCGCGGGCAGCAGCTTCAGCTTTTGCCTTCTCTTCAGCAGCACGAGCCTCGGCTTCAGATTTTGCTTTCTCTTCTGCAGCTTTCTTGGCAGCGATCTTCTTTGCACGTTGTTTATCAAGGTTCCATTGCTTTTTACAGCTATGGCAGATTGCATATTCATTAAAGATTGGATCCCCGTTTTCGCTGGTGCCAATCTGCTTATTCTGCAAATCCAGGTCTTTTCCACATATTGGGCACTTCATATTAATCATGTACTCCTCTCTTTTGTATCAAAATATTTATAACAGATTTATTATAGCATCTTAAAAGAGGAAGAACAACGAAAAAAGTGTGTTTTACATAAAATGTTTTAGAAAAACTCAAAATTGCGCAAGAATTTAGTTTAAATTCATAAGAAATGGTGGACTTTAAAAATTTAATGTGTTAAAATCAAAAAGTGGCCTGAGAAGGCAAAAGGTATTGTTATGGTTTATGGTATGCCGTAAGCCATCATATAATTAGCCGGTTGAGAAGGAGATTGTTTCGTATGAGTAAGAAGATCAGAACCGAGGCAGTAGATTATTTGTTTCAGGCAATCTTAAGCCTTGAGAATAAAGAAGAGTGTTATACATTTTTTGAAGACATCTGTACGATCAATGAGCTGCTTTCATTGTCACAGAGATTTGAAGTGGCAAGAATGCTCCGTGAACAGAAGACATATCTGGAGATTGCGGAGAAGACAGGAGCATCTACTGCGACAATCAGTCGTGTGAACCGTTCTCTTAATTATGGGAATGATGGATATGATATGGTTTTCAAACGTGTAGGGCTTGCTGAGGAAGAGAATGGAACGGAAGAATAACACTTGAGAATTAAGCTTACAATAAGATACCTTTTATCAATCAAAAGATACAGCCTGCGAAAGATCCTGATAAAGTCTTTCGCAGGCTGTATCTCGTTTTAAACAGAATTGTTTATTTCCCTTTCTTTTTCTCTTCGTTTTTTGAAGACTTGGAAGAGAGGTCATCAATGATTCGCTCAATGATCATTTTCTTGATATATACATCAAAACTTAAACTGCATATAAATGCGAACTGCTGTAAAATCTCCTTATCCTCTCCTTCTGCAAGATGAAGGAAAGTTTCAGCAGATTTCTCATAAGTAGCAGTTACATTCTCTTTGATGGAATCCAGTTGTTCTTTTTCAATCTTGCAGACTTCTTTGTAAATATCTGCTAATTCAAAAGAGCTTCCATCCGGAAAATATTTCTCTGTGAGCGGTGCAAGAACTGTCTCAATATCTTTGATTGAAAGGATATTTTTAAAATAATAAATGAAGACCAGAAGGAGCAGGTGCTCTCTGGAATACTTCTTCTTCACAGGGGGTGGAAGAAGATTGTTCTTCGTATAATTATTGATCATGGTCTTGGTCAGGATCTTATCATCCGGGTAACGTTTGGTCGAAGCCAACTGTTCATCCATAAAAGTAGTTACTTGATCCATGTAAAGATCAATATTCGGAACATCGCCGGGATGCACATAACTTAAAGAAGAAAGTTCTCCTAAAATGCTGTTTAACAGATTACTTGTATCTATATTCATGTTATCACCTCAATACATTTATTATATAGTATTTAAAACTAGATAGCAAGCAAAAGATAAGAAGGCCGGAAAATGTAGTTGACAAACAGGAACGTGTGTTTGATAATGGGAATACATTTACAGATATCTTTATAACTTTAAAGGAGTGGAAAGATGAGCATTTATGATAAATTAAATGAACCACAGAGAGAGGCTGTTTACCACACGGACGGTCCTCTTCTGATCCTTGCCGGAGCAGGTTCAGGAAAAACAAGAGTTCTGACGCACAGGATCGCATATCTGATCGGAGAACGTGGCGTGAACCCATGGAATATCCTTGCAATCACATTTACGAACAAAGCGGCAGAAGAGATGCGCCAGCGTGTGGATAACCTTGTCGGTTTTGGAGCAGAAAGTGTATGGGTGAGCACATTTCATTCTGCATGTGTGCGTATTTTGAGAAGGTTTATTGACAGATTAGGGTATGAGAATCATTTTACTATATATGATACAGATGATCAGAAGACATTAATTAAGGAAGTCTGTCGGAAAGTAGATGTGGATACGAAAGTGTTTAAAGAAAGAAGTCTGCTTTCAGCAATTTCATCTGCCAAGAATGAGATGATCCTTCCAGATGAATTTGAACTGAATGCCGGAGGAGACTTTGCAAAGATGAAGATTGCTAAGGTTTACCGTGAGTATGAGGCGCAGATGAGAGCGAATAATGCACTGGATTTTGATGATCTGCTTGTAAAGACAGTACAGCTTTTGCAGACACAGCCGGATGTGCTTGAGAGTTATCAGGAAAGATTCCGCTATATTATGGTAGATGAATATCAGGATACAAATACAGTCCAGTTTCAGCTGGTAAGCCTTCTTGCAGGAAAATATAAGAATCTTTGTGTCGTTGGAGATGATGACCAGTCAATCTACAAGTTCCGTGGAGCGAATATCCGGAATATTCTTGACTTTGAGCATGAATTTCCGGATGCAAAGGTGATCAAGCTGGAGCAGAACTACAGATCTACAGGAAATATTCTGAATGCAGCGAACAGTGTGATTGCGAATAACCGTGGAAGAAAGGAAAAATCACTTTGGACGGAGAACGGAGAAGGCGAACTGATTCGTCTGCGTCAGTTTGATACTGCGTTTGATGAGGCAGATTTCATTGGAGAAGATATCAAAAGTGCTGTCAGACAGGGTGGTTCCTATAATGACAGTGCAGTTCTTTATCGTACGAATGCACAATCCCGTCTGCTGGAAGAGAAGTTTATTGCCATGAACATTCCTTATAAGATTGTCGGTGGAGTGAATTTCTATGCGAGAAGAGAGATTAAAGATCTTCTTGCTTATCTCAAGACAATCGACAATGGACGTGATGATGTTGCGGTTAGAAGAATCATTAATGTCCCAAAGAGAGGAATCGGTCTTACAACAATTAACCGGATTCAGGAGTCTGCGACAGAACGTGGAATTGGGTTTTATGAGGCTTTACTGGCACCGGGGCTGATCGCAGGAGTGGGAAGAAGTGCAACAAAACTGGACTCTTTTGCGGCATTGATCGAGTATTTTAAGACGTTGGCAGAAGAGATGAGCATCACAGATCTTTTACAGGAAGTGATTGAGAAGACAGGATATATAGAAAGCCTTGAAAATGAAGATAAAGAAGAGGCGAAAACAAGAAAAGAGAATATAGATGAGCTGATCAGTAAGGCGGCAACTTATGAGGAAAGTTGTCAGGATAAAGATGAAAAGGCAACATTGAGTGGATTCCTTGAAGAAGTTGCTTTGGTTGCGGATATTGACAGTCTGGATGAAGACCAGGAATATGTTGTTCTGATGACTTTACATAGTGCAAAGGGACTTGAATTTCCACGTGTTTATCTTGCAGGGATGGAAGATGGGCTTTTCCCGGGATATATGAGTATTAATGCAGGAGACAGAGAAGAACTGGAAGAAGAGCGGAGACTTTGTTATGTTGGAATCACAAGGGCAGAGCAGGAACTGACTTTGACAAGTGCGCGCAGAAGAATGGTGCACGGTGAGACACAGTACAATCCGATGTCAAGATTTGTGAAAGAGATCCCGAGGGAACTGCTTGATACAGGAAACAAGAAGTTTACTCAGGAGACGGAGATGCCAGCACAGCAGAATACATATGCACGTGCCAGAGAAGCATTTCGGGCACAGGCATTCGGAGGAGCATTTGGCGGAATGGCACCTGCGAAGAATCAGGGAACGAGTAAGACAGTTACAGGAAGTCAGGCACTGGCATCCCTGCAGAAGGGCAGTCAGCTGGCAGCAGGTGGAAATGGTCCACTTGGTTATGAGGTCGGAGACCGGGTACGTCATGTGAAGTTTGGGGAAGGAACAGTAACGGATATCAAAGAAGGCGGACGAGATCACGAGGTTACGATTGAATTTGACAGTGTCGGAACACGCAAGATGTTTGCAAAATTTGCCAAGCTTGTAAAGGTATGAGAAAGTTATAAAAAAATGATAAATCAGTAGTAATATGAATCGTCAGGTGTTATAATAAACACAGATTATCTGTCACCACAAAAGGTGAAGAAAGGACGTGTTAATATGAACAAGAGAATAGAAGACATCATTGCAGAAACAAGATTGAACGAGATTCTTCATAAGAATGAGGCTGAGAAGCAGAAGAACACAGTAATCTGGACACTGGCTATCATCGGAGCAGTAGCAGCAGTAGCTGCAATCGCTTATGCAGTATATCGTTTCGTATCACCGGATTATCTTGATGATTTTGAAGATGATTTTGATGACGATTTTGATGATTACTTCAGCGAGGATGATCAGGTATAATTCTTGAGTGAATTGCAAAAGTGCAGACAGGGTGTGAGAAGAAACCATCCTGTCTGTTTTTCTGTTAAAAATAGATTAGAATTGATAGGAGAAAAGGATGAAAAAAGGTCAGATCTACGAAGGGATTATTGAACGTGTAGATTTCCCAAACAAGGGGATTGTATTTGTTCCGGAGGAAGAACAGTATGTTATTGTGAAAAATGGGATTCCGGGACAGAAGATCCGTTTTATGATAAATAAATTTAAAAGAGGAAATGCAGAAGGAAGACTTCTTGAAGTGTTGGATAAATCTCCATTACAGACAAGAGAGACGGTGTGTAGTATCTT
>ENA-USUG01006827-USUG01006827.1-human-gut-metagenome-genome-assembly--contig:-NODE-6827-length-11652-cov-9.765011_pt1 | contig 11652 bp, 9 predicted proteins | sample MGYA00250059_ERZ773394 | MGnify/ENA primary metagenome ERZ773394 (study PRJEB29103, sample SAMN06111957) | human gut metagenome | biome: human gut; feature: ankylosing spondylitis patient; material... | reverse complement strand
TTTTAACTTTCCTAACATTTCTTCAAGTTCTTTTTTGCTTTTTTCGTACTCTGCTACATATTTTTCTGTTTGTTTAATTGCTTGTTCTTTATCCATTGGTGGAAGTACACGTTCAATGTCTTTTTTAGTCAATTTAATTTTTGCCATTATTTCAAACCTCTTTCATTTTTTTGTTTTTCAGTTGATGCATTCTCTCATGCATTCTTCCATCTCTCTTCTCTCTTCTGCTATTCTTTCCATGCTTATTTTCTCAAATCTTCTCTTCCATTTTTCATGCTTTCCAAGTACGAGAGTATATGGCAACATATTCAAATAATACATCATATTTTCATTCATGCATTTCTCTAAAGTATTCTCAGATGAGGTATTTATGAAATCTTCGAATGATTTAATTTCCATGCTTTCTTCCTTTCCTCTTTCTGTCAGTTTTGGAAAGTGTCTTGCATAAAGCCACATAAAAAAACTGCAGAAAATAGATACGAGAAAACCTAAGATATAATCATAATTTTTTAACCCAGGTTCTACGAAGTATAAAAATGGGAAAATGCCTGTGAAGAAAAATATGATAAAAAATGTGAATGCCTCTTTTACAAGATATATTTTTGAACAAATTGAGATGTAAACTCCCCTTCCATGAAAGAAGAAAATACCATTTCTATTTTTCGTACATAGAAGATAAAAATGCATGATAAATTGTGGAAGAAGATATATCCATGCTGTATATAGGAAACTAGATACCACTACAGCCACAACGATTGAGAAAATGATGGACTGAAATTGGATATACATCGGAATTACCGTTGAAACATATACACTGAACCAAGAAAAAACAAGAGAAAGTGTTTTGCATGTAAGACTTTTCTTCTCCCATTTCTCATGCATTTTCTCATTTTTAATCGGAGTAAGATCTTGCATGACGTGTGGAATCTTCTTTTTCAAATCATGAAACGTGATTTCGGATGTATCTGAGAAAAGACGTTCGAAAATACATTCGAGTACTTGATCTCCATGATATTGTTTAGTTTCCATGATGCGACCATCTTTGATTCTTAGATATCCGAGAGAAAATAAGTGAAAAATGCATGAAAGAATGGTAATTGGCGTGATGCTACTATATTTAAGAAGCGAGACATCAAATGGTGTGATGTTGGATGAGAGATGTGAAGAGGGAGAAGATGTGGGAATAGACGAGTGATTCCCATATTTCTCGAAGAGGAGAATGATGGAGAAAAGCATGAAGAGTGGGAGAAGAAAAAGTGGAATATACATTTGTGAGGACCTCCTTTGGTGGTGTAGTTGTAATCGTTGTTAATTTTGAAAAGTTGGCTTTTCAAGCACCAAAAGCCAAGTTTTGAGTGTAAAAGTTGGCTTTTGACGATTGAAGTTTTATTTTTTCTTTTATGATATTATTTTCATGTATTGTATATTCCGATTCTTGGCGTAATAGGTTTATAGTGGTTATTTTTTGTTAATATAATAAGAAAATGATAATAAAGATATGAGTTTCTTAATCAATTTTTCTTACCTAAATCACCCTGTTTTTTTACTCAATTTAGGTAAGAAAAATTTTTCAAGGAATTGCTCAACCATGGGCTTTAGCGACATTTTTGGAGCAAAAAAAAGTATAAAAAAAAGTACTATATAAACAAAAAAAAATATGAGATATCATTCTGAAATGCAACATAAAATGTTGATTTCATATTGGTATTTATTCATACAAACACATTAATATATTTATAACATCATTTCACTTTTCTCTTTATGTTCGTTTCATTTATATAAACAAATAGATATTATTTCAATAAAATATTGTGTGTTTGCGAAAATGTATTTATAAACTATATTAAAAATAAATCTTGAGTTTCTACCAAATTTGTCAAATTAAGTAGAAACTCAAGATTTTAAAATGTAGTATCTATTAGTTTTTCTTGTAATCTTCTACTTATTTTTGAATTTTTTTACTAGATATGTTAAGTTCAAATAACAAGAACTCTGTTGCAATGCAACAGAGTTCTATATTTAAGAAGAATTAATAAATTTTAATTTGACAAAAGACAAAATACTCTATCACAATGATCTGTATACAAACATGTTTCACATTTCAAATCATTCATAGCTTGTTCAAATAATTCTTCATCAGTTGGCAGTTTATAATTTTCAATTTTTTGAACTAAATCTACATCTGTAATTCCAAGTTCATATGTACCATTTTTTCTTGTATATGGCTCAACTACTCCAAAAAATGCAACACAATCTCCAATTTTTATTTTTTCCTTTTTTAATTCTTTAGTATCAAATATCCAAACATGATCTTCTTTTGAATCATAAATATTTCCACCATATTCCCATTCTACAAAGATCTTTTCAAATAAATAATGTCCATTTTTTATTTGAATTACTTTTCCTTTAAATTCTCCATAACCGCCTGCATCATAATAACAACCTTTAAATCCTTCTCTTTTACATTTTGCAATATCAATATTTTTCATAAAAATTTCTCCTTTTTATTTATTTTAAATTTAATATACTTATATTATAGATTATTGTTGAAAGAATATAAAAGAAAAAATGGAAAAATTTGATATTTGTGAGAAAATTGAGAAAATAAAATACCTACTAGATTCATGAGAATGAAGTAGGTATGGTTAGGGGTGAGTAATTAAAATATTAAAATATGATTTTCACATTCTTTAATTAAATCATCAATTACTTCTAATCTAAGAGAATAATAATGATCTGGTAAAATATGTCCATAGATTTTTTTCTTTAAAACATCTATTTTTTATAATAGGTATTTTTACTATTTATATGTTTCTGTAGATGAATCATTATTAATTCTTAATCTTTTTTTTAATTTATCTTGATTGATAACTAAATAATTATGAAACTCTTCATATTTTTGATTATAAACATCTTCATCATCTATAATTTGATTAATTTCAAAATCTGATAACTTATCTTTTGATTGAAGATATGTTTTAAATAATTTTTTTTCTTGTAATAATTTATCTTCATATTCTTTAATTAAATCATTAATTACTTCTAACCGAAGATTGTAAATTGGATCATTGTTAACAAAAATCATAATGATAATTGTCAATATTAGGATAATAATTATTAATCCAATTGTTTGTAAATCATAACTAGAAAAGTTTATTTTTATATCAAATTTTGACTGTAAATATTTTGATATAAGTCTAATTTTATCCAAAAATACTATTAATAAAGAAATTGTAGATATATATATTGATTTGTTTTCATCAGCATCTTTATTTTTTAATATTTTAATTTTAGCATTTTTTAATGTAATAATTTTGTCTTTATACTTAGAAATTTCCAATTCTTCTAATTTACATATTATATTTTCTTTGTAAGAATTATAATTTAAGTTTTGTTTATTAGTATAAAAATCTTTGTATACATCTTGTTCCCAATTATCATCTTTCTTATTTTGAGCAAAATTAATTTTTAATGTCATAAAATAAATTTTTATTAATCTTATACATGTTGAAAGACACTTTAATATAAGTAGAAAATACAAAAAACATATAATACATATAAGTATAAAATTAATCATCTTCTTTTCTCACCTCCTTTCAAAAATTTTCTCTAAATAAATTTCTCATAATTAATGTTTTTTACTAATTTTTCTTGAATGACATCATTCTTATTTCTAAATTCTAAAATTAAAATGGAATCAATAGTTTTATCAATAATTTTCTCTAATTTATATCCATCAAGTTTGATTGCATGTCTATATGAAACTTGTCTTTTAAATTTTGAATGATAAAAAGTTGTATTCAATCTTCTATCTAATTCTTCAACTACAATTTTCTTTCTAACATCATTTAAAATACAATAATTTAGATTCTTTTTTAAATGTTTTTTACTTGAATTTTTTTATTATTTATTAAATAAAAAATTGTCTTCTGAATCTACCCCACGGGCTTGCCCGTGTGGTTCTATAGTATGTACATTTAGATACTACTCTCACAACGACTGTGTTTGTTAATATCTAGTAATATAGAGACTATAAAACATTTGCTGTCGTGTTCCACCCAAGAGGATGTATTAACAATCGGCAGCCTGATTCTCAATGAGGACGTGATTTGTCAAACCACAGAAGAGTTCTAATTCTTTATGTATTTATATATATACCATTCATTGACATTTGTCAAGTGTTTTTTCAAAAATATTTTGTATTTTTTCGTTGAGAAATATGCTTTCGCATACATAGAAAAATGATTGATATTTTTTGAAACATGCTTGACACGATTTCGAGAATATTTTGAAGATTGAGAAAGTATGATTGAGAAAACGAAGAAAAAAGGTGAGAAATAATGCATGATTTGATGATATATTGAAAGCGTTTTATATATAATTGACTATAAAATTTCCCAAGTGGAAATTTAAAAAATATTTACAAACATTGATTTTTTATAATTAAGGATTATGATATGTTGTTTAAATATAGAAAATAGCAAAAACGGAGTCAAAAATCATGAAAAAATACATCATTACCCTACTAACTGTTGTGTTAGTATGCACATTCTTGACAGCATGTAGTCAAAAAGCAAACGAAAAAAAACATAACGTAATAGAGAATCCTACAGCTTCACAGGATACAATAAAAATTGTTTTCCCAAAGCAATTTGAATCATTGTCTGGATATACTGAAGAAGCACTAGTTGACTATCTCAAAAAAAACAGTGACGGAAATTATCAGAAAATCGAATGTATTGATGGGCAAGTTAATATGGTTGCTACTCAAGAAGAAATTGAGTATTGGAAAAGATATGTTGAAAAACATATAGATGATCAAAAGGTAGTATTCACAAGTATCAATAAGACGTATGATATATATTGCAATGATTCATATAATACTATTAATATGTACTATGATCAAGAACTTTCATTTAAAAAAGCATTTTCCGTCGTAGGGAAAACTGCTATATATTGTGCTATGTATCAGATATTAGATGGCAATCCTGACTATTCAATTTATCTAAATATTTATAATGTTGATACAGGGAAATTAGTAGTTGGTGGGAATCTAATGAATGACGAAGTTTCATATACCGATGATGACTGGGAAAAAACCTTCTAGAAAAAAGAAAATTAAACAAATTATATAAGACTAACTGCCCTATTGGAATTAAATGTGATTGATCTCTTTTGAAAAAATGTAGACACGATTTTGATAATATATAGAAGATTTAGAAAGTATGATTGAGAAAATGAGGGGAGAAGGTGGTAAATAATGCATGATTTGGTGATATATTGAAAGCGTTTTATATATAATTGAATATAAAATTTCCCAAGTGGAAATCTAAAAAATACTTACAAACATTGATTTTTTCAATGGGTTTGAGAAAATAAAGATTTTGGTTAATCAGTTGGGAAAAACTGAAGAAATGTGGGAGAATCAATGGTTATAAGTTGTTTAGATTTTAAAAATGTTGATTTTACAGGTTTGTATATAACAATAGTTGAATTTTAATTTACTTGAAAGTAACAATCATTTCAAAAATCAATCATTTGTATATAACAATAGTTGAATTTTAATTATAGTATACTTTTACTTCTTTTATCAATTGATAAAGTTTGTATTTAACAATAGTTGAATTTTAATTAATAAGAAAGGAAGATTTATGAGACTAAAATTAAACTTTGAATTAAATAAACCTTATATTGAGGTAGAATATCGGAAAACATTTATCAGCTATTTGAAATATTGTTTATCTGATGTTGATGAAAAATATTTCAAACAATATTATGATAACACAAAGAAAAAGAACTTTACATTTAGTGTATTTTTACCAAATCCTAAAAAAGAAAATGATATGTTCCATTTAGATTCAAATACTATTTCTTTTGACATATCATTTCAAAATGATAAAGATTATTTTTTATTTTATAGTTGTTTTTTAAGACAAGTAAATAAAACTTTTAATATCAAACATAATCAAATGAAACTTATTTCTATCAACAGAATGAATGAACAAACAATTAAAAATGATTGTATTCTTGTAAAAACATTAAGTCCTATTTGTATTGTAGATCATAATCATGATCTTCATGATAATAAAAAAGATTACTATTATTCAATTGATGACAAAGCATTTTGTGATATTTTCGAAGAAAAAACAAATCTTCGTATTCAACCAATTGATTGTAAAAAAGTTGTTATAACTCATTACAATATTTCATTTCCTACAACCAGTGGTATATTTGTATTATCTGGACAGCCAAAAGATCTTGAAAGCGTCTATAAAGGTGGCATTGGAAACAATACAGGACAAGGATTTGGAATGATTAAAATATTATAAGGGGTGAAAAATTATTGAAAACAATTCTAGAAGATGGAAGAATTAAACTTGAATGTAGTGATTGGAGATATGGAGTTGCTATTCTTGGTCTCATTCGTTATTTTGATGATAATTTTCTTGACTATGAGATAAAAGATGATTCGATTATTTATGATAAATCGAATATCAATAAAGAAAATTTTGTGAAATACATTTTAACGAGATACAAAGATTATCATTTTGCATACATCGATTTGGTAGATAGTTTAAGTAAAGAAACTTATACAGAAGACGAAATCAAAGATATGAATAAAAAATTATCATCTCCAAAGCCAATTGAATCTTTGAATTTGCATTTTGATGGTACAAATCAAGAAGATTTATTAAAAATTCTTGAAGAAAATAAAGAAAAACTTGTGTTAGATATTTTTAAAAATCGGAAAAATAATGGCTATATAATGTATTGTAATCCAAGTTGTTTGTTTGAACCTGATAGTAATATTTGTCGAGTGAATGGATTTTATGTGGATACAAACTTGAAGAAGAATTTGTTATCATGGAATACCGATAATTCAACTTTTGAAAGTGAAGATATTCAAGAATTTGATTTTATTCCATTTGGATTCTCTATGGATAAAGTATCAATTTTTGTAAATAATAATTTTTCTATTAATTCATTGATTGAAGGTAACAATCATTTCAAAAAGCAATCTGGTATATTATCATTATACAAATATATTTCAGAACTTGGTGAAAAAAATATTTACAATAATATTGAAGTTATCATTAAAGAACAAGGGAAAACATATTATCAAAATTTATATATTGAAAAATCATTGATTGATAAATTGAAATTAATCAGAGAAATTAATAATATTTCAAATTTAGAAAAGATAAAAATTGAAATAAGAAAAGATGTTTTTATTGATTTTAATTATATATTAACTTTGATTTTCAATAGGCAACATTTAGATAATATTATTATGATGATTTTAAAAAATCGAAAACTTTATGAACAATATCGATATTATTTGCAATTTTTAATCCAAATCAACATGATACTGAATGGAAAGGAATTAAATAAAATGAAACTAGAATATAAAGGTGCATATGCTTGTGCAAAAGCAATTGTTGATAAACTTGACGATAATAAATTAAATGTATATCGTCAAAAACTTATATCATCAATTGTTGTTAACAATAAAGAAAATGTATATAATATTTTGCTTCAACTTAGCAATTATTCACATGTAAATATTAATTTCATGTTTGATATTTTAGATGATTATAATGGAAATAAAGATAAATTATATGTATTTGTTTCTTCACTTGTAGCTGATAAGAAAAATGAAAAAGAAGAGGTAGAAAAGAATGATTAAAGAAAATAATGTAATTACATTAACAATTGTATCAATGATGACAATGAATTATAGTGAAAGTCTTGGGAATCTTTCTTCTATTCAAAAAGTTATTCAGAATGGTCAAATTTATGGAAAACGAACAAAAGAAAGTTTAAAATACCATATTATGAATCAATCAGGTCTTTACGATTCTGAGACTTCTGTTGATGGTGCAACACAACGAACATCAACCGATAAAATGAATATTTCGAATTGCCCTGGACTAGAGGGTGGATATATGAGTACAAAAGGTAAAACAATAAAAAGAAATAGTTCATTTTATGTTTCAGATGGTATTTCTGTTGATGTTTTCTCTGGAAACTATGAATTTCACAATAATTTAGGCTTATCAACAGAATTCGCAAATCAAAACGGATTAAAATTGGGAAAAGATGATAAGAAATGTGGTTTGATGCCTTATAGTTATGAATATCAAAAAAATCTTGTTGTATATTCAATTACTATTGATTTAAATCGAATTGGTATTGATGAAAATTTTGGAATTAATATCACAAATGAAGAAAAAATTGATAGAGTTATTCGATTATTAACTTCAGTTAGAGATTTATCACTTGTTGTAAAAGGATCACTAGATAATTCAACACCTAGATTTATAATTGGTGGATTCTCAAAAATAAAAACACATGTATTTGAACCTTATGTTAAGATTCGTAATAATGAACTTTTACTTACTGATTCCTTACTTATGAAATTGAAACAAAACAATTTTTGTAAAGTTGGAATGATTGATGAAACATTCAAGAATGATAAAGAAATTAAAGAAACTTTTGATGTTATGAATGTAGATAAGTTTTTTGATCAATTATTTGAAGATGTAAGAGAATATTATTCGTAAGGAATGAAAAATATGAAAGTATTAAAAATAAAAATTTTACAAAAAACAGGACATTATCGTATGATAGATACTGTTGAGAATCGAATGACTTATCCACTACCACCACTATCTACAATAATCGGTGCCATCCACAATTGCTGTGGATGGACATCTTATCATAAAATGGATATTGGTGTTATTGGAAAATTTGATTCAATAACAGAAGAATTTCGAAAAATTGAATATCTTCTAGATAATGTTCGTACAGATCGTGGAACTTTAGTAAAATTATCAGATGGTATTTTCCAACCAAATTGTGTAAAGAAAATTTGTTCGAGTGTTGGTGGTTTTGGAGATTTTAAAAACGAAGAAAAAACAATTTATTTTGATAAACAAGAACTTGATAAATATTTTGAATTATGCTTACAAGAAAAAAATTGTAAAAATAAAAATACTGAAATCAACAAAAAATTGAAAAATCTAAAACAAAGAAAAAAAGATGTTAAAAAAGATGATGAAGAATATAAACAAATTGAAAATCAAGAATCATTATTATTAAAAGATCAAGAGGAAAATAAGAAAAAATGGAATGAGATTAAAACATTAAAATCTAAATATTCTAGTCTTCAAAATGGTATTTGTCATTATGAAGTTTTAAATAATGTCGAGTTAGTATTGTATATTTCAACTTCTGAAAAAAATATGGAAGAAATTAAAGATAATATTTATAATTTAACAAGTTTAGGTCGCTCTGAAGATTTCGTAAATGTTGAAAGCATTGAAATTATTGACTTAAAAGCAACAATCGATGATGAATATCGCAACAAAAAAGGATACAGTAGTTATATTGATGTAAATCTTGTAAAGAATTATGATATATTTTTAAAAAAAACAAGCAAAACATTTGGATTAAATGGGACAGTTTATCACATCTGTAAAGATTATGAAATTAAAAATGGGAAACGTGTATTTCATAAAAAGAAAGTTGTTCATGTAAGTGATTATGAAGTAACAGAAGAGAGTAATAATGTTTATATTGATGATACAGAAAACGATGGTGTATTTATTGTAAATCTATTATAATTTTCCCAAGTGCTTTTCATTAAAATGCTTAGAATATTTGATTTTTCAATGATTTTGGAAAAATAATGGTTTTTGTAAATCAGTTGGGAAAAATCAAAGGAATACAGTAAAATCAATGGTTCTAAGTAATTTGATTTTAAAAAACATTGATTTTACAGAGGTTTGTATATAACAATAGTTGAATTTTAATCAACCCCCCTACCCCCCTTTTTCCCCCGCTCACAGTCTAGTTTGTATATAACAATAGTTGAATTTTAATGATATACATGCAAAAAGCCTTTACATCCTTGTCGAGAGTTTGTATATAACAATAGTTGAATTTTAATATACAACTTAGGGTGTTGTATATGAGAGGCGGCCGAGTTTGTATATAACAATAGTTGAATTTTAATCAAAATTGATCGTTTGCAGTCATTCAAAAGATTTACGTTTGTATATAACAATAGTTGAATTTTAATCCGAAACCTGTAGAAATACCAGATGGCGATGTTGCTAGTTTGTATATAACAATAGTTGAATTTTAATAGAGACAATGAGTACTGATATGCAAAACAAATCATTGTTTGTATATAACAATAGTTGAATTTTAATCTAATTCCCAATCTTTTAGCAAGAACATGAAGTTCCATGTTTGTATATAACAATAGTTGAATTTTAATACATGTGTGTATGTTTTTTCAGTAAGATCCATGGTTCTGTTTGTATATAACAATAGTTGAATTTTATATTATTAAGATAGTAGGAGTATAGAAAATGAATAATTTATCATTATCAAATTATCTAGCAAAACCAACCGAAAGTATACTTGAACACAATGAAAATCTTTACCATTGTGTTCAAGTATTAAAAGACTTTGGATATTTAACAGATACAAATATTGAGGAATTATTAAATATTTGTATTTACTATCATGATTTTGGAAAAATGAATGAAGAGTTTCAGAAAAGAATATTAAATCATAATAAATTCAATTCTGAAACAGAAATTTATCATAATATCCTTTCTATTTTTTTTATAGATAAAACATTATTTAAAAATATTGATGATTATTATCGGTGTGTTCATATTGTTTTAAATCATCATAATTATTGTAATCCTTATTATGTGTTAAACGAACAACGAGATTTAATTAACTATCTATTGAGAGATTTTGATACATTCAAAATTGTAAATAAAACACTTTTGTTTTCTCAACAATTTATTTCTGATAATAAAACAATCATAACAAAAGGTCTTTTACATAGATGTGATTACGCTTCAAGTTCACATTTACCAATTGAATATAAAAATGATTTTTTGGTAGAATCATTAAATGATTTTCGAATCGAAAAGAATATTTTATGGAATGAATTACAAACATTTTGTATTAATAACAGAGAAAATAACATTTTAACAATTGGTCAAACAGGAATGGGAAAAACGGAAGCAGCATTGTTATGGGGTGGTAATCATAAATTATTCTTCTTTTTACCTCTACAAACGATAAACAATTGTATTTATAAACGTATCAAAGATATGGTTAAAGAAGATGTTGATCATAGAGTTGGATTATTACATTCAAACAATCTAAATATTTATATGGATGATGAAAATTCAGATATATTACAACATTACAAATTATCTAAACAATTTTCTTTACCAATTACTGTTTCAACAATTGATCAATTATTTGATTTCGTATTTCGTTATTGTGGATATGAAGTAAAACTCGCAACATTATCTTATTCAAGAGTTATTGTTGATGAAATTCAAATGTATGATCCAAAAATGCTGGCCTATCTTATTTTTGGTTTAGAGAAAATCAATCAATTCGGTGGTAAAATTGCAATCACAACAGCGACATTATCGCCATTTATAAAAGATTTACTTACAAAACACATTGACTTTAAATTTGGCATTTTTACAAACAATCTACTTCGACATCATGTAAAAGTATATCATGAAGAACTCGAAGTTGATAAAATATTACAGCATTATGAAAATCATAAAAATGATGAAAGTTGTAAAATGCTGATTGTTGTAAATA
>ENA-USUG01006816-USUG01006816.1-human-gut-metagenome-genome-assembly--contig:-NODE-6816-length-11665-cov-5.067311_pt1 | contig 11665 bp, 6 predicted proteins | sample MGYA00250059_ERZ773394 | MGnify/ENA primary metagenome ERZ773394 (study PRJEB29103, sample SAMN06111957) | human gut metagenome | biome: human gut; feature: ankylosing spondylitis patient; material... | reverse complement strand
CAGTTCCCATGAATTCAAGAAAATCCTTAGTCCAGCAGTTATTCTGCTTATAAGTAAACATAAGATTTTCTTACTGATAATAATCTTTCCGTCAGTAATAATCGATACTTCTGTACTCTGTGCACCGATATTAACGATCATATTTCCTTCCGGATCTTCCAGATTCACACCCATGGCAATCGCATCGGCGATTGGTGCTTCCACCATGAATACACGAATTTTCTTCAGCCAGTGACCGTTTGCCACATGAAAATAAGCCCTTTTCTCGACGGCAGTCATATCCAGCGGAACTGTAAAATACATCACCGCTCCAAATCCAAGAATATGATCGATCTTACGAATCATGCTGTAAAGAACGATTTCCTGAAGTTCCAGGTTAGCAATCATACCAAATGTCATCGGCGAAGCAACTGCAATATCTGTAGGTGACTTCTCAAACATCTCATACGCTTCGTTACCCATGGCAATGATCTTACGCCCTTTGGATGCAATCATATTTTTCTCAATATAACTTTTGTTCTTAAAAAAAGAATAGACTTTTACGGAACTGCTTCCCAAATCTATTCCGTATGTTTTTTCAAACAGCATATATCTGCCCCTTTATCCTGTACATTTCTCCCAGATGCCCTCTTCCCGGAAACTACAGTATTTCTGATCTCCGATAATGATATGGTCAAGAAGATGAATGCCCAGTAATTCTCCTGCCTGATAAATTCTGGCAGTAATCTGCATATCGTCCGGACTTGGTGTCGGATCTCCGCTGGGATGATTATGGACCAGGATCAGGCTGACTGCATGACGCCGTAAAGCTTCCATATAAATCTCTCTCGGTGTCACTAAAGAACCGGTCGCTGTCCCTCTGGTCAGTACCTTGTCCCCCAGAAAATGTCCCTTCACATCTGACATCATACAGATGACGACCTCCTGTTCTTCGTGACGGAGTTCTTCCATATAATAAGATGCAACAGACGAAGGATTGTTCATCACCATCTGCGGTCTGGTAGCAGTCCGGGCAATCCGCTTCGACAGTTCTCCGATACATTTAAGCTGAATCGCTTTCACCTGCCCGATCCCGTGAATCTCCATCAGATCCTGAACCGAGATATGTAAAAGCCCTGTCAGTCCTGTATAGGACGAAGTTTCCATGTACTGTAAAATCTCCTGTGCCAGTTCCAGAGAATTCAGTCCCTGTGTCCCGCTTCGCAGGATTACTGCCAGCAGTTCACAGTCACTCAGTGCCGCTTCTCCCTGGGAAAAACATTTCTCATAAGGCCGCTGTGCTTCCGGTAAATCCTTGATAATATTCCTGTTCATAACCCTTTTCGGCGCTCTCTGACGCATCCGGGCAAATTTGCAACCTATATTCTAGCATAAAAGAGGAGAGATGTATACTCTCCCCTAAAATTTTATATAAACTTTCTATATTTTTTAGAAATGGTCTCTGCCACTTTGATGCCGTCCATTGCCGCACTGGTGATTCCACCGGCATATCCGGCGCCCTCTCCGCAGGGATAAATTCCCTCTATGTTTGCCAGCAGTTCCTGGTCACGGACAATACGGACCGGTGAAGAAGTCCGACTCTCCACACCACTTAACAGGGCATCCTCTCTGTCAAACCCGGAAATTCTTTTTCCAAAGAATTTCACGCCTTCTTCTATGGAATCTCCGACTTCCTGCGGAAGAATGGAGCGGACATTTGTCAGAACATACGCTCCCTTCATACATGGAGTCACATCTCCCGGCGTATGACTTGGCTGATTCTTACAGAAATCACCGAAAAGCTGTACCGGAATCTTCCCCTGCCCCAGTTCCCAGGCTTTCCGCTCCAGATTTCTCTGAAATTCCACACCGCCAAGTGCTCCCTTTCCTGGAAAATCTTCCGGTGTCACAGTCACGATCATGGCACTATTGGCATTTCGGGAATCTCTCGCCTGATAACTCATTCCATTGACTGCCAGTCTGCCCGGTTCGGAGGAAGCATTTACCACATATCCGCCCGGACACATACAGAAGGAATAAACGCCTCTGCCATTGCTGCATTTATGTGTCACCTTATAGCTGGCAGCTCCCAGTAATTCGTTCCCTTCCTCTCCATAGAGGTCCATATTGATCATAGTCTGCGGATGCTCGATACGAAGTCCTACGGCGAAAGATTTCGGTTCCATATAAACCCCACGTTTATGAAGCATCTCAAAGGTATCCCTTGCACTATGTCCGATGGCAAGCACGCAGACCTCAGCCGGAATTTTCTTTTCATGATTGATTTCTATTTCTTTCAGCGCACCGTCTGTAAAAATCAGATCTGTCACTTTTGACCGGAAAGCAAACTGACCACCCATCTCTTCAATCTCATGCCGCATTTTCTCAACAATTCCAACCAGGACATCGGTTCCCAGATGTGGTTTCTGCTGATAAACGATCTCCTGCGGAGCACCTGCCTCCACAAAACGTTTCAGCACTTCATGATTTCGTCCGTACGGGTCTTTAACCAGTGTATTAAGCTTTCCATCAGAAAAAGTTCCGGCTCCGCCCTCTCCGAACTGGACATTGGAATCCGGATCAAGAACTCCGTTTTTCCAGAAATTTTCTACGGTCTGCTGCCGTTTCTGTGCTTCTTCCCCGCGTTCCAGAATAAGAGGACGATAACCTGCTTTTGCAAGATACCATCCGCAGAACAGACCTGCCGGACCGCTTCCGATGATCACCGGCGGGTGTGTCAGAGGCAGTTCTCCTGACTGAGGAAACTGATAAGGCTTCTCTTTGATTAACGTAACATTGTTATTGTTAACTTTTTTGACAATTTTCTGTTCGTCTCTGATTTTTACATCTACAGTATACACGAAAATTTTGTCGTTTTTGTGTCTGCAGTCCAGAGATTGTTTTTTTATTTCATAAGTAAACGGATTTCCGGGATTTTTTAATGTTTTTGCAATTTTTTTCTCAAGCTGTGCCTGTGTATGTGTCACAGGAAGCTTAAGCTGTGAAATTCGAATCATTTTTTATCTCCTTATAAAGCATTATAGAGCAGATTTCCTGTTATATACCTTTGTTATATACCTTTGTTATATACCTTTCCTTATCTTATACAATCTTATATAAGTACTTCTCACAGAGAGCATAAAAGCACTCTCACAGAGCCGCATGCATACCGGCTGCTGCTCCGCTGCTCCATGCCCATTGCAGGTTATAACCGCCACAGGTTCCGTCAATATCCAGAAGTTCTCCTGTCAGGTACACGCCCGGGCACAGTCTGGACTCCATGGTATGAGGATCTACCTGTCCGGTATCCACACCTCCGGAGCATACCTGTGCCTGTGAAAAAGCCAGACCGTCTGTTACTTCAAGTGTAAACTCCCTGATTGCCGGGACAAGATGTTTCTGCGCAGTCAGCACCTTGATCAGTTTCTCCGGAAAAAGTCCTGTCAGAAGTTCTTTTTCCTTTTTGTACGGGCAGTTTTTCTTTCTGTAATGCAGCAGTTCTTCTGTCTCTTTTTCTGACAGCTCCGGCAGGAAATTCACCCGCAGTTCTGCCCGACGTCCGTTTTTTACCGCCCGGATTGCATAAGTACTCAACTGAAAAACCGGAATCCCGGAAATTCCATATTCTGTGAGCTGAAGTTCTCCACGCTCACTTTTATAAAAGTTCCCATCCAGAAACAGGGAAATCCGGCCCTCTGTGCGGACACCCGCCCAGGTTTTAAAGGCAGTCCCCTTACACTTGAGAGCAGTCAGTGCCGGATACACCGGAACAATCTTATGTCCCAGTTTTTCTGCCAGCTCATACCCGCTTCCGTCCGAACCGGAGATGGAAGAAGCCCTGGAACCATTGGCAAGGATCACGGCATCTGCCTCATAATGCCAGCCCTTTGTCAGAACTGTAAATTTTTTACCGGTCTTATCCTGTCTGCCAGATTTATTTTTTTCGATGGAGACCGCCTGTTCATTGGTTTTTATTTTCACCCCGAGACTGGCTGCTTCCATGCAGAGAACTTCCACAACGCTCTGTGCCTGACCGCTTCTTGGATACAGATAGCCATTTTTATTCAGCGGATAAATTCCGATCTTCTTAAAAAACTCTACGGTATCTTCCACAGAAAACTGTGACAGTGCATCGTTGACAAATTCCGGATGTGTTCCTCTGTACGCATCTTCCGGCATCACAAGATTCGTATAATTACATTTTCCGTTTCCTGTTGCACAGATTTTCTTTCCCGGTCTCTCATTCTGTTCCAGAATCGTAACCGCTGCTCCGTTTCCAGCCGCCATAATTGCAGCCATAAGCCCGGACGCACCGGCACCTATGACCACGATCTGCTTTTTCTTCATAATCCTTCCCCGTTCTGAACTAAGTTTCTTTTCCGTTTAATATTTCTTTTCAGTTTAATGTCACAAGGTTCTTGTCCACCAGTTTCTGAAGTGACATCAGGACACCAAGTTTCGCATGCTCCCAGGTAAGACCTCCCTGGAAATATACGGCATATGGCTCTTTCATCGGACCATCCGCAGATAATTCAATAGAAGAACCCTGCACAAAAGCACCTGCTGCCATGATGACCTGGCTGTCATATCCCGGCATATCCCATGGTTCCGGGTCTACATAGCTGTCTACCGGAGCTGCTGCCTGGATTCCTTTACAGAAAGCGATCAGACCTTCCGGTGTGCCAAGACTGACTGCCTGAATGATATCCTGACGGTCTTCTGTTGAGTTCGGAATAACCGGGAATCCGAGTTTTTCATAAATATTGGCTGCAAATACGGCACCTTTCAGCGCGCCTTTTGTAACCATCGGTGCCAGGAAGAATCCCTGGAAGAAGGAACGGTTTACTCCAAGGGTTGCTCCGACTTCACTTCCAAGACCCGGGCAGGTCATTCTGTAGGAAGCATTCTCCACGCATTCCTTTGTTCCTGCAATGTAGCCGCCAATCGGAGCCAGACCGCCGCCTGGGTTCTTGATCAGAGAACCGACAACCATATCTGCCCCGACATCACTTGGCTCTATGGTATCTACAAATTCTCCGTAACAGTTATCTACCATACAGATCACATCCGGCTTAATGCTCTTTACGAAAGCGATCAGCTCTCCGATCTGCTTCACGGAGAAAGAAGGACGGGTCTGATAACCCTTGGAACGCTGGATTTCTACCAGACGGGTTTTCTCATTAATAGCCTTGCGGATGCTGTCATAATCAAAAGTTCCGTCTTCCAGAAGTTCCACCTGACGGTAGCTTACTCCGTACTCTGCAAGAGAACCCTTTGACGGACGGATACCGATTACTTCCTCCAGCGTATCATATGGCTTTCCCGCAGGTGCCAGAAGTTCATCTCCCGGACGGAGATTTCCGAACAGTGCGATAGCAAGTGCATGGGTTCCGCAGGTGATCTGTGGACGGACCAGGCAGGCTTCGGTGTGGAAGGTATCTGCATAAACCTTTTCCAGAGTTTCACGGCCGATGTCATCATATCCATAACCGGAAGAACTGCCAAAGCACTCTGCGCTGACTTTATTCTTCTGCATTGCCAGAAGGACTTTCATCTGGTTGTATTCGGCTGTTTTATCAAACTTTTCAAATCTTTCTTTTAAGGATTCCTCGATCTTATGACCAAATTCATAAACCTCAGAGGAGATTCCAAGCTGTGCATACATTTCTTTCATCATTTTATGATTCCTCGTTTATTTCTATTGTTTTTATTGATTTTTATTGTCTTTTGTTGTTATTGTGTACTGCTTCTTAATTATATTATCTTTTATTGTGTTAATCCTGTTATTTATTTAAGATTCCCCGGTCTTTGCAGATTTCCAGCATTTTCTGCAAAATCAGTTCTTCGTCATATCCATACTCATCCTTATTCATCCAGATCGTGTCTTTCTCTCTGCGAAACCAGGTAAGCTGGCGTTTTGCAAAATGTCTGGTATCTCTTTTCAGAATCCGTACTGCCTCTTCCAGTGGATATTCCCCGTCCAGATACGCAAGAATTTCCTTATATCCCAGTCCCTGCATGGAAACCATTCCTCTGTGATATCCCATATTTTTAAGATTCTGTACTTCTTCAAGAAGTCCCTCTTTCATCATCTCGTCAATACGCTCATCAATGCGCCTGTAAAGCAGATCTCTTGGAACATTTAACACAAAATATGCCAGATTATACGGGGTTTCATGTTCTTTCTGTTCCTGATTGTGAGCAGAGATCGGTGAATGGTTCTGATGATAAAACTCCAGTGCCCGGATCACACGTTTTGCATTGTTTGCATGGATTTCCTTTGCACTGACGGGATCTACTTCCAACAGCATTTCATGCAGATACTCATTTCCTTTTTCTGCGGCAAGTTTCTCTAATTCCTGTCGATATCCGTCCTCCTGCTCTGCCTGGGTAAAATCAATATCTCTGGTGATCGCCTGAATATAAAATCCGGTTCCACCTACCAGGATGGGAATTTTTCCCTTTGCATAAATTTCTTCCATGGCAGCTTTTGCCATCTGCTGAAATCTGACGATGTGAAATTCTTCCTCCGGCAGCAGCTCATCCACCAGATAATGTTTTACTCCCTGCATTTCAGACGGGCGGATCTTTGCAGAACCGATATCCATATATTTATAAACCTGCATGGAATCCGCAGAAATGATTTCCCCGTTGACTGCTTTGGCAAGGGAAATGGAAAGATGCGTTTTTCCCGCAGCAGTAGGACCGGTCAGAACGATCAATGGCTTTTTCATAAATTCTCCTTATTTCTTCATTTCTTCCTTATTTTACACAATACGTTTAAATTTTTTCTCCAGTTCTGTCTTCGTCATGGAAATAATCGTAGGTCTTCCATGAGGACAGTGATAGGGATTCTCCAGCGTCAGAAGCTCATCGATCAGTTTGTCTGCCTCCTGCGGCGACATCTGATGATTTCCCTTTACTGCTGCCTTACATGCCATAGTTGCAAGTCTGGATGCAAAAATCCCCAGCGGATCCTTGTCTTTATCCGTTGTCAGATGATCCAGCATTTCCAGAAACAGCTCCTCTTCTTCCAGACCGTAAAGATTGGTCGGAACCGCATTAATACAATATTCCTTTCCGCCAAATGGTTCAATGGAAAAACCAAAATCTTCAAAATATTTCCGGTTTGCCTCCAGAGCCGCCTCTTCCTGAAGATTCAGTGAAACGATCAGCGGCGGACTCAGATACTGGGATTCGATCGTCTGTTCACGGAAGCGCTTTACGAAACGTTCATAGTAGACTTTCTCGTGAGCTGCATGCTGATCAATGATAAAGAAACGATCCTCAAACTGTACCAGCCAGTAGGTATCAAAAATCTGCCCAATCAGCTGATGCCTGCTTCTGGATTCCGGTGCCAGCAGCTTTTCCTCAAATAATTCAAGCTGCTTTGGCTTCTCTTCCTGCCGCAAAGACTCCGGAGTTTTTTCTTCTGTATTTACATTCACAGAAGTCTGTTCTTTCTCGTTTAACTTTTCCTTAAACTCCTGTTTCGTGTCCGCATCTGCGCTGAAAGCCTGATTGTCATTTTTCTCCTGAAGTCTGTTTGATATGAACTCTTCACTCTGACTGCTCTCATTTTTTTCTTTCAAAGTTCCCTCAAAAAGCTGTTCTTCTGCTTTTGTAAAAGGAGCTTTTGTCTCATAAATCCTCTGTTCCCGGACTGCCTGCTCTGCCATTGTGATTGTTCCGCGCGGAAGTCCTGTATAGGAAGATATTTTTCTTTCTTCATTTACTGTCTGCGTCGACTGACTGTTGACCGTGCGATTATTTATAAATGGCATCTCTTTTTTTGTCTGCGGCTGATACTCCGGCATTTCCGCACGTCGCCTTGTCTCAAAAGGTTCCGGCACATCTCCGGGTCTTACAGCAGAAGATGCCGCAGAGGTTGTTCCGGATGTTTCTTCTTTTCCAAACGGAACCGTCTGGATCATCTCACGGGTTGTCAGTGCTTTGCGCACGGTCTCATACACCGCATCATAAACTTCTGTACCTCTGGCAAAACGCACCTCCATCTTTCGGGGATGTACATTGACATCCAGATCATTTCCTTCCATTTGAATGTGCAGAGAAACGAACGGAAATTTATGCTGCATCATAAAACCTTTATAGGCATCTTCGATTCCTTTGGAAATGATCCGGTTTCTGATAAAACGGCCATTAATATAATAATTTTCAAAATTGCGGTTTCCTCTGGAGATTTCCGGTTTTCCCACAAATCCTTCGATTTTCATAAAATCATTTTCATAGGAAACCTGCAGAAGTGCTTTCGCAATGTCCCTTCCATAGATATTATAGATGACATCCTTCACATTATAGTTACCTGATGTGTGAAGTTTCACCTGTTTATTCTGGATATATTTAAACGAAATCTCCGGATGGGAAAGAGCAAGCTGCTCCATCAATGTTGCCACATAGCCGGCTTCCGTAGCGTCTGCTTTCAGGAACTTACTTCTTGCAGGTGTATTATAAAACAGATTCCGGACAAGAAATGTCGTTCCTTCCGGTGCGCCCATATCCTCCAGGGATTCTTCCACACCGCCATTGATCACATAACGTACCCCGCTGAGTGCAGAAGGTGTCTTCGTGATCAGCTCCACCTGTGCAACTGCTGCAATACTGGAAAGTGCCTCCCCTCGAAATCCCAGAGACGCAATGGTTTCCAGATCCTCTACCTTTTCAATTTTACTGGTGGCATGACGCAAAAATGCCAGGGGTACCTGATCTTTCTCCATACCCCCGCCATTATCTGTAATTCGTATCATCTTTTTACCGCCGTCTGTGATCTCCACAGTCACGGCAGTCGCACCTGCGTCAATAGCATTTTCCACGAGCTCCTTCACAATAGAAGAAGGACGCTCAACCACCTCACCGGCAGCGATCTTATCGATCGTCTGCTGGTCTAATACTGCAATCTTTCTCAAATTATATCACCATCTGTTCTTAATCTTGTTCTGCAGGTTATAAAGTGTATTCATTGCCTCCATAGGAGTCATATTTCCCATGTCCAGACCTTTGATCTCCTCTATGATATCATCATCTTTCACAGTGTCAAACAGAGACATCTGCGCCATATCCATCTGATCATAGACTTTCTTTTTCTTCTTCGGTGCTGTCAGGTCTTTTACTGCTGCCGTGATATCCGCATCACTTAATTCCTCCACCAGCTCTTTGGCCCGCTGGATCACAGAATCCGGCACTCCGGCAAGTTTCGCAACCTGGATACCATAGCTCTTATCTGCTCCACCCTGGACGATCTTACGCAGGAAAACAATATCGTCTCCTTTTTCCTTTACAGCAATACAGTAATTATTGACCCCCGGAATCTTTCCTTCCAGTTCTGTCAGCTCATGATAATGGGTGGCAAATAATGTCTTTGCACCGCAGAGTTTCGTATTGCTGATATGCTCGATCACCGCCCAGGCGATGGCAAGGCCATCAAAGGTACTGGTGCCGCGGCCAATCTCATCCAGGATCAGAAGGCTTCTGGCAGTCGCATTTCTTAAAATATTGGCAACCTCTGTCATCTCCACCATAAAAGTACTCTGTCCGCTTGCCAGGTCATCGGATGCACCTACACGGGTAAAAATACGGTCCACAATACCGATGTTTGCTTTCTCTGCCGGAACGAAACTTCCGATCTGTGCCATCAGAACAATCAGTGCCGTCTGTCTCATGTATGTGGATTTACCTGCCATGTTCGGACCTGTGATGATGGAAACACGTTTCTTGTGATTATCCAGATAGGTATCATTTGCGATAAACATATCGTTCTCGATCATCTGCTCTACTACCGGATGGCGGCCGTTTTTAATGTCGATCACTCCGGTTTCATTGGTTTTCGGGCGGACAAAATGATTTCTCTCTGCAACCAGGGCAAGGGAGGCAAAAACATCCAGCGCTGCCACTGCTTTGGCAGTTTTCTGGATTCGTACGACTTCTTTTCCAACAGTATCTCTCACATTGCAGAATAATTCGTATTCCAGAGCATACAGTTTATCCTCTGCACCAAGGATCAGATCTTCCAGTTCTTTTAATTCCTGTGTAATATATCGTTCTGCATTGGTCAGTGTCTGCTTGCGGATATAGTCTTCCGGAACCTGATCCTTAAAGGTATTGGTAACCTCCAGAGAATAGCCAAACACGCGGTTGTATTTGATCTTCATGGTTTTGATCCCGGTACGTTCCCGTTCCCTCGCTTCCAGTTCAGACAGCCATTTCTTACCATCTGTCCGGGAACGGCGGAATTTATCCACATCTTCATTATATCCTTCTTTGATGATACCTCCGTCTTTCTGTGCAATCGGAGGTTCCTCCACAATCGCACGTTTAATCAGGTCTGTCACATCTTTCAGGGAATCCATATCCTCATAAATCTTCTGAAGCAGAGGAGACTGAAATTCCTTTAATACCTGTTTGATATATGGAAGCATTTCCAGAGAAGATGCAAATGCGATCAGGTCACGCGGATTCGCTGATTTATAGCTGATACGGCTGATCAGACGTTCCAGATCATAGACCGGTCCCAGATATTCTCTGATCTCGTCACGGAGCATTCCGTTTTTATTTAATTCTTCCAGTGCTTCCAGACGTTCTTCAATTTCTTCTCTGTCGATCAGTGGCTGTTCCACATAAGCACGAAGGGTACGGGCACCCATCGCTGTTTTTGTTTTGTCAAGTACCCAGAGAAGGGAACCTCTTTTCTGTTTTTCGCGTAACGTTTCCACCAGTTCCAGGTTTCTGCGGCTGGAGCTGTCAATGAGCATATATTTCTCTGCTGCATAGGGACGGATCGTCGCCATATGGGACAGGGCCGTTTTCTGCGTTTCCTTCAGATAAAGGAAAAGTGCTCCTGCTGCAATGATCCCGCAGTCATAGTCTCCGATTCCCAGTCCCTCCAGAGATCCTACATGAAAATGTTCTTTCAGGGTACGCCTGCAAAGCTCATCATCAAAATACCAGGAATCCAGTGAGAACACACAGATACCCAGACGATTCTTCAGATCATCCGTGTCCACGTTTGACATGTAAAAAGAATCATTGCAGATAATCTCCGCAGGAACAAATTTATTGATCTCGTCCATAAGCTTCTGCGGCTTGTCCACTTCTGTAAGGAAACAGTCACCTGTGGTAATATCCGCGATCGCACACCCGAAATGTTCCTCGATCGACACGATGGACATCAGGTAATTGTTCTTTGACTCATCAAGAGAAGCTGCATCCAGAGTCGTTCCCGGTGTTACAATCCTTACAACTTCACGCTTCACCAGACCTTTTGCTTTCTTCGGATCTTCCACCTGCTCGCAGATTGCTACTTTATGTCCCCTCTCGATCAGGCGGTTGATATAAGTTTCCGCAGCATGATAAGGGACACCACACATGGGCGCCCTCTCCTCTAAGCCGCAGTCTTTTCCTGTAAGGGTAATCTCCAGTTCCTTAGTGACAAGCAATGCATCATCAAAAAACATCTCATAAAAGTCCCCAAGGCGGTAGAATAAAATGCAGTCTTTATATTGTTCCTTTGTCTTGCAGTATTCCTGCATCATCGGTGATAATACACTAATATCCTCCGGAAACCCAGTGTTTATGCGGCTTTTAGAAGTCCCAAATGTTGATTTGACCACATTATTACGATAGTTTTTTCCCTCGTTAGTGTTTTTGTCTATACTCAAGTATTTAAACCTCT
>ENA-USUG01006811-USUG01006811.1-human-gut-metagenome-genome-assembly--contig:-NODE-6811-length-11666-cov-225.728363_pt1 | contig 11666 bp, 7 predicted proteins | sample MGYA00250059_ERZ773394 | MGnify/ENA primary metagenome ERZ773394 (study PRJEB29103, sample SAMN06111957) | human gut metagenome | biome: human gut; feature: ankylosing spondylitis patient; material... | reverse complement strand
TCTACAAGCTTCATCATTCCCTGTCTTGTGACAAACAGCATTTTCTGATTCTTAAGTCGTTCAAATGGAGTAATGTACACAATTATCTCCTTAGAGCTGTCATAGTTACACAGATTATCAATCGGTGTGCCTTTATCTCTGAACTTAGTGAATGGCAGATCCTTTATCTTTAACTGATGCATGTCTCCCATATCAGTAAATATGCAGATTTTATCTGTGTTCATTACCGGAATGACATATTTGTTCTCATTAAATACAGCATCTTTATTTCTCTCAAATGCAGCCATATCAATGGTTCTTGCATATCCGAATCTGTCCATAATAAACATAACTTCCATCTCTGGAATCTTCTTTTCCTCAAATACAGCAGCTTCGCCGTCTTCAATTACAGTTCTTCTTTCAACACCATATTCCTTCTTAATATTAAGAAGGTCAGACTTGATAACCTTAGCCATCTCTTTTCTGCTGCCAAGTATCTTTTCATACTTCTCAATCTTCTTGACACATTCATCATATTCCTTCTGAAGATTAAGAATTTCAAGGCCAATCAGCTTGTACAGACGCATTTCTAATATTGCGCCAGCCTGTCTCTCTGTGAAATCAAGACCTGAAGCCTGCTTTTTTGACTGCTCTGACTTAAACTTGATTCCCTCAACATTACCATTAACAAGGCAGTCCTTAGCCATCTTAAGATTAGCACTGCCTCGTAATATCTCGATAATAAGGTCAATAATATCACATGCTCTTATAAGACCTTCCTTAATCTCCCTGTTAGCCTTCTCCTTTTCAAGAAGTGTTGTGTACTTTCTTGTAGCAAGCTCATACTGGAAATTAATGTGGTGTTTTATTATATCCTTAATACCTAAGGTCTCAGGTCTTCCATCAACGATAGCCAGCATATTTACGCCAAATGTATCTTCCAACTTGGTCTTCTTGTAAAGAAGATTTTCAAGATTCTTGACATCAGCGTTCTTCTTAAGTTCAAGGACAATTCTTATTCCTTCCTTAGAAGATTCATTGGAAATGTCGACAATATCGGTAGTTTTCTTAGTTTCTATAAGGCTTACTACATCAGATATAAATTTACCTATGTTAGCACCAATCATTGTATATGGAATCTCTGTAATAACAAGCTTGTCCTTCTCAGAACGGTTCTTGGCAGGCTCGAATACGACCTTGCCTCTTAACTTAATCTTACCTGTTCCAGTCTCATATATTGCACCAAGCTCGCTTTTATTAATTACAATTCCGCCTGTAGGAAAATCCGGTCCAGGGCAGAGCTGCATAAGCTCGTCTGTTGTGATATCCTCATTATCCATATATGCACATACTGCATCAACAACCTCTGAAAGATTGTGTGGAGGGATATTAGTTGTCATACCAACCGCAATACCATCTGCACCATTTACAAGCAGATTAGGTACTCTTACAGGAAGAACCTCAGGCTCTTTTTCTGTCTCATCAAAGTTAGGCACGAAATCCACAACATTTTTATCAAGGTCAGCAAGATATACGTCCTGTGTGAACTTTTTTAACTTAGCTTCTGTATATCGCATAGCGGCAGCTCCGTCACCTTCGATAGAACCGAAGTTTCCGTGTCCGTCAACAAGAGCCATACCCTTCTTAAAATCCTGTGAAAGTACAACAAGTGTCTCATATATTGAACTGTCACCATGTGGATGGTATTTACCCATTGTATCACCAACGATACGTGCAGACTTTCTGTGAGGCTTGTCGTAATTAAGCCCCAACTGGTCCATGGCATACAGCACTCTTCTTTGTACCGGCTTTAAACCGTCCCTTACATCAGGAAGTGCTCTTGCTGTAATAACGCTCATGGAATAATCTATATAGGACTTCTGCATAACCTCAGAATACTCAGTCCTTATAATCTTCTCAGCCATTTTCTACTCCTTTAGCTTTTACGCATCAATCTCAGCTTCATTAGCATGCGTATATATAAATTCTCTTCTAGGTGGTACATCTGTACCCATAAGCATTGCTGTAACCTCAGTTGCAAGCCTTGCGTCCTCAATCTCAACCTGCTTTAAAATTCTTGTTTCAGGATTAAGAGTTGTCTCCCATAGCTGGTCAGGATCCATCTCTCCAAGACCTTTGTATCTCTGAAGTGTAAATGTTCCTGACGTATGCTTCTTTCTGTAATCCTCAAGTGCCTTGTCATCATATAGATATTCACCCTCGCCCTTCTTAGGAACAACCTTATAAAGAGGTGGTGTAGCAATATATACATGTCCCTGATTAATAAGCTCAGGCATGAATCTGTAGAAAAATGTAAGAAGCAGTGTATCAATATGTGCTCCATCCACATCGGCATCAGTCATGATAATAATCTTATTATATCTTAATCTGCTAATATCAAAGTCATTACCGTAGCCCTCTAAGAATCCACAGTTGAATGAATTAATCATTGTCTTAATCTCGGCATTGGCAAGTACCTTATCAATACTTGCCTTTTCAACATTAAGAATCTTACCTCTGATTGGAAGAATTGCCTGAGTTCTTCTGTTTCTTGCAGTCTTTGCTGAACCTCCAGCTGAATCTCCCTCAACAATGAACACCTCACATTCCTCCGGATTCTTGCTCTCACAGTTGGCAAGCTTTCCGTTGCTGTCTATAGAGAACTTCTGCTTTGTAAGCATATTTGTCTTAGCCTTTTCTTCTGCTTTTCGTATCTTCGCAGATTTTTCAGCACATGCAATTACAGCGTTAAGGTCATCCAAATGTCTGTCGAAATAAAGCTGTACCTCGTCTCCTGTTACATTTGCAACAACTGTACCAGCATCCGGATTATCAAGCTTGGTCTTGGTCTGTCCCTCAAATCTTGGTGCAGGGTGCTTAACTGCAACAACTGCAGTCATACCATTTCTTACATCAAGACCTGTAAAATTCGCATCCTTATCCTTTAAGATGCCAAGTTCTCTCGCATACTGGTTGATAATCATTGTAAACTTGGTCTTAAAGCCTGTAATATGCGTTCCACCCTCCTGAGTGTATATGTTATTACAGAAGCCAAGAATATTTTCCTCAAATTCATTAACAAACTGAAATGCTACTTCAACCTCAATATCTTCCTGCTTCTTCTTAAAGTAGACGATATCGCATACTGTCTCTTTGCCATTGTTAAGGTCTTTGATATATGCCTTAAGTCCGTCAGGCTCATGGAAAGTTTCCTTATCCTCGCTGCCCTTTCTCTTATCTTCAAACTCAATTGTAAGCCCCGGATTAAGATATGCAGTCTCATGAAGTCTGCTCTTTATCGAGTCTGCTTTGAATCTTGTCTTTTCAAATATTTCTCCATCAGGAAGAAATGTAACAGTTGTACCAGTATCATTTTTTCTGCATGTACCAATCTTTTCAAGCGGCGCTGTTGCTTTTCCACGCTCGTATCTTTGCTTGTACACACCACCATCAACTCTTATCTCGACCTCAAGCCATACAGAAAGTGCATTAACTACAGATGCACCAACGCCGTGAAGTCCTCCAGATATCTTATATCCGCCATCTCCGAACTTGCCACCTGCATGAAGTACTGTAAATACAACCTCAACCGCAGGTATTCCGGCTTTAGGATGGATTCCGATAGGAATACCTCGTCCATTATCCTTGATAGTTGCTGTTCCATCATCATTAAGAGTTACATTTATCTGTGTACAAAAACCCGCAAGATGTTCATCCACTGAATTATCCGCAATCTCATATATAAGATGATTAAGACCTTTTGTTCCGACACTTCCAATATACATACCAGGTCTCATTCTTACCGCTTCAAGGCCCTCCAGTATTGATATACTGTTAGCATCATATTTATTAGCTGCCATTATTAATTACTCTCCTCTTTACTTTCCAAAATACGCATTGAAAGTATCCTCAAAGCTGCTTCCCAACGTATACGCATCCTGAATACTTAATTTCTTCCATTCGCTATTATTAAATTCCATATATATACCAGCTTCATATTTCTCAAAATCAGCATTAAACTGCTCTAACTTTCTCTTTTCAAGAATTGCAGACTTATTAACCTCGGTCTTAGCCTTATCATTATCCGATGTACATCTTATAATGTAATATCTGCCTGCTGCCTCAACTATACTGCTCATCTCCCCAGTAGACAGATTGAATGCTGCTTTTTCAAATGCTGCATCCATCTCGCCACGTTTCAGTTCGTACTCATATTCGCCATCCGCATTGTACTCCTTGGCAACAGCAAAGAATGAACTTCCAGAATTCACAAGATTATATGCTTTATTAATATCTTCCTCTGAATCTGATACAATATACTGGATATCAATAACTCTTGCCTCATCTGCGCTTACTTCAATATCCATGCTGGAAGTAAGGTCATCGTAGAGTTTCTGTGCTATTGCAAATTCAGTAAACATTGTATTCAGTTTATCCTTAGTTATTCCTGTACTGCTTATCTGCGATTCTGTTAATTCATTGTAAAATGCATCAACAGCCTTACCCACAGAATCTTTTTCTTCTCTTCCAAGCACAACACCGCGTTCCTTAGCCTTAACATTCATAGCCTTGACGCGCATTAACTTACTCTTAATCTGGTCCTTAATATAGCTTTCAAAATCAGCATCACCAATTTTCTCTCTCCATATATTACTGCCAAACATTTCCTCATATTCCTTCTTCACATCAGACATTAGAATATCTGCCTCGCATGTATAAGTTGTCTTCTGTCCTGCTGTCTTAATAAGCTCACCGCTCTTCATACCTGTTGTGAAATATATCAGACGTCCATTAAAGAACTTAATATATCCTGCAACCAATAAAACTACAACAAGAATAACTGCTAATATAATAAATGGTTTTTTTCTTCTTTTCATATTCTATCCTCTTTAATTATTTGTGATATGGCTCATTCTTCATAATCCTGTAAGCCCTGTATATCTGTTCCAAAAGAATAACTCTCATAAGCTGGTGCGGAAATGTCATCTTTGAAAAACTCAGCTTATAATCAGCTCTCTTAAGTACATCATCTGCAAGTCCCAAAGAGCCTCCTATTACAAATGTTATGTTACTTGTTCCTTCTATTCCAAGTCTTTCAATCTTTTCTGATAGTTCAACAGAATCAAGCATTTTCCCTTCTATTGCAAGTGCACATACATAAGCATCATCTTTAATGGCAGAAAGAATTCTCTCCCCTTCCTTATTCTTAATCTGTTCATTGACTATATCACTTGCATTATCTGGTGTTTTCTCATCAGGTAGTTCAACAATATCAAGCTTACAGTATCTTGAAAGTCTCTTAGAATACTCTTCAACTGCCTGGGTATAAAACTTTTCCTTAATCTTGCCTACACATACAACATTTATACGCATCTGTACTATCCTTCCACGAAGAAATATCCGCCATTATCAAGCCTGAATACTTCTAACTGCTCAAGAAGCTCATCATTGCTTAAGTCAGATACATCCATTCCCTCATCATCCATCACTTCTCTTAATTCTTTAATATCCTTGCAGTATACCGCCATACAGTCCTCTAAGAATTCCTTAGCTTCCTCTAAATCATATGCAACAGGCTCATCGAAAAGTTGTTTCTGATCTCTTAAAAACACCTTCGCACACTCATCAATATGTTTATCCATAACTTAAATCTCCTTATCTTATCTCTTTAAATTGCTCCCTTAATGTTCCTTCTACCCATCCTGTTATGAAATGTCCGTGTTTCTTAACATCATCTACAGCTTTCTCCATAACATATGAGTAATACACCCTGTCTAGCATTGCAATATCATTATAGTTGTCACCAAATGCCATACATTCTTCGGGTTTTAAGCTGAAATATTTCTGTATCTGCTCAATTCCTCTACCTTTATTAACATTAGTGTCCATAAGGTCTAAGTAAAGTTCTCCCGATACAAGTACTGAAGCCTTATCACTCCATTTGTTAATAAAATGTTCTTTAGAGTTCTTAATTCCTGTCATATCACACACAGCTATCTTTAATATATCCTCGTCAATGTCTGTGAACTTATCAACTAATGTAGTATGATAATTGACCACCTTGGTCATCCTGTAATAATATTCTTGAGACTTAGGCTTAATATATGCCGTATGTTCTCCTGATACAAGCACCTCACAATTGGGCTGTTCAATTACATCCTCAATTATCTCTAACGCAAGCTTCCTATCCATCGCAGTCTTTCCAATAGTTTCACCCTTATATTCCACAAGTGCACCATTCTCTGCAATATATGCAAGCTTATCACTGACAGCCCCAAAAAGTCTCTTAAGACTCGTTATCTGCCTGCCACTAGCCGGTGCAAATATAACGCCTTTGTCAACAAGTTTATTGATATACTGTATAGCAGATTCGTCGACGCTCTGTGCTCCGTTAAGAAGCAATGTCCCATCAAGGTCACTTGCTATGAATTTAACCATATGTTTTCTCCTTAAAATGTTTTAAGCTCATGTACAAGTCTTGCAACAGGCAGACCGACAACGTTATTATAGTCGCCTTCAATACCCTTAATGTATGCTGCGAATTTTCCCTGAATACCATATGCACCAGCCTTATCCATAGGCTCTCCTGTGCTTATGTAATCCCTGATTTCCTCATCAGTCATATCATATACCCACACATCAGTCTTTTCATAAAAACTTACATTCTTATGTGTGCTGCATATAGTTACACCTGTATACACCTGATGTATCTGACCTTCTAAAGACTTAAGAATTCTGAATGCATCCTCTTCATCCTTAGGCTTGGTAAGAATCTCTCCTTTATGATAAACAATAGTATCTGCACCTATAACAATTACAGAATCATCTTTATCTGCATATTGTTCTAATACAGACTGTGCCTTAATAGAAGATAATTCTCTTACATAATCTTCAGGCTCCATCTCTTTAATATTCTCATCTGCATCACTTGTAACAACAGTAAAATCAAGTCCTACCTGACTCATTAATTCTCTTCGTCTTGGTGAACCCGATGCAAGTATCAAATGTTTCATAAAACTTCCATCTCCTTGTTCTTCACTGTATTTTGTGTTCAAAGCCTACTCCGACTCATACATATTGCATTATAGCATAAAAAAGCAGAGTGCTTCAATACCACCCCCAATAAAAAAGGCACAACATTACTGCTGTGCCTCTCTGATATCATTAACATTTATTATCTTTTGTTGCTCTTTTTGCTTATCACAATAACAGTTCCAGAAATAACAGCTGCTGCTACAAGAATCACAATATATACCCATACATGATTATTGTCACCAGTCTTTACAACCTCTTCATCAGCCGCAACTTCACCAGTTTTTCTGACTCTTGAACCATCAACAGTCTCATCTTCTTTTCCTGTAACTAATTCTTCATCTCCTGCAACTTCACCAGTCTTCTTTGTGACCTGGGTTGATGAAGTTGTATGTTCTTTTGTCTGTTTATTAGAATCTACTGTTGTTTCATTTGACTTTGTTGTCTCATTAACAGCTGTTGTTTCGTTTGATTCTGGTTTTGTCGGCTTAGTTTCCTTACCAGCATCAACTGTTGTCTCATTCGACTTTGTTGTCTCCTGCGCAACTGTTGTCTCGTTTGACTTTGTTGTCTCCTGTGCAACTGTTGTCTCGTTTGACTTTGTTGTCTCCTGTGCAACTGTTGTCTCGTTTGACTTTGTTGTCTCCCGTGCAGTTGTTGTCTCGTTTGACTTTGTTGTTTCCTGTGCAGTTGTTGTCTCTTCTGACTTTGTTGTTTCTGATGAAGACTGTGCTACAGATGTTGTTTCCTTTTGTGTCGTCTCCTGCTGTTGATTATCTGATATAAAATGCATTTGTCCATTGACATTAACAAATGACTTAGAAATTGCTCTTCCATTACATGTAGATGTTAAGGTAATATCTGCTTTTGGTGCAACAACTATACCACATACCTCACCTATATTAATATTACCAGTTACATTAACAGCATTGAAAATAACCGTGTCTGATATATCAACATCTGTTAATCCACCTGTATTCTTACCATTAATGCTGAATCTTTTGATATCTGCATCACCATCACCGCCAAGAAGATTAATGATAACAAACTGTCCCTGTGCTTTATTTGTTATGTTTAGCTGTCCTTCTCCATAATAAGATGAAACTTCTTTTCCCTGCCAGTCAATATAATTATTAGCATACATATTTACCACTACAATCTGCTTATTCTTAAATGAAGAAAGATCAATCTTTCTCTCATCATAAGCATCAATAACTATATCAGCCTCCGAATCTGGTGTATCAGCATACGCCTTGAAATTATCGTATACATTATCAAGTGCTGCCGTTACATCCATATAATCCTCTGCATAATAAACATTGATTGTATCCTTGCAGTTAGCCACATTAATAACAGCACCTGTTCTTTTTCCGTCAGAATCTTTAATATAATATTTATTCTCTCTGGGTTCATAATCATAATCAGTTCCAAGTACAAGATTATTAAATGCATTTCTATCCACATTAACTTCTGATGAACCAGAATTATCAAAACTCTTGATATATGTTGTTCCAACGCTCATATCAAGCCATGCACTCATCCACTGATCTGTTATTAGAAGCTTGTTAGTCGCGAAACATGTCTGATTGTGATTACTATTCTTAAATTCTTCAGCAACTACACCATAAGGTTTTGCTGCTCCTAATAATTCATTAAGGACATCCTGTGTTTTCGAGTATGCACCAGCTTTTAAAGATGTACCGGCAAACACAGAACCTGCAACCATTGCAACTGAAAGAACACCAACTGCAGTTTTCTTAACCTTTGCATTCAAACTACTTAATAGTTTTCTAAAAAACATTACTATCCCTCCAAAAATGTCTAAATCAACAGTTTCCCCTTAACTATATTTCTTTTCCCCTCTGAGCGTATAATAGCATTAGTACTATAGTACCGCTTCCCCCTTTGAGGGGGATTTTTTAATTCTACATAAATAAAACAACCCATATCCTGAATCAGTATCATTCTAGTATACGTTCCGGACATGGGTTATATTACACATTATTCAATTTAAATATTATGCTTCAAGGCTTCTGTTCATAGCTGACTCTAACGCATCAATAGAAGCTCTGATGATATCATGGTCAATACCAATACCAAAGTAATTCTTTCCATCCTCTCCTGTAATACCAACATATGCAATGGCACTAGAATCAGAGCCCTTCTTTAATGAATGTTCTTCATAACAGAAGATATCACAAGGCTTTCCAAAGTGACTGGCAAGAGCATTACTTACAGCATCAAGACGACCATTACCGCCATCTTCAACATTGCATTTCTTACCATTCTCATCAATAGTCACAACAGTCTGGATTCCATTAATCTGCTTGAAATGCACTTCAGAAATCTTGAATACTGGTGTATATTTCTTATATCTCTTCTCAAATATCTCAAGCACTTCATCTGCTGAAAGCTCCTTATGATTAACATCTGATACATCTTTGACAGCATAACCCAGATCTTCTCTCATAGCCTTAGGAACAACCATTCCATAGTTATGTTCAAGAACATAAGCAACACCACCCTTACCAGACTGGCTGTTAATTCTTATAACATCTGAATCATATGTACGTCCTACATCTTCCGGATTAATTGGAAGATATGGAACTGTCCATTTATTAGGATCATTTTCAATTCTGTAATGCATTCCCTTAGATATAGCATCCTGATGTGAACCTGAGAACGCTGCAAATACAAGCTTACCACACCATGGATGACGGTCATCAATCTTCATCTGTGTAAGTCTTTCAAATACTTCTGCAAGATGTGGCATATCGGAAAGATCAAGCTCAGGATTAACACCCTGCATATACATGTTCATAGCAAGTGTAATTATATCAACATTACCTGTTCTCTCACCATTACCAAAAAGTGTTCCCTCAATTCTGTCCGCTCCTGCAAGAAGTCCTAACTCTGCATCAGCAACACCTGTCGAACGGTCATTATGTGGATGAAGAGAAATAATAACATTCTCTCTGTTGTGCATGTACTTAGACATATATTCAATCTGGCTTGCAAATACATGTGGAAGTGACATCTCAACTGTAGCAGGAAGATTGATGATACATTTCTTATCAGGTGTTGGCTGCCAGATATCAACAACAGCGTTGCATACCTCAAGTGCATACTCTGGTTCTGTTCCTGTAAAGCTCTCCGGACTGTATTCGAAAAGGAAGTTTCCTCCATCAGCTTCAGCAAGTTCCTTTAATAACTTGGCACCTTCAATAGCAATCTGCTTAACTTCTTCCTTAGACTTCTTGAATACCTGTTCTCTCTGTGCTAATGAAGTAGAATTATATACATGAACGATTGCTCTTGGAGCTCCCTTAACAGCTTCAAATGTCTTCTTAATAATATGTGGTCTTGCCTGGGTAAGAACCTGGATTGTAACATCATCAGGAATCATATTTTTCTCAATAAGTGTACGGCAGAACTCATATTCTGTCTCAGAAGCTGCCGGAAAACCAATCTCAATTTCTTTAAATCCAACTTCAACTAACATCTGGAAGAATTCAAGCTTTTCATCAAGACTCATAGGTTCAACAAGAGCCTGGTTACCATCTCTTAAATCAACCGAACACCAGATTGGTGCCTTATCAACATACTCCTTGTTAACCCAGTCATTGCACTTAACTGGTGGCATAAAATAGCCTCTTTCATACTGTCTGTAATCAAACATTCCTAAAACCTCCTGAAAATATAAATATATATTGTTAATAAGTAAAGGCTTTCTTAAAGGTAAGCATAAAAAAATCTTTCGTCCATGGGTAATTCTACCCAAAGAGACGAAAGATAAATCTCACGCGTTACCACTCTTCTTCATAGCTATGCTATGCACTCACTGAATACGTACAACAAATATGCTGCATTATATTCTGTCCACTATAACGGTTGGCTTCCGGCTACTCCTACTTCTCATAATGATTTCAGGTAGCAGCTCCAAGGCGAGTTCAATAAGTTCCTTCGACTGCCTCGCACCACCCGGCAGTTCTCTGACTCTGGTTCCTATCTAATAGTCCTCTTCACAGCATTTACTTATTATGTACGTTTATTATACTTGTCATTTTTTATAAAGTCAAGCATAAATTCAAGTTCTTCTTTGGAAATATTCTTATCAGAATATCTTGCTTTCTCATAACTTGCTGTAATTCTGTCTGCAGCATCAGCATCGTCAGTTATTCTGTTTATTGTTATATCCTGTGGCTGCATATTTTCAAGTGATTTACCATCCGAATCCCTGGCTGCCTTTGATGATTTTATTGCTGCTTTTCTGAATGCCTTCCTGTACTGCATATTAACAGGCATATTCTTAGCTTCTTCTGCTCTCTGACGTCTCTTTATCCTTGCTTCTGTTCTTCTGTCATTGCCAATGAATTCAATCTCATCACCATTATTATCCTGTGACTTTTTGAAATTCTTGGCATATCTGATAATCATATAGACAATAAATACAACAAGTGCAATTACAAGAACTATTGCAAATGCTGTAAATAATGCACTCATAACAGGATTATCAGTAAATGCAAGGTCGTTATCTCCCTTTACCACATCATCATCAGTGACTGGATTCACGGAATCTTCGGGCATCGTAGAGACTTCTTCTTTCTCTCTTATAAGTCTTAAGAACAGCTTCAGCACTATCCTTACAACTGCTA
>ENA-USUG01006808-USUG01006808.1-human-gut-metagenome-genome-assembly--contig:-NODE-6808-length-11672-cov-4.519276_pt1 | contig 11672 bp, 13 predicted proteins | sample MGYA00250059_ERZ773394 | MGnify/ENA primary metagenome ERZ773394 (study PRJEB29103, sample SAMN06111957) | human gut metagenome | biome: human gut; feature: ankylosing spondylitis patient; material... | reverse complement strand
AGAGTATATCCGACCGGCACGATATGGGGGATCGGATGTGATGCCACCAATGAACTTGCAGTAAAACGAGTATATGAAATAAAAAAACGAATCGACAGCAAAGCTTTAATCGTTTTAGTAGATAGTCCTGCAAAAATAGATTTTTATACCGATCATGTTCCGGATATAGCATGGGACTTAGTAGAAGTAGCAGATAAGCCTCTCACCATAGTTTATCCCAATGCCCGTAATCTTGCCCATAATTTGTTAGCAGAAGACGGAAGTGTGGGTATCCGCATAACAAAAGAACCTTTCTCACACAAACTTTGCGAAAGATTCAGAAAAGCAATCGTCTCGACATCCGCCAATATCAGTGGAGCACCCTCTCCCCGTAATTTTTCAGAAATTTCTCAAGAAATAAAAGATGCAGTAGATTATATTGTCGAATACCGTCAAAATGAAATGACCCACCCGTCACCATCAAGTGTTATAAAATTGGAAGAAGGAGGGATAGTTAAGATATTACGGCCATAAATGAAACAAAAACTACAAATAGCAAAATATTTCGTAGGCGACATCATTTCGGTCAGCCTTGCTTGGTTTTTATTCAATTTGTTCCGTTACCATTTGCTAAATATACAATATTCATTCGGATCTTTATCGGGCTATTTAAATTCGTCTAAAATAATAGAGGGACAGATAATCTTTCCCTGTATATTTCTCTTTATTTTTTATTTATCCGGATACTATAATCATCCTTTTCTCAAATCCCGGTTAGGCGAATTTTTCACGACATTTCTTTCTACGCTGCTCTGTACTTTTATCGTTTTCTTTGTAGCTCTGCTTAACGACCAATCTCACGTCTATACCAGTTATAAATTAATTTTAGGACTATTCGGCATACTGTTTACTTGTGTATATACTTGTCGGGCCATTATCACACAACGAGCGACATTCCGAATACATAATCGGATATGGGGTTTCAATACATTGATTATCGGGGCAGGTAAGAAAGCTCAAAATTTGGTCTATGAACTGAATCACATGCAAAAATCTATGGGATACAAAATTATCGGGTATGTAAGAACCGATGACCAACAAGAATGTATTTCCTCTGATTTACCGATATTTACATTCTCTGAACTTCCTGAAAAGATCAAAGAATTTTCTATAGAAGAACTTATCATCGCTCAAGAACATCATAATCGCAAAAATATGCATAAACTGATCAACAGTTTATACCCTCTCGAGCTACCGATACAGATAGAGGCCAGCGAATACGAAATGTTGACATCCCGTATAAAATTATCAAATATATACGGAACACCATTTATCGATATAAGTATATGTTCTCTTTCTGACTGCCAGAAAAACATTAAAAGATTATTAGACGTAATTTTATCGGCACTCGCTCTAATCATACTCTCCCCTCTATTTTTATTTCTGGCGATAAAAATAAAAACCGGATCGAAAGGGCCTGTTATCTTCAAACAACAGCGCATCGGCTACAGAAGAAAAGAATTTACTCTTTACAAATTTCGGACGATGGTAAACAATGCCGAAAAAAACGGTCCGGCACTATCGAATGAGAATGACTCCCGCATAACCCCTTTCGGTCACGTCATGCGCAAATACAGACTGGATGAATTACCCCAATTCTGGAACGTCATAAAAGGAGACATGTCTATTGTAGGTCCACGCCCCGAAAGAAAATATTTTATAGACCAACTGATACGCCGTGCCCCCTATTACAGTCTATTGCATCAAGTTCGTCCGGGAAACCGTTTTCGATGTCCTAGCAGGGAACGTCCCCATCGCTGGAGCGAAGAGCACGCTGGAAACGGGGTTGGATATTCTTCCGGCCAACATCCGGCTTGCAGAAGCGGAATTGGCGTTTGCCGGACGAATGGGGCGGGAAAATCTGTTAAAGAAGGCTCTCGCCTCTGTTGCGGGCGAATACGACTATGTGCTGATTGACTGCCCACCTTCTCTTGGGCTTTTGACCGTCAACGCCCTTAATGCGGCGAACGGATTGCTCGTCCCGGTACAAGTCGAATATTACGCTCTGGCGGGACTCGCGCTCATCAGGCAGACGGCAGAGCTTGTCCGAGATCTCAATCCCGATTTGGAAATCCTCGGACTCGTCCTGACGTTTTTTGATGCCCGAAAGACACTCAATAAAGATGTGGCCGCTGCCCTCGCGGACGAATGGGGAGACGCGCTGTTCTCGACGCGCATCCGCGACAACGTGAGCCTTGCGGAAGCCCCCAGTAATGGGCAGGATGTGTTCAGCTACAAGCGAGGCAGTTACGGCGCAAAAGATTATGCGGCCTTTGCCGCCGAATTTCTGGAAAGGACGGAGGGATGCTATGGGACTCGGGGATAGAGGGAAGAACCAAGTAAAAAAAGGGAGCCCCAGCGGGCTGTTCACCAGGACGGAACCCGATGTTACAGAAATACATACTTCTAGTAATACAAAAACACAGAACACTATAAATACAGAAATACAAGAATCTCTGCCCGAGAAAAATGACCAGAGAAAAATGTACAACATATCTCGGTCATTGTCGGAACGCCTCCGAAAGTATGCTTTCGATGAACGCCGAAAAGAAGTGGACATAGTGCGGGAAGCACTTGATGAATACCTGAAAAAACAGGGCTATTAGGGAGGAAAAATATGCGTCGTCTGGTTCTATTGCTGGCTGTTTTGGCCCTGTCCGTAGGGCTTTATGGTTGCCATCCTCATCATCGGGGACCGGTGACACCGCCTCCGTCACATCATGGACAGCACACACCTCCTCCGCATCACTACTGAGTGGTTCTTACACTGTCGCCCCACACTTCAATCAATACAAAAAGAAAAGGGCGCTCTCTCTAAAGGAACGCCCTTTTTCGTCAGCAAGAGATCACATCCTGTGATGCGTCCGCCGCCTCTTCTTCGCTCAGAGCGTTCTCCATGAACGCGCCACACTGCTCCGCTTCCTCTGGATCAAATTCTACCTCCAGTCCGGGGACGGAAAGCAGGGCACACTTTGCCTCGACAGACTCCCTGAGTGTCGTAGCTTCGTCCGGTCGCGTGTATGCGGCGCGCACGGCCTCTTCCACCTCTCGTGCCGACAATTCCGTTTTTTCGCTCATGACCCACCTCAGCGGCTCATCCCTTCAGAATGGGATTGAACCAGTTGTTTGTTTCTCTCAAGTTCAGCGGATTTTTCCGAAATGGCTTTCTCAATGGCCGGTTTAAGCTGGCGGGCCACCGCAGCCATACCCAATGTACTCTTTTGGCCTAGGTCATTGAAGTCCGTAAAACCGGCCATATCTTTTTCCCGTTCTCCGGGAGCAAAGACAGGAAAAACGGCTTTACCTCCCACAGCCTGTGCAGCCTTTTCCGCCTTTTCACGTCCGGGATTGGCTCGAACCTTCGGATGATTAAGGAGATGGAGATCGTCATCTCCCGCGATGATTACGGCTTTATCCGGGTATTTATCTTTAAGAGCCGTAGCCACGGCCATAAGATTCCCCGAGTCGAAAGCCGCGACGGTCGCATGACCTATGGCATCAGAAATGCTTCCTGCCGTAGCGTAGCCCTCAGCTATCACGATGGCCGGGGCGGTACGCAAGGCGTCCATGCCGCCCACAGGGTGGAAACATCCTTCCTTGCGGCTGTTTTTGGCGAATCTCTTTGTACCGTCTTCCTGAATATACTGCATGGACCACAGCTTTCCATCTGCGTCAACAGCAGGGATGCAAGTCGTTTTTCCATCTGTGGCCAAAAAAAACTCCTCTTCGGGGAGCCAGTCCTTTCCTGTCCAGATAAGGAGTCGGCACGTCTTGTTTCATCCAGGAGAGCTGCCCGGCCATGGCCAAGGCCGATCCGATCATGAGCCGGGTCTGGCTGCGGCACATCAAACAACAGGAATTCTACCCGGCCAGAGCCGGACGCTGGCGGCCAGCCGGATGTTTCCGATGCTGAAACTTGCCGACTACCGCAGCAAAAGCAAAGGCCTGCCGGACTTGCTGCCCTATGCCGCGCTCATTGAGCCCGGCGTGATCCTGAACAAGGACGGCTCGTTTCTGGCGGGTTGGGAAATACGCGGCCAGGATACGGCCAGCTCCACAGAGGGCGATCTTGCCCTGGTAAGCAGCCGGTTCAACAACGCCGTGAAACTCCTGGGAAGCGGCTGGATGCTCCAGATGGATGCCATCCGCAGTTCGCACCGGGCCTATCCGCCACCGGAAAAGGGGTATTTTCCCGACCCGGTGACGCGGCTCATCGATGAAGAGCGGCGGGAACACTTCAGTGGAAACCGTTGCTTCAGCACCATCACCATCCTGACCGTCACCTATAAACCGAACTTCCAGGCCGCCAAAATGGCGGGCAAGGCGCAGGCGGGCGTGGCCTCGTCCGGCACTCTGGAAAAGGCGCTGGTCTACTTCCGGAACATGCTGGAAGAGCTGGAGGACGCGCTTTCCGCCGTTCTCCATATGGATCGCCTGCTGGAATACTCCATACCGGACGCGGACGGAGAAGATTGGCTCCAGTCCGATCTGCTCTCGCACCTGCAATATTGCGTCTGCGGGGAGTTGCAGCCCGTGCGCGTACCTCGGACGTCCATGTACTTGGATGCGCTGCTGGGGAGCGAAGATCTGGTGGGCGGCATCATTCCGGGCCTGGGCAACCGGCATCTGGCCGTGCTGTCCCTGGACGGCCTGCCGCAGGAATCCTACCCGGCCATGCTGCGCGATCTGGACGCTCTGCCCCTGGAGTACCGTTTCTCCAGCCGCTTCATCTGCCTGGATCAGTATGATGCGGCCAAGGAAATCAACTCCTACCGCAAGGGCTGGCGGCAGCAGGTCTACCGTTTTCTGGATCAGTTCTTCAACAACCCCAACGCCCGCGCCAACCGGGACGCGCTGCTCATGGCCGAAGACGCGGAAACCGCGCTCACGGAAGTACAGGGCGGGTATGTCGGCGCGGGCTACCTGACCTCAAACATCGTGCTGATGCACGAAGATCAGGAACGTTTGCAGGATTGGGCGCGGGATTTGCGGCGCACGGTGCAGACGCTGGGTTTCGGCTGCCGCATCGAAAGCGTGAACGCCCTGGAAGCCTGGCTGGGAACGCATCCGGGCAACAGCTACGCCAATTTGCGGCGTCCCATGGTCAACACCCTGAACCTGGCGGATTTGCTGCCGCTGTCTTCGGTCTGGACGGGCTCCCCGGTCAATCCCTGCCCCTTCTATCCGCCCGACTCCAGGCCGCTCGCCGTGCTGATGACGGATAACTCCACGCCGTTCTGGTTCAACATCCACGCCGGAGACCTCGGCCATACGCTTATTTTCGGGCCGACCGGCGCGGGCAAATCCACCTTGCTGGCCTTCATCGCCGTGCAGTTCCACTGCTATGAAAACGCCCGCATCTTCGCCTTTGGCAAGGGCATGAGCCTGTTTCCGCTCTGCTTCGGGGCGGGCGGCGACCACTACACCATCGGCAACGCGGATCAGCTTGCCTTTGCTCCGCTCCAGCGCATCGACTCGGAAGAGGAACGCGCCTGGGCGGAGGAATGGATCGCCTCGCTCATGGAGTTGCAGCAGTTCACGGTCATGCCAGCTCACCGCAACGCGTCCACACGGCCATGCTGACCCTGGCCGCAAACCCGCCGCATCTGCGCTCCCTGACCAGTTTCTATCATGTGGTGCAAGACAGGGAGATCAAAGAAGCCATTCAGCACTACACCGTGCAAGGGGCAATGGGGCGGCTTCTGGATGCGGATTCCGACAGCCTGAACCTCTCGCGCTTCATGGTTTTCGAGGTCGAAGACCTGATGAACCTGGGCGACAAAAACCTGGTGCCGGTGCTGACCTACCTTTTCCGGCGCATTGAGAAGGCGCTGGACGGCTCGCCCACCATCCTGGTGCTTGATGAAGCCTGGATCATACTGGGGCATCCGACATTTCGAGCCAAAACCCGCGAGTGGTTGAAGACGCTAAGAAAAATGAATTGCTACGTGATTCTGGCGACACAGAGCCTTTCCGACGCCAGAAACTCCGGCATCCTGGACGTGCGACAAAGATTTTCCTGCCCAACAGTACCGCCGAGGACGCCGTACAGAAGGAACTCTATGTGGGCATGGGCCTCAACGACAAACAGATCAACATCCTGAAAACCAGTGAGCCCAAGCGGGACTACTACATTATAAGCCCGCAGGGGCGGCGCAAAGTGCAGCTTGCCCTCAAGGGCAAGGCGCTGGCTTTCGTCGGCGCTTCGGACAAGGAAAGCCTCGCCCGCATTCGCGCTCTGGCGGCGGAGTACGGCCCGGAGGGCTGGCAGGCGGTCTGGCTGCGCGAGCACGGCGCGGCTTGATGAAATAACCGGGGCTCCGCCCCGTACCCCGCAGCCCCCTCAATAGGAGTTTGTATGAAAAATTACTCATAATCGCGACGATGGTGGCACTTTTAGCTACCCCTGCGCATGCCCTCACCGTTACCTGCACGAATTGCAGCACGAACCTCATTCAACTGCTGGATCGCATCACCAACGTGAAACAGCTCAGCAACGCGATCAAACAATATCAGGAGGCTGTTGAGCAGACGCGCCAGCAGATCACCATGGTGCGCCAGAATATCGAGCAGTACGAAAACATGCTCCAGAATACGGCCCAGCTTCCGGCCAATCTGGTCAATGAGCTGAAAATTTCCCTGACACGTCTGGCGAATCTTTCCAGCACGCTCAGAACGCAGCGCGGCGACATCGTTGCCCTTGGCGAGATTTTCACCAAGCTGTTTCCGGAGCAGGCGCTCTTCGGCGCTCTGGCCGGGGCGAGTCCGGAGCAGATGGAGGAAGCCAGCCGCCGCTACCGGGAGGAATGGGATAAATGGGCGCAGTCCGTGGATCAGGCTTCACGGGCCACCTTCCAGCTCTCCGGCCAGCAGCTTGCCGACCTCCAGAAAGACCCGGCCCGCTTCCAGAGCTACATTGACGAACTGCTCTCCACGCCGGACGGCCAGCAGAAGGCCATCATGGCGGGCAACCAGCTTTCCGCGCTCCAGGTGCAGGAAGCCCGGCAGTTGCGGGAGCTGATGGCGACACAGGTGCAGTCCCAGCTTTCCAGCCAGATGAAAGCGGAAAAAGAAAGCCAGATGTCAGAGGAAGCCTGGCGCGAAACCATCAAGACGGACAGGATCGGCAAGGCCAAGGCCAAACCCGATCCGTTTTAGGCGGGTATTTCCATGAAAAGGAACTATCTGCCGCTGGCCGTCCTGGCGCTCGTGCTGTGCGCGGTCTTCATCGGCGTCGGGGAAGCTATCGCCGCCAATGAAGATTTCGTGTCCACGCTGGTGCGCGAGTTCTACAACAAGACCAGCGACTGGGAATCGACCCTGAAGCGGTACGCGCTGATCGTGTTCCGCTGGCTGGTCACTCTGGAAGTGTGCTTTCTGGGCATCAAGGCGGCGCTCAACCGCGATCAGATCCCGGACATCTTCAAACAGTTCGTCATGCTCCTGCTCATGGCCGGATTCTTCCTAGCCGTCATCAACTATTACCAGGAATGGGCCTGGAGCCTGATCAACGGCCTGGGCGCGATTGGCAGGGAGCTGACTCCGGGCGGCTATTCCTCGGAATCGCCGTTCCTTACCGGCATGCAGCTTGTCAAACTGGTTCTGGACAAGCTCTCCGTCTGGTCGCCGGGCAACTCCATCGCGCTGCTCATCGCGGCGCTGGTCATCATCGTCTGTTTCGCGCTCATTTCCGCTCAGGTGGTCTTCATCAAGTGCGAAGCGATGGTTGCCATGGCGGCGGCGCTGATCCTAGTCGCCTTCGGCGGCAGTTCCTTTCTCAAGGATTACGCGGTCAACGCCATCCGCTATGTGCTGGCCGTGGCTTTCAAACTCTTTGTCATGCAACTCGTCCTAGGCATCGGCATCGCCTTTATCGAAGGCTTTTCCACGTCCACGGCGGAGCTTCAGGACATCTTCGTGGTCATCGGCGCGTCGGTCGTTCTGGCTGGCCTTGGTCAAATCCCTGCCGGACGTATGCGCGGGCATCATCAACGGTTCGCACGTTTCCAGCGGCGCGGCGCTCACCGCTTCCGCCGCCGCTGTTGGCGGCGCTGCCCTCGGCGCGGCTGTCGCCGGGAGCAACACCATCCAGAATGTGAAGGACGCTTCCAAGGTGGCGGGCATGGAAGGCGCTACAGGCCTGGGCAAAGCGGCCAGCATGGCGAAGTCCCTGTGGGGAGCCAGACAGGACGCCAAAACCTTGGGGGAAAAGTCTCTCAGCACCCGGACGCGCTCTGAAATGCAGGAACGCTTGGAACGCGCCCGCATGAACCAAAACGACAAATCATAGGTGGTAGCCCTGTCCTTTTTCAAAACAAAACCCGAAAACACCGCGACGGCCCAGGCTACGGCAAGTCCGGGCGGCGGCAATCCCTATCTGAACGGGCGGGAAGAATGGCTGGAGCGGTACGGTTCCTACATCAGCCGGGCTGCGCAATGGCGCATGGTGGCGTTCTTCTGCCTCATCCAGGCGGAGATCGCGGCTTGCATTTCCAACTGGCGCACAGTTACGGCGGACGTGGAATTGCAGCAAAAGATGATCGAGCGATTGAGCTTCTTCATGGCCGGGAGCGCCAAAGGCGTTCTGCGCGAATGGTACGAAGCCAACAATCCCTATGAAATCGCCAAATCCGGCAAGCTGGTGCATGTGGAAATCAAAGGTCTGCCCCTGCCGGTGAGTTCCGACTCCTACCGGGTGGAATGGGTGGAAACCGTGCGCAGTCACGCGGGCGTTCTGCTTGATTCCCATGCCTATGAAGCCACGGTGACGATTCAGATCAACCCGCCGACCGTGGATGCGGTGCTTTTACGCAACCCCGGCGGCGTCTACATCACGTCCCTGTCGGCGGGCAAGGTCGTCGGCGTTCAGACGCCCGCCGCGCCTGTGAAACCCAACCAAAACGAGCAATGAGGTTCTCCATGAAAAAGATATTGGCATTTGTGCTGTTCTCAATGTTTTCGGCTGTCCCGACTCTGGCCGCGCCGGTTCTTGGCCAGGTACCGGACGGCTGGCCCCCGGCGCTGCAAGGAGAAACGGGGAGCCCGGCCCCGGCTGCCATGCCTGAAATCGACTATCTAAGCCCCAAGACCGTGCCTCTGACCGAAGCGGAAAAAAAGGCGCTCCGCCTTTCCGGCGCATGGTCTCGCCAGAGCGTTGAGCCGGTGCTCACGGGCGGCGGCAAGGTGGTCTTTGTACATGGCGCGAGTCTGCCCACCATTGTGGCCGCGCCCATGCAGGTCTGCGATGTGGAACTGCAAGCCGGGGAAACCGTGCATGAAATTGTTGTGGGCGATTCCTCCCGCTGGATGGTGGATTCCGGCGCTGGCGCGACCGCGCATCTGTTCATCAAGCCGGTGGACTCCGGTCTGGAGAGTTCCGCCGTGGTCACGACCGACCGCCGCGTGTACCATCTGCGCCTTGTTTCCCAGCGTTCCGGCCATACGCCGTATGTCGGTTTTCTCTATTCGGAAAACCTGAAGCCGCAGGCTGCCTGGAAACAGGCCAGGGAAGCCAAGGAAAAGGAATGGCAGTTCACCACTATGGACGGCAAAACCGCCGATCTTTCGGCCCTGAATTTCAACTATGAGGTCAAGGGCAAGGCCAGGTGGAAGCCGGAGTGCGTTTATGATGACGGTCGGCAGACATTCATCCGGCTGCCGGAGAACTCCGCTTCCGGGGAAATGCCGGTGCTGCTGGTGCGCAAGGGCAAACAGGATGTGCTGGTAAACTACCGGGTCAAAGATTCGGCCATGATCGTGGACGGCCTGTTTGAGCGCATCGCGCTGATCATCGGTGTGGGCGACGATCAGGAAAAGGTGGAAGTCATAAGGGGGGCGAAGTGATGCGCAACATACTTCTTTCCCTCTGCCTGATAATGCTGTTTGCCTCCGGCTGCACCAAGCCCGGCCTGGTCGGCTCGTTTTGCGGGCCGCTGCCGGAGCGCGGCACGGTGTCGGCCATTGCCGCCGATGCGGTTGCCTGCCTTTCGGCCTTGTATCCGCCCGGCCATACCTCCCTGCATCTGCTTCAGGCCAAGGATGCGGGCAACGATTTCGCCGCCGCCTTTGAAAACGGTCTGCGGGCAAAGGGTTTCACCCTAGCCGCCGCCGAATCCGCTGATGTGGTTATCGTCGCCTACACTTTGGATGCGCTGGATGAAAAATCCGCCTGGTATCTGCAACTGCGGCTGTCCGATCCGAACGGGGGCGGCAAGGCCATTGCGCGGTCATACACGGCCAGCGGCCAGCCGGAAGCGGGCCAGAGCCAAACCGAACAGGAATTCCGGCGCTCCTTTACCGACAAGGCCGCTGCAAGAGCCCGCCATGCCTGGGATACCGGCCCCAGCATGCGGATAGACACCCTGCGGTAGGAGGAGCTATGAGCGACAAAACCCCCAACAGCCTGGAGCCGGTAAAAAAAGTCAGCGTGGCCCGTATGAGCCGCTGGCCGCTGTATGCCGTGCTGCTGGCCGGGCTCTTTCTATTCGGCATCCTGGTTTACAGCGTGAATTTCGCGCACAACCAGGGGGAAGAGCAGGCGGGAACGCCCAAGGTGGATATCAAGGAAGAGGAGCGGCCCTTGCTCATGGGCGAAGGACGCGGCCTCGCCCTGATGCCGCCTGCGGGCTCTCCGGCCATTGCCCAGCCAGAGCCGAAAGCGGGTGATGCGCGGAAGCGCGAACCGCTGATTGTGGTGCAGGGCAAACAGGAACAGCCCGACCAGTACCGCCAGGAACTGGAAAAACTGCGCCGCATGAAAGCGCAGGCCCGGCTCACGGCGCTTTACGCGCCGCTGGGCGTGAAGAAAAACGCAGACACTTCTGCGCAATACGGGCGACAGGCGACGATGGCTCAGGGTGAACAGCGGCGGGACAGCACCCTGGATGTAAGCCGCGATTTCTCCGCCATGCGGGAAAACGGCTACGATCCCGCCGCCGATAAGGACAAGGAAGCCTTTTTCAACCGGGCGGAAAAGGATGCAAGCTGGATACTGCCGCACTCTCGCACGGCGGGTCAGCCTCTGGAACTGAAAACCGGCACGATTATTCCCGGTCTTATGGTGACAGGCATCAATTCTGATCTGCCCGGCAACATCATCGCGCAGGTTTCTCAAAACGTCTTTGATACGGCAACCGGGCGGCAACTGCTCATTCCGCAGGGTGGGAAGCTCTTAGGGGTCTATGATTCCCGCGTCATCTACGGCCAGGAACGGGTGCTGGTGGCCTGGAACCGCCTTGTGTTCCCGGACGGTTCCGCCGTCACGCTGGGAGCCATGCCCGGTTCGGATATGGCGGGCAACGCCGGTTATACCGATGAAGTGAACAACCACTATCTGCGCATCTTCGGCTCGGCTATCCTGATGAGCATGATCACGGGCGGCATGTCCTATTCCATGGACTCTCTAGATAGCAGTGGCGGCGGCGATGACGATTCGCCCACACTCCTTTAGGGAAACCTGATCTCTCTTTTTATTTTTTTAAAAATTAAATAAATTAAACAAAATACAAGAACACCACCCTGTACAATCCCATACTATCCGCAAAAGTGGACGCATTTACAGGAGGACAGCACATCCTATCAGTACGCCCATAATGATGAGCGTTCCCCATACGAAATAGCTGTTATCTTTTTCT
>ENA-USUG01006807-USUG01006807.1-human-gut-metagenome-genome-assembly--contig:-NODE-6807-length-11672-cov-11.101078_pt1 | contig 11672 bp, 9 predicted proteins | sample MGYA00250059_ERZ773394 | MGnify/ENA primary metagenome ERZ773394 (study PRJEB29103, sample SAMN06111957) | human gut metagenome | biome: human gut; feature: ankylosing spondylitis patient; material... | reverse complement strand
AACGCAGATGCCGTGCCGCAGCCGCCGGAGCGGTGCTTAAGCCGTCAGGCGGGAATTGTGCGGTGTTGCCTTATATTTGTGCGGTTATCCGGCCCTGCCTACCTTGAGGCAGGGCCTTTTTTAGTGGGGGACACCTCTTAGGAACAAATCAAGAAGTTTCCACAGGTTTATATTGCAAAACCTTCTCAGAGAACGCGCCATTGAAGAATTGAATGAAAGGTCCAAGGCCGAAGGCGCAGACCAGGGTGCCGATGCCGACCAGGCCGCCCAGCAGGAAGGTGATGGCCGCACAGAGTGCATCGGTAAAGACGCGGCAGCCGAAGTAAGGCTTGTGCAGGTGGTCCTGCAGGGCCAGAGCCAGCGAATCGTAAGGTGCAACGCCCAGGTCGGCCGTCTGGTACAGCGAGCAGCCAAACGCTGTGACAGGCACGGCGATCACGACCCACAGCAGCTGGATGGGCAGCTGCTCGGCCGGGCCGAACCAGCCCGCAATGATGTCGTAGAAAAAAGTGATGATGAACCCACAGCCCAGGCCGTTGACCAGGGTGCCCAGGCCAATGTACTTGCGGCCCCAGATGAATTCCACCACCAAGAACAACAGATTGGTGCAGATGTTCTGCACGCCCAGCGAGATGCCCAGCAGCTCGGACAGGCGGATGTTCAGGGCCGTGATGGAATCATTGCCCAGGTGGGATTGCTTGAAGATGGCAATGCCCAGGGAGATGATGACGATGCCGATCACCATACCCAGGACACGGCGCACAGTAGGACGTTCCGTTTTCATGGTTTTCTCCAACTTTCCTTATTAGACTATAAATGCAGAGGGTTGTATCCAGTGTAACACGTCGTGCAGCGCGGGTCAACCGTTGCGGCGGCTGCAGGCGCGCATGCCATTGACGCCCGCGCCCAGGAACATCACGTTGATGCTGACATTCAGCCACAGGATGACCAGGATGATCGAGGTCAGGGAGCCGTAAATGTAGGACAGCTTCCAGGATGTACGAATATAATAGGTGAAGATCGAGGAGAAAACGAACCAGACAACAGCCGTAAACAGCGCCCCGGGCAGCTGGTCCCGCATACGGCGGCGGCCGCCCGGCACGAAGGTGTAGATCAGCACAAAAGTCAGGATGGACAGCCCGAAGGCCGCCAGCGCACTGAAGCTGACCAAACTGTGCAGCCTGAGAAACAGATGGCTCTGGGACAGCCAGGGCAGCAGGCTCAACGCCCAATGCAGCAGGGGGCTGAGGTTCTGGCAGAACAGCACGATCAGCAGCAGCCACAAAAACGCGAAGGTGTACACCACCGCCCACAGCCGGTCAAGCATCGTGCGGCGGGAGCCGGGGGTCAACTTTTGCAGGCCCTTCTGGATGGCTGCCATGCCGCTGGACGCCGACACCAGTGTGGTAATAACGGCCAGCGATGCCACAAAGGTGTTGGAGTTCTCGTTCATGCTGGTGATAAGGCTGGCGATGGTATCACGAATGACCGGAATATCCGGCAGAAAACGGAAAAACAGCTCGACTACGCTGTCCACCGTAAAGCCCGGCAGGGTGTTGACCACCACCAGCAGCCACATCAGCAGCGGAAAAAACGCCGTGAGCAGGAAAAGCGTGGCGTGCCCGGCGTAGACCGTCATGTCCTGGGCCATGTACTGCTGCAGCAGGGTGATGGCGGGCTGCAGTTTTTTCTTCATGCTTCCACCCCCGGGCACAGGCCGCGCATGGCGTTGTGGATCAGCCGATAGGTGCGCTGGGCCATCACCTCGGGCGGGGCGGGTTCCTCGGCTTGGAGCCAGTTTTTGATAAGCCCCACGCAGCCAGACAGGCAAAAGGAATACCCGCTGTCCAGATCGGCCCGGCGATCCGGGTAGGCATCGGCCAGTACCTGCAGGCTGTAGCGGGAGAGGATGGCTTCGATCTGCAGCAAAAACGCCATGTCGCCGTGGGGACCCAGCAGTGCGGCGCAGATCTCGCGGTTTTCGGCCATCAGGGCAAACAGATCCCCCACCAGCGGGAAGATCTGCGCCTGGTGCGGGTCGATGGGGTGTGCCTGCACGGACGCCTCAATGCGTTCCAGCAGCTCGGCCTCGACGGAAGCCAGCATCTGGTCAATGTCGGTGTAGTGCAGGTAAAAGGTGGAACGGTTCACGTTGGCGTGGGCGACCAGCTCTTTTACGGTGATGTCGCCTGCGTTTTTCTCCTGCATCAGCTCGGCCAGGCCCTGGCGCAGCAGGGCACGGGTACGCAGGATGCGGCGGTCGGTTTTGGGTGCCGTCATAAGCGGAAAATCCTTTCCGGTGCGTTACAATTTCTATAATAGACATTATACGCCGAACCGGGGAGAAAAGCAACACGGTGTTGCATATCGGACGCTTTTTGCCGAAAATGCAGGGCAGCGGCCCGTCAACCAGACAACGCTTGCCATGCCGCAGAAATTGGCGTATATTGATGGTATAGACGTATCCGGGGAGGAAACAGAACGATGGAAACGAAGGATAAAATTGTGGTGCGGGGCGAGCTGGCGCTGGTGCTGGCCGTGCTCATCAACAGCTTTGCAGTGGCCGTGACGGTGTATGCGGGGCTGGGCATTTCGCCGGTGTCCAGCTTCCCGTATGCGGTGTCGCTGGTGTTCCCGTTTTTGACGCTGGGCACCTGGACGTACCTGTTCCAGGGCGTGCTGGTCATTACGTTGATGGTGCTGCGCAAGCGGTTTGTGCCGTCGTACCTGTTCAGCTTTGTGGCGGGCTTTTTCTTCGGCAAGCTGCTGGATGTGTTTGGTGCGTGGCTGCCCTGCCTGCCCTACAGCTGGGGCTGGCGCATCTTCTACTTTGTGGCCAGCTGCCCGGTCATCGCGCTGGGCATTGCACTGTCCAACCGGTGCAAGCTGCCCATTATCCCGACGGATCTGTTTGCCCGGGACCTTTCGGAGATTATCCGCAAGCCTTACGCCAAGGTCAAGACGACCATGGATCTGACCTGCGTTGCGGTATCCATTGTGCTGACCGTAGTGGGTACCGGTACGCTGAAGGGAGTAGGCATCGGCACTGTGGTGGCTGCCCTGACCTATGGACGGACCGCTGGTTTGATTGGCAATTTGATTGATAAGAAGTTTTATTTTGTATCAGTGCTGGAGAAATAAACGAATTGCCTCCGCAGGGTGGCGCGGAATGGAAGCCGCTCCATAAGACAAAAGGAGTCAGCCAAGATAAAAACCATTTATCTGATGAGCCACGGCGAGACATTATTTAATACATGGTAACTTCGTGATAGAAAAAATTATCAACCCAGATGGGCAAAAATCACCCCAGCGCCACATCCAGCACCATCATCACGCTGAATCCCAGCGCAAAGCAGATGGTGCCGACGTTGGAGTGCTCGCCCTGGGACATTTCGGGGATCAGCTCCTCGACCACGACGTAGATCATGGCCCCGGCGGCAAAGCTGAGCAGGTAGGGCAGGGCAGGCACCACCAGCCCGGCGGCCCAGATGGTAAACAGCGCGCCCACCGGCTCCACGGCACCGGACAGCGTACCCGCCCAGAACGCCCGGCCGCGGCTCATGCCCGCGGCTTTCAGAGGCATCGAAATGATAGCGCCCTCGGGAAAGTTCTGGATGGCAATGCCCAGGGACAGCGCCAGCGCACCCATCGCCGTGATAGACGCACTGCCCGTTAAGTAACCCGCGTACACCACGCCGACGGCCATGCCCTCGGGGATGTTGTGCAGCGTGACGGCCAGCACCAGCATCGTGGTGCGGGAAAAGCCGCTGTGGGGGCCTTCGGGCGTGTCGGCACCCTGGTGCAGATGAGGCACCGCCATATCCAGCAGCAGCAAAAAGCCGATGCCCAGCCAGAAGCCCACGGCGGCGGGGATGAACGCCAGCCGCCCCAGGCCCTCGGACTGCTCCATGGCGGGGATGAGCAAACTCCAGATCGACGCCGCTACCATGACCCCGGCGGCAAAGCCGGTTAAAGCGCGCTGCACACCTTCGTGCAGCGTTTTTTTCATGAAAAATACGCAGGCGGACCCCAGCGTAGTACCGGCAAAGGGGATAAGGATACCGGGTAAACATTGCGTTAGCATAAACTAACCCTCCCTGTAAAAAAATGACCCGCCCGGCCCAAAACGGCAGTAACAGCGGGGAAAAGTTGACGAAAAACGAAAACACGATATTTGCCCTTATCCTACCACACCCGGCCCGTGCCGTCAATAGCCGGGAAGATGTGAACCATTGGTTAAAAATATATCAAAAACACTTGCGCAAATTCCTTTTTATGCGTATAATATGGGTATTGGGCGCAAAACGTCCCCATAACAATGTGTAATACCGAGAGGAGCTTTTACTATGGGTTTGGGTAAAAAGACCATTGACGATGAAAACTACGCTGGCAAGCGCGTGCTGGTTCGCTGCGACTTCAACGTCCCGATGAAGGACGGCGTGATCACCAATGACAACCGTATCAACGCGGCTCTGCCGACCATCAAAAAGCTGATCAATGATGGCGCCAAGGTCATTCTGTGCAGCCACCTGGGCAAGCCGAAGAACGGCCCCGAGGCCAAGTTCAGCCTGGCCCCTGTTGCTGTCCGCCTGAGCGAGAAGCTGGGCCAGCCCGTCACCTTTGCTGACGATGACACCGTTGTCGGCGAGAACGCCAAGGCTGCTGTTGCCACCATGGGCAACGGCGATGTTGTTCTGCTGCAGAACACCCGTTTCCGCAAGGAAGAGACCAAGAATGAGCCCGCTTTCAGCGAGGAGCTGGCCAGCCTGGCCGATGCTTACGTGGATGACGCTTTCGGCTCCTGCCATCGCGCCCACTGCTCCACCGCCGGTGTTACCGACTACATTAAGGATACCGCTGTCGGCTACCTGATGGAAAAGGAGATCAAGTACCTGGGCAACGCAGTGAACGATCCCGAGCGTCCCTTCACCGCCATTCTGGGCGGCGCTAAGGTCGCTGATAAGCTGAACGTTATCTCCAACCTGCTGGAAAAGGTCGACACCCTGATCATCGGCGGCGGCATGGCCTACACCTTCCTGAAGGCCCAGGGCTACGAGATCGGCAAGAGCCTGTGCGATGACTCCAAGCTGGATTACTGCAAGGAAATGATGGCTAAGGCCCAGGAGAAGGGCGTTAAGCTGCTGCTGCCCGTTGATGCTGCCTGCATCAAAGACTTCCCCGATCCCATCGATGCCCCTGTCGAGACCGTCATTGTTCCTGTCGACGCTATCCCCGCTGACCAGGAAGGCTGCGATATCGGCCCCGAGACCATGAAGCTGTTCGCTGATGCCGTCAAGGCCAGCAAGACCGTTGTCTGGAACGGCCCCATGGGCGTCTTTGAGAACCCGACCCTGGCTGCCGGCACCCTGGCTGTTGCCAAGGCTATGGCTGAGAGCGACGCTACCACCGTGATCGGCGGCGGCGACAGCGCTGCAGCTGTCCAGCAGATGGGCCTGGGCGACAAGATGACCCACATCTCCACCGGTGGCGGTGCGTCTCTGGAGTACCTGGAGGGCAAGGAACTGCCCGGCATCGCCGTTATCCAGAAAGCTTAATTTGTAACCCGCAGGGCGCGGCGGCAGAGCCGCTGCGCCCCTTTTTGTTTGAAAAATATATGAAATAAAGGAGCAACTATCATGGATAAGCAGAACCGCAAGGCAATCATTGCCGGCAACTGGAAAATGAATAAAACCGCTACCGAGGCCGCCGAACTGATCGACGCCCTGATCCCCGCTGTGAAGGACGCTGGCTGCGAGGTCGTTATCTGTGTGCCTTTCACCGACCTGGTCACCGCTGTTGCCAAGACCAAAGGCACCAACATCCACGTTGGCGCTGAGAATGTCCACTTCGAGAAGTCCGGCGCTTACACCGGCGAGATCAGCGCTGACATGCTGACCGACCTGGGCGTTGAGTACGTCGTTGTCGGCCACAGCGAGCGCCGCCAGTACTTTGCCGAGACCGATGAGACTGTCAACAAGCGCGCCAAGGCTGCTCTGGCTGGCGGCCTGAAGCCCATCATCTGCGTCGGCGAGAGCCTGGCCCAGCGTGAGCAGGGTGTCACCGAGGAACTGGTCCGCATGCAGGTCAAAATCGCCCTGAACGGCGTGACCGCTGACGAGCTGAAGAACGTCGTTATCGCCTACGAGCCCATCTGGGCTATCGGCACCGGCAAGACCGCTACCGCTGATCAGGCACAGGAAGTCTGCGCCGCTATCCGCAAGGTCGTCGGCGAGCTGTACGGCGAGGATGCCGCCAAGGCCCTGACCGTCCAGTACGGCGGCAGCATGAATGCCAAGAACGCCGAGGAACTGCTGGGCAAGCCCGATGTTGACGGCGGCCTGATCGGCGGTGCTTCCCTGAAGGCCGACCAGTTTGCCATCATTGTTGACGCCGCCACCAAGGGCTGATACAATAGTAGAGTAAAATGCCTCCCTCTGCGAGGGAGGTGGCGCGAAGCGCCGGAGGGAGAGACTTTCAACTAAGCAACGGTTTACTTTATGTCTCTCCCCCACCGCCTACGGCGGAGCCCTTCGGACCCGGACCCCTCTGTCGCTACGCGACATCTCCCCACACTGTGGGGAGTCACCCTCCCAGAGGGGGCCTTTTGCGCTACCTGTACAAAAGGAGTTTCAATTTATGTCTAAAAAACCTGTAATGCTTTGCATCATGGACGGTTTCGGCTGGACGCCGGATCAGACCTACGGCAACGCCGTGGCCGCCGCCAATAAGCCCAACCTGGACAAGATCTTTGCCAACTATCCCATGACTACCATCCAGGCCAGCGGCATGGCCGTCGGCCTGCCCGAGGGCCAGATGGGCAACTCGGAAGTCGGCCACACCAACATGGGCGCTGGCCGCATCGTCTACCAGCAGCTGACCCTCATCACCAAGTCCATCAAGGACGGTGAGATGCTCAAGAACCCCGTGCTGGTCAAGAACATGAAAGCTGCCATCGATGCCGGTAAGGCCATCCACCTGATGGGCCTGGTCGGTACCGGCGGCGTCCACAGCCATGCCGACCACTGGTACGGCGTGCTGGAGATGGCCAAGCACCTGGGTGCCAAGGACGTTTACCTGCACTGCATCATGGACGGCCGTGACACCGACCCCCACAGCGGCAAGGGCTTCCTGGCTGACCTGCAGGCCAAGCTGGACGAACTGGGCATCGGCAAGATCGCCTCTGTTTCCGGTCGTTACTACGCCATGGACCGTGACAATAACTGGGACCGCGAGGAGAAAGCCTACGCTGCCTTTGTTTACGGCGAGGGCAATCACGCCGCCAACGCTGCCGAGGCTATCGAGGCCAGCTATGCTGCCGATGTGACCGACGAGTTCGTCGTGCCCGTTGTTACCTGCGAGGGCGGCCGTGTGCAGGATGGAGATACCGTTATCTTCATGAACTTCCGCCCCGACCGTGCCCGTCAGATGACCCGCATCTTCTGCGATGATGCTTTCACCGGCTTTGAGCGCCGCGGCGGCCGCAAGCAGGTCAACTATGTCTGCATGGCCGAGTACGATGCCACCATGCCCAACTGCGAAGTGGCTTACCCGCCGGTCGAGCTGAAGAACACCCTGGGTGAGTACCTGGCTGCCCACGGCAAGACCCAGCTGCGCATTGCCGAAACCGAGAAGTACGCCCATGTGACGTTCTTCTTCAACGGCGGTGTTGAGCAGCCCTGCGAGGGCGAGGACCGCAAGGTCATCCCCAGCCCGAAGGTTGCCACCTACGACCTGAAGCCCGAGATGAGCGCCTACGAGGTTGCCGACGAGTGCAAGGCCCGCATCGAGAGCGGCAAGTACGACGTCATCATCCTGAACTTTGCCAACTGCGACATGGTCGGCCACACTGGCGTGTTTGACGCCGCTGTCAAGGCTGTCGAGGCTGTTGACAAGTGCGTGGGCGAGGTCACCGACGCTGTGCTGAACGCTGGCGGCGTGGTCTTCCTGACCGCCGACCACGGCAACGCCGAGAAGATGAAGAACCCCGATGGTTCTCCCTTCACCGCCCACACCACCAACGTGGTGCCCTTCGCCGTCATTGGCGCTGGCGATGTGAAGCTGCGTGAGGGCGGCTGCCTGGCAGACATCGCCCCCACCATGCTGCCCTATATCGGCCTGCCCGTCCCGGCTGAGATGACCGGCAAGAGCATTATCGTCGACTAAGACGAGGGATTTTCGGCCTTTTTTGAAAAAAGGCCTGGCGAAAAACTTTTAATATTTCGACCCATAAAGCGGGAGCCTGCGGTAAGCGGGTTCCCGCTTTTGTTTGTATGGGCTGATGTATGTGTTTTGCTGTAGGGGCCGATGCTTGAATCGGCCCGTCAATTTGCCGTGGTTTACGCTGTTTTATAGGTTGAGAAAATGCACGAAAAATGGTATAGTAGAAACTACAAAAGTATGCCTGTAAGGGGAATTTACCGTATGAAAGAAAAACTGCGCTTACTGCTGCGTAAACCGGCTGTGATCGCCTTGCTGATAGCCGAGCTGCTGGTAATAGGCTTTGCCTTGGCAGCAGCCCTGCGCCCGGCGGCTGCGTATACGTTCACGGCGGACCAGTGGGAAAACATCGCCCAGGAGTCAAAAATCGACTATGACGAGGATGGCCGCATCGGCGTTACCGAAATGACCGACGGCGAGGACATCCTCCAAACCCCAGCCATGACCCTGCCCAAGGGGCACTATAAGGTGACGCTGGATTACCGCTATGTGCCCAGCGTATGGGAGGGGGGGGGTGGAGCGCCGCTCCTGCGTGTATTTTGCTTCGTATGATGCGGGTACCGTTACCGGGGAAAAGCCCTGCATCAATGTGAAAAAGCAGCAGGACACCCTGACGCTGAATGTCAGCGACTACAGTGAAACGGTCCGGTTGGTGGCCCATAATGATGGCGGCATCTTTACGCTGGGGCCTGTGCATATTGAACAGGATATGCTGTATGCGGGGGCCTGTGTGGCGGGCTGGCTGCTGCTGTTTGTGCTGCTGGATGCCTTTTTGCTGCTGACCGTACCCGGCAGCCCGGTGCGGCTGGCAGATGCTGAACTGTGTGCCTGCCTTTGGGTGCTGTGTGCAGTGGCCATGCTGACCTGCGCCCCGGCCATGACCAACAGCGGTGCACTGCAGGGGGCGGACTGGTCGTTCCATCTTTCCCGTATTGAGGGCATTGCCCAGGGCCTACGGGAGGGGCAGTTCCCGGTCCGCGTTTACAGCATAGCGAAAGATGGGTATGGCTATGCGCCCTCGCTGTTTTATGGCGAACTGCTGCTGTACTTCCCGGCGGTACTGCGCTTATTGGGGATGAGTGTGCAGGGGGCGTATCATACCTATCTGCTGGCACTCCAGCTGCTGACGGCTGGCATTGCCTTTTTCAGCCTGCGGCAGATTTTCCGGCATAACAAGACGGCCCTGGTGGGCAGCGTCCTGTATATGCTGTCTACCTATCATCTGTATAAGATTTACTGGCTCAGCGCGGTGGGGGAGTACACAGCCATGGCGTTTCTGCCGCTGATTCCGGCTGCCCTGTATGAATTGTATGGGGAACGTCCGCTTACCCGCAAGCGGCTGCGCCGGGCCTGCGCAGAACTTGTTGCGGCCTTTGGAATGCTGCTGCAGGTGCATCTGCTGTCCCTGGAGATGGCAGTTCTGGCAACAGCCGTGTTCTGCCTGATGCGGTTCCGCCGGACGTTCAGCAAGGCAGTGTTCTTCACATGGCTGAAGGCTGCTGTGCTGACGGTGCTGTTGAATCTGTGGTTCCTGGTGCCGTTCCTGACCCTGATGCTGAGCGGCGACTACAATAATATGTATACCGGCAGTGCCGAAAATGGCGGCCAGATTGTGAAAAACAGCGGCCTGCGGATTGCAGAGCTGTTCGGCTGGCAGAAAAACCACAACAACCTTGGCCCGGAATTGTTGGCCGGTGGGTTTGTGCTGCTGTGGTGCTGGCTGACCCTGCGGGCCAAGGAGGAACCGCAGCAGCCGGAGCGGCGCAGTATCCGCCTGGGGCTTTGGGCCGCAGGGTTTGCGGCGCTGGCCTGCTGGATGAGCACGAACACTTTCCCGTGGCAGGCCGTGGGCCGCATCCCGGTGGTGGGGCGTATCCTGGTGGCAATCCAGTTCCCGGGGCGGTATCTTTCTTTGGCGACGGTGCTGCTGGTACTGGCGGCGATGTGCGGGTTGGCGGCGCTGCGGCAGGTCGGCTATGCGCGGCCGGTGGCGGTGCTCCTTGTGGGGGTATCGGTTTTCGGCGCGGCGCTTTTCTTCCGCGACCAGCAGGCCGATGCTGCCTACCTGGGTGACGGCGGACAGCTGATGTATTCCGAGTACAAAAAGTTCAACATGAGCTGGTACTTTGACGGCCTCTACCTGCCGGACGGTGCCAGCGAGACCCAGAACGGCTACGAGAGCACGGCACAGGTCACCACGGTGGAGGTTACCTCCGTAGAGCAGGAAAACGGCGTAACAACCCTGGCCTGCACCGAAACCAGCGGCCAGGACCAGCACGCGGAACTGCCGCTGCTGTATTATCCCGGCTATACGGTGACGGAAGGCCCCGGCACGGCTTTTAAGACGGTCAACGGCCTGGTAGGCGTGACGGTGCCCGCCAACTACAGCGGCACCATCCGGGTCGCCTTCCGCGAACCCAAGCGCTGGCTGCTGGCAGATGGGGTAAGCGTGCTAACAGCGCTGGTGCTGGTGGCCGCAGCAGTACGCCGCCGCAGGACGGGAAAAGGCAAAGCAAACGCAAAGTAACCTTGCATCTTGCGATTTTGCTGCAAATGGGGTATTATAAAAGCAGAAGCTATAGCATTACAATGTTAGAATAAAGTGGCCGCTATGCAGAGGCCTAAAAAAGGAGAATTCCCTATGCGTTACTGCAAAAAATGTACGATGCCGGATACACGGCCCGGTATTACCTTTGATGCCGAGGGCGTGTGCAGCGCCTGCCGCCATTACGAGAACCGCAAAAATGTGGATTGGGATGCCCGCTTCAAGGAGTTTGAGGCATACTGCAACAAGTATCGCGGCATGAACGGCCCCGGCGGTTACGACTGCGCCGTTGCCGTTTCCGGCGGCAAGGACAGCCACTTCCAGGTCTGGATGCTGAAAGAGGTCATGCACATGAACCCCATCCTGTTCAGCGTGGAGGATAACTTCCCCATGACCCAGGCCGGTATCCACAACCTGAAAAACATCAGCGAGGAATTCGGCTGCACCATCATCTCCTGCAAGCCCAACATCAAGGTGCAGAAGGTCCTGATGCGCAAATTCTTTGAAAAGTACGGCAAGCCGACCTGGTACGTCGACCGTCTGATCTACACCTTCCCGCTGCACATGGCGGCCAAGTTCAACACTCCTATGCTCTGCTATGGCGAGAACGTCAGCTTTGAGTACGGCGGCAACGCCGACAAGGAGACCTACTCCGCCATGGACCAGATCGAGAACGGTGTGGCCGTGGGCATGCCCATGGAAGAACTGCTGGGCGACGGCGTGACCGAGAAGGACCTCTCCCTGACGCTGGCTCCCAGCGCCGAAGAGCGCGCCAAGCTCGACCCGTTCTATATGAGCTACTTTGTGCCTTGGAACAGCTACAAAAACTACCAGATCGCCAAGGCCCACGGCTTCCACGACCTGACCCACGAATGGGACCGCACCCACCATGCCGAAAACTTCGACCAGA
>ENA-USUG01006798-USUG01006798.1-human-gut-metagenome-genome-assembly--contig:-NODE-6798-length-11682-cov-2.829384_pt1 | contig 11682 bp, 10 predicted proteins | sample MGYA00250059_ERZ773394 | MGnify/ENA primary metagenome ERZ773394 (study PRJEB29103, sample SAMN06111957) | human gut metagenome | biome: human gut; feature: ankylosing spondylitis patient; material... | reverse complement strand
CATTTAGTGATGATAAGCGGATATTAGATACATCATTGGAACAGCTTAAGCTTATTAATCCAAAGGTGAGTCAGGAGCCTAAAATAGTAATTTATTTAGAAAATGAAAATACTTTGCCAGAATCAATGCAAATGATTTTAGGATATTTTCATACTATTGGAATTGATATTATTATATTCAATCCTTCAGGATTATTTAATATTAACAATGTAATAAATGAATCTATAGTAAATGAATTTAGGCTTGATATAATGAAGTATGATTCAAAATATAAAGAATTAATAAATATGAAACAAGGTATATTTTCAAGGTTTTTAAGAAATAGATAAAACAAATAAATTTAAAAATAAATTAAAAAATGGGAGTGTTGATTTATGAATAATTATAACAATAGCAATATGGGGCAGGGATTTGATAACTTCAATGTAAACAATCAAGGAGACAATAGCTTTAATGGATATCAAAATAATTATGGTTATATGAATACACAAGAAAATATGCAAATACAAAATAATGATTTTGATGTAGCAACAATTTCTGAATATAAACAAAGATTAAGAGGAATGAAGGAAGTTCAAGATTTAACAAGTGAAGTTGAAATTCAAAATCCAAATTCAATAGTGATGTTTGGACAAGGCGCAAGTGAACAAATTTCAAAAGTTTCAGATGAGCTATTAAATTCAATGAAAGCAGTAAAAGCAGAAGAAGCAAGTGAAATGTTAGTTAACTTAACTAAAATAATGGATAAGTTTGATATCAAGGAATTAGATGGTTCAGAAAAACAATCTATGCTATCTAAATTTATGAAAGGCGTAGGAAATAGTGTTGCAAAGTTATTTCAAAAATATGACACTATGGGATATGAAGTTGAAAAAGTATATGTATTATTAAAAAAATATGAAAATGATATAAGAGAATCTAATGCTAATTTGAAAAAACTATATGATGCAAATTTACATTACTATCAATTGTTAGAAAAGTATATTGTTGCAGGAGAATTAGCATTAGAAGAAATAGAAGCATACATATATCAAATATCAATGAACAATTCTCTTGGACAAGAAGAGAAACAAATGATGTTGCAAAAGCTTGAAATAAGCAAAGAAATGTTATCTCAAAGAGTTTATGATTTACAAATTGCTGAAAATGTAGCAATTCAATCAGCACCAATGATTCAAACTATTCAAATATCAAACTTTAATTTAATGAGAAAAATTAATTCTTCATTTATAATAACATTACCTATATTTAAGCAATGTTTAGCACAAGCAGTTATATTAAAAAGACAAGAAATTCAAGCAAAATCAATTAAACAGTTAGACGACTAAACAAATGAACTTATTATGAGAAATGCCCAAAATACAGCTAGACAATCAGTTGAAATTGCAAAAATGGCATCAGGAAGTTCAGTTTCAATATCTACATTAGAAAAATCTTTTGAAACAATAATGAAGGGAATTGAAGATACAAAAGCAATTCAAGAAGCTAATAAAGTACAAAGAATTGAAAATTTAGCTAAGCTTGAAAGAATTAAGAGTACGATGAAAAAAAATACAGCTAAATTATAAAAATAAATTATTTAAATTTAAAATAAAAGTTGATAATAATCAGCTTTTGGTAAAAATAATATAAAATTTTATTTTTATAGCATTAACAAAAACATTATTAACCATAAAAAGGGTTGCAAAAGAATTTATTAAGTGGTATAATTTATCGCATAAGATAATTATAAATAATATTTAAAAGACGGAAGGGTTGAATATGGGAATTAATTTAGGATCAATGATGAATAATATTAATATGGGAGCAAGCAATGGCAACAATGTTAATGCTTTAAATTTAAAAAAGAATGATATATTAAATTTAGCTAAAAAAAATCCAGGACTTAAAAAGGTAATATTAGGAGCAGGATGGGATGTAGCAAGTGGTGGACAAGACTTTGATTTAGATATAGCAGCATTTTTATTAAATGCTAATGGAAAAGTTCAAAACATACCAGATGATGTTATATTTTTTAATAATATGCAAGGACAAGGAATTTACTTAGAAGGTGACAATAGAACAGGAGCTGGTGAAGGTGATGATGAAAGAATAAGAATAGACTTAGAATCTATTCCAGCACATGTTCAAAAAATAGTCTTTGTAGTTACTATTCATGAGGCTCAAGCAAAGAGACAAACATTTGGAATGGTTGAAAATTCATATGTGAGATTATTAGATGAAGAAAATAATGAAAGAGAAATTTGTAGATTTAATTTAAAGGAAAATGGCTCAACAGTGACTTCAGTAATTTTTTCTGAATTATATAAACAAAATGGAGAATGGCAATTTAAAGCTATTGGAGAAGGAAAAATTGCTGATTTAAATGGAATACTAGGAATTTATATGTAGTAAAGAGAAAGGATATAAGTGACAAGTAACAAGTGACAAGTGGCAAGTTAAGGAGGAAACCTTAAATCAGTGACAAGTGACAAGTGTCAAGTGATAAGTTAGGGAGTTTCTGAAAATATATTTATTAAATTCAGAAAAAGCTGAATTTATACCTAAACTTGCCACTTGAAACTAATAAAAAGGAGAAGTTATGACAGGAATTTTAAATTTGAAAAAAAATGATATTTTAGACTTAAGAAAGGCTGAGCCAGGATTGAAGCATGTTGTTTTAGCAGCGGGTTGGGATGTTGCTAAAAAAGGTTTCTTTGGATTAGGTACAGATTATGATTTAGATTTAATTGCTATATTATTAAATGAAAATGATAAAATGATAAATAGGGGAGTAATTTATTTTGGTAATTTAAATGGTCCAGGAATATATCTTCATGGAGATAATAGAACAGGAGCAGGAGATGGAGATGATGAAAAAATATCTGTTGATTTAGAAAAGCTTCCTGCTAATTGTAGCAAAGTTGTATTTGCTTTAAATATTTATAATGCAGTTAAAAGAAAACAAAGTTTTTCTAAGGTAAAAAATGCATATATAAGATTATTAAATGAAGATAATGGAGATAAAGAAATTTGTAGATATAATCTATCAGAAGATGGTGGAGATAACACAGCATTACTTTTTGCCGAATTAGAAAGAAATAATGGAAGTTGGCAATTTAAGGCTAAGGGAGAATTATTACATGCAACAGTTTCTTCATTAGCAAATATGTACAAATAGGAGTGGAATAAATGGGAATTAATTTAGGTGCAGGATTTGAAAATTTAAATGGAAATTCAAGTATTTCTAATCAATCAGCGGGAATTTTAAATTTAAATAAAAATGATATTTTAGATTTAACAAAAAGAAATCCTGGATTAAAGAAAGTAAGCCTTGGAGCTGGATGGGATATTGCAAATAATGGTTTAGATTATGATTTAGATATAGCAGCATTTTTATTAGATTCTAATAATAAGTTTAATACAGTATCAAATATTATATTTTTTAATAATAAAGAGAGTCAGGGAATTTCGTTAGCTGGAGATAATAGAACAGGAGCTGGTGAAGGTGATGATGAAGTTATAAACATAAATTTAGAAGAAATTAATCCTAATATAGCAAAAATAGTTTTTGTTGTTACTATACATGAGGCTCAGGCAAAAAGACAAACATTTGGAATGGTTGAAAATTCATATGTAAGATTAGTAGATTTAGAAAATAATAAAAGAGAAATTTGTAGATTTAATTTAAAAGAAAATGGATCTACAGCTACATCTGTAATTTTTGCTGAACTTAATAGAAAAGGTTCAGAATGGCAATTTAAAGCTATTGGAGAAGGAAAAATTGCTGATTTAAATGGTGTTTTAGCTTTATATCAATAATAAATATTAAAATAAGCAAGATATACATGCAAAAGTTAATTTAACTTTTGCATGTATATTTTAAAAAATAATCTTATAATAAATGTTAATATAAAATATATGATATATAAGTTTGCGTTATAAGGAGGATGTAATGATTAAGGGACTTAATAAAGACCAAGTAGAACAAAGTAGGAAGTTACATGGAGATAATATAATTCATGAAGCTGAACAAGAAACATTTTGGGACAAGTTTAAAGGGGCATTTGATGATCCAATGATAAAGTTATTACTTGTAATTGCTGCAATTATGGCAATTATGGCAGTTATGGGATATGCAGAGTTTGGAGAAATTATTGGTATAGTAATTTCTGTGTTACTTGTTACTGGAATTTCGGCAAAAACTGAAATTGCAAGTGATAATGAATATAGAAAATTAAAAGATTCAACCAAAAAAGAGGTATGTAAGGTACATAGGGATGGAAAGGTTGTAGAAGTAGAAATTAATGAATTAGTTGTTGGTGATTTAGTAATTCTTCAAAGTGGTGATAAAATTCCAGCTGATGGATATCTTTATCAAGGTGAATTAAGAGTTGATAATTCAGCACTTAATGGAGAAGCTGAAGAATGTAGAAAAGTTGCTGTAAGTGATTTTAAGGCTTATAAAGAATTGGCTATGACAGCTGATGTAACAGGGGATACTTTTGTTGATGCACATTCATTATTTAGAGGTGCTGTTGTATTTAATGGCGAAGGGATAATGGAAATTACTAAGGTTGGAATGAAGACAATGATGGGTGCAATGGCTGAAGATATGGCTGATGATGAAGTAGAAAGCCCATTAAAGGTAAAGCTTGCTAAATTAGCATCTCAAATTTCTATGTTTGGATATATTGGTTCAGTAGTTATTGCTTTAGCATTATTAGCTCATAAGGTGGTTATAGCTGGAGGATTTGCTGATTACTTTGCAAATGGTGGAGTAATGGTATTTAAAGATGTATTAGAAGCTATTATGCTTGCTGTTGTTATAGTAGTTATGGCTGTTCCAGAAGGACTTCCTCTTATGATAGCAATTGTTTTAATGAGAAATACTGCAAAGATGCTTCAAAACAATGTACTTGTTAGAAAGCCAATAGGAATTGAAACTGCAGGTTCATTAAATATATTATTTTCAGATAAGACAGGAACAATAACTAAAGGTGAATTAGAAGTTGTAGAATTTTTTGATGGTAACTTAAAGGATAGTTATAAAGATGGATCAAAGATTAAAGAAATGATGGCTTTATGCATTGGAAAAAATACAGGCTCAATGTTTGATGCAAATGGAAAAGTTATTGGAGGAAATGCCACAGATAAAGCATTATTAAACTTTTTAACTCAAGCAGAAATGAATAAATTAGAAGATTTAAAGGTAGAAAAATCACAAGGATTTAATTCTGCAAATAAATATTCTGCAAGCCAATTAAGTGGTAAAACTGTATATAAGGGTGCACCAGAAAGATTACTTACAAAAGCTACTAAGATGTTAGATGAAAATGGAAATGTTGTAGCTATTGATAAAAAGAAAATTAACGATAAGATAGATAGATTAGCAGAAAGAGCAATGAGAGTATTATCATTTGCTTATAGTGAAAGTGAATTAATAGAAGATACATTACCAGATGATTTAGTAATGGTAGGATTTGTTGGAATTCGTGATGATGTTAGACCAGAAGCTAAACAAGCAATAAAGGAAGTTCAAAATGCCGGTGTACAAGTAGTAATGATAACTGGTGACAGAAAGGAAACTGCTGTTGCAATTGCAAAAGAAGCTGGATTATTAAATTCTAAATCAGATGTTGCATTAACATCAGAAGAATTAAATAAAATGTCAGATAAAGAAGTTAAAGCAATTTTACCTAATTTAAAAGTTATTGCTAGAGCATTACCTACAGATAAATCAAGAATGGTAAAACTTGCACAAGAGTTAAACCTTGTATGTGGTATGACTGGTGATGGTGTTAATGATGCGCCTGCATTAAAGAGAGCAGATGTTGGGTTTGCAATGGGTAGTGGTACTGATGTAGCAAAAGAAGCTGGTGCAATTGTTATCTTAGATGATAACTTTAAATCTATTGAAAATGCAATATTATATGGAAGAACAATTTATAATAATATATTAAAATTTATAAAATTCCAATTAACAATTAATGTTGGTGCAGTTGCAGTTTGTGCTATAGCTCCTTTCTTTGGAATCGAAGAGCCATTAAAAATAACTCATATATTATGGATTAATTTAGTTATGGATGGTCTTGGTGCATTAGCTTTAGGATCTGAACCAGCACTTAAAAAGTATATGCTTGAAAAACCTAAGTCTAGAACTCAAAGTATTGTTTCAGCTAAAATGATGAATCAAATTCTTTTTGCTGGAGCATGGGTTGCAGTATTAAGCTTTGCATTCTTAAAGGCACCATTCTTTATAAATATGTTTGCAAATACAGAAGAACATATGACAGCATATTTTTCAATGTTTGTACTTTGTGCAGTATTTAATGGATTTAATGTAAGAAGCAATACTATAAATATTTTTGAACATATTAAGGAAAATATGAGTTTCTTAAAGGTTATGGGTGTTATAGTAATAGTTCAAGCTGCATTAACTTTAGTTGGAGGAGAATTATTTAGTTGTACTCCAATTACAGTAAATCATTGGCTTGTTATAATAGCTATGGCATTTACAATAATTCCAGTAGACATGATAAGAAAAGTTATATTTAATAGCTTAGATAAAGAAAAAGATTTAAAAAATTTAGCTAAATCAGCTTAATAAGAAATTGGCTGTTGCACTAAGTAATTTAGTGCAACAGCCAATTTATTTATTAAGCTAATGATTCCCATTCATCATATAAATTAGCAATTAGCTGTTCTAATGATTTAATTTCATTATTAACCCTTTGACTTTCAGAAGGATTAGAATATATAGATTCTAAGCAAAGCTGTTCTTGTAAATTATTTAATTCATCTTCTTTTTCAGAAATTGTTTTTTCAAGATTTTTAATTTTTAATTGTATAGCTTTAGCTTCTTTTTCAGCTTCTCTTTTCTTTTTCTTTTCATCCTTAAGTTGAGTCTTTGTTTTTCCATTTGCTAATTCTTCATAACTTTCAAATCTACTTGGATTAAGCTTTTTTTCTTGGTAGTAACTATAATTACCTAAATATTCAGATACACCATCTTCTTTTAATTCTAATATACGACTAATTACTTTATTTAAGAAATATCTATCATGGGATATTACCATTAATGTACCATCATATTCTAAAATAGCATCTTCTAAGGCTTCTCTAGATATAATATCAAGATGGTTAGTAGGTTCGTCTAATAATAATAAATTAGATTTTGAAAGAATTAGTTTTAATAAATTGATTCTACATTTTTCTCCACCACTAAGAGTATTTATTACTTTAAATACATCATCACCAGTAAATAAGAATGAAGCAAGATAGCTTCTAAGTTTGGAAGTTGTTAAATTAGGAAAGTCATCCCATACTTCATCTATAATAGTCTTATCTAAATTTAAGTCAGATTGCTCTTGATCATAGTATCCAACGTTAACATTAGTACCTAATACTTTTACACCTTTATCAGCTTCCACTTTATCCATTATTATTTTAAATAATGTAGTTTTACCACGACCATTTTCTCCAATTAAAGCTACCTTTTCTCCACGCTTTAAATCTAAATTTAAGTTTGAAAATAATGATTTATCTCCATAAGATTTAGCCATATTTTCTATATGAAGCACATCATAACCGCTTTTTACTGAAGCTTCAAATTTAATTTTAGAAGCTTCTTTTGAATGAGTTGGAGCTTCTATTTTCTCCATTTTTTCAAGAACCTTTTCTCTACTTTCAGCAGCTCGTATACTTTTTTCTCTATTAAATGAGCGGAATTTTTCATTAATTTCTTCTTGTCTTTTAATTTCAGCTTGTTGAAGATTATAAGCTTTTAATTTTGTTTCATAATTCTTTTTTCTTAAATCTATAAATTTAGTATAAGGAACATTATAGCATTCTACTTTACCACCAATTACTTCAAAAGTATTATTAGTAACAGAATCTAAGAAAAATCTATCATGAGATATTACTAAAACAGTTCCCTTATAATTTTTCATATAATCTTCTAACCAACTTATAGCTTCTAAATCTAAGTGGTTAGTTGGCTCATCAAGTAATATAATATCTGGTTTACGTAATAATAATTTACATAAAGCAACCCTTGTTTTTTGTCCACCACTTAATGTATTGATAGATTTATAAAAATCATTTTCAGTAAAACCAAGGCCTTTCAATACTCTTGAAATTTCTCCTTTATACACATATCCACCTTTATGAGAATATAAATCTTGAAGTGTTGTATAATCTTTAATAAGTTTTTCATGATAAGAAGCCTTTTTTTCATCATAAGGTTCACTCATTTTTATTTCTAAAGATGAAAGCTTTGATTCTATATTTAATAATTCATCAAAAACAGAAAGAGCCTCTTCATAAATGTTTTTTTCTGAATTTAATGCTAAATTTTGTGATAAATAACCTAGTGTTTTATTTTTATCTATAAATACTTCACCAGAATCTTGGGATAGTTCTTTTGTTATTATTTTAAAAAGTGTAGATTTTCCCTCACCATTAGCACCAATAATTCCAACTTTATCTCCTTCATTAATGGAAAAAGTAATGTTTTTAAGTACAACTCTAATTCCATAGCTTTTACATATATCTTTACAACTTAGTATTATCATAATTTCCTCCGTTATAGTGAAGCTTCGTAAGTGAAATTTAAAATTAAATTTGCACATTTGTCATAAAAAAGTTTTTCAGTTTAATTATACTATTATAGCAAATCTATATCAAACCTAAAAAAGAGCTGCTAAGAAACAACTCCTTTAAATTAAGTCATCAACAAATAAATAACCCATAATAGGTTTACAAGCAAAAACTCCAATTATATAAATAGTATAAAATTTTCCACCATCTAAAGTAATATTTTTAATATATTTTGCAGTAAGCTGAGAAGTGCCAACTAATACTTTAAAATTATATATTCCAGAGGAAAGTGGATAATAACTTGTAGTTTCTAAATATTCAACACTATTAAATAATACAGAATTATTAGGCAAAGACAAGCTTAGTAATGGTGAATTATTAGATAAGTTTATAAATCTTAAAAATGCTTGTGTCTTTTGTATAGGTACATTATCATCCCTTAATTTAAATAAAAATAAGTTATTAGATAATGTAACAAATGATATTGTATAATTTGTATTAGCAATTAATTCAAGGGTTTGAGTTAAAATTGGTTTATCATAAGTTCCAGTTAAATAAAGCTGAAATTCATATTCTCCTGGAGTTAATGTAATATACTTAGATATCTTTCCAAAGGAAATATTACTTGTTAATAATGAACCATTTGCATAAATATCAACATTGGATGATGTTGGATTAGCATGGATAATTCTTACATTAGTGTTAACTCTAGGGAGATGTTTGCTGGATAATTCCATAAAAATTCACCTACTTATTACAATTATCTAGAGAAATTTTAATAATTTTTTTTATTAATATTTTAGCAATTGGATAAGGAATTCTATAAGCTTTCATTGTAGCTAATATTCCAGAATGATCATTTTCAATTTTAGAAAAAATATTATTTACTTCTTCTTCAGTACAACTATTTTTACGTGATTCATTAATAGAATAATCTAAAGAAAGATCAAAATTTCTTAAGACATCAACAGCATTAACAGAATCATTTAAGTATCTTGGTTTTATAGTCGGTTCATTATATGAATGAAGTAAATTATTATTTAATTCATCTGGATATTCTAATTCTAAAGATTTATTATTAGAGGTTTCTTCAGATGGTGTAGTGTTTTTTGAATTGTTATTGTATAGTGAATTATCATTATTTAAATTAGGTGTATTTTTAGGGTAAGGCATAAGTGGTGCCATTACAGGAGTAATAGAATCAACCATTTCTAATGGAATAGGGCTAACATTTAAGTTTGGAATAGAGCCAAATATTCCTGAAAGGGATAATCCATCTAAGTTATAAAGTATTGGAAATTTTGAACCATTTGGTGAAAGAGAAGAATCAATATTTAAAGGTATAAATTTTAAATCATCATTATCTATATTAGCTTTTTTTGAATTCATTATTTCCCTCCAAAAAATAAATTTATTAACAATATATGTGTTTTAAACACATATGTTACTTTATAGAATATGAGTATTATAGAGGATATATTACAAGTGAATGAGTTAAGGAAATCAATGTAACAATAGATATTGCAAGGAATATATTATACTGGAGGGGATTATTATGCATAGAGATAGTATAGATGATTTAAGAAAACTATTTGTAGGGTTGGATAAAAAGGTTAATATAAATGGGAAAGGGCGAATTGTTCCTATAAATTTTGATAATGCAGCTACCACTCCGCCTTTTAAAAGAGTTGTAAAAAGAGTTTTAGAAACTACTGAATATTATGGATCAATTGCAAGAGGTGATGGTCAGAAATCACAATATTGTAGTGATTTATATGAAGAGTGTAGAAGATATATTTTAAAGTATTTTAATGCGCCAGAAGAAATTTATACTGCCATTTTTGTTGGAAACACTACAGATGGATTAAATAAATTATCTAATATATTAATTAATAATAAAGAGGATATAGTAATTACAACTAGAATGGAGCATCATTCAAATGATTTACCATGGAGAAATAAATGTGATTTGAAGTATGTAGAAGTTAATGAAGATGGAAGAATAAATATAAATGAAATTGAAGAATTAATAGAAAGATATAAAGAAAAAGTAAAGTATATAACAATAACAGGGGCATCAAATGTTACTGGTTATATTAATGATATAAGAAAAATTTCAGGATTGATTCATAAATATGGAGGAAAAATAATAGTTGATGGAGCACAATTAGTACCTCATAAAAAAATATATATGTATAAAAAAGATAGCTTAGAAAATATAGATTTTCTAGTTTTTTCTGGACATAAGATATATGCACCATTTGGAAGTGGAGCAATTATTGGTTTAAGGAAGGATTTTAACAATAATTTACCAGATACAAAAGGTGGAGGAACTGTTGAATATGTAATAGATAATAATCAGTTATGGCTTAATACTCCAGAAAAAAATGAAGCAGGAACACCAAATTTATTTGGTGCGGTAGCTATTATGGAAGCAATGAAAGAAATTGAAAATATAGGATTTGAAAGAATAGAAAAAAATGAAAAGGAATTATTGCAATATTTAATTAACGGACTTAAGGAATTAAATAGAGTAAAATTATATGCTGATAATGATTGTATAGATGATAGGCTTGGAATATTGGTATTTACTATTGATGGTATGAAATATTATGAAGTTGGAGAAAAACTATCAGAAATTAAGGCAATAGGGGTAAGGCAAGGAGGATTTTGTTCTCATCCATATACAAGAAGAGTATTAGGAATACCTAATAATCAACTTCAAGAATATATAAATAAAAATGGAATACCTGGATTAGTTAGAGTAAGCTTAGGAATATATAATAGTAAAAAAGAAGCAAATATATTTTTAGAAACAGTTGAGCTTTTATGTAGAAGATACGCAAGATAGTTAAGAGTGGCAAGTGACAAGTGGCAAGTTAAGGAATTTCTAAGAATGTATTTTTTTAAATTCAGCTAATGCTGAATTTTTACCTTAACTTGAAACTTGTCACTTGAAATTTGCCACTAATTAAATTGTTTATTAAACACCTTAAATGAAGGCATTGCAACTGATGAAATAACTGAAGGAACAGATCGGAAGAGCGTCGTGTAGGGAAAGAGTGTAGATCTCGGTGGTCGCCGTATCATTAAAAAAAAAAA
>ENA-USUG01006792-USUG01006792.1-human-gut-metagenome-genome-assembly--contig:-NODE-6792-length-11692-cov-14.313474_pt1 | contig 11692 bp, 11 predicted proteins | sample MGYA00250059_ERZ773394 | MGnify/ENA primary metagenome ERZ773394 (study PRJEB29103, sample SAMN06111957) | human gut metagenome | biome: human gut; feature: ankylosing spondylitis patient; material... | reverse complement strand
AACTGAATCCGGTTAAAAGTAACATCCAGCATCCGGGCCATAACCTTTGCCATCAACGTCTTGGCAATTCCCGGAACACCCTCGATCAAAATATGCCCGTCGGCCAACATTGCCGTCAACAGCAGGTCTGCCACTTCCCTTTGACCGACAATCACTTTCCCCATCCCTTCCCGAACCTGGGTGATCTTCTCGTTTAAATCCGTGAAATCTATCCTGGACTCAAAATTTATTTGATCTTCCATAATCTATTTAGCTTTTAGTTTTAAACAATTCTATATATTTCACCAACTCCCGCAACTGATCTTCATCCACATGCTCGGCCTTCCGAATCCGGATAATCAAAAAAATCAAGCTCTCCACACTGACCCGAGCAACTCCCGATCGTTCCGACAACAAATCTATAAAAGAACGATCCAGTTCCTCCGTGCGTAGTTTATAATAATAACGGACCTCTTCCAGAAAACTATTAATCCGTTTATTCGCAATAGCCGCATGATCCCGCTGCTTGTAGTACAGAGAACTCACAACCGACACGAACTCCAACGTCCGGTTTTCCAAAGGACGAATCACCGGTATCGGACGCTGCTCTCGTTTCGTCCGGAACAAAACGTATAGTATTGTCCCCAATATCAACAGGATATATGCCCACTTCAACGCAGGATACCTGAATATCACCCGAAAAAGAGTCCGTTGTCCCTCGGCCCCGGATTTCAGGTATTCATCCCACACCACATTCGTATCCGGGGGAAGAAACGAGAGAGCCCTCTGGTAATAATCCCCGTTCACCGAATCCAACAAGAAGAAATTCGTGAATGCCATCGGGTTCGAATGTAGATAGATACCCCCCTCCCCGTAATTCACCCGGATGAAATTAGGATTTTTGATCGTATCGACATATCCTAGAACCTCTCCGTCAAAAGATTCCTGCAGTTCAAAACAATAATGAGTCTGTTTGAAAGGATAACCTTTATCTTCAAAGCCTCGCAAATAATCTTTCCCGTTCTGAACCCTTTTCATTCTTGAAACTCCCGTGTAAGAATACAATGTATCGGGAATAAACTCCGCCGACACAAAAAGCACCCCTCCTTCCTCCACTTCTTCCAACATGGCCTCCAGATCTCCCAGAGCAATACTGAAAAAGGAACTTACGAAAAAACAGGTCTTCAAGAAATAAGTTCTATCCTCACGCAATTGTTCCCGTACAGACTTCCGGGCAAAAGACACTTTCCCTTCCGGAAACAAATACGGTAGCGCATCTTTAATAATATACGTCCCGTAAGGACTTTTCTCTGTAATCGAAAAATTAGGACTCCAATCTATCGGTTGCGGTTTATTCGCCTCATATCCCGTGTAAACCGCCATAATGGCAATCACGAAAAGAATAATCAACACATTTTGTCTCCGTTTCATCCCTCCACCTCCTTCCTGAACTCCGTAAAATATCGCTTGATATTCCGATAAGCAATTTCATCCACGGGAAACTCTCCATAACAAACACAATCAAATATACGACTTATCTCCTCGAAACGATGGCTCCACGTTTCATTTCTTATCTCGTAAATATAATGCTGATTCGTTTTGGAAACCTCCCAATGAATCACCTCCTTTTTATCCAACATTTGCAACAAAGCGGAATAACTCACCCGTATTGCCAGAACGTAATCACCCTCCTGCTCCGCTTTCGCCAGCAATCGCACGAAAGAATCGGCTTCCTGCTCTCCGGTGTACTCCACGGAATCTTCCGGGGAAAAATCCGTACCCCGCTTGCGGAAAAGAAATTTATCCCTGTTCCTCACGAGCAGGTAAATAATACCCAAAGCAAAAAGCCCCAGCACAATCTTCAAAATAATATCCATGGTCTGCTTTGCCCCCTCCGAATCCTTTACCCGGAACAAACGTTCCAGAATCCAATGTTTTATCCACTCCCAAACGCTAGGTGCCTCTTCAATATTCATCGTGTAATCAAAAGCTGCATCTTTCCTGTACTTTTCCAGGAAATCAGCTTCCGGGGCTCGCAAAACATAAGAAGAATCCGGAGAGCATGAAGGCTCCCGATACTCCTCTTCCGCCCATGCCACATTACCGACACAAGCGAACATGAATAGAATAATATATTTAACTAACCTCCTCATCCGCCTTTTTCTCGGGTTGAGCCCCCAACTGGTCAATCTGGCTTAACAAAGTCGTATGTTCCATCTCTTCCAAACGGGAAAAGAAAAGCATCCCGACCCCGACAAACAAAACCGTATACAACGTGTATTGTCCCAAATAAGAGAGTAATAACGAGAACGTAATCTCATAAATATTCGGAATCTCCCCCGTGAAAGCCGAGGACATCATCAAGAACATGTAAGGAATGCCAAACAAGTAGGCCAGAACCCCCACCAACAAGTACATCACGACAATAAACCCAAACGTTTTCCACCAATTCCCCTTCACCATGGCCATGGACTCCGTGATAATCTTTCCCAATCCATTATCCCTTAATATCAGTAAATAAGATCCGAAAGTAAACGAAATCCCAATATATATTCCGGGAACAAACAGAAACAAAAAACCGATAAAAACAACCAAGCCACAGAAAACAGACCACATAAGATACACGCCGAGCTTCTTCAACATGACTCCCAAAACCTCGCCAATCGTAATCCGCTCCTCAATCCCCGCCTGATAATGATCCCAGTAAACCCGCAAATAAGAAATAGCAAACAACTGTACCCACATCATCAGCAGCATTCCAAATAATGACGTGAACAAGGTCCGTAACATCATATCCCCAAAATTATTCACTTCATAATAAGCCTCCGGATGCAGAGACATATCAAAAGCTCCCATCAACAGATCCTTCATGAAAAAAAGCATCAGCAAAATCAAGGGGAACCCGATCACGGCAAAAGCCCGGATAAAAGGAACAAACTCCTGTTTCATGAAATTAATCGTCACGGTAATCAAATCCGAAAAAGAACGCTGCACACTTAAATTAATCTTTTCCATTGGTCTCTGTTTTATGTAAATAATAAGGATAAACAACAAAATACCCGACAACGCCTCCCAGTGAAAGGAGGATTGCCACGGCCCCCACCACGGGATAAACATCGGCATAACGCGTGATGAAACTTTCAATCCACCCCGCGATAATAAAAAACGGAATCAACCCGGTAACGATCTTTATACCCCGCAAAGCCCCATTCCGAAACGAATGCGAACGCTTATACGTTCCCGGAAACAAAAAACTATTCCCCATCACCAGTCCCGCTCCCCCGGCTATAATAATCGATGTTATCTCAAACGTCCCATGCGCCCACACGGACATCACCGAATGCAACAACAAACCATGCTGGAAAAAGAAGTACTGGAAAGCTCCCAGCATAACCCCGTTCGTGAAAAGGATCCATAACGTCCCCGCGGAAAAAAAGATACCGAAAACAAACGCCACGAAAGCCACCTTAATATTATTTGCAGTAATCATAAAGAACATATTCACCTCATCCGAAGATGAATAAATCCCCATCGGAGTCCCTTTCTCAATATTTTCCAACGTCTCGTCCACGTAAGCATCACCAAGAATCAACCGAACGAAAGTATCGTCTTTCGCCGTAGAGAAAACCCCGATCAATGCTGCAAACAACAAGAAAAGGAAAGCAAACAACAAGGTCCGCCTCTCCCGATAGAGCAACAAGGGGAATTCCCGTACCCAAAAAGAAAGAACTCCCTTTTTCTCCGATCGCTCCTGCCCGTAAATATTGATCTGGTAAACAGAAATCAACTGATTCAGATACTTCACCACATCACTGCCCGGATAAAACGTCTTCGCGTAAGAGAGATCATCGGAAAGAATCACGTAATTAGAGGCAATAGAATCTGTATCCAGATGGCTCACATGCTCCATTTTCTCCCATTTTTCCTTATTCTGACTGACAAACCTAGCCTCTTTCATCCTAAATACCACACTTTTTTCTTGTGATAAAAATAATGTATTTATTCAAAAAAAATGTATGTTTGTAAAAATATTTATACTTATCATGAACATTTCTATTAGCACGGCCCACCACGTAGACATTGATTACACTCCCGCGGGCATTTTCGACCGCATTCTGGCAACCTTAATTGATGGAGCCTTTCAATTCGGGTTACTGCTGTTGGGGTTCATGTTTATCGACCTCCTCACCCCGGTAGACTCCCCGACTTGGTTTTTCGTCATTCTCATGGTAATCATCGCCTCCTACCATCTATTCTGCGAGATCGTATTTAACGGTCGTAGTCTCGGTAAATACGCCATGCGCATCCAAGTCGTGAAACTAAACGGTAAAAAACTCACGTTTTGGGATTGCATGCTCCGTTGGGTATTCCGTCTGGTGGATATTTCCATATCAAGCGGTGCCGTGGCTCTCGTCTCAATCATCGCCTCCAAACGAATGCAAAGGCTTGGTGATATGGCAGCTGGAACCACGGTCATCAAACTCGAAAAAGAGGTCACGTTAAAACAAATCAGTGAATTCGAAGCCCCCGAAGAGTATCAAGTTGTCTTTCAGCAAGCCGCTCTCTTATCCGACAAAGACATCAAGATCATCAAGGACGTACTGCGAGAAGTTCTCAAAAACAACAATTATGCCCTACTGGCCCCTCTCTCCAAAAAGATTAAAGAAGTAACAGGAATTGAAACATCCATGATTCCACTGGAATTCGTGGAAACCATCTTAAAAGATCACTCACACTTGGCAAATAATTAGCTGAAAGTTTTCACTTTCAGCCATTAATCTTTACTGTTTTCATCTCTTTCAGAACATCTTCCAACAACTGAGATGTTCCGATTCTGAAATAAGCAGGCGTAAGCCATTGCTCGCCTAAAATATGTTTCACAATCGTAAGGTAACGAATCGCATTTTGAATCTTGGTGATACCTCCGGCCACCTTAATTCCAACCATCTTCCCGGTCTGTGCGTGGAATTGACGTAAAGCCTCGCAAATCACGTAAACGGTCTCTGGAGTGGCATTTACCGGAACCTTCCCGGTAGACGTTTTAACAAAATCAGCCCCCGCGTAAGCACTAATCAACGAGGCATTGAACACACTCTCGATAGTTTTCAATTCGCCCGTTTCCAAAATTACCTTCAAAACAACCCCCGCACAAGCCTCGCGGATAGCGACCAACTCTTTATATACCTTCTCGTAATTACACTCCAAAACATCTCCCACGGAAATCACAACGTCCACCTCATCCGCTCCAGCCGCAATTGCCGCCTTACATTCGGCCAACTTCACGTCCAAAAATGTCTGTGCTGCCGGAAAACAAGCTCCCACGACCGTCGTTTTAATCGGAGTCCCGACCAGACATTCCTTCACGAGAGAAGTGAAGCGGGGAAACACACATACGGATGCCACATCCGGCAAGGTGTTCTTTTTCAATTTTTTCAGCAATTCAGAAACAAAAGTCACAATCGATTTCTCCGTATCCGTCACCTTCAACGAAGTATAATCCATACATGAAATACACAATTCAAAATTCTCATTACAATAAGCCGGAGCAATTTCTTTCTCGATCACCCCATCCAACTCAAATTCGATCCGATCCTCTAAATTCAAATACCCGTAAAGAGCCAATGCATCCAATACATTTTCCATATACATCATTTTATTAATTGGCTATCCCCCATTCCTGTCTCCATATTTAATACGAAAAAAATACACGACAGGTTATTCTTTTACACCCACTAAATTCCGTCATCCCCTTTTTAGCCTAGGCAAAATTACACAATGTTTGCGAAGTTTTAAAGTAAATCTCAATCAAAATATTTACTTTTGCCTGCGCTATTAACACACAACAACTTACTTATCAACTGTACCCATATCATGTTCCTTATCTATCAACTCTCAAAAATTTCCCCAACAAAAATTATTACAATTCCATTCTCCAAAGTTTAAAACTTCGTATCGCCACCTCTCAAGTCAATACTTTACAATATCCTCATTTACTTCAAATTCGTTGTTTATTGTATTTTCAATATTCATAAAACATGACATTAAAGTTTTAAGGCAAATATAGGAAAAAAGTAGATAAGTATTGAAAACAAACTTATCTACTTCATATTTATAGTAAAATATTATAACATGAATGAACAAATACTAGAAAAAAAATACGAAATAAGCTATTAAATACACATTGCAAATGGTAATACAAGAAAAATATTAACAACTCCTTGAAAGGACAAAATAGAATTAAAATTCCATGAAAAGATATTGTAAAATAAGAAAATTAAATACACTACAAAATGAAAAATGACAAATTTAAAATAGGGCTTGATGCAGTCAAATTATGTTTTACAGATGAGAGGGAAAATGTGTTATTTGAACGCCTATTGAATGGTAGTAATATACTATGGTGGGGTGAGGGAAATGAGGCTAATTTTTATACATTTCGGATAGAAAAAGAAAGTGATGAGGATGTACAAATAGTTAATATTGAAATTCCAGATAATGATAAAACATTTTTATTGGGTACTTTATCTGTTCATAGGAAGAAAGAAAAAGGGAAATATCATGGAATGATATTTTTGAATATAGAAAACAATGCACTATATACAATGTTACGTCATTATTTACCTTATGTATTGAGCTGTTTTCATATAAAATTTAATAATATAACGTTAATTACTCCTGCATTGACTACCACTCGTAACTACATTTATCAAGTACAACGGATGCGAAAAGATATAAGTTTCGATATGATATATAATGGCAAAAAAATAACTAATCCCAATCAAACAATTAAAGATTGGGTGATTGCGAAAGGTTGTAGTAGAAATGAGATACATAAAATTCCTACCTTGTATTTCGGTCAAATCAAAGATAATGGTATAAAAATACGTATGTATGATAAAGATAGAGAATTGAAAGAGCATTCCCCCGAAAAACGACCTGTAATTAATAGTTGGTTAGGGTTCAATTATGATAAACTTTATCGAATTGAAGCTGAAATTACAAATGTTAGTATGCGAGAATTATGTGCAATTCTTAATAATTTTGATATAGATTATTTTCATGATGATAGAATACTATCATTTCTTTTTGATGAAAAGTTTTTATTTCAACTTTTAAATATGGCATTGCATAAAGTTGTTTATTGGAGGGAAAATGAAAATGTAATAGACTTATTGGATTTGTAAGTATATAAACAATATACCTGCGAGAGGAGATTTTGCAATATAAGACATTGAAAATAAATACAATATCCTCTCCAACCATTTGAAATGATTGAAGGGGATATTTTTATAGATTAAATTCTTTCTTTATTCTCTGTATTGTTGCCGTTCCTTTTCCCGTTAATTTAGCCACATTACGCACGCTTATACCCTTTTTCAATAAAGATATAGCCTCTTTATATTCTTCTTTTTTCATATCTAATGTTTTTATTGAACCCGCTTTTCGTCCTAGTTTTCCACCATTTTTGATGTACAAATCTCTACCGCTGTTCAAACGAAATTTAATATTTTCTCTTTCTAATTCGGCACAAGTACTTAATGTAGCAATCATCACAGGGGCAAATATAGATGGTTTCCCCTCATCGTTCAATAAACTAAATTGCTCTTTTTGTATATAAAGATTAATACAATTATCAATTAAAAACTTAACTGTTGAAAGTACTTCAAAAGCATTTCTTCCAAGTCTTGATAACTCCGAAACTAATAATACGTCAATATTATTATCCTTGCAATAATTTAAACATTCCGTTAGCACAGGACGGTCAACGTTACGTTTTCCACCACTTATTTTTTCCTCGAATATTTCTATTATATTATGTTCGGAATATTCTGCATATCTTGTTAAATCGACGACTTGACGGTCGGTATTTTGGCGGTCTGTAATTGAACTTACTCGTGCGTATATAACTGCTTTTTTCATATACTATCTTTATTTCATTTTTCAACAAAACAAAGATAGGTATTTTTAGTATACTATCAAAATAATCTTTGATAAAAATGATAACAAAAATATAATGTAATCAACAAACAAAAATAGATTTATTTGATTACACTATATATTTGATTACACAACAATAATTGAGTCTACGAAGTATCAAAATGTGATACTTAATAATATCATTCTTTGACACATTACTATCAACTTGCTTTATCTGAATCGTGTGTATTTGGAGAGATTAATTTATTGACAGATTCGCCTAATTTATCACACAATTTTTTGACGTTTTCCAAATCTTTTAGTGACACTTTTCTATCTCTTTCTTCTACATATTTGTTGAAAATTTCTTCTATAGCCTCACCAAGCTGTTTATAAGTATATTCAGAATAGTCTATAGATTCTTTCTTTTGTAATTTCTCGAAAATTGTTAAATTTTTTGATTTTGGACGTGCCATAATATTAAATTTTAAAGTTAACACGACAAATATATAACTTATTTATTTATCAAACAAACAGTTTATCATGTGTATTACAGAGTGTTTATTTCTAATTTAAAGAAAACATTTTTTAATATAATTATATTATTATTAGACCGTAATTTTATCTACTACATTAAATTTGTAGCTCTTTATTGACACGTCATTTATAGTGTATCCTTTCTCTCACAAATTGAGTACATTCTATCTTATTTACCATATGTCTGTTTGACGTGTATTTTTTTACAAAATTTTTTCTGATAGAGAAACAAACTTATCTACTTATTGATATTTATTAAAAAAACTTATGAATGAGATTACTAAACACAAAATAAGTCTAAAAATGAAAAACAAGAAAAAAACGGCAACACACAGAAAACACATAAAAGAGGCTCTAAGAAATCAACAAAAAAGTAATGAACACAAAAAGGCGATATCAAAAGCTATGAAAAAGTTTTGGCAGGAAAAGAAAAGGAGTTAAATTTTCTTTTTTTCTTTTCTTTGCTTTTTCACCTCCTCATCCGTAATCCACTCTCCGTCTGTAGTTTTTCCAATAAAATCATTTTCGCTTGGAATTTCCATGGCTAATTCTTCACAAATAGAGTCAAAAGTTATTATATCCAATTTTCTTTTTATATCAACATATTCTTGTTCTATTTGTTTATTTTCTTGAGTCAATAAAACATTTTTTTGAGCTAATTCAACAACTTCTCTAATCATATTGTCAGCATTATTAGTAGTACTAGTAGCCTTATTTGATTCTTTTGAGAGTATTTTCTCTGTAACATCATGTGATGTTTGTTTATCATATACATCAAAACTACTTCCATTACTATGCCCCGTTATTTTAACTAAATCTTCCTTAGTATACCCTTTTTTTAGCATATTTGTAATGTAACTTCTGCGAGCTGTATGCGTACCTATCATTTCATATTTATATTTTCTTTCTATAACATTCCCCCCTTTTCGTTGTACATTCTTTAATATTACATCTACAATCTTTGCTTTTTTCGCTATTATTTTCAATACTTGCGTTGCAAGTGACGAGCTTTTTTCGAGGAAATCAATCTGAAAATTATATTTTTTCAAAATATTAATCGCTAATTCATTAAAAACAGGTATTTCAACTAATTTTTCCGTTTTACTTTGAATTAATTTTATTCTTATACCACTATCTTCTATTTTTAAGCTTTCCCGTCTAAAATTACACATATCAGAATATCGCTGTCCGGTCCAGCATTGTAATACGAATACATCTCTCACTCGCTCTTCTTTACCACTCAAATTCAAATCATAAATTCTTCTAATTTCATTCTCATCCAAATAAACTTGCACATTATCACCCTTTTTTTTCGGTAATTTATAATGCAATATTTTATCATTCAAATATTCACATCCACGTAAAATAATTCTTAATTGATTAATCCTATCACGAATAGTATTTATTGCTAATGTTGTTCCTGCCAAAGTACGTCTATTGAATAAATAATCGATATAATTAACAAACACATTATAATCTAAATCTTCAAATACATTCAATTTAATATTATTTGTCATTAGATAGTCTTCAAACACATTAATACCTTCATTATACCTTTCTTTAGAAGACTCCTTTAGATTATTAGACTCTCTAACATAACGTCTCATTTGCAATACAGGAGGTAGTTTTTTGGATACTTTCATATCGTTGTAAAAAAATTTTTTCAAAACAAATTCAATACATTTTATGCTTTCCGGATTTTCACAAAGATATAATTTTAGTCGTTCAAAAACATTTTGCTGCCGTAATATTTTTTGATTTACGATATTATTATTCATGTTATCAAGCGGGGTTAACACTTCGCTTATGTATGCACGATTAAGTCTTTTGTTCCACTGTTCAACGTATATTTTTATTCGTAAACTCAATTTTATGCGAAAATCACCCAAACTATAAATCACATAAAGAGTACCTAATCCATTTTTATCCACATTGCGAATGTGAAATTTTTGGTGCAGATTATCAACAAAAAACTGTTTATCCATAATTTTCTCAAATTTGCAAACACATTTATCAATCAAACATTTATACAAATTACTGTTCCATGAAACTGTTCCATGAAACTGTTCCACCCGTGATAAAAAAGAAAAGATACGAGTACAATAATTTTAGCTAAACTACTGATAAACAGATATTGTTCATTTTTAAGTCAACCTCGCAAATTATTCAATCAAAATATTTACTTTTGAAAAGCGAAAACTCGTGATCAAAATTTAATAACAAACAATAAACTCTATATAATGGCAACAAAGTCAGAAGAGCAAACACCGCTTATGCAACAATATTATTCGGCAAAAGCTAAATTCCCCGATGCAATTTTATTATATCGAATGGGTGACTTTTACGAAACTTTCGGTGAAGATGCCATTCTTACGTCCAAGATATTAGGCATCACGCTCACCAAACGTTCCCATGGCTCTCCGGGAGACGTGGAGCTTGCCGGTTTCCCCTATCACGCCATCGACACGTATCTGCCCAAATTGGTACGTGCGGGACAACGGGTAGCCATCTGTGAACAACTGGAAGACCCGAAAAAGACGAAAAAACTGGTAAAAAGAGGAGTCATTGAACTCGTTACCCCCGGGGTTTCCTATAATGAAAACACCATCGACAACAAAAACAACGTCTTTTTGGCTGCCGTGTATTTCACAAAAACCAAAGCCGGATTGTCCCTGTTGGACCTTTCCACGGGAGAATTCCTAACCACAGAAGGCAGTCCCGCCACGATGGATAAAATATTAAACAGCTTCCAACCCAAGGAGGTGCTTTACCCGAAAGGTTCGGAAGCCCGCTTCAACGAACTCTTCGGGACAAAATACTACACTTACCCGATCGAGGAATGGTTCTTTGAAACAGAATCCGCGGCAGATCGTCTCAAAAAGCATTTTGAAGTATCGTCGCTAAAGGGATTCGGTATTGATAAAATGGACTGCGGTATTTCCGCTGCAGGTGCAATATTGTACTACCTCGACATGACAAAGCACGAACTAGTGGGACACATCACCTCGATCTCCCGCATCGACGAATCAACCTGCGTCTTGCTGGATCGCTTCACGCTGCGTAATCTTGAAATCTTGGATACCCTGCACGAAGGAGGAAGCTCCTTGGCAGACATCATCGATCGAACCATCACCCCGATGGGCTCACGCACCTTGCGTCGTTGGCTGTGTATGCCCCTGAAAAAACCGGCAGACATAAACGAACGGTTGGACATCGTGGAATGTTTCGTGCATCACGAAACGGAACGTTTGGAACTGGA
>ENA-USUG01006788-USUG01006788.1-human-gut-metagenome-genome-assembly--contig:-NODE-6788-length-11696-cov-5.742405_pt1 | contig 11696 bp, 10 predicted proteins | sample MGYA00250059_ERZ773394 | MGnify/ENA primary metagenome ERZ773394 (study PRJEB29103, sample SAMN06111957) | human gut metagenome | biome: human gut; feature: ankylosing spondylitis patient; material... | reverse complement strand
CAGCCTTCCATGAAAACACCCCCGTTTCTTCTATTATAGCAGAAACAGGGGCGTTTGGGTAGTTTTTTGACAGACTGGCGAGGCCCCGGCTTTCTGCCGGGGCCTCGGTTTGCTTCCTTATTTTTTCAGCTGCTCCACGACTTTGGCAAAGTCCTCTCTGGCCCCCTTGTAATAGGGCAGCATGCAGTAGCAGTGTACCATGCCGGGCCGGGTCGTGACCGTATAGGGAACCGTCGCCTGTCGGCAGGCGGCTTCAAATTCCGGCCACGCGCCGTACAGCACCTCGTCCGTGCTGTAATAGAAGTGGATATCCCCCACGCCGGAATATTCGCCCCGCGAGGGGGAGAGCATGTATTCTGGCACATTGTCCTGCCCGTGGCGCATGAGCGCTTCGCCCTTTGCCATGAAGGCATAGTCGATGGCCACGTCGCGAGGATTCAGCGCCTGCATGCGGGCGCGTTCCTCGTCGTTCCACGGCACCTCGCCGGGGGAGACGGCCACAATGTGCCGGGGCGGGGACAGGGGAGCGCCCAGCGCGTTGTTGTGAGCGGCCATGCCCAGTGCCAGCGCGCCGCCGGAGGAAAACCCGCAGGTGCTGACGTTTCCGTCGCTGTACAGGGCAATCATCTGCCGGTAGCAGGCGTAGGCCATGTCGTAGCTGACGGTGATGCAGTGCTCCGTGCAGAGGGGATAGATGGGGACCAGACGTCGCAGCCTGTTCCATAGCACAGCTTCCGCAGCACGGCGGCGTCGCCCTTGTCCGGGCCGATGACCATGCCGCCGCTGAAGAAGAACAGAATGGCCCGCTGGGACGGCTTGCTCTCCGCCCGGACGATCAGGCACGGAAAGCCATTGACCATCCGCTTTTCGTAGTGGGCCTTGTGGTCGGTGGGCATGAAAAAGCCCCGGCCCCGGTTGGCCTTTTCGATGGCCTTCAGCAGCTGCTCCACCGGCAGAGCGAAGGCCTTCTTCACGCAGGAGAGCCGATAGACGCCGCGCAGCAATGACGCGCCGATGCTCATAGTGTTGTCCTCCTTTTACTTCTGCGCCGTGACGCACAGCCAGCCCATTTTGTTGCTGTGGGTCTGTACATGCTGGAAGCCCGCCTGCTCTAAAGCGGCTTGCAGCTCCGTGTCACGGTAGACGGTCATGCCGTCGATGATCTCTGTCCACTTTCTGTATTTCTCCGGGTCTCCGCACTCGTTGCAGATGAGAAACGTGCCGCTGGGCTTCAGCACACGGTAGACCTCCCGGAAGCTGGCGGACAGGTCGAGCCAGAAGTAGACCGTCTCAAAGGCCGTGACCGCGTCAAACCACGAGGACGCGAAGATCATGTCCGCCACGCTGCCTTGCAGCACGGTGCAGCGGCCCTGTTGAATGGCCTGTTGGTTGACCTTCCGGGCTTTTTCCACGCTGACGGGGGAGTAGTCGATGCCCTTGACGATGCCGTTGGGGCATTTTTTCAGCAGCCGCGTCAGGTTGGCTCCGCCGCCGCAGCCGCAGTCCAGCACCGCCGCGTTACCGGCAAGCTTCAGGAACCGGAAGCCCCAGCGGGCCATGGGACTGTGGCACAGGTTCATCATGGATACCATCACCCGGCCGCTAAACCCGGCGGGCTTGCGGGTGTTTTCAAAGAACGACATGTTCTCACTCCTTATTCTTGGTTAGCTTTGACTAACCTGGGGTGTTATAGAAAAGCTGCGTCTTGCAGCCTGTGGGATGGCCTTATTATAGCCGCATGGTTTTGGCCTGTCAAGCGGTTTGTTTTGCGGCGGGAGGGGAGAAGAAAAGCGGCTGTTGAGGGGTGGAAAATGGGGGGCATAACCGGCCAATAAACCGGGTTATGCCCCCCCATTTTTCCCCTTATTCATGCGGCGTTATGCACCGAAGTACGTTTGGATGGTTTGCATCCGCTGGCTTTGGGTCACGTGGAAGGGGCAGCGGCTGTCACAGTGGCCGCAGCCCACGCAGTCCCCGGCCCGCTTCTCCAGCGTCAGGTAGTGCTCCCGCGCCAGATTGTCCCCCTGCATAGCCAGATCGTAATACTTGTTGATGAGGGCGACGTCAAGTCCTGCGGGGCAGGGATGGCAGTGCTTGCAATAGACGCAGCGGCCCGACGCGCCAGCCGGGGCCAGCTCGCCCAGACAGGAGTAGTCCCGATCCGCCGCAGGCGCGTCAAAGAAGGACAGCACCTCCCGCATTTCCCGCTGATTGCCGAAGCCCGGCAGAACGGCCATAACGCCGGGCTTGTCCAGCGCGTACTGGATGCACTGTTCCCGCGTCAGAGCGACGCCGAAGGGAGACTGAGCGGCGTCCAGCAACTGGCCGCCACAGAAGGGCTTCATGACGGTGATGGCCACGCCCTCCTGCTGGCAGCGGCGGTACAGGTCGTACCGCTCGGTGTTCTCGCCGATACCGTAATCGCCCTGTCCGTAGTCATAGGCGGGGTTGATGCTGAACATCACCACGTCCACAATGCCCCTATCCAGCACCTTGTTCACCAGCGCCGGGGTGTGGGAGGACAGGCCGATGTGACGGATCACGCCCTGCTTTTTCAGCGCCAGCACATAGTCCAGCACGCCGCCCTCCTGATAGGCGGCAAGGTCGCTCTCCTCGTCCAGACAGTGGAGGAAGCCCACGTCGATATAGTTCGTCCGCAGCTGCTCCAGCTGCCACGCCACGGATCGTTTCACCTCGGCCAGCTCCGTCGTCCAGCCATACTCGCCGGAGGTGTAGTCCGCGCCGAAGTGGATTTGCAGATACACCTTGTCCCGGATGCCCTCCAGCGCCTTGCCGTAGGCGGCGAAGATGGCGGCGTGGCCGCCCGCCATGTCAAAGTAGTTGACGCCGCTGTCGACGGCGGCCCGGACAGTGGCGATGATCTCTTTTTCCGGCTGTGCGCCGATGACGGAGGAGCCCATACCGATGACGCTTACTTGTTCCCCGCCGTGGGGCAGAATGCGATATTCCATGGAAAACCCTCCTTCTCCTGTTGGCGCTTACTTTACCTCGTGGGGCTTATAGACCCGCCGCTCCAAGGCGAAAATACGGTCGCTGAACTCGCCCACCGACAGGTCGTTCAGCACCTCGCGGTAGATCTCCATGCGGCTGTCGATCATGTCGATGCAGGACAGCAGCTCCGCCTCGGCAAACAGCGGGCGCACGGCGGCGCCGAACTCCGGCTCGCCGTGGTGGGACAGGATCATGTGCTGCACCAGCATGGACTTGTCATCGGGAATGCCCAGCTCCTTTGCCGTGTCGGCCACCTCCTGTGCGCCCATCACCAGATGGCCCAGCAGCTGTCCGCCGGTGGAGTAGTTGGTCACGAGCCCCAGCTCGGAAAACGCGAACTCCTTCGATTTGGCGAAATCGTGCAGCAGCGTGCCCGTCAGCAGCAGGTCGCGGTCGATGACGGCGCGGTACTGACCGGCCAGAAAGTCCGCCATGGTCAGCATGTCCACCGTGTGCATCAGCAAACCCCGGAGGAAGCCGTGGTGGACGCTTTTGGCGGCGGGGATCTGCTGAAAGTCCGCCAAATGCCGCCGCAGCAGCTCACGGCACAGGCGCTGGTAGTCCGCGTCTTTCATGCTGTCCAGCAGGTCGTAGACCTTTTGCAGATAGGCGTCGGCATCGATGGGCGCCACGGGAACCAGCGCACTCAGCTCCACCGGGTCGCCCTCCGTGCGAAGGCGCAGGCGGTCAATGACGATCTGGGGCGTGCCCCGATACTCCGACACCGTGCCCCGCAGCTTGATGATCCGACCCTCGTCCGCCACGCCGATGGGGCCGGTATAGTCCCACACCTTGGCGTCGATGACGCCGGAGGCATCGGCAAGCGACGCGCTCAGAAACGGCTTGCCTGCCGCCGTGGTCTTGGGGTAAGCGCCCTTCAGGATGTAAAAGCCCTCCACTGCGTCGCCGCTGCGCATATCGGCGATTTTTTTGTTGTATTCCATATGTCCGTTATCCTTTCCGGTGAGGTTATTCTCGATTGCGGCGGTCAACCCCGCTCCTTGTGAGATGCCTGACGCATGCTGAGGCTGATGCGCTTTTTCTTTTCGTCTACCTCCAGCACCACCACTTTTACGATATCGCCCACGGACACCACCTCGGAGGGATGGCGGATGAACTTGTCCGCCACCTGCGAGATATGCACCAGCCCGTCCTGATGGACGCCGATATCCACGAACACGCCGAAGTCGATGACGTTCCGCACCGTGCCGGTCAGCTCCATGCCGGGCTTCAGATCCTTCATCTCCAGCACGTCGGTGCGGAGGATGGGCTTGGGCAGCTCGTCACGAACGTCCCGTCCCGGCTTCAGCAGCTCGGCTACGATGTCCCGCAATGTGGGAACGCCTACGCCCACAGCCTCGGCGGCCTTTTCCTCGCCGCAGACCTTCAGGCGCTGGGGCAGGTCGGCGATGCGCTCGGCCTTCACGTCCGCCAGCGTATAGCCCGTCAGCTCCAGCAGCGCCTTGGCGGCGTCATAGCTCTCCGGGTGGACGGCGGTGTTGTCCAGCACGCTCTTGCTCTCCGGCACACGGAGGAAGCCTGCGCACTGCTGGAACGCCTTGGGGCCCAGCTTGGGGACTTTCTTGATCTGGGCGCGGGAGGTGAATGCGCCGTTCTCCTCCCGGTAGGTGACGACGTTTTTCGCCGTGGTGCCGTTCAGTCCCGCTACCCGCTGCAAAAGGGAGGGGGACGCCGTGTTGATATCCACGCCCACGGCGTTGACGCAGTCCTCCACCACGCCGTTGAGGGCTTCATCCAGCTGCTTGGCGGGCATGTCGTGCTGGTACTGGCCCACGCCGATGGCCTTGGGGTCGATCTTCACCAGCTCCGCCAGCGGATCCTGCAAGCGCCGGGCGATGGACACGGCGCTGCGGAGGTTCACGTCGTACTGGGGGAACTCCTCGGCGGCCAGCTTGCTGGCGGAGTAGACGGAAGCGCCTGCCTCGGACACGATCATATAGCTGACGTGGGCGCCGGTCTCGTTCACCTGATGGATCAGCTCCACCGCCATCTGCTCCGTTTCCCGGCTGGCGGTGCCGTTGCCGATGGCGATGTGCTCCACGCCGTGCTTGCGGATCAGCTTGGCCAGCGTGACAATGGACTCCTTCTTCTGCCGCTCGCCGTAGGTGGGGTACACCACGGCGGTATCCAGCACCTTGCCGGTGCCGTCCACCACCGCCACCTTGCAGCCCATGCGGTAGCCGGGGTCAAGACCCATGGTGACCTTGCCCTTTACCGGCGGCTGCATCAGCAGGGGCTTCAGGTTCAGGGCGAACTGGCCGATGGCGCCCTCGTTGGCGCTGTCCGTCAGCGTGGAGCGGGCCTCGCGCTCCAGCGAGGGGTAGATGAGCCGGTCGTAGGCGTCCTCACAGGAGGCCTTGATGAACTCCATGGCGGCGGAGCCGGGCTTTACCACGGCGCGGCGCATCAGCGGCAGCGCCGCGTCACGGTCCAGCAGCACGGTAACGGAGAGGAAGCCCTCCTTTTCGCCCCGGTTCACGGCCAGTATCTGGTGGCCGGCCAGCTTGGAAAGGGGCTGGTCAAAGTCGTAGTACAGCCGGTACACGCTGTCCTCCTCCGTGGCGGCCAGGCTGCGGAGACGGCCCTGCCGCGTCAGCAGGCCCCGCAGGGTCTTGCGGATATCCGCGTCGTCCGACAGCGTTTCGGCGATAATGTCGTTGGCGCCTTGCAATGCGTCGGCCACAGTCTCCACGCCCTTTTCCGGGTCGATGAAGGCCTGCGCGGCGTCCTCCGGCGCGGGACAGTCCTTTTCCTGAGCCAGCAGGAGCTGGGCCAGCGGCTCCAGCCCCTTTTCCCGTGCGGCGGTGGCGCGGGTGCGGCGCTTCTGCTTGTAGGGACGGTAGAGATCCTCCACCTCCGCCAGCGTTTTGGCGCTGTCGATGGCGGCGGACAGCTCCTCCGTCAGCTTGCCCTGCTCCTCGATGGCCTTTTTCACCGTCTCGCGGCGTTCCTCTAAGTTCCGCAGGTACTGGAGCCGCTCCTCCAGCGTCCGCAGGGCGGTGTCGTCCATGGCTCCGTGCAGCTCCTTGCGGTAGCGGGCGATGAAGGGGATGGTGTTGCCCTCGTCCAGCAGGCGGACAACGTTTTCCACGTGCTGGGGGTTTTTGTCAAGCTCTTGGGCAAGGGTTTGAATGATATCCATATAACAATTCCTTTCGTGAGAAGGACGCGGGGCGTCCGGTGAGATGTCAAAGCCGGTGTATGTTACCACAGCTGCCGGAAAAATGCCGGCGCGGCGGTCAGAACAGATCCAGCATGTTATCCAGATAGATTTCCTCCCGTACCTTCAGCTGGTGTTCCGGTTTGGTCATGTAGTAGAGCAGAAACTCTAAAATCAGTGCGCTGCCAAGGCCCCGGCCCTCGATCTTGAAGTGGGAGAATCCCATGGGCAGATAGCGGCTCCGGATATCCTCCACGCCGATGAAGCCGGGGCTTTCCATGGCCTTGGAGAAGCGGTAGCCTTCGGAAGCGTCCGGCGCGGCGCAGCGGTGCTCCGGGCCGGGCTCGCCCAGATTCTTCCGGCTGACCGCTTCGTAGCAGGCTTTCCTGTCCCGGCAGCCGAAGAAACAGCACTCGTTGCAGAGAAATTCCACTTTGTCTTTCAGCGGCTGGGGCAGGGCGTTCAGCTGGGCAAAGGCCTTGTTCAGCCGGAAATCCGGCACCACATAGCGGAAATCCTCCCGCTCCACCTCCCGGCGGAAGTCCCAAAAGTCCGTCAGAACCTTGGTGGTGGAGGAGACGAGATAGAGCGGGGGATAGGTGCGCTTCAGGTAGTCCAGCAGCAGCTCCGCGTGGACGATGACGCCGTTGGGAACGCCACCGCTCTCCGCCAGTAGACGGCACAGGGCGTTGCATCTTTCATCCGCCAGATGCTCCGGTCGCAGCCGGGAATTGCTGAAGGTCAGGCGAGCGGAGACGCCGTACTCCCGCGTCAGGGCCAGTACCTCCCGGGGGGCGTGGCTACCGCTTCCGATACGGCCGCCGCCCCAGAGACAGTCCTCCGGCGCGCCGTACAGAGAGCCGATATCGCACCAGTCGTAGAAATATTCCCGGTGGGCGCGGTACAGGGGGAGAAACACCCGGTACAGCTCGTAGCACTCAAACAGGCCGGGGAGATGATAGTATGCGGTCTTGTGGTTCATATGGGAAACAACTCCTCTTTCTATCAGTATAGCACCCGGCAGGGCGGCAAATCAAGCATGATGTGGGGGCGTCGGTTGGAGTTCGCCGAATTTGACAATACAGCAAAAAGAATGTGTGCGGAAATTGCACACATTCTTCTGCTGTATGTGAGACGGTTATTTGTGACTCCTTTTCATATAGTATACATCAGGCCGCGGCGCAGGCGGGATGGAGAAGCCGGGCTCCACGTCTCCGATGATCTGGAAGCCGAAGGACTGATAAAGATGTATGGCGCTCTGGTTGTTGGCCAACACATGGAGATACTGATCACGATCCTTGTGGTCGGAGACGACACGCTTCAGAAGCTTTTTCCCGATCCCGCGCCGCCGAAAATTTGGGGCGACGCAGAAGGCGTGAATATAAATGCCCTCCTGCGTATCAGCCTGACCGACGATGTTGTGGGAAATAGTTTCAAAATAGTGCTCACAAGTGTACAAAAAGCTGTCCGGCAGCTCGGGGTGCTCCTCGGCCAGCTGGTGGTACGGAAACGTGTTGACGACGGTTTTGTCAAACCAGCAAAGGACGCCGGCTACGCGCCCGTCGCTTTTGGCGACATACATGTGCTCTCGGGCAAACGGACCCCTTTTCTCCGCAAAAAGCTTTGGCATAAGCTGCTTGGCAACGGATTGGCGGCCAAATGCGGCGGGATAAATGTAGGGATCCGCGCCGAACATGATGGCGGCAGTTTCTTCATAGTCCTCTTCCTTGCCAACGGCGATATCCAGTGTTCCTTTGGCCTGCTGGGAGGCAAACAGCTCGAAATTCTTCCATTGGTCTAAAGCGTACTGGGCCTGAACAATCTCCCTTCCGTTTTTGATCCGGTAATCCCGCCACATTTTATATAGCTTAAAGCAGCCCCGATAATCGTCGGCAAAGGGGAACAAATGCTTTTGCTGTACCTCCGGGTTGTTGACCGCAAGAAAAAAACGATAGGACATAAGATCGTCAATTCCCCTGAGCTTCAGCGTATGATTAATGACCAGCGGAGCGAGACCCTCCAAATAGACCAGGTAGTTGACCATTTTTTGGCGGTTTTCCGAGGTGATGACCGAATTGGTGCGGGGGATGCCCTCTATTTCGTCCATGTATTCCTTATCCAGCAGCCGCTCCATCTCTGTCATCTGGTCGTCCTTCAGAAAGGCCTGGTTATATTGGAACAGGAATCGGGCCGCCTCAATATCGCTTTGCACCTGCTCGGCCTTGCTGTCCTGACTCAGCTGAATCACGATCATCACGGCGGCGATGGCCTGCACCACCACCTGACTGATCTCGCCGATGGCGGAGGCGGTCTCCTGAGGAATGTGCAGGATCTCCACCAAGGCAATGACGATAAGATACGATAAACCGACAGGAGATACTGTTAGTGCCAGCGCCAGAGCAATAAGCTTTCCTACCCGGCTGTTTGAAAATCTTTTCATATGTTACTTTCCCTCTCGTAAAAATATTGTGTTTGTGCACAGATAGAATAACATAAGCTTCGACATATTTCAAGAATATAACGGATATTAATATGCTTTTTCGAGAATACCGGCTGATATTATTTTTCACTGACGTAAAAATAGTATTGTGTTTACGCAGGACAGGTGGTATAACAGGGATAGAACGGTTAGCGAGAGCTAACAACACGAGCTTCAGAATCTTGCAAAGAGATCACGATAAAGGAGACTTTCACCATGAAAATTTTAGTATACGGCGCGGGGGTGCTGGGCTGCAATCTGGCGCGGAATCTGTTCCGGGCCGGAAAGAATGTTACGCTGCTGGCGCGGGGAAAATGGGCCGAGGAGATCAAAAAGAACGGCCTGCGGATCAAGGACAAGTTTTCACCCCGCGTGTCGCTCAGCCGTATCCCGGTGACGACGGAGCTGAAGCCGGAAGCACCCTACGACGTGATCTTTGTGGTCATGCGCTACACCCAGCTTGACACGATTATGGATACCCTGCGGGCAAGCAGGGCGAAAAATATCATCTTTGTGGGCAACAATGTGCGGGCAGAAGCCACCGCCGCCGCACTGCCGGAGAAAAACGTGCTGTTCGCCTTTGCGTCCTCGGCGGGCCATCGGGAGAGCGATCGGGTGGCGTCCGTCGACCTGAAAAAAATCACCATCGGGCCGCTTTCCGGCGCACCCTCCAACGAGGGGCTGATCGGGGAGATCTTCAGCGGCACGAAGTACAAGGTGGCCTACGAGCCCAACATGGGGGACTATCTGCTGTGCCACGCGGCGTTCGTGCTGCCGGCGGCCTTTGCCTGCTATAAGACCGACGGCGACCTGAAGAAGCTCAAGGGCAACACCGCCTATCTGAGCCGGATGATCGACGCCAACATCGAGGGCTACCGTGCCATCCGGAACGCCGGGCATACGATTTTGCCAAAGGAAGACAGCGACTTTGAGGGCGCGGCGTTCCGCAAGACCTGCCTGCGCTTCTTCAAGCTCCTATGCGCCACGAGTCTGGGGAAAATCTGTGTCTCCGACCACGCCATGAACGCGGTGGACGAGATGAGCGCACTGAACCGCGACCTGAAGCGGTTCTTTGAGGAGAACGGCGCGGCGTATCCGGTGTGGCGGGAGCTTGAGCAGGAGGCCGGAAGGTACTTGCGGGCCTGAGCTGTGCCGGACGGCGGACAGCACACGGGGTGGAAACTGGTTGACAGTCCGGACAGGGGAGAGCGAGCGGTATAGGGAACAGGGCGGCTCGGGCTGTTTTTGGGGCGATTTGTGTCACATTGCCCACGGCGGGAGAAAAAGGTGCTATGCTGGTGTCAAGACAGGTCGGCGGGAATGAGCCTGCCGCCGCAATGAAGTGAGAAGGAGGCACACGGCATGAAGAAACGGATCACCAGTGTGCTGCTGGCGCTGCTGATGGCGCTGGCCCTGCTGCCTGCGACGGCGTGGGCGGAGGACACAACATGGAGCACAGATATCAAGCTTGACGGCGATATGGTTTTGACAGGAACGGTGACCATCAGCGGAGCGGTAACGCTCTCCGGCAATGGCACGATCACCCGCGGCAGCGGCTGCACGGACGCGATGATCCTTGTGCCCAGCGGCGCAAAGCTGACCATTGAGGGCTCCGTTACGCTGGACGGCACACCCTCCAGCGGCACGGCATCGAACGCGGCAGCCATTCAGGTGGATGAGGGCAGCACGGTCATTATGAACGGCGGCACCATCTGCAACAACGTCAACAATGGCAATGGCGGCGGCGTCAACAATGCAGGTACATTTGAACTGAAGGGCGGTACGATCTGCAACAACCAGGCGGTAGGCGGCAGCGGCTTGGGCACTGGCGGCGGTATCCGCAACACGGAAACAGGTACGCTGACGATCAACGGCGGCAGGATCTGCGGCAACTACGCGGTGAATGGCGGCTGCGGCGTATTCAATTACAGCGGACATTTGATCATGACCGGCGGCGTCATCACCGGCAACTATGGCGGTCAGCGCGGCGGCGGTATTTCCCACAGAGCCGATGGCAAAGGCCTTTTTGAGATCAGCGGCGATCCTGTGATTGTCGGCAATTACAGGGGCGGTGAAAAGAACTCCGACGGGAGCATCACCGGCGGTACGACCGATAATGTGGGTCTGACCACCAGCGGCAAAGACAAGAACTTCATCACGATCGTCGGCCCCATGAAGACTGGTGCGGAGGTTTGGGTGAACATCGTGACCAAGCTGGACACGCAGACGGAGATCGACGCCGAAAACAACGTCCACACCTACCTGCATGCAGGCTCCTATAGGGTAACAGCCGATGACGTTGCCCACTTCAACATTGATGACGGCGGCGAAAAGTTCTTCAAGCTGACCGAAAATAACGGCGGGCAGAAGATCATCATCGCCCTGCCTGAGGCGGGCACGACGCAGTATACGGTGACGGTCAACCTGGGCAAAAACATGACCAGCCAGAGCGGCGTCGGTACGACCCTGACCAGAACCGTGGATGCCAATAAGGCCATGGAGCCGATCCTCTGCGAGGCGGCCGAGGGGTACTATTTCCCTGAGACTTATACGGTGGCGGAGACCTCCGGTATTTCCGTAACGAGAAATGCCAACGGCCATCAGATCATGGTATCGGGTACGCCTACGGCGAATGTGACCATCACACTGCCTGACGCGGTGGCCGATCCCGATTATAAGCAGGACGATAACAAACCGGTCAATCCCAAGCCGGGACATACCACCTCCGGCGGCAGCACCGTTACCGGCAGCACTGTCACCTCCGCCAAGACCTTTGACGCAGGTGTGGCCGCCTATGGCGTGACCGCGCTGCTGTCCCTATCCGGCATGGCATGGCTGGGCAGAAAGCGGGAGGACTAAAGAGCGTACATTTCACATGCTCCACCCATGGGGAGAGTGGGTACCATAATGTCAAGGCCATCCCGGTAAGGGATGGCCTTGACGCAGCCTGTCAAAAAACTATGAAAACGCCCCTGTTTCTGCTATAATAGAGGAAACGGGGGTGTTTTCATGGAAGGCTGGAGA
>ENA-USUG01006784-USUG01006784.1-human-gut-metagenome-genome-assembly--contig:-NODE-6784-length-11705-cov-9.567079_pt1 | contig 11705 bp, 8 predicted proteins | sample MGYA00250059_ERZ773394 | MGnify/ENA primary metagenome ERZ773394 (study PRJEB29103, sample SAMN06111957) | human gut metagenome | biome: human gut; feature: ankylosing spondylitis patient; material... | reverse complement strand
GCGAACGAAGCGGCGATGCAAACCGCGCCGAAAGTGAGGTCGCGAGTAGCCGATTTTTGCTTGCCGCTTTTGTTAAATGCGCGCGCAACCGCGAATACTGCGACTACGCCGATTACGACGATTGCAATCGACAGCAGCACAAGCCAATTTTCCTTAAACCATTCCATATAAAACTCCTTTAATACCACCTAAAAACCCACCGCGGAAAGTACGGTGGGTTGCTTTTAATCTGCTTGTATCGATAAAATTTACAGACAGCTTCCCTACGCGAGTACTAACTCACAGGTTCAAAGGGACTGCCCGGGAATACGGACATCTCAGCAACTCGCGTTGCGCCCCTAGCGGTATCGACTGTATTATAATACTGATGTATCGATATTGTCAAGCAAGTCGATTATTCTGTTGCAATTATTTTGATATGGGTGTATAATGTAGCCGTGAAGTACGTGAAAAAGACATGTAAATACCTCTTTTCGCATTTGCCGAGGCTGCTCGCGCTGTCGATAGCGCCGGCGGCAATCGTCGCGTTTTTTATGCAGCCGGCAGGTTTCGGACTGATTATACCCGTGTCGGCGGTGTCCGGCGTGGAAAAATTTTCTGATATTTTCTTCCTCGTGTTCAAAAGAGAGCTCATCACGCGCTATCCGTATATGATAGCCGTAGGGCTTGTACTGATGCTGTTGTGCATAAGCTTCACGATGGGAATGGAAGAAAGGCACTTCAAGACGGGCAAGCTCACGTTTCGTCAGTCGCTTTCTACGCTGAATAACTGCGTGCCACCGATTGCAAAGGTGTTTTTGCTGCTCGCCGTAATCTATGTGATTTATAAAATTCTGGTGGTATGCGTTCTCACGCTTTTCGTGCTCGTCCTTGAAAATTGGGGTGCGGCGCCGCTTTGGGTGTCGGTAGTGGTGGGCGCGTTGTCGGCAATCGGCTTTATCGCGCTGCTCATCGCTGTCAGACCGCTCATGTTCGCTTCGGCGACTATGCTTGTGTACGGATATTCGTTCAAGGACGCATTTTCGTCGGCGATAGGACTTGACGGGGCAGGCGACAAGGGCGCGCTGAACTTTGCGCTCATAGCTCCGTTTATAATTTATTTGCTTGTCAGTACTATTATGGTCGGGCTATCGCTGCCGAGCCTCGTTCAGGCGATAGTGAACAGCGTGCTTATCGCGCTGATTATGCAGTACGTCGTGACCTACGTTACCGTCGCAATGTTTGAGCTGTCGGGTATCGAACGTCGCGATTGCAAAAAATACTACTGAGGAGGCAAGAGTATGTCGTTTAAAAACGCTTTCAAGCTGTTGCTGTCGAGATTTCGCTATGTGTGGGCAATACTCGCGTACCTGCTAGTCATGTTCATCGTGCTCCTCAGCCTCGGCTTGACCTTTCTTCTGCCCGTAATACGCGCGCTTTCTGAGGCAGGCGTGGGCGAAATGCTGAACACCGCGCTTATCGCGTTTCTGAACGGCGGAACTATTGTAGGGTTGTTTTCGGCGTTTCAAGAGGTAATTATTACGATAGGTAACGTATTTGCGACCGATTCCAAAACCTTCGTCAATTCGATGCTGTTTGTGGTGCTTGTCGCGACTATCGCCTATCGATTTATAATGGGATTATACGAACTGCCGCTCGTCAGCGTTATTCAAGGCTTTATGAGCGACAACGCGCGCTACTCATACATGCCGAAATATGTTTCCTGGTTCTCCAAGTCCGTAAGATTTTCACTGATTAAAATGCTCGTTATGACGATTTACGACGCGCTCATGTACGTTATCGTGTTCTTTATCGGCAGACTTTTCGGCAGAATATCGGTTATTCTGGCGCCCACGGCTTTGTCGTTTGCGTTGCTGATATTCTTATCGCTCAGGTATTCGCTGATTTCGGCATGGTCGCCGTCAGTAGTCGTAGAGGATAAAAAAATATTCCCGGCGCTCTGGTTTTCCGTAAAATATGCCTTCCGTCATTTCGGCTCGTTGTTTTCGCTGTTTTTCATCGTGTGGGTACTTGCGTTCGCGCTTAATATTTTCGTCGGAATATTCACGTTCGGCGCAGGGCTTATGGTGTCGGTGCCGATGACCATGTACTTCATAAATCTCGTCAATATGGCGTTCTTCTACGGCAGAACGGGTAAAAGCTATTATCTGGACGGCGCGGTGTTTACGCAAGAACTCAGAAAAAAGTAACGGACCGTAAATGATAACGCAACAAAAAAGCGGAGCGAATGTTCGTTCCGCTTTTTGTGTGTCGATTGAGAATGCGATATTACAGCGCGCGCACTCTGATTACATCGTTTAGTGCCGAAATCCGCGCGAGTGCGTCCGTCGACAACTCCTCGTCGAGGTCGAGCATAAGGTAGGCAAAGTCGCCCTTTGCGCGTGAAAGCATGTTGGAAATATTGACGCCCTCGCCGCCGATAATCGAGGTTATCGAGCCTAGCATATTTTTAACGTTGCGGTGGAAAACGGTAATGCGGCTTTTGCCTTGACGGGGAAGCGCGCAGTTCGGCATGTTCACTGAATTGGTTATATTGCCGTTTTCGATAAAATCGACTACCTGACGCGCGACCATAACCGCGCAGTTGTCCTCCGCTTCGGGAGTGCTTGCCCCAAGATGCGGAATAGCCACGACGCTTTCCGTCGTCAGCAACGCGTCGGTGGGGAAGTCGGTGACGTACCTAGTCAGTTTTCCGGATTTAAGAGCCTCTATAACCGCGTTTTCGTCGGCGAGCTCGCCGCGCGCAAAGTTGAGAATGGCCGCGCCGTCCTTCATTATCGCAATAGTGTCCTTGTTTACCGTGGCGCGAGTGCCGTCGTTAAGAGGAACGTGCAGAGAAATAAAATCGCTTTGCTTAAAAATCTCGTTTACGTCGGTTTCTTTTTTTATACCGCTGTTAAGATTCCATGCCGCGTCGACCGAAATGTACGGGTCATAGCCGAGCACTTTCATTCCGAGCCCGATGGCGGCGTTCGCAACCATCGCGCCGATTGCGCCCAAGCCGATTACGCCCAAAGTTTTGCCCTTGATTTCGCTGCCCACAAACGCGCTTTTACCTTTTTCTACGGTTTTTCCGACATCCGCGCCTTTACCCTCGAGCGTTTTTGCCCAGGCGATTCCGTCTGCGATTTTTCGCCCGGCAAGGAACAGTCCGCAGATTACCAGTTCCTTGACGGCGTTGGCGTTCGCGCCGGGCGTGTTGAAAACAACGACGCCTCTTTGGCTGCACGCGTCTATGGGAATGTTGTTTACGCCCGCGCCGGCTCGACCTACGCAAAGCGTCGATTCCGGCATGGCATAGTCGTGCATGTTAAACGACCTTAAAAGTATCGCCTCGGGGTCGGAAAAATCTCCGAATACATAATCGCTTCCGAATTCGGGCGCAGCCGCCGAGCTTATTGCGTTTAGTTTAATTACCTTATGCATGACTTCCTCCTTTTATCGGTTTTCTTTTTCAAACCTTGCCATAAAGTCGATTAGCTTCTTTACGCCCTCGACCGGCATTGCATTGTAAATGCTCGCGCGCATTCCGCCCACCAGCCTGTGTCCCTTTATCGACACCAAGCCGTTTTTGGAGGCTTCCGCGACGAACGCCGCGTCAAGCTCCGGGGAAGGAGTGGTGAACGGCACGTTCATTATCGAGCGGAACTTCGGCACCACGGGGTTTTTGTAAAAATCCGAGCCGTCGATGAAATCGTACAGAAGCCCTGCCTTATATTCGTTGATTTTCTGTATCGCTTTAACTCCGCCTATGCTTTTTAAGTACTTAAAGACCTCGGTTGCAACGTAAGTTACGAATGCCGGCGGCGTGTTGTACAGACTCTTGTTTTCAACCTGAGTGCTCCACTTCATCATGGTGGGGCAGTAGGGGTTCTCTTTTCCAAGCATATCGTTTCGCACGATTACAATCGTGACGCCGGCAGGAGCCACGTTTTTTTGTGCGCCGGCGTATATGACTGCAAACTTACTTACGTCAAATTCCTGACTGAGTATGCACGACGAAAGGTCCGCAACCAGCGGCACGTCGCCCGTGTCGGGAACGTCGGTATAGCGCGTTCCGAAAATCGTGTTGTTATAGCAAATGTGCGCATAGTCGGCGTCGGCGCGGAACATTTCGCGGCTCAGCTCGGGGATGTAGGTAAAGTTTTTATCCTCGCTGGACGCAACCTTTGCCATATCGCCGTATTTTTTCGCTTCGTTGTACGCTTTTTTCGAGAAGTTACCCGTCACCACATAGTCGCCCTTCGCGGTAGTCGAGCCGTGCGCGAGGTTGAGCGGAACCGCCTCGAATTGCATCGACGCGCCGCCCTGAACGAAAATCACCGAGTAATTGTCGGGTATGCCCATAAGCTCGCGCAGCAGCGATTCCGCCTCCGCGTTAATCTTCTCATAGGGCTTGGAGCGATGACTCATTTCCATTACCGACATTCCCGTGCCCTCATAGTCGAGAAGACCTGCCTGTACTTTTTTCAGTACTTCCTCCGGCAGCATCGACGGTCCTGCTGAAAAATTGTAAACTCTCATATCGGCTCTCCTTTATTTAGAAAGATTTTGTGACGACGTTAAAGCGATTATTTATCGTAATAAAGTGTATTGCTATTATTATAATATCGAATTGCATAAAAAGCAAGCGTTTGAAGCGCTTTTTCTTTATTTAAGTAAATTATTTTTGTCTTAACGCGCGGTATTTACACGTTATTGTAATATTTATATGACGCAATCGGTAATAATTATGTAGAGAAACAAAACGTGTAATTATATTGACTTTATTTTAAAAGTCGGATATAATAGTACCGTATACTTACCGTACAGGCGCTTCGATTGATAAGCGCGTCAGCATTGAATACAAGGAAACGGGTGACATAAATGGACTTATTCACTATCGGGAATTACACGGTCAGCCTTATCGACGTGATAGTAGCGGCGGTCTGCGTTTTGGCGTTGACTTTATTCCTGTTCTTCATAATAAAAGACATAAAGAAAAACGGAGCTAAGAATAACGACTCTGCGACCGATGAGAATGCCGCGTCGGACAAGACGGACAAGAAGGTGAAGAAGCAGAAGCGCAAATCGAGCGACACCGTGCGCGTCGACGCCGACCCCGTAACGGTTATTTTGGGCTTTGACCCATACGCGCCCGTGGACGAAACGAACTGCGAAATTGCCGAGCCGTATTATGACGAGGCTCACGAAACCGAGGATATGCGCGCGTTGCGCGAAAAAATGCGCGTGGCAAGGGAAGCGGAAAACAAGCTTAAGGAACTGAAAGTCCGTCGCGGAAAGGTCGGGTACGAGCTCGAAAAGGTTTCTCGCTATATTCGCGACAACAAGGTGATTATCTCGTCGAGTCAGGCGGCGAGCGAAAAGCTTAAAGTCGAGTATGGTGCGCTGACTGCCGATAAGAAAACGGCAAAAGCGAATAAGCAGGCGGCAGGAAAGCTGAAAGCCGAGCTCGACAGCAACGTCGCTACCGCCGAGGAATTGCGCGGCAGCGTGGAGAAGAGAACCGAGGACGAGAAGCTGCTTAAAAGCGCGATGAACTATCTCGAATCGGAGATTGCGAGAACCGAGCGCGAACTTTTGCTTGCGAACACGGACATCGAGCGGTTGAACGAAACTGTCGGCGCCGAGCTAAAAAAGATTGAAAACGACAACCGCGCGCGCACTCTCATGGGCAAGTACGGCGAATTAAAGCCGCTTCTTACCGACGCTAACAGAATTTACAGAGAAATAATCAAAGCCGACGGCGAGCTTAACGACGTACACGCGCAAAAGCACGACGCCAAAGCCAAGCTCGAGGCGGCGATGAACGAGCTTAAGCTTTCCTACGGCGCGCAGGAAACCGAGCTTACGACTCGCAAAATCGGAGAGCTGAACCGTCGTTTAATCGATTTGGACGCTCGCGAGGAAGAGTTGATTGCGGCAAAAGAGGATAAGCTCGCGAGATACGCGGTCGCAAAAAACAAAGCAAACGAGTTTCTCGATAAAGAAAAGTACGAGTTGGACGATATCGTAGTCGCCGAGGACAAGGTAGTGGGCGAGCTCGAATACGAGCAGCTTAAAGACGAATACGAGCGTAAAAAGACCGAAGCTAAGACCGCTTTGGACGCGGCGCAAAAGAAGTATGACGAACTTACCGAGCGCAAGGTCAAATTCGGGAAGAAGCAGCAGGATTTGAAACGTGCGTATGAGGACGAGGTTGCCTCCGCGCTCACCGAGCTCAGGTACGCGAGGAGCGCCTATGAAAAAGCCGAGTCCGATTGCGACAAGGTGCTGCCATCGCTGTCGCCCTCATCGCTCGTCGAAACGGGAAGCGGCGTAATCTCGAAAGAGCGAATTTCCAAAAAGGCTGCGCTCGATAACGCGGAACGCGGCAAAATCGATTCCGCACGGGCAAGGAGAGCTGTAGACGCGCTGACGGGAGCAAAGACCGTCGCGCCGTTTATAAAGGATATAAATGACGAGTCTGTAAAGCCTGCGGCAAAGCCCGTCGAAAACGTTACGCGACCGATGAATCTGCCGGCGCGCCCCACGAGCGAGCAGCTACGCCGCATAATGAACAGGCTGAACGAGCTGGAGCGCATCGCGCTGAGAGAAAAACAGCAGCGCGCGGTTATGCGCGGCGAGGATTATTCCGCCGCTCCGATAAGCAAGGTCGAACGCAAGAAAGCGCAGGTTGTTGCAATGCGTAAAAACCTGAAATATATCGACAGTCCGCAGGCGGCGAAAGAGTTTAAGCAGAAGCTGTATCGCTTGTCCATTTCGCTCGACGAGGACGAGATGAGCGACAACGTGCTTGCCGAGATGATTCGCAGGACTATGAACGAGGCGACGATACTTGGCGAACGCTCCGAGCGCGACGGCTCGAAGCCCGTAAATCGTTACTGAGCCGTTTCGCACGACTAACCGATATTGACGTAAGTATAAGGAGAATTTCCTATGAACGATAATTACGATTACCGCAAGACCGGCGCATACGGTACCGACGGAATGTTCGACGATTTCGAGGACGAAAAGCTCGACAAGGTGCTTGACGAAATTGCCGAAATCAAGCAGACGATTCAAGGGCTTCCCGACGCCTATGACGACTATGGAAGCGGCTATGACGAGGTAACCAAACTTCGCGACGAGGTGCGGTTTTCTAAAACCACGCAGCGGCTTCAGGACGAGATTAAACGTCTTTCCAACAGACTGAACGACTATCGCGACGAGAGCAGCGCGGCAGGCGAACGCACGGAATCGGCGACGATGGACGAGCTCGGAAAGCTCGTAGCATACTGCGAGGAGATAATCCGCTCCGGAAAAGAATCCGACAAGAAAATTACCGAGGAACTTTCCGACGTCAAACGTCGACTTTACAAGCTGACGCCCACCGTTGACGTGCCGGGCGAGCTCGAAACGATTAAAAGCAGCGTAAAGAATTCGGAGGAGTTGCTTGCAGGCGTCGGCGGCACGGTAGACGAGCTGAACGCGATTGCGAAAAAGTCCGGCGCAAAGGATTCGGTAAACACCGAGATACTGCGGCAGTTTTACGATATCAAGAATTTGCTCGGAAACCCGTCCCCGATTGCGGAGAAGAGAAACGACGAGCTGCTGGATTTATACAACATGCTCGCCGCGGCAAGGAACGCGTTTGAATCGAAGTCGGTTTCGCTTGCCGACAAGTATGTAGCGGTAAACAAGCTTGCGAAAAGGCTTTACGATACGACCGAGAGCGAAATTCGTCCGATTGTAGACGGGCTTAACGAGGTGATAGAAAACATCGGCAAGCAAACGCTCGACAGAGAAGGTGTCGATTCGGTGCTCGATTATGTGCGCGGCGGCGGTGACGCTTTTACCGTGTCGGTGTCGAAAAGAGAAACCGTTTCGTCATATATGGAAAGTGCCGAAACGTTTTTGGCAGGCGCAATCGGCGGTGACCTTGACGATTTGCCGGACATAATCGCGCTGAAAAACGGTATTCAGAATAACCGCAACGAGTTTGAATGCGAGAACGAGTATTCCGAAGTTCTCAACACCAATATCGCGCTTTTGGGCGAAAAGGATACCGTAAAACAGAAGGCGTTGAGAGCGCGGCTCAAGGAACAGCTCGACGCGCTCACATCGCTAGAGGTAGCCGATTTAGTTGAGTACAAACGCGTAACGCTCGTAAAGCCTTATAGGGCAAACAAACGAGTAGAGGGCGACGGAATATTCGACAAGCTCAACGAACTTAAAAATCTGATTCTGGACGCGAATCTGCGCGCAGGCGGCGACGGTATTTCTCAGCCTGCCGGAAGCGGCATCGTAAGTGAAATCAACAGCCTGAAAAACGAGATTTATAATCTCAGCAACATCGACAACATTTCTCAGGCAATGCTCGAGCTGAAAAACGATTGCATGACAATTATCGATAAGCTTGACGAGCGGAACGGCGGCGACGAAATGGGCGTGATAGCCTCCGTGCCGACGCTTGCGGAGATAGTCGCTCAGCTCGACAGGCTTTTCGACGACGTAAAAAATCTCGTTGCCGATTCTGAAAACAATGTCATGTCCTCGCTCGAGGTTATAGGCGAAGCCGTCGGCAATCTTACGTCGCTGAACAAGGAAAACGCCGAGGAAGCAAAATCCGACCGCAAAAAGCTGATGGACGACGTTGCGCGTATTTACGACGCGGTTGTAGCCGATAAGCCTGCGGAAATCGGGTCGGTCGTTGCAAATACAGTTGTTGGCGCGTCCGAAAACGGGAATAACGATATTTATGCTAAAATTGCCGCGCTTGAAGAAAATCAGCAAAAGATGCTGGCTATGCTCGAAAAGATAGCGGAGGACAGTGCGATTGCGGCGTCGGTCGAAGAACGTTTGACTGCGCTCGAAAACAACGTGAACGCCGCGGTTGCAAAGGAAGCGAGCGCGCTTCGCGAGCAGCTTTTCGCGGTAAGCATGGCTAATGTTTCCGATGGAGAAAAGAGCGAGTACGACAGTTACAACAGCGTGATTCTTAACGAGATTTACGCGCTTCAGGATTCGCTCGACGCCGTGCGCGAGGCTTCGGAAAAGAACGACGGAGAGGAAAGCGAGCGACTGAGCAAAGAGCTTGCAGACCTGAAGTCGGAAATAACCGACGCACTCGGAAAAAACTCCGACAATGAGGAAATCATAAAAGAGCTGAACAAGATAAAAGAGGAGTTTAAGTCAAGACCCTCGGTAAGCTCGCACAAGGCGAAACCCGAGCCGCCGAAAGCCACCGTGGTGCAGGTAAAACGTCAAAAGAAGGTAACGCCCGTAAGCGCCTCCGATACGTCCATCGGCGACATATTGGCGAAAATCGGGAATACCGACTTGGTAATCACAGAAGATTAGTATAAGCGATTTTCCATAACGGGAAGCTATAATTAAACAATTATTAAGTGCAAAAAAGGTATGGCGTTCATAACCATACCTTTTTCGTTATATTTCGGCAATAGTGGATTTACTCCGACTTCGGCTCGTTATTTTCCGAGGAATCGTTTGCGATTTTTGAGCTGCTGCTTCTTGCTGTTTTTACATAAAGATAGATTGCGGCGACGGCAAACAGAGCGGACAGGAAGCCTCCGAAAATTCTGCCTGCAAGCATGGGGCTTTTTATGGCAAGCATAACGCCGAGAACAATTATAGCGCCGCAAATCGCAGTTACTATGACGTAACGCAGCCATTTCGGGATTTTCGGGTTGTTAATAAGTTCAGCTATTATAAATTTCATAACGTGCCATCCGAAAGTCAGTGTGTATCGAAAATTACGATTTTTCAATAACCTAACGAAATATTAGATAGAACGGCCGACGGTATAAAATCATAAACTGTTAATATATTGATAATATGCGATTTTACATTCGCGTAATATGAACGGCGACGAACTTACCGAGGGCAAAAGTATGGAGTATTTTAAAATCAGAGGAGGAAACAAGCTTAGCGGAAGCGTAGAAATCACTTCCGCCAAAAATGCCGTATTGCCGATTCTGGCGAGCACGGTGCTTACTAAATCGGACGTAAAAATTAAAAATTGCTCGCGTCTTACCGACGTTACGGCTATGCTGAACATAATTAAATCGATAGGCGGAAAAGCCGATTACGACGGTAGAGGCGTGACGGTAAGCTGCCGCGATTGCGAGCCGGATTTTATTAAGTCCGAGCTTACCGGCGGCATACGTTCGTCTATTTTTATCCTGGGTCCCATTCTGTCGAGGTTTCGCCGAGCGGCAATCAGCTATCCGGGCGGCTGCGAAATCGGGCTTCGTCCGATTGACTTACATATTTTCGGCTTGAAAAAACTTAACGTGAGCGTGCGAGAAGAAAACGGAATGCTGATTTGCGACGGCATGCACATGCGAGCCGGCGAAATCGATTTGGACTTTCCCAGCGTGGGCGCGACCGAAAACATTATGATGGCGGCGGTGCTGCTTGACGGCACCAGCGTGATAAGGAATGCCGCCAGAGAACCGGAAATTGCCGATTTAGCCGGGTTTATAAACTCAATCGGCGGTAAAATATACGGAGCCGGCACCGACACGATTGTTATCGAGGGTGTAAATGAGCTTGGCGGAGGCGAGTATTCGCCGGTTGTCGACAGAATAGCCGGCGGCACGTTTTTGACGGCGTGCGCCGCTTGCGGCGGAAAAATCGATTTAGTGGGACTTACGCTCGAGAACGTACATTCTATTACGGAAAAGCTTGTTCGCGCAGGCTGTGAAATTGACGGAGGCAACGACTTCGTGAGCATAAAAGCCGACAGGCGAATGAATGCGGTACATAAAATCGAAACTCAGCCGTTCCCGGGCTTTCCGACGGATATGCAGGCGCAATTCGTCGCTATGCTTTCCACCGCCGACGGCTGCTCGGTCATGGTTGAGAATCTGTTTGAAAACAGATATAAGTATACCGTTCAGTTGAATAAAATGGGCGCAAAGATAACGGTCAAGGACAGAGTTGCGGTCGTAAAGGGCGTCAAAAAACTTCGCGGCGGCAAGGTCGACGCCGAGGACCTTCGCGGCGGAGCCGCGCTCGTTATCGCGGCGCTGAGTGCGGAGGGCGAAAGCTCGGTTTACGGGGTAAGACACATCGACAGGGGCTATTGCAGTCTGGAGGAGTCGTTTGCCAGCCTCGGCGCCGACGTGAAGAGAGTGACCGAGTAAGCGGATACAACCGGTAGAGTAATTTAAATCGGGTAATAGGTCGGGTAATAGGTAGCGGCGCTTCGGCGCCGCACTTTTTGCGCTTTTAACGCACTTTTAAAATCAAAGCATCGATTTTTATAATTTGCGTGTATTCGGTTGATTTTCGGTTTTTTTTTTGCTATAATAGCACTATATATTCGGAATGAAATGTCGGCGGTCGCGGATTGCGACGGAGCGGCGTTTTTTCCGTTTTAAGACGGCATAATTTTATTGTATGCTTACAGTCGCAAATTACGGACAATTTATGAGAAACAAAAAGCTTATAGTTTTATTTTCCATACTTGCGTTTCTGACGCTGCTGGTAGTATTGAGCAGCGTGATATTTTCCGTGCAAAACGTTTACGCGTCGTGCTATAATGCAGAGGACGAGGCATTCGACGAAATTGTTGCGTCAAACGAGATTAACGGGATTACGAAGGGTAAGAGCATTTTTCTTCTTAACGAAAGTAAAGCAATCGAGACGATAGAGAGCAACCTTAGCGACGTCAAGGTCGTGAATATCGAAAGAAAATT
>ENA-USUG01006781-USUG01006781.1-human-gut-metagenome-genome-assembly--contig:-NODE-6781-length-11707-cov-4.614875_pt1 | contig 11707 bp, 9 predicted proteins | sample MGYA00250059_ERZ773394 | MGnify/ENA primary metagenome ERZ773394 (study PRJEB29103, sample SAMN06111957) | human gut metagenome | biome: human gut; feature: ankylosing spondylitis patient; material... | reverse complement strand
AATCTGGTAAATAAATATCTATATATCCTTCTTAAGAAGTTTGTTGTTGAGACAGCTGACGCTGAGATCGCAGCAGCAGGCGTAGATCTGAAATATGAAGTAGGTACAATGATCGAGATCCCACGTGCAGCTCTTACAGCTGACCAGATCGCTTCTGAGGCTGACTTCTTCTGCTTCGGTACCAACGACTTAACTCAGATGACATACGGCTTCTCCCGTGATGACGCTGGTAAATTCCTTAACGCATACTATGACGCTAAGATCTTCGAGAACGATCCATTTGCAAAACTGGATCAGGTTGGCGTTGGTAAGCTTATGGATATGGCTATCAAACTTGGTAAGCCAGTTAACCCGAACCTTCACATCGGAATCTGTGGAGAGCACGGTGGAGATCCATCTTCTGTAGAGTTCTGCAACAAGATCGGTCTTGACTATGTATCCTGCTCACCATTCCGTGTACCGGTTGCTCGTCTGGCAGCAGCTCAGGCAGCTATCGCTCAGAAGAATAAATAATTCATTCTGAATATATATTTAAGTCATACTTCAGTATGATATGTGTCCAAGCGTAAAAATTGCCTTGGAGAATTGTAGAAATACGGTTCTTCAAGGTTTTTTTGTTTCTAGAATATGCTCCGGAAAGGAAATTTTATACAAATGAAAACCAAGATTCAGGATATGACCTCCGGTTCGCCGGGGAGATTGATCATTCTTTTTGCAATTCCCTTGATGCTGGGAAATATCTGTCAACAGCTTTATACAATGGTGGATACTATGGTCGTTGGCCAGATTGCAGGTGTGGAGGCTCTTGCCGCACTGGGTGCGGTTGACTTTCTGATGTGGGTTGTCACAGGAATATCCACTGGTCTCACTCAGGGATTTTCCATTCAGCTTTCGCAATATTATGGTGCAAAGGATTTTGAAAATCTTCGTAAATCCCTGGCACACAGTTATCGGCTGACCGCATTCATCGCAGTGGGAGTATTCATTCTCAGCCAGTCCTTTGCTGCACTGGTATTAACAGGGCTGCATACACCTTCCAATATTATCGGAATGTCATTATTATATCTGCGTATTATTTTCTGCGGAATTCCGGCTACTGCAGCTTATAATATGTTTGCCGCTGCTTTAAGGGCTATGGGAAACAGTAAAACACCATTAACTGCAATGATTATCGCATCGGTACTGAATATTTCATTGGATATCCTTTTTGTGGCAGGCTTCGGATGGGGGGTGGCAGGGGCAGCAATCGCAACTGTGATTGCGCAGAGTTTTTCTGCCGTGTACTGTTTTCTGATTTTACGCAGAATTGATATTGTTCATCTGTCCAGAGCAGATTTTATGACTGCCACAGGAATGAATGCCCGTCTGATGAAGCTTGGTATTCCTGTTGTATTTCAGAATATCATTATCGGTGTAGGCGGTCTGGTAGTCCAGTATGTGATCAATGGCTATGGCTTTCTTTTTGTGGCAGGATTTACAGCTACAAACAAGCTTTATGGTCTGTTGGAAATGGCAGCGATTTCTTATGGATATGCCATCGTTACTTATGTGGGCCAGAATCTGGGAGCCAGAAGGATCGACAGGATCAGGAAAGGAGTCCGCAGCAGTATGCTGCTTTCGCTGCTTACCTCACTGATCATTTCTGCTGCCATGTTTTTATTTGGAAAAAATATCCTCTCACTTTTCATCTCAGGTGAACCGCAGCAGACACAGGAGGTACTTGCAATTGCTTTTAAATACCTTTCTATTATGGCTGCCATGCTCTGGGTGTTGTACTTCCTGTATGTGTACAGATCTGCACTGCAGGGACTGGGAGATACGTTAATGCCTATGGTAAGTGGTATGGCTGAATTTGTCATGCGTATCAGTGCTGCGCTGATTCTTCCCCATTTTATCGGGCAGGACGGTATTTTCTTTGCGGAGATTGCAGCATGGAGCGGAGCTACTGTGATTTTATGTATCAGCTATTATGTGCGGATGCATAAATATCATTAAGGTAAAATATATGATACGGAAAAAAAGACATATGTCTTTTTACGAAAAAACAAATATAAAAAAATATACTAAAAAACACTTGAAAAAATATCCTTTTTGTACGAAAATGAAAATAAATATAGAAAAAGGGACATGTGTCCTGTTTTAAAAGTGAGACATATGTCATTGTAGAGATAACAAAGCCAATTTTAAAAAAGGAGGAAAAATAATATGAAGAAAAGAATTGCAGCTATGGTTCTTGCAGGTGCAATGGCACTTTCCCTTGCACCAGCTTACGGAGTGACAGAGGTGAAGGCTGAGGCTGGAGATATGAAGATCGCCATGGTAACTGACTCCGGTGATATTACAGACCAGAGCTTTAACCAGACCACTTACGAGGCATGTAAGGCGTGGTCCGAAGAGAATGGTTCTGAGTTCAACTATTATAAACCAGAGAGCGACTCTGATGAGGCACGTAACGCAAGTGTTGACCAGGCTGTAGCAGATGGAGCTAACGTGATCGTACTTCCGGGATATATGTTCGCAGCTACTATCGTAGAGCAGTCTGAGATGTATCCGGACGTGAAGTTTATTGCACCTGACGTAAGTGCAGGCGATATCTGTGAGAAGGGTGTTGGCGAAGGATACACCTACAATCCGGATGATTATGAAGTGACCGATTACTACAATGCAGACAATGTTTACTGCTGTACTTATCAGGAAGAGATCTCCGGATACATGGCTGGATATGCAGCTGTGAAGCTTGGATACAAGCATCTTGGATTCCTCGGTGGTATGTCTGTACCGGCTGTTACCCGTTTTGGATATGGATATGTTCAGGGCGTGGACGAAGCAGCCAAAGAGCTTGGAATCACAAGTGACGTTGAGCTTGAGTATGTATGCGGCGGACAGTTCTACGGTGATGCAGACATCACAGCTTACATGGATACCTGGTACGGAAGCAAGGGCGTTGAAGTTGTATTCACATGCGGCGGTGGAATCTACACATCTGCAGCAGAAGCAGCAGCGAAGGTTGACGGCAAGGTAATCGGTGTTGACTCTGACCAGTCCGGAATCATCGGCGAGGACATCACTGTTACATCCGCTATGAAGGGTCTTGCACCGACAGTAAAGACTGCACTTGATGCGATCAAGGATGGCAATTGGGAATCTGATTACGCTGGAAAAATCGACAACCTTGGTCTTGTATCTGAGAACCCGGAAGACAACTACGTACAGCTCCCAATGGAGACAACCCAGTGGGATGACAATTTCACTGTAGATGATTACAAAGATCTTGTAAAGAAATTATACAATGGAGAGATTGAAGTAAGCAGCGACATCACAGCAATGCCAGAGACTGAGATTACAGTAAATGATTACGGCAGCATCAAATAAGACAACCAACTACTCCGCACAGTAAATGCAATTATAAATCACGGGTAGGGTTCCGACAGGAAAGCAGACTGGTCTTAACATGAAGAATGACCATGCAGTGATAAAAAGGGGAGTGAGCAGTGGCCACTTCCCTTTTTTACATTTGTAAGTACCTGTGTTTTCTGGCTGTGACTCTGCCATGAAAAAAGGAGAAAGCGAAGATGAGTGAATATGCAATTGAAATGCTGGGAATAACCAAGCGTTTTCCCGGAATCATCGCAAATGACAATATCACACTTCAGTTGAAAAAAGGTGAGATCCACGCTCTGCTTGGCGAAAATGGAGCAGGTAAATCCACTTTGATGAGTGTTCTGTTCGGCCTGTATCAGCCGGAAGAGGGCGAGATCCACAAAGATGGAAAGAAAGTTGAGATCAAAGATCCAAACGATGCAAATGACCTGGGCATTGGAATGGTACATCAGCATTTCAAATTGGTAGAATGCTTCAGCGTTCTGGATAATATTATCCTTGGTGTTGAGACCACAAAAAACGGTTTCCTTCAGAAAGAGGGCGCACGTAAAAAAGTTATGGCCCTTTCCGAAAAATATGGTCTTTCTGTAGATCCGGATGCCATTATCGAGGATACCACAGTAGGTATGCAGCAGAGAACCGAGATCCTAAAAATGCTTTACCGTGACAACGAGATCCTGATCTTTGATGAGCCTACCGCAGTACTTACTCCGCAGGAAATCCAGGAGCTTATGCAGATCATGAAAAATCTGGCAGCCGAGGGCAAAAGCATTCTGTTCATTACCCACAAGCTTGGTGAGATCATGCAGGTTGCAGACCGCTGTACCGTTCTTCGTAAGGGAAAATGCATCGGAACCGTAGACATCAGGGATACCAACCCGGAGAAGCTTTCCGCCATGATGGTTGGACGAGACGTAAACTTTGTTGTAGAGAAAGAAGAAGCAAAGCCCGGTGAAGTTGTTCTGGATATCAAGGATATGGTGGTTGCTTCCAAGCATCATAAGAATAACGCAGTCAACGGCGTTTCTCTTCAGGTCCACAGAGGTGAGATCGTATGTATCGCCGGAATCGACGGAAATGGCCAGACCGAATTTGTTTACGGACTTTCCGGTCTGGAGCCACTGAAGAGCGGCACCATTACTATGAATGGAAAAGACATTACTCACATGCCAATCCGTGAGCGCCTTACCTCCGGCATGAGCCATATCCCGGAAGACCGTCATAAACACGGCCTGGTACTTGATTATTCCCTGGAAGACAACATCGTCCTTCAGAGATATTTCGAACCACAGTTTACCAATAAACTGGGCTTTTTGAAACGCAAAGAGATTCGCAAATATGCCAACCGCCTAATTGAACAGTACGATATCCGTTCCGGTCAGGGTGCCATCACCAAGGCGAGATCCATGTCTGGTGGAAACCAGCAGAAAGCAATCATTGCCCGTGAGATTGACAAGAATCCGGAGCTTTTGATTGCAGTTCAGCCTACCCGAGGACTGGATGTTGGAGCAATCGAGCATGTTCACAAACAGCTGGTACAGGCAAGAGATGCAGGCAAAGGCGTTCTTCTGATCAGCCTGGAGCTGGATGAGGTTATGAACGTATCAGACAGGATTCTGGTAATGTACGAAGGTGAAATCGTAGGAGAATTTGATCCGAAGAAAGTAACAGTAGAGGAACTTGGTCTTTACATGGCAGGATCAAAGAGAAAGGAGACGAAGAGCAATGAATAATGAATCCAAAAAGAAAGAAAGCATTCTGAGAAACAATGCGGTTCAGACCATCATTGCCTCTCTTTTATGCATTGTGATCGGTCTTCTCATCGGTTATCTGGTACTTCTTATTATTAATCCTGCAGGAGCAGCAGGTGCGATTACCGCAATTATCAAGAATTATTTTTACTATCCAAGCCAGAAGGCTATGATGAAATATATGGGAACTACGCTGGTAAAGGCTTCCGCACTTCTGATGTGTTCCCTGTCCGTTCTGTTTGCTTACAAGGTTGGACTTTTTAATATTGGAGCAGCAGGACAGTATGTAGTTGGAGCCGGAGCTTCTCTGTATTTTGCGTTGAAACTTGGCATGCCCTGGTATGTATGCATGATCGCAGCAATCGTGATCGCAGCCCTGGTAGGCGGCATCTCCGGTGCACTGAAGGCTTACTTCAATGTAAACGAAGTTATTTCCTGTATCATGCTGAACTGGATTTCCCTGTATGTGGTGAATATGCTTCTTACCCAGGTGAAATCCGAGTCTACTCCATACACTGTAGATCTTTCCAGCGGCAATAAGAGTGCTCTTCTTCCCAACTGTGGACTGGACGAGATCTTTTCCGGAAACAAATTCGTATCCATCGGTCTTATTATTTCTGTGGTAATGGCAATCGTAGTGTGGGTACTTCTGGAAAAAACAAAATTCGGTTTTGAGCTTCGCGCAACAGGTATGAACAAAAATGCTGCAAAATACTGCGGCATGAAAGAGAAGAGAAATACCATTGTAACCATGATGATCGCTGGCGGTCTTGCAGGACTTGGCGCAGCTGTTTTCTATCTCAGCGGAATTGAGACCTGGATGGTTCAGCAGACAACCGTTCCGGGCATGGGCTTTAATGGAATCGCAGCAGCCTTCCTTGGCGGCCTTCACCCCATCGGAGCAATTTTTTCCTCTTATTTTATCCAGCATATTACAAGTGGTGGAAGCTATGTGGATAAGACCATGTATTGTGCACAGATCTCTGATCTGATCTCCGCGTTTATCATTTATCTGTGTGGATTTGTATTCTTCTTCAAACTCTGGTTAAACCGTTATCTCGACAGGAGAGATGAGAAAAAAGCTGCAAAAGGAGGAGAAAAATAATGTTATTATTGATTCAGTATACATTAATATTTGCTTCTGTATTGATTCTCGTAGCACTTGGCGGCTGTTTTTCCGAGCACAGCGGTGTCATCAACATCGGTCTTGAGGGAATTATGGTTATGGGTGCACTTGGCGGTGCCCTGATGATGAAATATCTTCTGGATTCCGCTCCGGCACCAGTTGTGATCCTTCTGGTGGTTCTGGCCAGTGTGCTTGTGGGAATGATATTTTCCCTGCTCCTTGGTGTGGCTGCCATTCATTTCAATGCAGACCAGACACTGGTTGGTACGGCCCTGAATCTTCTTGGACCGGCTGCAGCCGTTGTTATCGTAAGAGCCATCAACATGGCAGAAAACCCAGACAACGTTTCTTCCACAGTTGCCTACAAGGTGGCTAAGAAAGCGTTCCTGATAAGAATTGGAAAATTTGAATTCAGCTGGTTCATGCTTTTTGCACTGCTGATCCTCATTGCTTCTTATGTGGTACTTTATAAGACCAGATTTGGACTTCGTCTGATGGCATGTGGTGAGCATCCACAGGCAGCCGATTCGGTAGGTATCAATGTTTTTAAAATGCGTTACGCAGGCGTTTTAATCTCCGGCGCACTTGGCGGTCTTGGGGGACTGGTTTATATCACTGCCGGTGTAAGTGAGTGGAAATTTGAGAACGGAGTTGCTGGTTTTGGTTTCCTTGCACTTGCTGTTATGATCTTCGGACAGTGGAAGCCGGTAAACATCGGACTGGCAGCCCTTCTGTTCGGTCTTTTCCGTGCGCTGTCAAACGTATACACAGGATTTGATGCGCTGGTAGCCTTGAAGCTTCCCAGTACATTATACAACATGTTCCCATATATTATTTCCCTGATCGTTCTGGTGTTTGTATCCAAGAATTCCAGAGCGCCGAAGGCGGAAGGTATTCCGTACGATAAAGGACAGAGGTGACACTATGAAAAACTATTCTGAAGATGCCAGCAGGCAGTATCATATCCAGGTTGCAAAGGGGGAAGTTGGCCGGTATGTGATCATGCCGGGAGACCCGAAAAGGTGTGTGAAAATTGCCCAGTATTTTGACAACCCGGTTCTCATTGCAGACAACAGAGAATATATCACATATACAGGAACCCTGGACGGCGTGAAAGTCAGCGTGACATCCACCGGAATCGGCGGACCGTCTGCCTCCATTGCCATGGAAGAGCTTTCCCGGTGCGGCGCAGATACTTTTGTCCGCATTGGAACCTGCGGCGGTATGCAGCCTGAGGTAAAAAGCGGAGATATCGTAATTGCCACAGGTGCCATCCGTATGGAGGGAACCAGCCGGGAATATGCCCCCATAGAGTATCCGGCAGTAGCTAATCTGGACGTGACAAACGCCCTTGTGGCAGCTGCGAAAGAAAAAGGACTTTCCTGTCATACAGGTGTTGTCCAGTGCAAAGACGCTTTTTACGGACAGCATGAGCCTGAAGCAATGCCAGTTGGTTATGAGCTGCTCAACAAATGGGAGGCCTGGAAGAAAATGGGCTGTCTTGCTTCCGAGATGGAATCTGCAGCGCTTTTTATTGCAGCTGGCAAGCTTCGTGCCAGAGCTGGCTCCTGTTTCCTTGTGCTTGCAAATCAGGAAAGAGAGAAGCTGGGACTGGATAATCCGGTTGTGCATGATACAGATATGGCAATCCAGGTGGCTGTTGAGGCTGTGAGAAAGCTGATCCGGGAGGATTCGTCGAATTAAGACCGTGACATCGCAATCTGCACGCCCCACTTTGCGTTACATTTTGCCTGAATTCGGTTGCCGTAGCCCATTACGGCGCCCTCATTCGGGCGAAATCTCCCACAAATTGTGACGAACATCTTGCAGTTACTTAATATTCGATGTATTAGACAATCAAATAAAGAACAGATATGAATCCTGCCAGTAAATTGCGATACAGTAATTTCGGGCAATATAAAGAGATAACAGAAATGAGGAAAATAAATGGACGTAAAAGAGATTTTAAAACATGTGGATCATACCCTTCTTCTCCAGCCATCTACCTGGGAAGAAATCAAACAGATTTGTGACGATGCGATGGAATACGGAACTGCATCCGTATGTATTCCGCCAAGCTATGTAAAACAGGCAGCAGAATACATGAATGGAAAAATGGCAGTGTGCACGGTTATCGGTTTCCCAAATGGCTACATGACAACAGCAACCAAGGAATTTGAAACAAAAGATGCTCTTGTAAATGGTGCTTCCGAAATCGATATGGTAATCAATATCGGCTGGCTGAAAGATCAGAAATATGACCTGATTGAGAACGAGATCCGCACCTTAAAAGCTGCATGCGGTGACAAAATCCTGAAAGTTATCATTGAAACCTGCTTCCTCACAGATGAGGAAAAAATTAAAATGTGCCAGATTGTAACAGAAGCAGGCGCAGATTATATTAAGACCTCTACCGGTTTTGGCGGTGCAGGTGCAACCTTTGCAGACATTGAGCTTTTCTCCAGACATATCGGACCAAATGTAAAAATGAAAGCAGCAGGCGGAATTTCTTCCCTGGAGGATGCAGAGAAGTTCCTTGCACTTGGTGCAGACCGACTGGGAACCAGCCGAATTATAAAAATTGTAAAAAATGAGAAAGCCACAGGATATTGATCTGGTCATTGATTGTAAAGGCGAACAGATGCTGTCTCCGGAATTGATCAGATTATAACGACGTTCATCGAGAAGAGCATTATGTTGTCAGAGACAATCAGAAAATGTGAATGATAAGAGAGGTGTGAAAATGGAAAAAGAGATGATTAACCAGCTGATTGATACAGCAATCCACCAGCTGAAATATTCCTATACACCATATTCCAATTTTAAAGTAGGCGCAGCCCTCCTTGCAAAAAACGGGCAGGTTTACACAGGCTGCAACATTGAAAATGCCGGGTATACAGCCACAAACTGTGCGGAGCGTACCGCATTTTTCAAGGCAGTAAGCGAAGGGGTGAAGGATTTTCAGGCTATCTGTGTTGTCGGCGGTAAGGCTGGCGTGCTCACAGAATATACAGCTCCCTGCGGCGTGTGTCGACAGGTCATGATGGAGTTTTGCAACCCGGAAACCTTCCAGGTCATTCTGGCGGTGGATAAAGAGCATTATGCTGTGTATACACTAAAGGAGCTCCTGCCGTTAGGATTCGGACCATCTAATCTGGCGTGAAAGCTGCTGACCGAAAAATAGTATTATGAAGTATGCCGGAAAATGCCGGAAACAGAGTGATCTGGCATTGAATCCGGCAGTTATAAAGCAGCATAAAGAATTGCAGGAGAAAAAATATGACAATCGAACAATTAAAAGCACTACCCAAGGCAGAGCTCCACTGTCATCTGGACGGGTCTTTAAGCCGGGAGTTCATGGAGAGCCAGCTGGGAAGAAGGGTACAGCCGGAAGAGCTTAGCGTGTCCGATGACTGTACAAGCCTTGCAGAATACCTGGAGAAATTTTCGCTTCCGGGTCAGTGTATTATGGATGAAAAAGGGCTTGAGGCAGCTGGCTACGATGTACTTCGCACCATGAGCCAGGAAAATGTGCGCTATGCAGAAATCCGTTTTGCACCTCTTCTTTCAGAGACCTCCGGAATGAACTGCCGTGCTGTGATCGAGGCAGTATTAAAAGGCCTTGAGCGGGGCAGAGCAGATTTTGGAACGGAGTTTGGTGTGATTACCTGTGCCATGCGTCATCACAGCCAGGAGGACAACAGTCGGATGATAAAAACAGCCCGTGAATATCTGGGCTATGGTGTGTGTGCAGCGGATCTTGCAGGTGCGGAAGCAGCATATCCCATGGCACAGTTTATGGAGCTTTTTCAGAACACCCGTAAGCTGGAGATGCCCTTTACCATTCATGCAGGAGAGTGTGGAAGCGTACAGAACATTGTGGATGCTGTAAAAGCGGGAGCCGGCAGGATCGGACATGGAATCGCCATGCGAGGCCATTATAATATTCAAAAAGAGCTGGCTGACAGAGGCATTGGAATTGAAATGTGTCCTATCAGCAATCTTCAGACAAAAGCGGTAAACAGTCCGTCAGAATATCCCATCCGGGAATTTCTGAACACAGGATTGAAGGTTTCCATAAACACGGACAACCGTACAGTGAGCAACACAAGCCTTACCAAAGAGCTTCAGTTCATCCAGAACACGTATGGCATTCAGGAGGAAGAGATACGGCTGATGATGAAGAATGCAGTGGATACGGCATTTGCCACTGATGAGGTGAAAGAGAGACTGTATTCTGAACTGGGAATAAAAGGATAAAATATTGGAAACGAGGGATTTTATTTTGAAAAAATATGAAAGGATTTTCGTGATCGTTCTGGATTCTCTGGGAATCGGTGCCATGCCGGATTCAGAGAAATTCGGGGATGTGGGAGTGGATACATTCGGACATATTCTGGATAAAATGGGCACCCTGGAAATACCAAATCTTAAGAAGCTTGGAATGTTAAATCTTCATCCAGCAGGAAATATGCAAGGTGTGGAGAAGCCGATTGGTCGTTACATGCGCGTAAGCGAAGCCAGCAATGGTAAGGATACCATGACCGGCCATTGGGAAATGATGGGAATTAAGACAGAGAAGCCGTTTAAGACTTTCACAGACACTGGCTTTCCGCCGGAGCTGATCGCGGAACTGGAGAAGCGCTGCGGCAAGCGCGTGATTGGAAACAAGAGCGCCAGCGGAACGGAGATCATTGAAGAGCTTGGGGAAGAAGAAATCAATACAGGTGCCATGATCGTGTATACTTCAGCCGACTCTGTTCTTCAGATCTGCGGAAATGAGGAAACCTTTGATCTTCAGAATTTGTACCGCTGCTGCGAGATTGCAAGAGAAATTACACGGAAAGATGAATGGCGTGTAGGCCGTGTCATCGCCAGACCATACGTTGGCAAAAAGAAAGGTGAGTTCAGGCGAACCAGTAATCGTCATGACTATGCTTTGAAGCCAACAGGTCTGACTGCATTAAATGTGTTAAAGGATAATGGGCTGGATGTGATCGGTGTAGGGAAGATCAACGATATTTTCTGCGGCGAAGGAATCACAAAGACCTATCATTCTGACAGCTCCGTACACGGTATGGAGCAGACCATCCAGATCTGCAAAGAGGACTTCAGGGGACTTTGCTTTGTGAACCTGGTTGACTTCGATGCCCTGTGGGGACACAGACGAAATGTGGAAGGCTACGGCAAAGAAATCGAGAAGTTTGACAGGAATCTGGGCGTTCTTTTGGAAGAGCTTCGGGAGGATGACCTTCTTATTCTTACCGCAGATCACGGGAATGATCCCACCTATAGCGGCACCGACCATACCAGAGAGTACGTTCCCTTCCTGGCTTATTCCAAGACCATGAAAGAGGGTGGCGCCCTTGAAAATGAGGATCCGTGTGCTTTGTTACGTGTTTGTCGTGAAAGATGCCGCCTACTGTATTTTTGAACCAGTGTCCGATGT
>ENA-USUG01006758-USUG01006758.1-human-gut-metagenome-genome-assembly--contig:-NODE-6758-length-11753-cov-4.914183_pt1 | contig 11753 bp, 4 predicted proteins | sample MGYA00250059_ERZ773394 | MGnify/ENA primary metagenome ERZ773394 (study PRJEB29103, sample SAMN06111957) | human gut metagenome | biome: human gut; feature: ankylosing spondylitis patient; material... | reverse complement strand
TCGAGGATAGAACAGGTGCTGGAGTCGTTTATTCAGGAAGATATTCTGGAGCGGGTGGAAGTGCTTGTGACGGATGACGGATCAAAGGACAATACTGCGGAGATCGTTGTAGAGTATGAAAAAAAATATCCGGGAACATTCCGGCTGATCAGGCAGAAGAATGCAGGACCTGGTTCTACGGTGAACAGTGGACTTGCCCATGCGACGGGAAAGTATTTCCGTATGGTGGATGGAGATGACTGGGTTAATACGAAAGAGATGAAAGCATATCTGGATTATCTGGAAAGTCATGAGACAGATATGGTCTGCACGAATTATTGCTGTGTGGATCATGAGACAGGGGAACAGCAGAAACAGATATTGAAAGTGAATACCTGGGGACAGGAGATGGCGCTGAAGGATGTGGCGGAGAATCTTCATCTGGAGATGCATAATGTGACATTCCGGACGCAGATTTTAAAAGAGCATCATATTCAGCTGGATCATGGTTTCTATACAGATGCAGAGTATCTGATGCTTCCGACCCCATATATTCGAACAGTGGCATTTCTGAAAGAGATCATCTATATGTATCGGGTATCTCTGTCTACGCAGAGTATGAATATCAGGAGCCTTCAGCGGAATGAGAAGATGCATCGGGATGTGATCGACCGGTTACTGGGGGAATATGCAGAGTACAGAAAAAGTGCGGGATGGAATCCGCAGACAGGCAGTTATTATTGCAGAAGAATTGCAGCAATGTGCGGTACGCAGCTGAGCATCTATCTGTCGTTTGATGAAGTGGCAGAATATAAAGCAGTGACTATGGAATTTGTGAAGAACATCCGGGAAAAGAATGAAGATGTTTATAAAAAGATTATGGAACTGAAGACCTATAAATTGCTGGTATATTCTCATTTTCTGCTGTTTGGGATCATTGCGTCCATGCATAAAAAGCGCCTTGGGCTAAGATAGAATGTCAGGGAGGTGCGTATGGCAGAAGAACTGATATCGGTGATCTTACCGGTCTATAATATTGAGAAATATCTGGAGAAGTGCATGTCATCGCTGTTCTGTCAGACTTATTCCAATCTGGAGTTTGTGATTGTGGATGATGGTTCGGCAAAGGTCTGTGCGGATCTCTGCGATGCGATGGCAGAGAGGGACAGCCGGGTTGTTGTTTATCATAAGGAAAATGGCGGATTGTCAGATGCGAGAAATTACGGAATTGAACGGGCTCGAGGAGAATACATCACCTGTATTGATCCGGATGATTATGTGGATAACGATTACATAGAATATCTTTACAAAGTGCTGAAAAAGTATGACTGTAAAATGTCCATCTGTCAGCATCGGGTGAGGTTTGACAATGGCCGCTGTAAGGAGAACGGAGCGAACGGGGATGAAGCTTTGACGACAGAACGCTGTCTTGAACGGATGCTTTACCATGATGTGATCGATACTTCTGCGTGGGCCAAGCTGTATCATCGTTCATTATTTGAGACAGTGAAGTATCCTTTTGGAAAGCTGTATGAGGATATTGGAACGACTTATGCACTGATGCTGCAGTGCGACAGGATTGCAGTTGGTTATGAGTCCAAGTATAATTATATTTTTCATAATAATTCCATCGTAAACGGCGAATTTAAGCGAAGTAAACTGGATCTGCTGGAAATGACAGACCAGATGGCTGCACATGTAAGCAGAGCATATCCGAAGCTTCAGAAGGCAGTACAGCGAAGACAGGTCTATGCAAGACTCAGTACACTGAATCAGATGCTGGATACCTCTCAGTGCCAGGAAGAAAAAGCACAGATTATTGCATATATTCTCCGGTATAAAAAGGAAATTCTGAGTGATGAGAAGAGCCCCAAAAGGGACAAAATAGCAGTATTATTATTGAATATTAATTATGGTTTATACAGAGCCTGCTGGAAGGTATATTTACGGCTGGCGAAGGGAATGAAGTGAAAATTTAAAGAATTCTTAAGATGTCAGCAGAAGATTGACAGTGAAAAATTGACAAATTATAATAAAAAAAGGTATTTAGTGACAGAAAGGGGAAACGAAAGTGAAGTTAAAATGGGTGAAAAGAATACTGCCTGTTACATTGGCATTCAGTATGTTCATCAGCGAAGCGGCAGTAGCTTCGATGCCTGTCTATGCGGCTGAAGTAAGCGGACAGGAAGTGCTTTCTGAAGAAGTGCCTGCAGAGGCTGCATCATCTGACGAAAAACCATCAGAAGAGACACCATCAGAGGGAAAACCTTCTGAGGAAGAAAAGCCAACCGAGGAGAAGCCAACTGAGGAAAAACCTTCTGAGGAAGAAAAGCCAACTGAGGAGAAGCCTTCTGAGGAAAAACCAGCTGAGGAAGAAAAGCCAGCGGAAGAGACACCGTCAGAGGAAAAACCAGCTGAGGAAGAGAAGCCGGCGGAAGAAAAGCCAACTGAGGAAGAGAAGCCGACGGAAGAAAAGCCAGCTGAGGAGAAGCCAACTGAGGAGAAACCGGCGGAAGAACCATCTGAAGAAATCACAGAGAATCCGGAAGATGCGATTGCACTGGCCGGAGAGATGGATGAAGAGCCGGATGCAGCGGAAGAAGAGGAAGAAGAAAGAGAGTACATTGAAAATAGCTGGAGATATCAGGATGGTGTGCTGATCGTTGATGATTGGGATGCACCAACTCTGAACAGCTATGATAAAGCATGGAAAAAGGTAGATGGGTATTACCGCAATGCAGATGGCAGCAAGATCAAGGCAGCCAGCAAGAAAGGTATTGATGTCAGCTATCATAATGGAACTATTAACTGGGAGAAGGTGAAGAAAGACGGAATTGATTTTGCAATCATTCGCTGTGGTTTTGGTTCCAATAAGAAATCCAATGATGACTCCAAATGGAAAGAGAATGTAGAGGCATGTGAACGTCTCGGAATTCCGTATGGTGTTTATTTCTACTCTTATGCACAGAGTGTCGATGAGGCAGAAGATGAAGCAGAGCATGCAGTACGCCTGCTGAAAGGACATAAACCTTCTTATCCGGTTTATTATGATATGGAGGACAAGTCCCTGCTCAGTCCGACAGATGGATCATCTCTGTCACGCAGAGCGAGAAGCTTTCTTGGGATCATTAAGGATGCGGGATATACGCCGGGTGTGTATGCAAGTGCAAACTGGTGGAAAAATCATCTGACCAGTTCCTCTTTTAATAAATGGTCGAAATGGGTGGCTCAGTATAAGAGGGGTATCACGAAACCGGAATATGATGGAAAATATGATATGTGGCAGGCTACTTCCGGCGGCAGCGTGAACGGTATTTCCGGCAATGTATCCATCAGTTTCTGGATGGATGAGAAGGAAGCTGCCAAAGACCATGGCGTATTGAGACAGGATCCGGTATCCGGTAACTGGTATGTGTATACGGATGATGACAGAATTAACACCGGTTATAATGGCCTGATCCTCTACAATAACATCTGGTGGTATGTCAAGGATGGTAAAGTAGAATTTGGCTACACCGGAATGGCACCGAAGCCAACCGGCGAATTATGCTATGTAAAGAATGGCCAGATGGATACCAGCTATAATGGTCTGGTGCAGTATAATGGTGCATGGTATTATGTGAAAAAAGGACAGGTTGATACAAGCTATACCAATCTGTATTACCATACAGATAAGAACTGGTACTATCTGCAGAATGGTAAGGCAGATATGAAGACTACCTGCCTCGTATATTATAATGGACAGTGGTATTATGTAAGAAACAGCAAGATTGACTGGTCCTATACCGGTGCTGTCAAACATGTAGATAACTTATACTATTACGTAAAGAACGGTATGATTGACTGGACCTATAACGGCATGGCACAGGCCGATAAGAATACCTGGTATTATATGAAGGGTGGACGTTCTGATACCTCCTACAATGGTCTTACTTATCTGGATGGTACCTGGTATTATTTTGAAAATGGTAAATGGAGCACACAGTATAACAACCTGGTACTCTATTATGGCAGCTGGTATTACGTAAAGAACGGTAAGATAGACTGGACGGTAACAGCACTGGTTCCGTATGGCGGTCAGTGGTATTATGTGGAGAATGGCTGCCTGAACTGGGGATATAGTGGTCTGGCACAGGGAATCTACGGTGGCTGGTTCTATGTTGCCAACGGTGTATACAATACCGGATATACCGGACTGGTATATTACTATGGACAGTGGTACTACGTGATCAATGGAAATCTGGACAGCAATTACAATGGTCTGGTGCTGCATGTGGATGGTAACTGGTATTACGTAAAGAATGGTATGATCGACTGGAATGTGACTGCGTTGGTACCACATAATGGTGTGTGGTATTATGTGGAAAACGGTTGCCTGAATTGGTCATATAATGGTATTGCGGACGGAATCTATGGTGGACAGTTCTATGTTCTGAATGGTGTGTACAATACCGGATTTACTGGTCTTTATTTGTACAACGACGTTTGGTATTATCTGCAGAATGGAACTGTAGCATCAGATTTTACCGGACTGGTACAGCATGTAGACGGAAACTGGTACTATGTGAAAAATGGCAAGATCGACTGGAGTGTGACAGCACTAGTTCCGCATACAGACGGCAACTGGTATTATGTAGACCATGCGTGGATCAACTGGAATTATACGGGACTTGCAAAAGCAACGAACGGTGGTATCTTCTATGTGAAGAATGGTTCTTACAATACCGGCTATACTGGCATCATGTCATATAATAATACGAATTACTATGTGAAAAATGGGTATATGGATCCGAAATTTACAGGTTTTGTAAATGATTCGTACGTACAGAATGGTGTTGTAACCGGAAAGTATAACGGAATCGTAAAGGATAATAAAGGTACCCTGTATTATGTAAAGAACAGCAAAATAGACCGTACATACAGTGGCGTGATAAAGTACACAGACGGAAAATATTATGCGATTGAAAAAGGCCAGAATAAAGGAACTGCTGCGAAGACAGTTTCCAGCGGGACCTTCTCCAAGAATCTTTCATGGAAGATGTTGGACTGCAAGACGCTGGTTATCAGTGGGAAAGGTGTCATGGAGGATTTCAAAGAAGCAGATGATACTCCATGGTACGGAAGCAGAAAACAGATTGAGACAATATTTGTGGAAGACGGTGTGACGAGGATCGGTGCATATGCCTTTGCAGACTGTGTGAATCTTACTACTGTTACCATTGCAAACAGTGTCGTATATACGAATGATACCGCATTTGAAGGATGCAGTAAGTTGAAGAAATAGTTTAAAAGTCATCCATTTTATAATGGGTGACTTTTGACTGTCAGGAGAGAAAGAGACAGATGACAGAGATAAAGAGAATTGCAGTGCTGTTTCTTGCGGTGATGGTGATGGTTACCAGTGTTCCACAGACCGCATATGCGGTGGAGGAGAATCCGGAGATCCATATAGAACCGGAGGAGACAACAGAAGAAGAGGCAACAGAAGAAGAAACAACAGAAGAAGAGACAACAGGAGAAGAACCAACAGAGGAAGAGCCTGCAGAGGAAAAACCAACGGAAGAAGAGCCGGCAGAAGAAGAGCCAGTCGAAGAAAAACCAACAGAGGAAGAACCGGCCGATAAAGTGCCTGCTGAGGAAGAAAAGCCGGTAGAAGAAAAATCGACAGAGAAAGAACCTGTGGAGGAGAAACCAGCAGAAGAAGGGTCGGTAGGGGAAGAACCGGCAGAAGAAGAACCAACGGAAGAGATCGTTGAAAAGGAGTTACCGGAAGAGAAACTGGAAGAAGACCTTCAGTTTGATATGGATGTCTGGGTGAATCCGTTATATGAGGATGTCGTATCACAAGAAGACCTTGTGCAACTGGATCTGGCAGAAGAATATTCTGCACAGGACGAGATCTCCGAGAATGAGTATCTGACAGACCTGGAAGATGCAGGTGCCGTTCTGAGAGACGGCATGAAGAAGAGAAGTACGGATATTACGGTATATTATCAGTATGAGGGATCGTTTGATAAAACCATAGCCAGAAACGAGATCTTTCCGGAAGCAGTAAAACATACGGGAAATCCAACAGAGGGAGACTATCTGAAATGGCAGTATGCCGGCTGTCAGGTATTGGCTTCTTATAAGGAAAAAGATGGTATTTGTTATGTGGCATGGCAGTTTGCCATCACATGGTATACAAGTGACAGTCAGGAAGAGGAACTTGACAGTGCGGTACAGTCTTGTTTAAACGGACTCGATCTGAGTGGAAATGATTATGAAAAAATAAGTTCGATCTATGATTATATCTGCAATCATGTAAGTTATGACTTTGAAAATTATCAGAATGTGAATTATACATTGAAATATACCGCATATGCGGCACTGATGAACCATAAAGCAGTATGCCAGGGATATGCTCTGTTATTTTATCGTCTTGCATTGGAAGCGGGAATTGATAACCGATTGATTCCGGGAAATGCCAATGGAGATACCCATGGATGGAATATTGTGTCTCTGGATGGAAAGTACTACAATCTGGATACAACCTGGGATGCTGCAGGAATACAGCTGGGAAGAAGCCGGAAATATTTCCTGAAAGCAGATCAGGGATTTCAGGATCATATTAGAAATAAAGAATACAGTACAGATGAGTTTTGCCAGCAGTATCCCATGGCAGATAAAAATTACGGACAGAGTGTGAGTGCGCCGACAAAGACAGGATCATCCGCCATGAAGAGCGGACAGAAAGTTACTTATGACCTGGTGGAAATGGGTGCTTATCCACAGACCCAGGTAACATCAGATGCGGAGGTATATCAGCAACTGAAGAATGCGTCCGGCTGGGATGCCAATGGAGATATTGTGGTACTGGGTCAGAGGTACCACAGGGAGAATGGAAAATATTTTATATATGAACCAGTTCAGTGGAGAGTACTGGAGCTGGATTCCGCAGGAAATGCAGTGCTGCAGGCAGATCAGATACTGGATGGTGTGAAATACGGATCAGGCAGTACATCGTGGTATGATTCTTCCATCAGAGATTGGCTGAACGGAACGTTTTTAAATACTGTATTTACAGATGAGGAAAAAAATGCTGTAAAACAACCGGCAAGAAAGCTGGTCTATATAGGTGACAGCTATCTGGACGGATACAGTCCAGATGGAACGTTTGAAGCATGGGGAAGCCGTACAGATAAACTGCTTGGAATCAGTGGTTCGGCATCCTATCATAAAGGCGGATATGGTTTTGTAAATCAGGGAGGATATGAAAAGCTTCTTACTGGCCGGGCAGACAGCAGCGTGACAGATGTGGTGATTCTCGGTGGCTGGAATGACAAATATACAAGTGAGGAGATCCTGAACGGAGTAAAGCGTACGGTGAATAAATGCCGCAGTCTGTATCCGAATGCGAGAATCCACATTGGAATGGCGGCATTTGACACGGATGTCAGCAGATTTGATAAGGCTGCAATTCTGAAAGCCTATGAAAAAGCGGCAGCAGAGAATGGCTGTTATTATGTATGGGGAATTGAAGATGCCCTGAAGAAAGAGTATATGGCGTCCGATGGAATTCATCCGAATGCAGATGGTCAGCTGGCAATTGCAAAAGAACTGGCAGCTTACCTTTCAGACAGCGTACTGCTTCCGGCAGCAACACAGTTGTATGGGACAGTCGGTGCCGGAATGGCAGGATATGCAGAGCAGTCCGGCACCATGGATGAAGCAAGACGGCATTCGGCGACGGATTATGCATCTTCCAGAGAAGTATCGGATAACAGCTGGTGGATCAGAACACCGGGAAGTAAAGGGATCAGCTTTGTGTATGATCTGGGAGATGTATGCAGAGTCGGTGACGGGGCAGAAAGTTCTGGCTATGGTATCTGCCCGATGATTCAATTGAATCTGAACAATTATGACAGTTGGGACTATGCGGGTACGTATTGTACGGAAGGTGCGGTGGATGATCGCGACCATCAGAATTTTACAAGAAAAAATGGTATTATATCAGGAAGATATTATCAGGATGGTGTGCTTGATGATTCCGTAACCGGAATTATCAGATCAGGAAATGCGCAGTATTATGTACGAAAAGGAATTGTAAGAAATGACTTTACCGGAGTTGCACTGGCAGAAGACGGCAATCGGTATTATGTTAAAAATGGAGTTGTAAATACTTCCTACACAGGAATAGCATCAGATGCGGAAAAGCAGATGTATTATGTGAAATCCGGAGTAGTACAGAAGGATTACAGCGGACTGGTACATAATGGTGGCTCGGACTGGTACTATATTGTGGATGGAAAGGTCAACCGGAATTATCAGGGCTTTATCCAGCACACGGATGGGAATTATTATTATGTGCAGAATGGAAAGATTGACTGTTCAGTTACCGGATTGATTTACAGTGCAGGAACATGGTATTATACGAAAGATGGAGTGTGGCAGCCTTCTTATGACGGCTTTATCCAGTATGTGGATGGCCAGTGGTATTATGTGAAAAATGGCCGGATTGATTTTTCATTTACCGGGCTTGCACAGCATACAGATGGTCAGTGGTATTATGCAGAAAGAGGTATTATAAACTGGGGATATAGCGGGGTTGCCAAGAATGCATATGGAAGCTGGTATGGTGTCAGCCAGGGTATATATGATGCGTCCGCTGACGGACTGACGTATTATAATGGTACCTGGTATGATATAAGCCATGGAGAATGGAAAAAAGATTATCAGGGATATGAACAGCATGTGGATGGTCAGTGGTATTATGTAAAAAATGGACAGATTGATTTTACATTTACCGGACTTGCCCGGCATGTGGATGGTCAGTGGTATTATGCTGAGAATGGTATCATCAACTGGAATTATACTGGGCTTGCCCAGACGGCAGATGGATCATGGTATGCAGTAAAGAATGGTGTATTTAATAATTCCTATAATGGACTTTTCCTTCATTATGGTACCTGGTATTATCTGCAGAATGGATATCTTGACTGGAACTATACGGGACTGGTATATCATACGGATGGCCAGTGGTACTATGTGGAAGATGGAATGTTGAACCGTAGTTACAGCGGACTGGCTTCTTACTATGGAGGATGGTATTATGTGGGAAATGGTACTATTGACTGGAATTATACCGGACTCACTTATTATTATGGTACCTGGTATTATGTGGAGCATGGTATTCTGAACTGGGGATATACAGGATTGTTACAGCATGTGGATGGTCAGTGGTATTATGTACAGGGTGGAAAGATTGACTGGAACTATACGGGACTGGTTCAGCATGTGGATGGCATCTGGTATTATGTGGAAAATGCAAAAATCAACTGGAATTACACAGGTCTGACGCAGTATGGAGGCACCTGGTATTATGTAGAAGCCGGAAAACTGAACTGGAATTATACTGGACTGACTTATTATAACGATAACTGGTATTATGTACAGAATGGGGTGCTGGATTCCGGTTATAATGGACTGTATCTGTACAATGGCACCTGGTATTGCCTGCAGAATGGCTGGATCAACTGGAACAACACTACACTGGTACAGTATGTGGACGGTAACTGGTATTATGTAGATCATGGCCAGATTAACTGGGATTATGTGGGTCCGGTAGAATATTATGATACCTGGTATTATGTGGCAGGTGGAAAAGTAGACTGGAATTATAATGGGACCGGAGTGTACGATGGAATTCCTTACACGGTAAGGAATGGAATTGTATATTTTTCAGATCAGGGACAGATGACTGCCAGAAAATGTACAGCTGTTTCTTATAATGGAAGAAAGATGACTGTTTCCATGGAAGTAACCAGTACGTTGACGAATTCGGATCAGAAATTTTATCTTTTACAGATGAACAGTGCAGGTACTGAGATTTTAAATGCAGTACCTGCACAGGTTACGAAGGGGAATGTGTGGAAGGTAACTGCTGATATTTCTTCCGCAGATTCCTTTCGCGATACGGTAATGGACAGATATGCTGTCGGAGCAAAGACGGGGACAGGATATCGTCGTCTGAGTGATTCGCGGATGCTGGAAAATCCGGAGATTACTGCATCCATGACGAAGAAATATAATGGATATTATACCAGCAACAAGATCTCATCAAAAAAAGGAATGCAGGGTGTATCTGAAGGCTATACAGAAGATGTAGGTGTGCAGCATGTACTGTTGAATGTAGATCTGGCTGATATGGTCAGTACATCTGCGAGATCAGGATATGTTCCGTATACTTATAAAGGAAAGACCTATTATTTTCAGGATATGATCGCTCTGGAACAGACGATTCGATATCTGAATGGCTGGGATAATGATAATCCGTATGGATGGCACAGCCGTAGTGTAACGTTGGTATTGCTGATGAGCTGGAAGGACGAGCTTTCTTATCTGATTCACCCTGATGCAAGGAAGAAAGGTGCAGCATCTTATTATACTCTGAACATGCAGGAAGAGAATGCGAGAGATACATTTGAAGCATTATTCTGCTACATGGGAGAGAAAATGGGAGATCACAAGAGTCTTGTCAGCAACTGGACATTGGGAAATGAAGTAAACAGTTGCAGGATGTGGAACTATTCTGGTAATATGTCGTTATCGGAGAATGTGGCAAATTATGCGAAAGCGTTCCAGTTGTTGTATCAGGGAGTAAAAAGAACGGCAAGTACCTCCAAAGTATTTATTTCACTGGATCATTGCTGGAACAAGGCAGACGCAGGGTTTTCGGGAAAAGCATTTCTGGATGAATTTGCGTCTTACATGAACCAGACAGCGGGCTGGATGGATTGGAATGTAAACTACCATCCTTATTCTCAGCCGCTGACGAGAAATGAATTCTGGTCTGATAATGGAAATACGGTATCCGGTACAGGAACTGGCTATATTTCCATGAAGAATATTCAGATTCTGACAGATTATCTGGGAAGTCTGGAGGCGTCTTATGGTAAGGCACAGGGATCCATCAGAGTCATTATAGGTGAGCTGGGCTATACAGCCAAAGCAGGACAGAAGGATGAAGATACACAGGCAGCGGCACTGGGATATGGATACTATATTGCGATGTTTAACAGCAGGATAGATGCTTATATTGTGCGTGCTTATGTGGATGACAGTGCGGAAACTTCTTCCGGACTGTATCTGGGATTGTTTGACAGGTCTTATTATAAGAAGAAGAGCTATGATGTGTATAAGCATTTGGATACCGCGCAGTCGTTGGACTATATGAATCCTTATTTGTCACTTGTAGGAGCAGGAAGCTGGGAGAGTGTGATTCCTGGATTTGATGCAGGGAAACTTCCGGCAGTTGATTTCTAAACAGAACAGGAGAAGAGAAAGTATGAAGTATGATTATCTGGTAGTAGGAGCAGGTTTGTATGGTGCAGTATTTGCACAGCAGGCAAAGGCAGCCGGAAAATCAGTGCTTGTGATTGACAAGCGGCCCAATATTGCAGGAAATGTCTATACGGAGGATATGGAAGGAATTCATGTTCATAAATATGGTGCGCATATTTTCCACACGAATAATAAGAAAGTATGGGACTATATTACGAAGTTTGCAGAGTTTAACCGTTTTACGAACAGTCCTGTAGCAAACTATAAGGGAGAGTTGTATAGTCTTCCGTTCAATATGTACACATTCAATAAGATGTGGGGCGTGATTACCCCGGAAGAGGCAGCCGCGAAGATAGAGGAACAGAAGAAAGGAGCCGGAATCACGGAACCGAAGAATCTGGAAGAGCAGGCAATCTCTCTTGTAGGAAAAGAAATTTAAAAAAAACTGGTCA
>ENA-USUG01006754-USUG01006754.1-human-gut-metagenome-genome-assembly--contig:-NODE-6754-length-11755-cov-3.795513_pt1 | contig 11755 bp, 15 predicted proteins | sample MGYA00250059_ERZ773394 | MGnify/ENA primary metagenome ERZ773394 (study PRJEB29103, sample SAMN06111957) | human gut metagenome | biome: human gut; feature: ankylosing spondylitis patient; material... | reverse complement strand
GTCCAGTTTTGCCGGATCTATATTTCCTTTTTTATCGCACAGCTTCGGCAGCTCTGTCAGGATATGGGCAATGATTCCACATTCCGCTGCCAGATCCAGAATATCTCCGTCTGTGGATATTCCCTTTCCAAATACAATATCGAACTCTGCCTCTTTGAAAGGCGGTGCAATCTTATTCTTTACTACTTTGACGCGGGTATGGTTACCTACCACCTCTCCGCTCTGCTTCAGTGCCTCTGTACGGCGTACATCCAGACGAACAGAAGCATAGAACTTCAATGCACGTCCGCCGGTAGTCGTCTCCGGATTACCAAACATAACGCCGATTTTCTCACGCAGCTGGTTGATAAAGATTACAATACAGTTGGTCTTGCTGACAATGGAAGTCAATTTTCTCAGTGCCTGAGACATGAGACGAGCCTGGAGACCCACATGAGAATCCCCCATGTCTCCATCAATCTCCGCCTTGGGAACCAGTGCTGCGACAGAGTCCACAATCACAATGTCTACTGCGCCGGAGCGAACCATCATCTCGGTAATCTCCAACGCCTGCTCTCCGTTGTCCGGCTGGGAAATATAGAGATTATCCACATCCACACCAATATTTTTCGCATAAACCGGATCCAGCGCATGCTCTGCGTCAATAAATCCTGCAATGCCGCCACGCTTCTGTACTTCTGCTACCATATGAAGAGCTACGGTCGTCTTACCACTGGACTCCGGTCCATAGATCTCCACAATACGTCCTTTCGGTACACCGCCTGCACCAAGCGCAATGTCAAGACTTAGGGATCCGGTTGGCACCGTCTCCACCTGCATGCGGCTGGACTGATCACCCAGTTTCATGACAGAACCTTTTCCATATTGTTTTTCAATCTGAGAAAGCGCCGCATCCAGTGCTTTTAATCTTTCTTCTTTAGCTACAGCTTTCCCATTCTGCATTTTATCTTCTTTTCCCATGAAATATCTCCTTATAATCGAATTTCACAATACGAACTTTTGTTCGATTCCCTGTTATCTATCCTATCTTATTTGCATGGGATTGTCAAGAAAAAAATCCTGGCGGACAGCTTTTGACTGTCTGCCAGGATTCTGCTCTGTTCTTTATTTCTTTGTAATATATCCTTTTGCTTTCAGCGTCTCTGCACAGAGAACCGCTCCACCAGCTGCACCACGTACCGTGTTGTGGGAAAGTCCTACGAATTTCCAGTCATAGATGCTGTCCTCACGAAGACGTCCTACAGATACTCCCATTCCATTCTCATAATTGACATCCAGCTGAACCTGCGGACGATTGTCCTCCTCCATGTAACGGATGAACTGCTTCGGTGCGCTCGGAAGCCCTGCCTCCTGCGGGAATCCGCTGAATTTCTCCAGACGGTCGATCAGTTCTTCCTTGGTCGGGTTTTTACGGAATTTTACAAATACCGCTGCGGTATGTCCGTTCAGTACCGGAACACGGATACACTGGCAAGTGATCTTCGGCTCTTCTGCCTTTACGATCACACCATTCTCAATGTGTCCCCAGATACGAAGGGGCTCCTGCTCGGATTTTTCTTCCTCTCCGCCAATATACGGAATAATGTTTCCTACCATCTCCGGCCAGTCCTTAAAAGTCTTTCCTGCTCCGGAAATTGCCTGATAGGTCGTAGCTACTACTTCATAGGGTTCAAACTCTTTCCATGCAGTAAGAACCGGTGCATAGCTCTGAATGGAACAGTTCGGTTTTACCGCGATAAATCCACGCTTGGTTCCCAGACGCTTTTTCTGGAACTCGATGACATCAAAATGCTGCGGGTTGATCTCCGGTACTACCATCGGAACATCCGGAGTCCAGCGATGTGCGCTGTTGTTGGAGACAACCGGGGTCTCAGTCTTCGCATAAGCTTCCTCAATAGCTTTGATCTCGTCTTTGGACATATCCACTGCACTGAATACGAAATCAACGCTTGCTGCTACTTTTTCCACTTCGTTGACGTTCATAACAACGATGTTCTTCACTGCCTCCGGCATTGGAGTGTCCATTTTCCAGCGGCCTCCTACAGCTTCTTCGTATGTCTTGCCTGCGGAACGAGCACTTGCTGCAATCGTTACCACCTCAAACCACGGATGATTCTCCAGAAGGGAGATAAATCTCTGGCCTACCATACCAGTTCCACCAAGGATACCTACTTTCAACTTTTCACTCATTTTCTCATTCTCCTCTTATCCTTGCACGCCGCGTGTCCGCGCATGACGTACATTTGTCATTTCTATGAAATAGTACAGGATTTTGACAAAAAAAGCAACCCTTTTTTCTTTCTTTTTTTTAATTTATGACACTATGCGTTCAAATACTCTTTATAGCCTGCAATGACTTTTTCCATCGCTTCCTTACCTGGTGCACCGATGGTGAGTCGGCGGTTCACACAAGTCTCCATGGAAATAGCATCATAAATATCATTTTCAAATACCGGGCTTTCTTCTCTATACTCATCTAAAGTCAGATCATCCAAAGATTTTCCTTCTGCAATGCACCGAAGAACCAGGCGCCCTACAATTCCATGTGCATCACGGAAGGGCACACCATGATTTACCAGATAATCAGCTGCGTCTGTGGCATTGGTAAATCCTTTCTTTGCGCTCTCATGCATACGGTCTTTGCGGAAACTGATGGTATCCATCATACCGGTAAACAGTGCAAGACAGCCTTTGGTCGTGTCAATAGAATCAAATACCAGTTCTTTATCTTCCTGCATATCTTTATTGTAAGCCAGCGGAATGCCTTTCATGGTAGTCAGAAGAGACATGAGCGCACCATAGACACGTCCGGTTTTACCACGTACCAGCTCTGCAATATCCGGATTTTTCTTCTGGGGCATAATGGAGCTTCCAGTACTGTATCCATCGTCGATTTCTACAAACTGATACTCATTGCTATTCCAGATAATAACTTCCTCAGAAAAACGACTCAGATGCATCATGATAGTGGACATGGCAGACAGATATTCTATGAGATAATCTCTGTCGGATACGGCGTCCATGCTGTTCTGCATCGGGCCATAGAATCCAAGCAGTTCCGCTGTATAATCACGATCCAGCGGATAAGTAGTCCCAGCCAGCGCACCAGCGCCCAACGGACAGTAATTCATGCGTTCTGCAATGTCATGAAGTCTTGAACGGTCTCTTTTAAACATTTCAAAATAAGCGCCCATATGATGAGCCAGTGTAATGGGCTGTGCTTTCTGCAGATGGGTAAATCCCGGCATGATGGTCTCGGTATTTTCCTCCATGATGCGAAGCAGTACTTTCAGAAGACCCTTTACCAGTTCATCCGTCTCTTTCACTTCATCTCTTGTATAAAGTCTCATATCCAGCGCCACCTGGTCATTCCGGCTTCTTCCGGTATGAAGTTTCTTTCCTGCATCTCCAATCCGGTCAATGAGGTTTGCCTCCACAAAGCTGTGAATGTCCTCATATTTATCGGTAATCTCAAGTTTTCCAGACTCTACATCAGCAAGAATACCTTCCAGTCCTTTTAAAATCTGCTCTTTCTCGTCTTCCGTCAGGATCCCCTGTTTTGCAAGCATTTTTACATGTGCCATGCTTCCCTGAATATCCTGTTTATAAAATTTCTGATCAAATGAAATGGATGCGTTAAAACGATATACCAGTTGATCGGTCTCTTTCGTAAAACGTCCGCCCCATAACTGTGCCATGGTCGTTCTTCCTTTCTGGTTTTTGTACAAATTGTCGTTTTATTTTAACACAAAGAATTCCCATACACAAGACCGGGGCATCAGACTATTGTGCTGATGCCCCGGGTTTATATGGGATTTCAAATATAAGATAATTACTATTTTTTTTCTTTCTGAATAATGTAATAAGGGAATGCAACCAGAAGTGCACCACCTGCTATGTTACCAAGTGTTACCCACAGAAGATTATTAAAATATCCTGCAATGGAAACGCCTTCCACACCTGCACCATTCAACAGACCGACTGCCATCACGCTCATATTTGCGATGCTATGTTCAAATCCGCATGCCATAAATATGTAAATACACCAGAAAATCATGATCAGCTTTCCGGATTCCGTCTTCATCTTGGTGCAGCACCAGACTGCCAGACATACCAGCATATTGCAGAGCATTCCTTTAAAGAATAAAGCCGATGCGGTTCCGCCCATCTTTCCGGCTGCAATCGTTGCAAAATATTCACCGGTAGCTCCCTTCGGAACTCCTCCAAGCTGGAACAACGCTACCAGGATCACCGCTCCCACAAAGTTTCCAAGATAACAGACAACCCACAATTTCAGAGTGTCAAGCCAGGATACTTCTTTTTTGAAAGAAGCTGCTGCCATTACAAAGTTATTACCTGTAAAAAGCTCCGCTCCTGCCATAACCACCAGACTCAGTGCAGACGCAAAGGAAAACGCCATAATCACTTTTGTAATCGTACATCCCGCTGCTGTCAGAATCGAGCCGAGGGTAAACGTTACAAATCCGCCAAGGGTGATAAAGGCACCTGCCACCATGGCTGACATAAAATAACCAGCTGGATTGTTGTTAAGAAGTGCCATTTTCCCTTTTGCTGCATTGCATACACTATTGAATTCATCACGAAACATAATCATCTCTCCTATCTGTTTTCGTTTTTCCGTCCCTTACTGTTACAGATTTCTTTATCTGTACCATCCCATATGCTTTAAAGATTGTTATTATAATAACATACTTTTTCCTATGTGTGATTGTACATATTGTAGGAAACCATTTCCTGATTTTTCATCTGCAAAACCAGAATTCCAATTTTTTTCAAAAAGCACTTTACTTTTTCTCTACCATAAGATATAATAATTTTCGTTGCTGAATGCAATCAATGCTTCCGTGGCTCAGCAGGTAGAGCGACGCACTCGTAATGCGTAGGTCACCGGTTCGAATCCGGTCGGGAGCTTCACGTAAAAAGCCTTGAAAACTCAAGGCTTTTTCTATTTTATAGCAAAAAGAAAACCGTCCAAAAATGGGCGGTTTTTCGTGTTTTATCGACCGTTTGTCGACCAGAGTTTTAAAGCAACTCTTTCTGTGCTGCTGGTCCAGGTGCGCTGGAAGGCTCCGACTCCGCCGTAGTACAATTCCGCCTGCAGATATTCCGGAAGACAGCCCTTTAATTTCCACCTAGTCTCCGGTTTCCGCAGAGTCGACAATGCTTTTCTGTGTAACCTGGTTACTTCACTGTGTTCAATTTCCATTACTGCAGCAATATCTTTCAGCTGCTGTTCCAGCCGGTACCGCCTCCGGAGCACCTCCGCCTGATCTTCCGGAAGATCTTCCACGCACTCCCATAATGCTGCAGCAAGCCGTTCCTGCTCCATACGTTCCAGGACTTCTGCTTCCAGGTCCTCTGCAGATGCTACAAGATCACCAACCGTTCCGATCTGGCCATCTGCGCCACTTGTGGGAGTCTCCAAAGGGATAGTATTACACCGCCTGGCATCAAGCTGCAGCTGTTCCACTTCATCCAGAGTCAAACCAAGAATAGAAGAAAGTTCCCGTGCTGTGGCTTCCCTGCCCTGCATCTGCTGGAATTGGTCACATACTCGTTGATATTTCCGCACCCATTTCTCACGGCCCACAGAGAGCCGCACAGCGCTGCCGTTTATCTGCAGATAACGCTGCATCCTCTGCCTGATCCACTTATCCGCATAAGTCAAAAACTTCACGCCACGCGCCGGATCATAACCATCAATGGCCGGATACAGCGCAAGGTATCCCTCCTGTTCCAGATCCTCCATCATTCCGCTATCCCGATATCTGGCTGCAGTAATATGTATAAATGCCTTCACTTGCTCATACAGTTGTTTCATATTCTCGGCCACGTTCTCTCCGGACTGGATCCGGCGGACCAGCTGCTCATTGGTCATGTTTTTAACCCCTGTTTAATGTTCTAACGGCTCGCTGGAAGCTCCGCAGCTCCCCGATCTGATAGGTTAAGCACTCCGCAGCATAATTCCTGCAGTGCTTTCTCTCTGCTCTCCTGATTGCCCTGCAGGCGGTAGGATCGTGGTACCCTTCATGGTTTCTTTCTCGTTTCATGCAATAAGCCTTTCCTGATAAAGAAAATGCCCCAGGCCGCCACCATAAGCAGTCCGGGGCAAGTTATTATATCACCGCCTGATAATAAATAGCTTTCTTTTTATTCTCCAGAATAAAAGCGTCATAGCATACACGGCCTTCTACCAGAGAGCCACTGATTCCGGGCGGGTCTTCATGGATTTTATAATCTTCCAGTTTGACCGGAGCCACACAGGCCACCGGGTGACAAAGCATAAAGCCGAATTTTTCCGGTAATCTTACTGCAGGAACTTTAATAACATTGGCACCATCCAGGTTAGAGATAACTCCTTTTAATCTCAGATCATTACCAATGTTGGTCTCCATAGTGATGTCCTTACACTGTTTCATGAGCGTATGGGTATCAGGTGTCACTATCAGCTGACGGCCGGTCTCCGGGACCTCTGCATCATCCAGAGCTTTGTTTGCCTTTAAGATTTCACTGTAAATATTTTCGCTAGTCAGTGCCGCTGCTTCCGGAGCTGTTCCCGCTCCTGTAGCCATTACGGAATAAACATAAGAGTCAACCTCCGGGATCACAACCTCCCGCTGCTGTCTTGCCAGTGCTGATGCTGCAGATAACTGCTGTGCCGTCTCGTCTTTGTCCAGTTTATCAATTGCAAACGTGAAAGAACGATCTTTCTTAAGAGTGAACTCTTCTGTGGTAGCATCCAGATCCTTGATCTCTCCATATCTGGAACCGGTAAAACCTTCAACCGGATTTCTTTTATAGTCGTTCATTTTGGAAGTGGTCACTTTGTACACTTTAATCGTGTGTGCGCCGGTCCAGTCAAACGCTTTATTGGTGATCAGAGAAAGTTTACTTTCTGTGGTAAACATTTCATCTACATAAGGTTTAAATTTTGTTACTAAATTAATTGCCATTTGATTCTCCTATTACATTTTCAAGCCCATTGCCTCCCGGATCCTGTCCGGACTGCTTTCATGACCACCAGACGGGACATACCCGCCACCACGGTTCCTTGCTGCAGCACCATCATTTCCGGAGGGCTGTTTATAAGTCTTTTCCAGCAAAGCCAGAGAATTATTAAATGATTCGTCATCATCCAGCCGCACCAGTTCCGCAAGCTCCGGAGGGAGTCCTTTCTCTTTCAGTTTCTCCTTTGCATCCAGCAGCTTCTCTCTCCTGGTGACATCTGCCTGCACGTCTGCAAGCTGTTTATCGTATTTGGCTTTCTCTTTTGCCAGTCTGTCCTTTACAATTACGTTTACTTCTTCCTGGGTGAAAGTCTTCTCATCCATCCTTTTATACCTCCTTATAAATAACTGTGGCCGTCACGGAGTCCCGGCCTGTGGCGCTGATCTGGATGTCTACCACCTCAACACCTTTGCAGAAATCATTAACCCGCTGCTCAACAAAATCTGTTAAGCCTATAAATATACGTATCTGCATCTTTTCCCCTCCTCTTCCGCCTGGGTAGGCTATTGACAAACAGAAAAAGGCACAGGTTCCAATTTACCACCATCTAGGTGACAAATCAGTTCCCGTGCCTTTTATAAAAGCTTCCGGATTATGAAAGAGTGAACGGACATAACCCGGGGTACTTGCAATATCTGTTTGTTATTTAATTATATCACTTGGCAGCAGTCCTGGCAAGGATCACGGCGGCCGATCTGCCAAAATGATATAGGCCCTTTTGTACTGTCCTTTCTGTGCCGGTGCTGCCTTCCAGGTCTTTACTCTGCTTCCCAGGAGCCGCAGAACCTGCTGCAGCTCTTCCGGATGCTCATATGATACTTTAATCTTCACACCCACAGTCTTCACCTCCCGCCTGTTATCCGAACGTTTTCAGCATTCGTGTTGTTTTTGATTGCAACGTTTTCAGTATTCGTTCGTTTCGAGCGTTGCATATTTTGCTTGATTTTATGGGATTTTTCAGTTATTCGTTCGGGTATTCGTGTTTGTTTTCAATGTTAATTTCCTAGTATTCGTTTGTTTTTGAACGGAGCGTTTTGCAACGTTCGTTTATTTTGGAAGAGGTCACAATTGTATATTCTCGGATATACGGGCCGGTCCGGGTATTGGTAGCATCAGACCGGCCACGGTTCTATCTCAGATCTTGGCGAATCCGGCAGACTATATATCCCGCTGCAGCAAACAGCAGCACATCTATTACATCAAACATTCTCGGTCACCTCCACAGGCTCTCTTGCTTCGCTCTCGCTTCGTTTGGCTTTTCTGGCTCTCTCATACCGCTTGCCCTGGATGAAACCATAATGAAAGGCATCCACCATAGCCCAGTCCTGATTGTATTCCCGTTTTCTATGACGAATTTCTCCCAGCACTTTCATTTCTGCTTCTTCCGGAAAGAATTTGTCTTTTTCCAAAATCCGCATCATGTCCAGCGTCTCTCTCCGCTGCATACAGGTTAGGATCACGTTCATACTCTCCTTCAAGGACTCCGGAGCTTTCCTTGCAGCTTCCTCTGCAGACTCCAAATCCAGCTGCATCATCCTCTCAGCAATGTCCAGATAATCATCATAATATTTGTGATCACGATTCAATACCAACGTTCCGTCCTTGTCATAAAACAGCGTCAGCGTTCCGATCGGCTCGCAATCATTCCAATGTTTAAGAAACTCCTGTACCTGTCCCAGTGTAAGCTCTGCCAGGCAGCAGGACGCAATCTTCAATTCTTCATTTACCATCTGATAACTCATATTATTTTCCCCTTTCATTCTCCGGGAATGATATGCTATTATGTAAGTGTTCTTGTCATACCATTCCATTATGGTGCAGAACTGGCCCTCGGTGTTGCAGCACCGCATGGGCCTTTTTCTTTAAGATTCATAAGTAGTAACGGTACCTCTGATCCGGATTGCACCAGTTCCGTCCTGCATGGCAGCAATACTTTCTGTTAATTGTGATAAATCACTGCTAAGCAATTCAAGCTCGCTGTGTATTTCCTCCTGTTCAAGCTTTAATAACCTTAAGCATCTGACTCCCGCATCCAGCACCTCACAGGTGTTGCTGATCGCCTGGACTTTCAGCAGCTCTATGGCATCCTGGCGGGTAAAGCCTGCATCCTGTAGCAGCTGCACCGCATTTTTCATATCATCTACTGGTAACATTATTTTTTCTCCTCTCATCTTCCCCCGTACTTCTCCCGGATTGATTCAGCAAATTTATTTTTTTTATTATTTGCAATCATTGTGCGTATACTTTCCTCCGGCATATGAATTTGCATACACATATCATTCAACCGGTCAACGATTCTGTCGTCACATTCCAAATCCTTGATCTGCATATTGGAAGTGACAACCAGACTTTTCCCTTTTAAGTATCTATAATCAATAATTTTAAAAAGCTCTTGATTACTCCACTCTGTTTGCTTCTCCGCTCCCAGGTCATCAAAGCACAACACGTCGCTTTGCCAATATTGCGCGCTGTGATCCGTTTCCTCGGACTTTCTTTTAAAAGCGTTAGTTAATATGCCTAAGTAGTTTGGGACACTCGTAAAACGTGCTGATACACCATTTTGCAGCATTAAGGAATTTAATACAGCACTTGCAAGCATCGTCTTCCCGGAACCTCTCTCTTTCGACCATATGTATAACCCCATTCGGTTATCTTTCCATTTCTGAAATGATTTTACAAAATCAGTGACCAGCATTTTTTGTTCTGCTACATTCTTACCGTAAGAGTCCCATTTAAAATCAGGGTAAAAAGTGCAAAAATATTTTCTTGGTATGCCAGCTCTTGCTCGTTGATCATTGGCAATATTCTGTGCATTACATACCGGGCACGGCTGTGCCCATTCATGATAACCGTATTCTGCCACGATCTCATCAAAGAATACGTATTTGATATCCTTGCATCTCTGACACTTACAGATCGCCGTATTTGCTTCTGTCATTGTGCTGTCTGACATTGTTTTCCCTCCTTCCTTCCTCAGTGTTCTTTCTGCTCCAATTGCGGACTGCAGCGCGCCAGTCTTTCATTTTGTTCTTTCCAACCATCCAGCCTTTACTCGAATAAAAATCAACGAAACGTTGAGCGTCTACGTTATATGAACCAGAATCACAATATTGTTGTACTTCTTCTGTGGTAGGTGGCACGAAGTGCGCACTTTTTTTCTTTATACTTTCTTTTTTTACTTCTTTATCATTCTTTATTTCTTTATCATTCTTGTTAGGTGTCAGGTCTTTGTCAGGTCTTTGTCGGCTCTTTGTCAGGTCTTTGTCAGTATCTTTGCTACTTTCACATTCGTAACCTTGATATTTTCCCCAATTTACAACCGTTATGAGCCTTCCTGTCTTTGTCGATTCGTTTGTCAAAAATCCGAGTTTTTCAAATCTTTCTAAAGCAGTTCGCACATTTCGTATTGTCACCCCTTGCCCGCATTCATTAACCAACGAATTAAGACTTGTTATAAGTTGCCCCGGTTTACAGGTATACTGTTCTCCCTTCCATTCCCACTTGTTCTCCTCATGGTTTGCCAACAAAAGAATGGTAATAAGAACGACTTTTTGCGGAGGGCTTGACAACTGCCATATTGATTTTGATTTTAATTCTCTGTATAGCTTCACCCATCCGCTGTTTACAGAATTATTCATCAACGTTCACCATCGTTTAAATAACTCACAAGTCTTTCCTGGTTGATCAGGTACTTGCTTCCCGCTCTGATAAAGACAATCTTTCCCTGCAGGCAGAGCTTGCGGAGGAAATCATAAGATAACCCCGTCTTTTCTCTTGCTTGGTCCAGTGTCAGCATTACCGGCACCGTGTCCGGATCCTTTATCGGCACTGCTGCCGTTCTGGTCTGTTCTTCTCTCACCGCCTGGCGGAGTTCCGCAAGCTGGCGGTCGATCTGATCAATCTGCTGTAAAATATCAGCCATTTTTACCTCTCCTTTCCGTTGCGATATCGCAACAGCCAAATCATTCCATACCCTGCCCGGTACTTCTCTGTTACTGCTGAATAATTTCTGCGACATCTACACCCAGAGCCTGGGCAATTCTGCCGAGCGTGGCCGGTTTTACTCCGCGACCAGTAATCACATTATTGACTGTTGGCCGTGGCATCTGTGCCGCTTCCGTAAGCTCTGCAGTACTCATGCACTTTCGCGCCATTGCAAGCTCCAGCTTCTTTCTGTCTGCTTTCATATGTTCACCTCCATATCCGTTACATTTGTATCTATAATAATCGTTACTTTTGTATCTGTCAATACTTTTTATACTTTTGTATCTATACCTTTGTACAAAAGTGTGATAATATGTAAAAGGAGGTACAACATGAATAAGATTCAAGAATTTAGAAAATTGCGAGGATTGTCGCAGGCAGAACTTGCAGAAAAAGCAGGAATATCTGAAATATCTATACGCAAATACGAAAAAGGGGAGCGAAGGCCAAAGGTAGAAACTTTAAGTAAGATTGCAATGGTATTGAACGTTCCCATCACTGACTTGGCCGGCTTTGAACCTTCAATGTTTTCTGATTATACAGTGCCCCCTGGCAAAATCAAATTAGGACCTGAAGGCGAAGAAATGCTTGTGGATCCCATAGAATTTCAAAGGGTATTTAATGGCGTTGTTCAAAAGTGTTGCCCAAACCCTGTCAGCAGACTAGTAGATAAATTTTACCATTTAAACGCAAAAGGGCAAAACAAAGCCTGACGACACTTATCAGGTATCAGCAAACTACA
>ENA-USUG01006751-USUG01006751.1-human-gut-metagenome-genome-assembly--contig:-NODE-6751-length-11762-cov-68.343432_pt1 | contig 11762 bp, 10 predicted proteins | sample MGYA00250059_ERZ773394 | MGnify/ENA primary metagenome ERZ773394 (study PRJEB29103, sample SAMN06111957) | human gut metagenome | biome: human gut; feature: ankylosing spondylitis patient; material... | reverse complement strand
CAATAAATTTTATTAAATATTAGTAATAAAAGTAAAAAGGCTGGTACACACCCACGTTTCCGCATCAGTGTATACCAGTTTTCATCAGCCGATTTTTAATTTAAATTTCTGTACATCTCTTTCTGAATCGACACGTTCAATTAAAGCACCAAGACTTCTTAACTTTCCTTCAAAATCTTCGTACCCTCTCTGAATATATTCAATGTCCTCAATTTCGGAAATGCCATCTGCTGCAAGTGCTGCAAGTACAAGTGCCGCACCCGCACGTAAATCCGGTGCTGCAAGCTGTGCGCCTGTAAATCCGGATACACCTTCGATATAAGCGGTGTTACCCTCTACCTTAATCTTGCTGCCCATGCGGTTTAATTCGTCTACATATTTAAAACGGTTTTCAAAAATGCTTTCCGTTACCATGCTTGAACCGTTGGCAAGTGCAAGAACAACTGCCATCTGTGGCTGCATATCCGTTGGAAATCCCGGATACGGGAGTGTCTTTACATTGGTAGATTTTAATTCTTTACTGCCAATAACACGTACGCTGTCATCACCTTCAATGACCTGACATCCGATTTCAAGCAGCTTTGCAGATAAAGATTCCAGATGTTTTGGAATGACATCTCTTACCGTAATATCACCTTTGGTTGCTGCTGCCGCAAACATAAATGTTCCCGCTTCAATCTGATCCGGAATAATCGAATACGTCGTACCGTGCAGACGGGAAACGCCTTTAATACGGATAACGTCTGTTCCGGCACCTTTGATATTCGCGCCCATTGCATTTAAAAAGTTCGCTACATCTACGATATGCGGCTCTTTTGCTGCATTTTCAAGAATCGTATCGCCTTCTGCCATGCAGGAAGCTAACATCAGGTTAATTGTTGCGCCGACTGTCACGACATCAAAATAAATGTGGCTGCCCACAAGCTTTTCTGCCTTTGTATGAATCTTTCCGTAGGAAATATCCACTTCCGCACCCAGAGCCTTAAAGCCCTTGATGTGCTGGTCAATCGGACGGCTTCCGATATTACATCCGCCCGGAAGAGCCACCTGGGATTCCTTATACTTTCCAAGCAGTGCGCCCAGTAAATAATATGACGCCCTGATTTTCTTAATATATTCGTAATCTACATTAATATCACTGATAGAACCACCGTTAATCTGAACGGAATTATTGTATACATAAGTAACCTTTGCACCAATCCCCTCAATTGCCTGTAAAAGTACACGAATATCCCGTACATTCGGCACGTTTTCTATCGTTACCGTTTCATCTGTCATAATCGCAGCAGCGAGAATGCCGAGTGCTGCATTCTTTGCTCCACCTATGGAAACTTCTCCTTGAAGGCGTACTCCACCCTTAATCACATACTGTTCCATTGTTATGCACCTCTATCTTATCTATATCAACTTCATTATTATTTTCAACATATTCTGTTAAATTATAACATAAACATCACATTTGTAAAGAGTACAGCCAAAAAAACCTTACGAAAATAGCTTTGTTTTGCAAAGGCGCATTTACAGTATATGCTTTATCTGATACATAAGAACTATCTTTTACTGAATAAAGCGCAGTGGATTTACGGTGCTGCCGTTTATCCACAGCTCAAAATACAGACACGGTTCATCGCAGTTTCCGGTACTGCCGCTGTTGGCAATCAGCTGTCCTGCTGTCACATTCTGCCCTTTTACCACACCAATTGCATCAAGGTGTCCATATCTTGTTACGGAGCCGTCTTTATGTGTAATGTCAATACAATATCCGTAATCTGCATACCATCCGGTACGTGTCACCGTACCCTCTGCCGCCGCATAAACAGATGTCCGCTCTTTTGCAAGCCAGATGACACCGTTATTTACATTTCCGCCAAACTGTCCGGAAACCGGTAACCCATACGCACTGTCTGACTGCGTACCCACTGAAATCACCTGTGGCTGCGATTCTGTCTGGACTTTTTCATCTATAATCTTCGTATCTGTCCGTCTTCCATTAATATAGGAAACCTCTGCCGTAACCTTTCTGGTTCCTGTGCTTCCTTCTTCCTCTATCGTATTCTTACCCTTCTGTGCTTCCTCATCCTGTATATACTGCGGTGTTGCACGATACGTCTCATCATATGTTTCACGCTTTGTCATCACAACAGACAGCAGGGTTTCCGGTACAGAAAGTGTTATCATCTCACCCTCTGCAAGCACCGAATCCGTATCCAGCTGCGTATTCCATTCGTAAATCTGTTCTTTATCAATTCTGTAATCGGAAGCGACGGATTCAACGGTTTCTCCCGCCTTTACTTCATATAACACACGGTTTTCTGATGATTTTGTCACTGCTTCGTAAGCCGTGTCCACATTGACAATCCCGGTCTTTGCAAGAAGCACTTCGCTGACAGTTACATTCTGCGCAAAATCAATGGATGTAATCCCGTCATGCACGACCGTTCCGTCTTCCTGTGTCGTGGATGCCTGTCCGCTTAGTACCGCAGATACGATGTCTTTGCTGGCATCCGTCTGGGTCTTTTCAAAGCTGACGGTATAATCTCCGCTGCTGCCTATGGGATTTAACTGCACCGTATACTCTTTTTGGGTGTCATACTGCTGTTCCACACGGGAAAGCAGCGTATACACATCATCCAGACTTGCAAGTGTAACCGTTGCATCGTCCATTCTGACCATATAGGCAATCTGTGAATTCACATCTGTTATACTGGAAAATAATGCACTATAGATACTGTCTGAGAGTTCTTCCTTACTCATGCGTTCCGCCGTAAGATGGCTCTCTTTAATTACCGTATACTCCGGCTCCATATATACAACATCAGGATAAATGCCGGAAAGCCGTCCTCTTGCATCTGCAAGCGCTTTTGCCGCATCTGCGCGGGAATTTGCAGCCCCGACTTCTGTTCCGTTTACTTCTATACGGTAATACGCTACCTGATTATTTAAAAGATTCTTTTCTACAAACGGTATTGCAAATAAGCATACCATACTGGCAACAAACATTGCTGTCAGCAGCATCAGTCTCATTCTTTTCCCATATTTGGTAAAATGTGACATGACTCTCTCCATTTCTGCCGTGTGACGGCATTTCTATCATAATCTATAACATAATCCATAAACTGTGTAGTTTACTGTTTTGTAACACTTTTGTAATATTTGTCATGTTACCATATCCAGAGCAATTTGTAAAGAGCGGGCATCTTTGATGTCCGCCCCTTTAAGCCTGTAGTGTTATTCTTCTTTTTTACGCGAATCAAAGTAGACAAACGCATCTATTTTTTCAAGAATATCCGCGAAAATTTCCCGCGGCGCAGCTTCAATGTATTTCGTCAGGATTTCATTTTCCTGCTTTTTATAACGACCGTAGAAAATGTCGTACAGGTTGTGACCGCGCACGTAAATCCGGATATTTTCAATGTTATCCACAATGTCCTGACGGGACTGTATCTTTATCCCCGTTTTTTTTAACATGGCTTTCACACTTGTTAATTTATAGAGATATTCCTGATATTTACTCCACAAAATGTCGTAAAACGCATCGACACTTTTTACAACACCAATCTGCGCCATGACTTCCGGAAACAGAAAATAATTCTCAAACGAATAATATTTTAAAATCAGCACATTTTTCTCCGTAACCCGCGGAAGATTGCCTTTATCTTCATGTGACCGGTCGCCGTAATATTTGCAGAGCTGCTGTCCTAACTGCATCCTGTTTTTGCCGTCGCTGTCCCGGATCATCATAAAACTGTCCTTTAAATAAACGGAATTAATGTATTTTAAATTGGCATACGTCTTGATATTCGTACAGCTATTGGTGGAGATAATTGCAATGCGCTTGAGCTGTCCGGACTCGTCATAGACCTCGGAATAATATTTTTTAAGCAGCAGCGGCAGACGGCTCTTATCCTGCTTTCCTTCAACAATAAAGACAAAGCTCACATTCATCAAGTCATTTGCCGTATAGCCCAAATCATTTAAAATGGCATCCAAGTCGGTATCTTCACGTACACATGTATTGTACCTGCTGTCGGAATATACCTGACGGATCTGTCCAGATGTAAAGTTAAACAGCATTTCCGGCTCATGTGTGGAAAATATAACCTGATTCTTTTTGGACAGCCGGTAAAGGATTTCACTCGCAACCTTTTTTAACTGCGGGTGCAGATATATTTCCGGTGTATCTACCATAATAATATACGGCGCTGTGTTTTTTGTATCCACATAGGTCTGAAGCAGAGATAAAATGTAAATGCTTTTTAAGCCTTCACCGAGCGCATCCAGCCCGCCCTCTTTCTTGCTGCCGCGCATACGCACAACGGTATCGATTTTAAACAGTTCGTCCGCATCAAATTTAATCTCATAATGAATTTCATGGGACTGCCCGCCGTTGCGGCTGAAATAGTAGTTTAAACGCTCTGACAACTGGTTTAAATTACACGTAAATAATTTGTACTGCAACAGGCGGCTCGTTTCCATCAGTGTCAGCTGTTCCGGCGTTTTTTTCTGGATTACGCCGATACATTCAAAGCACTGGTGGCATTTGCGTTTTTCATCGAAAATGCACCGGTCGTCCCGCAGTGCCTGCAGTCCGGTATCCTGCTGTAATAAAATCAAATCCTGACTGATATCTTCTTTGTCACGGTACTGGTCCACAAAATAGATTTTCGGAAAAATACTTTTGATATAACGGTTGTTTTTAAAATAACCGTCTTTATAGCGTACGATGCCGTTTCTGCCGTAAATGTATTCAAATTCAAGCGTGCCGCCATCCTCCGTTTCCTGATAGGACGGCAGCTTTTTACAAAAATTTTCTTTCCACAGTGAGAACTGCTTGAAATTACCGACAATGCCGTTCTGATGCAGATACTCTAAATCTTCATCTGTAATCAGAAGCTGTATGCCGATGGTAATATTGCCGTCCCGGTGGTGAAAATCCACTTCGGATATGGCATAATCGCCGGATACCGCGCGGATTGCATCAAGCATGACAGATTTTCCGGCATTGTTTCTTCCGACTAAAATAAGTACGTCTTCAATATCGCGGATTACCAGTTCCTCTACGGATTTAAAATTTTTAATGGACAACTGTGTGATTTTCAACGAAAATGCCCCCTTTTTGCCTTACGCTTTTCCTTTTTCTTTTCGTGTATGTTTACCGCTTCTGCCTTTCGCTTTTACACCTTTTTTTGCAGTGCTTTTAGACTTGTGTTTTGGGTTGTTTCCGGCAATGCTTTGGGGTTTGTTTTTTGCTACGGAATATCCGAATGTGCCAAGCTTTTTACCCAGTGTAAAATATTCACCGTGGGAATATGTCACTAAATCTGCCGCATTTAAGTCAAATCTGCCTTTTTCATCCATGTAATCATCATCAACCCGCACCGCCACGACTTCTGCCAGAAACATATCGTGTGTGCCCAGTTCAAGCACCTGTGTCACACGGCACTCTATATTGACCGGACTTTCCGCAATGCCCGGTGCTTTTACCTTTTCTGACGGCTGCGGTGTCAGGTGCATTTCCTGAAACTTATCAACATCCCTGCCGGAACGCACACCACAGTAATCGGTTGCACGGCATAACTGCTTTGTCGTCAGATTTACAACAAATTCTTTTGTTTCCTTTATAATGTCATAGGAATATCGGTTTTTCCTTACGGAAATTGAAAGCATTGCCGGGTCTGAACAGATTGTTCCTGCCCATGCCACGGTAATAATATTCGGTTTTCCGCCCTCGCGCTGGCAGCTCACCATCACTGCCGGTACGGGATATAACATATTTCCCGGTTTCCACGTCTGTTTTGCCATTTTTAAATGTCCTTTCTGATTTTTGTATTCGGTTTCTGTGTTATATTTGCATTCTTTTATGGATACACTATCTTATGATGTCATCATCAAACCTTTGTATATGCCGTATTCCGGCGGATTGGAGTTTTATGAATACTGTCACCCAGAAACTTACGCGCTTAAAAATATTTACCGCAGTTTCTTTTATCCTTACTGCGGCGCTTGGCACTGCCTGTCACTTTGCCTTTGTTTTTTTCGGTCAGAGCCGTCTGATTGCCCCTTTTGTTCCTGTCAATGAGTCTACATGGGAACATTTAAAGCTATTGTTTTTTCCGTTTCTTTTACTGCTTGTAATCGGCTGTTTTGCCGGTATTGCAGGCGGCAATGCACCTATTTCCAACCGCAGTCTGAAAAAAATGTTTTTATCCTGCTACTGGGACGGCGCGGCATTTGGCGAACTCTGCGGCATGGCAGCCGTTGTCGTCTTATTTTACGGCATCAACGGTATTTTAGGCTTTAATCTGGACTGGGTAAACATCGCTATTTATTTTATTGCTGTTTTATACGCCCACTATACCTTTTACCGGTATGCGTGTCTTCCATATTATAATACATTTTCCTACCACAAACCGCATCGTCCGATTCCGCTGATTCTGCCTGTTTTTGTACTGGTATTTGTGACATTTTTATTCATGCTTTTTACCTTTTATCCACCGCACATCGGTCTTTTTTCCGACCCGCAAAATGGCAGCTACGGTCTGTCCGCCAGTCTTTTTACCAGATACTCATATCCTTCCAGAATGACGGCACTGTGGTCAGAAGCCAGCAGGGTCGTATGTTCCATCGTATAGGTTTTATTTTCAAGTACCGCACCCGGACTCCACTCTACACGGACCTGGGATTCCGTGCGGACTGCCAGTTCCTTATTTTCAAGGCATAACCGATGCGTCGCGCAGACTGTACCGTCTGCGTTGTTTTTTCTTGAAATTTCGGTATCTTTTATTGTAAACCAGCCTGCATTTTTAGCATCATCGCCAGCTTTTTCATGCAGAAGTCCCTCCGGCACCAGCGCAATATAGGCAGTTGTGATAATCCGCGTACGCGGGTCCCTGTCATATGCACCATATGTTTTTAACTGTTCAAAGTTTAAATGCTCAATTCCTGTTTCTTCCTGTAATTCTCTTGCTGCCGCCGTTTCGAGATTTTCCCTGTACTCCACAAATCCGCCCGGCAGCGCCCACCATCCGATGCTTGGGTGGTTTCCCCGCTGAATCAGCAGTACTTTGGTCACTTTCTTTTCGGATTCATTATAGGCAAATACCGCCATATCTACGGTATTGCACGGATTCTGGTATTTACGCGGGTCATATTTTTCTAAAAATGTGACTAAATCTTCTCCGACTGCGTTTTTTTCTCCCGTTCCCATAAATGCTTTTACAGCTTTTTCTTTATCTAAATACATATTTCTCTCCATTCCGCAGGCATTATAATGCCGGAGAAATCGCGAACTGAATTTATTCAGTTCTGCGATAAAAAGCGGATTTGTGACGCATGCGACACAAATCGCTGTGTGAAAAATCTTAGATTTAAGGATTTTTCACACTTTTCTCCATTCCGCAGGCAATTTCTCATCTGCCATCACATTTCTCCTGCTTTTTCGCCGTGCATGTGCGGGAAAGCAAAGCTTCCCCGCACTGTCGGGCGTTCGCCCTATCGCTTAAAATCTTCAAGAAGTGCCCTGTGCAAGCACGGCACTTCTTTCCGCTTTCTCCTGCTTTTTCGCCGTGCATGTGCGGGAAAGCAAAGCTTCCCCGCACTGTCGGGCGTTCGCCCTATCGCTTAAAATCTTCAAGAAGTGCCCTGTGCAAGCACGGCACTTCTTTCCGCTTTTAACCGGCACGGCTCATTGCTTACGCACATTTTACCACAAATGTGGGTTGTATTAAATCCCTGTGGTTACAATTGTTTTTATTTTCTGTCTTTTTTGAGTTTTTATTAAATTTTTATTTTTTTTAGTTCTATTTTATGCTACTTGTACATCTTATTTATTTATGCTACAATGCAATTATAAGAATTCGTGGAACATCATAGAAAAGATTACATATTTTCCGCCTTTCCAAGGGGGTTTTATGCCTTTTAAAGTTGTGTCGTCCCACGATGATATTACCGCAAATGCGGAGGAATGGAGGATTTTATGATTGGAAATGTAATCGTTGGTCAGTCTGGTGGTCCAACATCAGTAATTAACTCAAGTCTGGTAGGTGTATACAAAACTGCACGTGACAGAGGGGCAAAAAAAGTATACGGTATGCTTCACGGCATCAAGGGGCTGCTGGACGGACAGTATGTTGACCTTTCTGAAAAGATTAAGACTGATATTGACATCGATTTGTTAAAGAGAACCCCATCTTCTTATCTGGGTTCCTGTCGTTACAAACTGCCGGAGGTAAATGAAGATAAAGCTGTATATGAAAAAATCTTTAAGACACTTGAAGATTTGGAAGTAAAATACTTCTTCTACATCGGTGGTAACGATTCCATGGATACCATTAAGAAGCTTTCCGATTATGCAAATCTTGTAAACAGTGACATTAAATTTATGGGTGTTCCAAAAACTATCGATAATGACCTCGCTGTTACTGACCACACACCGGGTTACGGTAGTGCTGCCAAGTATATTGCGGCAACGATGAAAGAAATTATCCGTGACGGTCTTGTTTATGATTATCCGACAATCACAATTGTTGAAATCATGGGACGTAATGCCGGATGGCTGACTGCTGCTGCTGCTCTTGCAAAGGGTGAAGACTGTGAAGGCGTAGATATGATTTACCTTCCTGAAAAGGTATTTGATATTGACAAGTTCATGGCAAGAGTAAAATCTTTAAGCGAACAGGGTCGTTCTATGGTTATTGCGATTTCAGAAGGTATTAAGGTTGCTGACGGCAGATACGTATTTGAACTTTCTGACCACGTAGAATTTGTCGATGCATTCGGACACAAGCAGTTAGCAGGTTCTGCAAAGTTCCTTGCAAACAAGATTGGTTCTGAACTCGGCATCAAGACAAGAGCAATTGAACTTTCTACCATGCAGCGTTGTGCCGCACACATGACTTCCCGTACGGATATCACAGAGGCCTTCAACGTAGGTGGTGCAGCTGTAAAGGCAGCTTTTGAGGGCGCTACAGGACAGGTTGTTGTCTTAAAGAGAATTTCTGATGACCCATATATGTGCATTACAGAAACACATGATGTTCATGATATTGCCAATGTGGAAAAGAAAATTCCGTTAGAATGGATTACAGATGACGACTATGTTACAGATGATCTGATTCACTATATCAGACCACTCATTCAGGCTGAACTTTCACCAATTATGGTTGACGGTCTTCCAAGACATTTAAATGTCAATTTCTAAAACTGAATAACATTTTAGGTGAAATCCCCGGAAACCCGTGTCGCGGCTGACCGGGGATTTTTATTTTTAAATTTTTCCAATATAATAATTTTTTGTTCTTCCCCTTGTCATTCTTCCGATTATCCATTACAATCACTGTATCTTAAAAATATGAATATACACGGACAGCCGCTTCTTTTAACGGACTGCCGGCTGTTTTTTGAAGAATGGAGATTTAAAAATGAAATTTGTAATACAGCGTGTCAATCACGCAAGTGTCACCGTTGACGGTCAAACGGTCGGTTCTATCGGTAAAGGACTGCTGATTTTATTCGGCGCCGGAAAAGGAGATACTGAAGAAATGCTGCCAAAGTTTGTGGATAAAATCACAAAGCTGCGGATTTTCTCTGATGAAAATGACAAAATCAATCTTTCCCTTTTGGACGTAGGTGGCGAACTGCTTGTCGTAAGCCAGTTTACACTTTACGCAGACTGCCGCAAGGGAAATCGTCCAAGCTTTTTTGATGCCCTTGAACCAGACCGTGCCGATGCTTTATACGAGAAATTTGTTGCATTGTGCCGCGAAAAAGTCACCAAAGTAGAAACCGGAAGCTTCGGTGCACATATGCGTGTTGACCTTGAAAATGACGGTCCGTTTACCGTTGTCTTAGACAGCCGTGATTTTTTCAAAGAATCCTCAAATGAAAGGCGGGAAAATTAAGATGTTTCGATTATGGTGTAAATTATTTGATGACAGCAATCATCTGCTCAAGGATATGGTGGTGGAAAATGATGATGCGGCCACAAACCGTACCCGAAAAATTTTTGATGGTATCCACAGTGCCTGCTATGCCTTTGATTTAAGCGAGCCTATCTGGCTGGATTCCAATGTTGCGGAGTTTAAACGTCATTCCAAAGTCCGTTTCTATCAGGATAATTTTATTGACAGCATTGACTTTTCTTATATGGAAATTCAGGTGATTGAAGAAGACTAATACAAAAGACTATTCTTGCAATAATTTTTTTTAATAAATACAGTTCCAATACACATTTATTTTTGTAAATGTGTATTGGAACTTTTTAGACTGTAACAAAAATATTTGTGTATCAGCGTTTTGTCTGATTCGTCGACCGTGTCAGCTTCTCAACTGTTTCTTCTGGCAGTTCTGCCAAGTCTGCTACCGATTGAATGTCATTGCCAAGTGCAAGCAGTTTTTTTGCAATCTGGATTTTGGTCTGTTCTTCTCCCTCACGCCGTCCTTCCGCGCGTCCCCGGTTTAAGATGTCTTTTGCTTCATAATTTAATACTTTTCCGCCCATTTGCTGACTCACTCCCTTCACTACTTTTTCGTACTTTGCCGCTAAATGCTCTATTACTTTGCGTGACATTGCAAGAATTACAACTTTCGGATACTCCGTTAAATCACCCATCTGGCAGGCAATTTCAAGCCGTTCACGGATTGCGGCATATTCTTCCTCCAGCTGTTTTAACTTTTTCTTATTTTCTTCGAGTTCTTTAAAATCCTTTTCATACACAAAGATATAAAACGGTATCAGAAAGAACAGTTTTTTCTCAAACAGTTCATGAATCGTATAGCGTTTTACTTTTAATACCGGCACAATATAGGATACCTTTCCGCCCGGAGTTAAGACTTTAACCGTCATGTGTTCCGGGGTGTTTTGGGTATGCCGGAGGGATACAATCGCTGAATCTGGGAATTGTACTGTCAAAATATTTGATGTAAACTCTCTGTTTTCTAATGCAAGCTGTGTATCGTACTCAAACATTCGCACAATCATGGTGCCATCCTCCGTACTCTGACATTCAATGTGATACCGTTTGCGCTGTGATGTGTTACAGCTGGCAGAACCGCCGTAAACCTGATTTTTCAGTGGCTGTGCTGTCGGTGCTGTTTCTTCACTGATGATTTCAAAGCTGGAATCTGTAATCCGTTCCTGCTCACTGCCGTCCGGCATTTTAATAAAATGCTCGTTTTGCAGCAGGCAGATGGTTTCTTTTCCGGTATATTTTGTATGAAATATTTCATTGACAACCGGAATCATTAACTCCGTACAGTCGGTTAAAAGTGTACGGAATACGTCATCGTATGGTGTATTATCCATGCATTCTTCCTTTCTTTTATTATACTGGACTTGTGGGATTGTCGACAAGCATTTCAATGGATTTTCTAAAATTTTTTCAAGTCTTTTGGGATTTCAAACCAGTTATAAATGGGGTCTGAACGAATATAGAACAACATTTCAGAATCCGCAGTAAATTCCAAAAAAAATGATAAAAATACAGACGAAATCTAAAAAACTTAGATTTCAACAATTAATCAGATTTCAAACACGTAATAATTGATATAAAACCGTGCTTAATTTGAGTTTTAGAATATATTCTATTAATAAAATAACATATCTTTATTTTATTTGCAATAGTATTTAAAACTTTTTTAAGTTAAAAACAAAGTGTATTAGGTTCTGCCTGAGGGAGTATCCCAAAATTTGTGTAAACCTCCAAACTGATGTAAGATAAAATTACTCAGTTTGGAGGTTATTTTTATGGCAAGAAGAAAAGACA
>ENA-USUG01006746-USUG01006746.1-human-gut-metagenome-genome-assembly--contig:-NODE-6746-length-11774-cov-4.279217_pt1 | contig 11774 bp, 8 predicted proteins | sample MGYA00250059_ERZ773394 | MGnify/ENA primary metagenome ERZ773394 (study PRJEB29103, sample SAMN06111957) | human gut metagenome | biome: human gut; feature: ankylosing spondylitis patient; material... | reverse complement strand
TCAGAACTGCCACCCGGATGAAGAGTGAGCCTGACTCTGTATAGGCCGTTACCAGCGGCTGCAGATCAGACTGTTCCTTCATAAGCTTCCGGAACCGGTTCTGATCATTTACCACAGACGGCTCTGTCAGTTCATTGGTAATCTCTTCATACCGTCTTACCAGGTCTTCCAGTTTATCAAACATGTCTTTCCTCCATTACTTTTACGCCTTAAGTGTTCCATATACAACCCGGTCAAGGCCAGCCAGGTCCTTTATTACATGAATATCTTTAAAATCTTTCTCCATCAGCCTGCTGACAGATACACCCTGATCATATCCGATCTCAAAGAAAAGCATTCCTCCCAGAGTCAGATAGGATGGACTTTTTTCTATAATCACACGGTAAAAGTCAAGGCCATCCGTGCCGCCATCCAGCGCCATCACAGGTTCATGATCTTTTACCTCCTCCGAAAGTGTCGTGATGACTTCCGAAGCAATATATGGTGGATTGGATACGATCATATCGTATGTGCCATTTACCTGTTCAAACAGGTCGCTCTGCAAAAGTGCTGTTGTCTTCTCCATCCCCAGGGTTCTACGGTTTTCCTGTGCAATTTTCAGTGCTTTTTCTGACAGATCCACGCCGGTTCCGGTGACTTCTTTGCAGCCATTTAGTTCTGCTGCCAGTTTGACAATACTCAGCAGAATACACCCGGATCCGGTACACATGTCAAGAAGCTTCATTCCGGAATGAACATATTTCAGTGCTTCTTCTACCAGTATTTCCGTATCCTGCCTAGGTACCAGCACATCTTCTGACACCTGAAAATCCAGTCCCATGAACTCCTGATGCCCTGTCAGATGCTGCAGCGGAATGTGTTCTGCTCTTCTGGCAATCTGCTTTTTATAAAGCATCTCCTCTTCCGGAGAAACTTCCTTTGATGGCTCCATAAGGTATCTGGTTCTGCTTACATGCAGCATCTCTTCCATAAGATACCAGGCATCCATTTTCCAGTCTTCAATTCCTGCTGACTGAAGCGCATGTTCCCCTTCTGTCAGTAAATCCCGAAGCGTCAATCTTCCATCTCCCCGGCACCGCCAACCAATGTACTGTCCTGACTTGGAACTTCCACATTTTCGGTGTCAGAATCGAGATCCGGAATTTCCACATCCTGTTCTTCTTTATCTGGATATCCAAGAAATACTTTCCAGTCAAACACTGCCTCTACTGCGGCAATGGCTACTTCGATCATATCGTCATCCGGCTCTCTGGTCGTCAGCTTTTGCATGGCTTTTCCCGGAAGGCTTAACACTTTCATGAGCGGATTGTCCGTTCTGCCTGCCAGCCGGATAAATTCATAGGAAACCCCGGCAATCACCGGAACCAGCAGAATACGGAATACTACACGCAGTATCGGAGAATCTACTCTGATAAAGATAAAGAAAACAATACTGATCACCATGACGATGAACAGAAAACTGGTACCGCAGCGCGCATGATAACGGGAACTTTTCTGTACATTTTTTACATTCAGCTCCCGGCCACGTTCAATACAGTTGATACACTTATGTTCTGCCCCGTGATACATGTAAGTTCTCTTAATATCCTTCATACAGGAAATCAACACTACATACAGGGTAAACAGTCCCAGCCGGATCACACCCTCCAGCACTGCCAGAAGAGTATTAGACACAATAAAATTCCGGAAGATGCTAGAAATGTAATAAGGCAGCACCATAAAAATGGCCACCGCCATAATCACGGAAAATGCCACGGTACAGCCCATAACTACTTTCTCCGCTTTTTCACCGAAAAGTTTCACAAGAAGCTTCTCGAACTTTCCCGGTTTCTGCTCTTCTTCATCATCATAGAAGCTTGCGGAATAGCTTAAGCTTTCCATTCCCAGAATCAGGGAATCTATAAAATTTACCACTCCACGGATCAATGGAAGCTTTGCCCATTTACTGTCACCGGCAATTCCCCGGTACACTTCTGTGCGTACTTCGATCTGTCCGTCCGGTTTTCTTACGGCCACGGAATATTTTTCCTTATTTTTCATCATGATGCCTTCCAGCACCGCCTGGCCGCCAATTCCTGATGGTCTCAAATTTTCACGTCCTCTTATATTGCTGTATTTAAAAATAGGTTGAGATTAATCATAACCTCAACCCTACTTTCCGCAATCTTATTTAATACCGTATTTGCGATTGAACTTATCGATACGTCCGCGAGCTGCTGCTGCTTTCTGCTGTCCGGTGTAGAACGGATGGCATTTGGAGCAAATCTCAACGTGGATATCGGATTTGGTAGAACCTGTTACGAAAGTGTTTCCGCAGTTGCAGGTTACAGTTGCCTGATGGTAATTCGGATGGATTCCTTCTCTCATTATTTTTCACCTCTTCTTATTATTCGTGAACTTCCAGCTCTCGCTGATTCCCGGTCAATGCCGCTCCGATGTTTCCACGACAAGATTCCCCGGGCTATCCCTGCAAGTCCCTACAGGTATATCCTTACATTAGCCTTTAAACTATACCATAGTTTTTCGCGGTATGCAAGAGATTTATCGTTGCTCTAATCATAATTTTTATACAAAATTGCCAGATAAATCAAATATGCAGCAAATCCTGCCAGGCCAAGAAGAGATACTGCTGCATTTAGCAGATCATCTTTGAACAATGGCAATATACGGGGCAGAAAAACAAGCAGGAATATCAGTACCGGAATCATCAGTTTGGAAATCATCCTCAGTATCTGATATCGTTTCTCCGGGATGTTTTCCGGCTTATATAACTCCGGATGAAGCAGTTCTCCGTGGATTACCATTCCCATTCTGCCGCATACACGGTATGCCCGATACTCTCTTCCGTCAATAGTAAATTCCGGATACATGCCTTCTTTTGTAATTACCAGATTCAAATGATGCTGTTCCGCATACAGGAAGAGCTGTTCCGTCATCTGCCGGGGCGTTGTACAAAAATCCTCCGGAGAAAAACTGAACTCACGAAGACTTTCGCTTTGCACCACTTTTTTATAGTCCTGAAGAATATCTGCAAAATAATGTCCATTTTTCTCCTCGGTTTTTATTTTGCTTAAATACCCGTCCACGTCCAGCTGCGTAAGCTCCTTCTCTTCGATTTGTCCGCAGAAAGAAATTGCCGCCTGCAGCTTCTGCTGTCTTTCCACAAGCATCTCTTTCTGCATCTGAAGTGCATCCTGCAATTCTATGGTTCCCTCAAGGAGCTGCCGGATTTCCTCCAGCGGCATATCAAGCTTCCGAAAGAGAAAGATCAGCTTCAGTCTTCTGATATCTTCCTCACTGTAATTCCGGTACTTATTTTCCTGTTCCCTCGACGGCTGCAGTAAACCTATCTTTTCATAATACCGTATATTCTGCTTTGTAATCCCTGTCTGCATCTCAGCTTCCTTAATCGTTACCATAATAACCTCCATCTATTTTTCTTTGATACTAAGGGATATAGTAACTATAAGGTCAAGTATTTTTTGCTGTCTGCAGCCGTTTATTGAATTCCTCATAGAAATTTCCGTCCGGAGCATAGGGTGTCAGGTAAAATTTCTGCAGCACACCCATACTGATCTGCTTCATCTGATCCGGTGCTTTCTTCACCTGGTTTTCCAGATCTTTCAGATAATAGTGCCAGTCCCTGACAAAAGCTTCGTACTGCTTCAGATCCGGCGTATCTAACCATTTCTTCACTTTTACTTTTGCTTTGTCCGGCTTGGGACATTCGTGAACCTGAAGAAAGTATTTAAAAGAACCATCTTCGTAGATTCTTCCCAGCGGAAATAATCTGCAGATACCCGGTCGGAATCCGTGAATCGAGCAGCGCCCATCCTTATTTAAAAAGGAACAGGCTTCCTTCTCCCCTGCCATCTTAAGATTTGGCAGAATCAGGCAGTCCACGATGTTTAATTCGATCTTATCCACCATGAGTCCGTTAAAATCGGTCTCTAATCCACAACACAAACGGTGGATATCCATAGGATCCAGCACAATGGATTCTCCCATTCCGCGACAACAGGCAGAACAGCCCTCACAGCCGCCGCAGTCTGCCTTCACCATGTCGTTGGAGGTATATAATTTTCCGTCTGACACTTCCTTCATGTCAATATTTCGTTCCATAGTTATTCCTCTTGCTTCTTCTGATGGCTTCCAAACTCTGTATTTCCCATCCGTACATCCTGCAGATGTTTCTGCAGATCTTCCGGCAGGTAATCAAAGAGATAGTTTTTGCTTCCGGGGAATTGTTCTACATAGTCCCGGCGGATTTCCTGATTGATCCGATTGATCTCTTCTTTCAGCTCCCGCGCTGACATCATGGCACAGCCCTGTCCACGGATAATGATCTGTTCCAGACCGTCGGAGGTTGCCACCGTCACCTGATATTTCCGTCCAATCTGATGAGCTGTTCTTTCTATATAACTGTCTGCCGTCTCTGCTTCTTTGGTGTAGACAACGTGGATATTGTGATAAGGAACGATCTCCTCTTCATGGCCTTCTACCCGGTAGGCATCGAAAACCAGGATCAGATTACATTTTCGGAATCCCTGATAGTTGCACATAATATCCTGCAGCTTTTCTCTGGCTCCCGCAATGCTTACTTTTGCCAAATCACTCAATTCTTCCCAGGCAAAGATGACATTATAACCATCCACCAGAAAATATTCCGGCAATTTCTCTTTTGGTTTGTACGGTTTTGCTTTCTCCGGCTTTTCCGCTCCATAGGTTCTGGAAGCAGGGCGGTCGTTATAACGGCGGAGTTTTTCTTCTCCAAAAGTCCGCTGCATAATAGCCTGCAGTTCTTCTTCCTCCTCCACGCTTCCCAAAGACACTGCCGGCCGCCGTCTCTCCTCCGGCTGGTTCAGATCTTCCAGCGGATTTTCCCGGATCGCAGATGCTCTCAGACTGCCGTTTTTCTGCAGTACACTTTCCAGATGCATATGCTGCGGCACTTCATACCAGGGCACAATGGTACCTGCTCCATGATAACAGAAGACGGATGAAGAAGGATTTCTGAAATCTGTCTCCGGATCATACCAGGTCTCTTCCAGTACTTCCTCCGGGTTATGGCAGCGTCCATAGCCACGGAAAATGCAGGTCAATCTGCCTCTTCCTTTTGTATAAGAATTAATCTCTTTCTGATAATTCTTAATACAGGCTACTGCCACACCTCCAGTGAGCACAGACATATCACCTTCCTGCTCCGGAAGTCCCATCTCCGCACCCATACGTTCCAGATCCATCATGGCATGTCCCAGTGTCTCAGAGGGCACTTCCAGACGAAAATCATACCAGGGTTCCAACAATACACTTTCTGCCTGCATCAGTCCCTGCCGGACAGCCCGGTAGGTTGCCTGCCGGAAGTCGCCGCCCTCTGTATGTTTCTGGTGGGCACGGCCTGCCACCAGAGTAATCCGCATATCTGTAATATCCGAGCCTGTAAGCACGCCTTTATGCTGCCGTTCTTCCAGATGCGTTAATACCAGCCGCTGCCAGTTGCGGTCCAGCAGATCTTCGCTGCAGTCCGCCGCAAACTGAAGTCCGCTTCCCTGCTCACCCGGTTCCATGAGAAGATGTACTTCCGCATAGTGGCGCAGCGGTTCGAAGTGTCCCACCCCTTCTACCGTATTGGCAATGGTTTCCTTATATACAATATTTCCTTCATCAAAATCCACGGACACTCCAAAGCGGTCCAGAATCAGTTTTTTCAGAATCTCGATCTGCACCTCACCCATGAGCTGCACTTCGATCTCCCGCAGTTTCTCATTCCATCGAATATGAAGTTCCGGTTCCTCATCTTCCAGAAGACGCAGTTTTCCAAGAAGCTGCACCGGATCACAATCTCTTGGCAGCGTCAGTTTATAATTCAGTACCGGCTCCAGCACCGGGAGGTTGGTGTGATGCTCGGTTCCAAGCCCTTCTCCGGCCCGCGTCTTCGTAAGTCCTGTTACCGCGCAGACCATCCCCGCTTCCGCCTCATTCACCGTCTCATATTTGGTTCCGGAATAGACACGGATCTGATTTACTTTTTCCTGCCACTCTTCTTCCTCCGCCGTTCCGCTCAAGGTATCTTTTACTTTGAGCGTTCCTCCGGTCACTCGAAGCCAGGTCAGTCTTCCTCCCTGCTCATCCCGGCTGATCTTAAAAACCCGCGCGCCGAATTCCTGCTCAGGCTCTTCTACATAAGAATACTTCTCCAGGCCTCTCAGAAATCCATCCACCCGGTCGAGCTTCAGCGCTGATCCAAAATAGCACGGGAATACATGGCGGTCACGAATCAGTTCCCGGATCGTCTGCTCAGGAACCGTTCCCTGCTCAAGGTAGTGTTCCAGTGCCTGTTCCTCGCAGACCGCCACATTTTCCAGAAATTCTCCGGATGTCTGATCGCAGTCAAAGTCCACGCACCGGTCATCCAGTTCCTTCTTCAGTTGCGCCATGAGCAGTTCTTTATCGGTCCCATTCTGGTCCATCTTATTCACAAACAGGAACACCGGAACGCCATAGCGTTTGAGCAGCCGCCAGAGTGTTCTCGTATGTCCCTGTACTCCATCTGCTCCGCTGATGACCAGTACGGCATAGTCCAGCACCTGCAGTGTCCGCTCCATCTCTGCGGAAAAATCCGCATGGCCCGGTGTGTCCAGCAATGTTACTTTCCAGTCTCCAAGGGTGAATTCTGCCTGTTTTGAAAATATGGTAATTCCTCTCGCCCGCTCCAGCTCGTGGGTGTCCAGAAATGCGTCTTTATTATCTACTCTTCCCAGCTTCCGGATGGTGCCGCTTTCATACAGCATCGCTTCCGATAACGTTGTCTTTCCCGCATCCACATGTGCCAAAACTGCTATACAAAGATGTTTCAATGCAAAATGCCCCCTCGTGTCATAATTTAATTATTATAACACGAAAGAGGGCATTTCGTCGAGGAGAGGGTATTATGCTGTCGGATACATGGTCCGATAGAGCCGTTTTCCGCTTTCCGTCCGGAATATTTTGTGGTATGCATTTCTGCATCCGTCCGGGGACACTTTATCTTCAAAAAGATTGACCAGAAAATCCGCTTCCACCAGAATCTGATAATCCATTCCGTCCATATCGTGATAGGTATGGTGATGGCCCACCAGATAGCAGACCCGCTCTGTCACATCTGCCGGCCATTCTAATCCATCCAGCAGCTTTTTCGCTTCCGCCGGGCCTTCCAGCTCCTGATATTTTCCACTGCTGCTTCCATATTTCTGCTCAGAAATATGGATTCCAATATCATGGACCACTGCTGCACTCTCCAGCGTAAACTGGGTCTTCGAATCCAGCCCTTCCATGAGTCCGATCATTCTGGCAAATTCATATACTTTCACAAAGTGTTGGATCCTCGGCACATCTCCATAATCATATTCCATCATAGCAGTTAACAATTTTTCTATTCTCATCTTAGCGGCACTCCCGTTCTTTTTTTCCATTTTATCACAGGTGATTATTCTCGGAATAGTGCTTTTTCAGAAATACAAAAAGTCCGGAAAGCTTTACGCCTCCCGGACCTTCTGTTATTTATTCGCAAACACTCTACAAATATAGGTTAAATTCACATTAAGCACATACAGTTGAAAAACTGTTGTAATACTCCTTAAAGAATTCATTCAGCATACTTAAAATTTTTCTCATAACAGACACCTTGCCTTTCTTGTGCACTGTGTTTTCTTCCACAGCATGTTCAGTTACGATTGGATTTTCAGATCTGATTTCCTTTTGTTGAGTATAATGTACCACAGCTGTGCATAAATGTGAAATACATATAGTAATCGTGTTGCGATACTTTTTAAGTATTCTTTTATGCCGCCTGTTTCACGGCCTCTTTCTTCTTATTAAATAACTCTTTTCCGGAGTTTACCACGATAACCACGCCAAGCACCATCAGCAGTATAGCAATGATCAGCTGCAGACCCTCTACCATGAAGACTGCGGTTCCTGCGTTGAATGCTTTGACCAGACCGATGGTTCTCTGAACCAATGCGGTGAAGGTGACGCAAAGCATGATGACCAGAGGCGGGAACAGGGTCTTATTCTCACGGCCGGTGACTTTCAGGAATACGCACAGGGTAATGAGTACCAGTGCGCTCAACAGCTGATTGGCACTTCCGAACAGCGGCCAGATGTTGGAATATCCAACCTGTGTCAGAATATAGCCGAATGCCAGTGTTACAATGGTGGAGAAGTAGGTATTGCAAAGCAATTTTCTCCAGCCCTCTGCATGTTCCATATCATCCACACTGAACAGTTCCTGGAAGGACATACGCCCGATTCTTGCAACCGCATCCAGACTGGTCAGCGCCAGAGCGGATACACACATGGTCATGAAGCAGGATGCCACATAGACCGGAACACCGAACATTTCCAGAAGTCCTGCAACCCCGCCAGAAAAGACCTGGAACGGAGTTCCTGCTGCGGCAGTTCCGTCTGCTGCGGCGGCTGCACCTGCCACGCAGAGTGCCAGCACTGCCAGAAGACTTTCCAGAACCATGGCTCCATATCCGACTTTCAGCATATCTTTCTCATTTGCTACGGTCTTGGAAGAAGTACCGGAAGATACCAGGCTGTGGAATCCGGAAACAGCTCCGCATGCAACGGTAACAAACAAAATCGGGAACAGATTTCCAAGATTGTCATTATGGAATCCGGTGTATACCGGCAGATTCATGTTCGGATGTGCAACCACAAGTCCAAGAGTTGCTCCGATGATCATGCCTGCAAACATGAAGGTAGTCATATAATCACGAGGCTGTTTCATCAGCCACATCGGAAGAACAGATGCCAGGAAAATATAAGCAAATGTGATGTAGGACCAGGTTGCTTTATCTGCCACCATCGGAAGGTTCATACCGATTCCAAGAGCAGCTACGGTGCATACCAGACCAAGTACTACTTCTTTCCAGCCGCTTACTTTGCATTGTTTCTGGATCAGTCCGAAGATAACTGCAAATACCATGAACAGAATGGAAATGGTTCCGGCTGCTCCGTTGACCTGTGCATTTTCGGCAAGGGAAGCAACTCCGTCTGTAACGGTATAGGCATTAAAAGTACCGGCTACCATATCGGCAAATGCGGCAATCACAATCAGGGTAAACAGCCAACAGAACAGAAGGAATAATTTTCTTCCGGTCTTGCCGATGTATTTCTCGATCAAAAGTCCCATGGATTTTCCTTCATTCTTTACACTGGCATACAGTGCTCCGAAATCGGTAACAGCTCCGAAGAAAATGCCTCCCAGAAGAATCCAGAGCAGTACCGGCAGCCAGCCAAATGCTGCCGCCTGAATAGCTCCCGTCACAGGGCCTGCACCTGCGATGGAAGAAAACTGATGTGCAAATACCACCCATCCATCTGTCGGTACATAATCTTTTCCATCTTCTTTTGTGTAAGCCGGCGTCTTTGCCTTCGGGTCGATGCCCCATTTGTTCGCCAGCCAGCGTCCGTATAAGGTATAGCCTGCCAGCAGGCAGACAGCTGCGATTGCTACGATCACTAACGTATTCATTTCTTCTTTCTCCTCATCTTAGTGTTTTTATGTTTCAGATCAAAAAAAACCTTCGTCTCCTCCAGATGGATTCTGAAGAAGACGAAGGTCTGTAGATTCCTCCGCGTTACCACTTCTCTTGCCGGAAACTTCCGGCCTCTCTGCCACATCCTCGACAGTCTTTTCTGTCAATGAATATGCGTCCTCATAACGGTGGACTGCCCGTCCTGAATTACTTGCATTTCCTTTCACTCAGACTGCTGGCAGGGGATGAATTCTTTCCATGCCTGTTTTCTCACACCAGCCGAAAACTCTCTGATAAGCATTGCGGAAACAATCCGTATCCTGTTCACTGCATTTGATCTATGAAACGCTTATGATTATAGTCCGCTTTTTTCAAATGTCAACATTTTTTGAAAATGAGAAAATATTTTTTGTTTATGAAATAAAACATGAATTTTTTTCATTAATATGTTTCCTTTTATTCATCGAAAAAGGCGCCCCTAAGGACGCCTCATTTCATGCCGTATTTCAATATGTTTGCTAAATCCCTGTTGATTAAGCGTTTGCTTTTTTCGGGTTTTTCAGAGTCTGAACACCCTCAATAACAAGGACAATAGCAAGGGCGATCAGCAGAACTCCAAGAATGGACTGTGCCCAGGGACCCCAGTCTGCTCCGCCAGCCATGATCATACCAACCTGATTCTTTACAGTCAGACACAGGGAAGAGATGGTAACGATGATCATGAATCCCATCGGAAACAGGAACATCTTATTGTTCTTTCCAAGGTTGCCAAGCCAGGTAGCAACAGCCAGAAGACCGATACCTGCAAGCAGCTGGTTTGCAGCTCCGAACAGCCCCCAGATCTTACCGTATCCGTTCATACCAAGCAGGATACCAAGAACAACCGTCAGGATGGTAGCAAAGTACGGATTAACCATCACTTTCTTCCAGCCTTCTTTTACATCTGCAGCAGTTTCACCCGGCTCCAGCCAGAACTCCTGGAACATGAAACGTGCAAGACGGGTTGCAGTATCCAGAGAGGTCAGACAGAATGCAGAGTAAGTCAGTACCAGTAAAGAGTTCAGAATGCTGTAGCTTCCCGGAATGATGTCATCGATCATATGAGCGATACCACCACCGAAGATAGCAGTTGCACCAACCAGCGCGTTGTCTGGGTTAGCTGCATTCCATTTGTAAGCATATCCGATTGCACACAGAGTCAGTACTGCAAGTACGCACTCCAGAAGCATTCCGCCGTAAGCGATCGGTTTTGCATCCGTCTCTTTGTCCAGCTGTTTGGAAGTGGTTCCTGATGATACCAGTGAATGGAATCCGGAGATTGCACCACATGCTACAGTTGTAAACAGTACCGGGAACATGAACTGGATACCGTTTCCGTTGTCTACTGCAAAGCTTGTTACTGCCGGGAACGTGCTGTCAAAGGTCGGATGAGCAACGATAACACCAAAAGCTGCTACTGCAAGCATAGCATACAGCAGGAAAGAACTCAGGTAATCACGCGGCTGAAGCAGAATCCATACCGGTGTTACAGAGGCGATTGCAATGTAAAGACCTACAATCCACATCCAGGTCTTGGTAGACAGATACAGCGGATGGAAATTCATACCAATTGCCATAATAACAACGATTGCAAGCACACCTACTACAGATGCGATGCTCATCGGCATATTCCGGCGATATACGCAGAAACCAAATACAATAGCAATGAGAATGAACAGAATAGAAATCATTGCTACAGTAGCCGGAGTTGCAGATTTAACCATATCAACTGCTCCGCTCTCATCATAAACAGCTCCGAAAGTAGATGCTACGATAGAAGCAAAGGCTGCTACTACCAGGATCAGGGTCAGATAAGAGAAGATGATAAACAGCTGTTTTGCACGTTTGCTCATGTTAGCGGAAATAATCTCTCCGATGGACTGTCCTTTATTGCGGACAGATGCGAACAGTGCACCAAAGTCATGCACACCGCCGAAGAAGATACCTCCGACAAGGATCCACAGAGTTACAGGAAGCCATCCGAACATAGCTGCTCCAATCGGACCGGTAATCGGGCCTGCACCTGCGATGGATGAGAAATGATGTCCCATCAGAACCGGAGCTTTTGCCGGTACGTAGTCAACACCATCTTCCATGGTATGAGCCGGTGTCTCATTGTTTCCTTCACCTACGCCCCACTGTTTGCACAGACGGCCATTGTGCTGATTACGGAGATTACCGGACATTTCGAAGTCTTTTATCCTTCGG